>Ga0126377_10003972_pt1 | contig 10640 bp, 7 predicted proteins | sample PanSoiMetPlot_22_FD_92647 | JGI IMG/M metagenome (GOLD analysis project Ga0126377, IMG submission 92647) | Tropical forest soil microbial communities from Panama - MetaG Plot_22 | ecosystem: Environmental > Terrestrial > Soil > Tropical forest > Bulk soil | place: Panama | collected 2016-02-17 | reverse complement strand
ATGGAGTTGGGAGAGGCCGAAGCGTTCGGCGTGCTCGATCACCATCACGGTCGCCTCCGGCACATCGACGCCGACCTCGATCACGGTGGTGGCGACCAGGAGCCGCGTCTCGCCGGCGGCGAAGCGCTCCATGGCCCGATCCTTCTCGGCGCCCTTCATGCGGCCGTGCACGAGGTCGACCATGGCGCCGAAGTGCTGCTGGAGTTCGGCGAAGCGGTCCTCCGCCGCTGCGAGATCGGTATTCTCGGATTCCTCAACCAGCGGGCACACCCAGTAGACGCGCCGGCCGTCGGCGAGCGCGCGGCCGACCGCGCCGATCATCTCGTCGAGCCGGTCGAGCGGAACCGTGCGAGTGTCGATGGGCTGGCGCCCGGCGGGCTTTTCCCGCAGCTCGGAGATGTCCATGTCACCGAAATAGGTAAGCACCAAGGTGCGCGGGATCGGCGTCGCGGTCATCACCAGCACGTCGACCGCCTCGCCTTTCTTGGCGAGCGCGAGACGTTGGTGCACGCCGAAGCGATGTTGCTCGTCGACCACCGCGAGCGCGAGGTCGCGGAATTCGACCTCCTCCTGGAAGAGGGCATGGGTGCCGATCAGGACATGGGTCTCGCCGAGGGCGAGCTTCTCGAGGATGTCCCCCCGCTCGCGGCCGCGCTCACGGCCGGTCAGAATGGCGACGCGGATGCCGGCGGCCGCCGCGAGCGGCGCGATCGTGTTGAAGTGCTGCCGCGCCAGAATCTCGGTGGGCGCCATCAGCGCGGCCTGCCGGCCGCCTTCGATCACGGCCGCGGCCGCGAGCAGAGCCACCACGGTCTTGCCCGATCCCACGTCGCCCTGCAGCAGCCGCAGCATGCGCTCCGGCTTGGCGAGATCAGCGACGATGTCGGCGACGGCGCGGGTTTGCGACATCGTGAGCGAATAGGGCAATGCTTCGATCAGCTTTTTCCGCAGGTGCCCGTTGCCGGAGGTGGCGCGGCCGGCCGGCCGGCGCAGATGCGCGCGCACCAGCGCGAGCGCGAGCTGGCCCGCCAGGAATTCGTCATAGGCGAGCCGCGTCCACGCCGGTCCTTCCGGGTCCACCTCGGCCGGCTCCGCCGGGTGGTGGAGCGTGCGCAATGCTGCCGCGAAGGGCGGGAAACGCTCGCGGGCGACCCAGCTCGGATCCTGCCATTCCGGCAGATCTGGCAACCGCGTGAGCGCGGCGTCGGAGGCCTTACGCACCTGATTGAGGCTCAGGCCTTCGGTGAGCGGGTAGACCGGCTCGACCAGCGGCAGCTTCGCGAGGTCCGCCTCGGCGACCACACGGTCGGGATGCACCATCTGCAGCATGTGGTCGTAAAGACCGACCGTGCCCGACACGTAGCGCCGCTCGCCGACCGGCAGCAGCTTCTGCAGGTAGTCCGGGCGGGCGTTGAAGAAGGTGAGAATGAGATCACCGGTCTCGTCGCTGGCATAGACCTGGTAAGGCGCGCGCGCCCGGCGCGGCGGCGGCGGCCGGTGGCGGTCGATGGTGACCGCGACTGTCACGACGGTGTCGGGCACCACGTCGCGCAGCTTCGGCCGTGCCCGGCGGTCGATTGTGCCGGTGGGGAGATGGAATAGGAGATCGACGACGCGCGCCGGCTGCTCGCGGCCGAACAGCCGGCGGTAGTGCTGCTCCAGCTTCGGTCCGACGCCGCCGAGCGTCGTGATCGCGGCGAACAAGGGATTGAGCAGGTCTGGCCGCATGCGGGGATCCGGGCTTTTGATCGTGGCAATGCGTCTGTTGGAAATGGCGGATTCTGCCTCTATATACCCCATCGCCCGGCTCGTCCGGGCTTTTGGCGTTGGAGTTTGGATGACCGGGACCACACTTTCGAGCGATGGGCTGGATCTGCGCCGGCGCAAGCTTCTGTTCCACGCCTGGCACCGCGGCATGCGGGAAACGGATTTGATCCTGGGTCGCTTCGCCGACTTCGCCATCGCGCAAATGAGCGACGCCGACCTCACGCAATTCGAGCAGTTGATGGAGGTGCCGGATCGCGAATTGCTGGCCTGGGTCACCGGCGAGGCGGCCGTTCCGCCGGCTCATGAGACGCCGCTGTTCTGCCGGCTGCGCGATTTCAACCGCAGCGGCGAGGGCGCGAGGTAGGCATGGCGCGCAATCCCGCCGATCTGCTGGTCCCGGGACGCTCGCTCACGTTGTCCTGCGTTGCCGACGGCGCCGAAGGGCTCGTTGTCTCCGATCTTGCCCGCGCCGTCGCGGCGCGCGCCGACGCGCCGGCGACAAGCGTGGCTGTCATTTGCCGCGACGGCCCCCGCATGGCCGCGCTCGCACGCGCGCTCGCCTTCTTCGCGCCGGACGTCGCGGTGCAGGAGTTTCCGGCCTGGGATTGCCTGCCCTACGACCGGGTGTCGCCCCATGCCGGCTTCGTGGCGCAACGCATGACCGCGTTGTCGCGGCTGGCACGCGTGAAGGGCCGCGACCGCCCGTTGGTGCTGATCACGACCGTCAACGCCGCGCTCCAACGCGTGCCGGCATGGGATTTCGTGGCGCGGCAGTCGCTGTCGGTCGCGCCCGGAAATGTGCTCGCCATGGAGGGCATCACCGAATGGCTCGAGCTCAACGGTTTCATCCGAGCCTCAACCGTGCGCGAGCCGGGCGACTATGCGGTGCGCGGCGGCATCATCGATCTCTATGCGCCCGGCATGGCCGAGCCAGTGCGGCTCGATTTCTTCGGCGACACGCTGGAAACGATCCGAAGCTTCGATCCGGAGAGCCAGCGCACCACCGACCAGCTGCGCGCGCTCGATCTCGTCCCGGTGGCGGAGTTCCAGCTCACCACCGAAACCATCAAGCGCTTCCGCCTCGGCTATGTGGAGGCGTTCGGCGCGCCCACGCCGGACGATCTCGTGTACCACTCCGTGAGCGAGGGACGGCGCCATCCCGGCATGGAGCATTGGCTGCCGCTGTTTCATGCACGGCTCGAGACGCTGTTCGATTATCTGCCGGGTGCCCCCGTCGTGCTGGAGCCCTTGGCGGAAGATGCAGCCCACGAACGCTTCGGCCAGATCAAGGATTACTACGAGGCGCGGCAACAGGCGTTGAGCCATCGCGACTCCGGTCCGCCCTATAAGCCGCTGCCGCCCGAGCGGCTCTACCTCGGCGAGGCCGAGTGGCGCGAGCGGCTCGCGGCCGGGGCCACGGCGCGGCTTACGCCGTTCGCGGTGCCCGAAGGGCAGGGATCGGCGATCGATATCGGCAGCAAGCAGGGGCACAACTTCGCCGCTGAGCGGGCCGAGCCCGGCCGCAATGTGTTCGAGGCGGTCACCGCTCACGTCACGGCGCTACAGGCCGCCGGCAAGCGGGTCATCGTCGCGCTCTGGAGCGAGGGCGCACGCGAGCGCATGAGCCATGTGCTGGCGGACCATGGGCTTGCCAATCTGGCGCCGGTCGCCTCATGGCAGGAGGCGCGGGCGTTGGCGAGGCCGCAGGTCGCGCTTGCCGTGCTCGGGCTCGAAAGCGGCTTCGAGACTGCCGACACCGCCGTGATCGGCGAGCAGGACATTCTCGGCGACCGCCTGGTGCGGCCGCGCCGCGCTGCGCGCCGTCCGGAAAACTTCATCGCCGAGGTGACGAGCCTGACCGCCGGCGATCTCGTGGTCCATGTCGATCACGGCATCGGGCGCTTCGTGGGGCTGCGCGCCATCGAAGCGGCCGGCGCGCCGCACGACTGCCTCGAGATCCACTATGCCGGCGGCGACAAGCTGTTCCTGCCGGTCGAGAACATCGAGCTACTCTCGCGCTACGGATCGGAGGAGACTCACGTCGATCTCGACCGGCTCGGCGGCGGCGCCTGGCAGGCGCGCAAGGCGCGCATGAAGAGCCGCATTCGCGAAATCGCCAACGAGCTGATCAAGATCGCGGCCGAGCGGCAATTGCGCGAGGCACCGCGGTTCAACGTCGAGCACGGTCCCTACGACGAGTTCTGCGCGGGCTTCCCTTACGAGGAGACCGACGACCAGCAGGTCGCCATCGACACCGTGCTGGGCGAGCTCGCCTCCGGCCGGCCGATGGATAGGTTGATCTGTGGCGACGTCGGCTTCGGCAAGACCGAGGTGGCGCTGCGCGCCGCGTTCGTCGCCGCCATGAACGGCCGGCAGGTCGCGGTTGTCGTGCCGACGACGCTGCTCGCCCGCCAGCACACCAAGACCTTCACCGAGCGCTTCCGCGGCTTCCCGGTAAAGATAGGGCAGGCTTCGCGTCTCGTGACCGGCAAGGAGCTGGCGCAGGTCAAGAAAGGCATGGCGGAAGGCGACATCGACATCGTGGTCGGCACCCATGCGCTGCTGGGCAAGAGCATCAAGTTCAAGGACCTCGGGCTGCTGATCGTGGACGAGGAGCAGCATTTCGGCGTCGCCCACAAGGAGCGGCTCAAGCAGCTGCGCGCCGAGGTGCACGTGGTCACGCTGACGGCGACGCCGATTCCGCGCACCTTGCAGCTCGCGCTCTCGGGCGTGCGCGATCTTTCGATCATCGCCTCGCCGCCGGTGGATCGCCTTGCGGTGCGCACCTTCGTCGCGCCGTTCGATCCGGTGATCGTGCGCGAGACGTTGCTGCGCGAGCGCTATCGCGGCGGCCAGGCCTTCTACGTCTGCCCGCGCGTCGAGGATCTCGCCGGCGTGAAGGAGTTCATGGACAAGCACGTGCCGGAAATGAAGGTTGCGGTCGCCCACGGCCAGATGCCGCCGACCGTGCTCGAGGACATCATGTCCGCTTTCTACGACGGCAAGTTCGATCTGCTGTTGTCCACCACCATCATCGAATCCGGCCTCGACATTCCGACCGCCAACACCCTCATTGTCCATCGTGCCGATCGCTTGGGGCTGTCGCAGCTCTATCAGCTGCGCGGCCGCGTGGGGCGTTCGAAGGTGCGGGCCTATTCGCTGTTCACGCTGCCGGCCGAGCGCAAGATCACGCTGCAGGCGGAGCGGCGGCTCAAGGTATTGCAATCGCTCGACACGCTGGGGGCGGGCTTCCAGCTCGCCTCCCACGATCTCGACATCCGCGGCGCCGGCAACCTCCTCGGCGAAGAGCAGTCCGGCCACATCAAGGAGGTCGGCTTCGAGCTCTACCAGCAAATGCTGGAGGAGGCGGTGACGAGCCTCAAGGCCGGCATCACCATGCCGGTCGCCGACAAGTGGTCGCCGCAGATCACCATCGGGGCGCCGGTCATGATCCCGGAGGACTATGTCGCGGACCTGCCGGTGCGGCTCGCGCTCTATCGCCGGCTCGCCGAGATCGAGGACGAGCGCGCGATCGAAGCCTTCGGCGCCGAGATGGTGGACCGGTTCGGCCCGCTGCCGCTCGAGGTCGAGCATCTCCTGCAGATCGTCGCGATCAAGGCACTCTGCCGGCAGGCTAACGTGGAGAAGATTGAGACTGGGCCGAAAGGCGCCGTGGTCTCGTTCCGCGACAACACGTTCGCAAACCCGGACCGGCTGGTCGCCTTCATCCGCGATCAGGGCCCAGCTGCGCGCGTGCGCCCCGACATGAAAGTAGTGTTCTTCGACGATTGGGAAGAGCCCGAGGATCGCCTGAAGGGAACGGCGGCGATCCTGCGCAACCTCGTGTCGCTCGCGCAACCGGCCAAAGCCGCGTAAGCACGGGACAAGATATCGCGAATCACAGGCATTTATTTCTAGCGGCGTTTATTGCTAGGAAAGAGGGATTATGAACGCGCCGCCCTTTCCACGGCTTTACGCCGGTCTTGCGGTCTGGTGGCCGCTGTTCTCGCGTCCGGAAGACTACGCCGAGGAAGCCGCCTGGATACTGAGCGCGCTGGCGGAGACGCGCGGCCGGCGGCCGGAGCAGATTCTCGAGCTGGGTGCGGGCGGCGGCAATGTCGCCTCCCATCTCGCCCGCCGTGTTCGCATGACGCTCAACGACGTATCGGCGGGCATGCTCGAGGTCAGCCGGCGCCTCAACAAGAATGCCGAGCATCACGAAGGCGACATGCGCACCTTGCGCCTGAACAAGAGCTTCGACGCCGTCATGATCCACGACGCGATCATGTACATCACGAACGCCCAAGACCTGATCGCCGTGCTGACCACCGCGCGCACCCACCTCGAGGAGGACGGCGTGCTGATCGTGCTGCCCGACCACGTCGCCGAAACGTTCGAGCCCCGGGTGCAGAGCGGGGGACACGATGCCCGCGACGGCAGCGGGCGCGGGCTTCGTTATCTCGCCTGGGCGCATTCACCCAAGGCCGGCACCACCACCTACGATCTCGATTTCGCGATCATGCTGCGGCTTGCGGACGGCAGCGTCGAGGTGTTCCACGACCGCCACCGGCTTGGGCTGTTCCCCCGCGACGCCTGGCGGGAGGCCTTCATCAGTGCAGGCTTCGCGCCGCCGAGCATTCGCCGCGATCCATGGGACCGGGACGTGTTCATCGCGCGACCCGCGCCCCCGAGCATGCCGGAGTGATCGTTGCCTGCGAACGACGCTATCCTCGCGCGCGCGTTGGCGAGCCATCGACACCGGCGCGCTGTGGCCAGTGCGGCGCCGTTGCTGCTTGTGCTCGTCGGCACGTCGGCGGCGGCGCATACGGGTAGCGCCAGCGGCGGCTTCGTCGGCGGCTTCGCCCATCCGATCTTCGGGCCCGATCACGTCGTCGCCATGGTGGCGGTGGGCCTATGGGGCGCGTTTCTCGGGGCCCCGGCGATCTGGCTTCTCCCCATCGTCTTTCCGCTGGTGATGGCCGGCGGCGGCGTCCTGGGAATCCTCGGCGTACCCCTGCCTGGCGTCGAGATCGGCATCGCGCTCTCCGCCGTCGTGCTCGGCTTGATGGTAGCACTGGCGGCCCGCCCACCATTGTGGGTCGCTGCGGTGCTGGTCGGCGCCTTCGCGATCTTCCACGGCCATGCCCACGGCGCCGAGCTTCCCCCGGGCGCCGACGTCGTCGCCTATTCGGTTGGGTTCGTGGTCGCGACCGGTCTGCTGCACCTTGCGGGCATCGCCTTCGGTCTGCTGGCGCGTTGGCCCGCCGGTCGTCTCGCCGTGCGCGCCGCCGGCGGTGCCATCGCGCTTGCCGGTCTCGCCTTCCTGCGCGGCGCCGGATGAGCGGCCTCCTCGGTGGCATGCTGCATCCCCTGGCGATGCCGGCGCATGTGTTGGCGCTGCTGGCGATCGGCCTGCTGATCGGTCAGCACGAGCAACGATTCATCCCGTTGGCGGCTTTCGTCGCCGGCTTGGCGGCCGGGCTTGGCGCGCTCGCCTCTGCCTTTGCGACGACGGCGGCCGCCAATGTCCTGCTCGTTGTCACGACCGTGTCCGCGCTTCTGGTCGCACTCGCGTATCCGGTGCCGGTACTGGTCTCGGTGCCGCTTGTCGCCATTGCCGGCGCTGCGCTCGGACTGGACTCGCCACCCGAGGCGATCTCGATCGCCGTCGCCATCGCGACGCTGATCGGCACCGGGATCGGGGCGACCCTTGCCGTGGCGATCGTCGCCGCCGGCACAGGCTTCCTGGGCCGCCCATGGCAGCAGATCGGGGTCCGGATACTTGGCTCATGGATCGCGGCGAGTGCGATCCTGGTCTTGGCGCTGCGCTTCGTGCGCGGGCAGTTGTTGTGATTACTCTGCGGCGACGCGCTTGGCGTATTCGTTGGCCGCGCGCTCGATCGCCTGTGCGAGGTGCTCGGGCGCCTGCGCGCCTTGCACGGCAACCAAACCGCCGAAGATGAAGCAGGGAACGCCGTCGATGCCGGCATCCTTGGCAGACTCCGCTTCCTTCTCGATGCGCTCGACGTCCTGCTCGCTGGCGAGGCGCTGGCGGATCACGCCGGCGTCGAGGCCGCAATCGGCGGCAGCCTTGATCAGCACCTCGCGGTCGGTGAGGTCGCCGCCCTCGGTGAAATAGAGGTCCATGAGTCGTTGCTTCATGCGCGCGGCGTTGCCGGTCTCGCCGGCCCAATGGATCAGGCGGTGGCAATCGAGCGTGTTGGGCTGGCGCTTGATGCCGTCGATCACGTAGGTCAGGCCCTCGGCCGCGGCGGCCTGGGCGACGCGCTGGGCGATGGCGCGGTAGCGTTCCGGCGAGCCGAACTTGGTGGTGAGATATTCGTCACGGCTGATGCCTTCGCGCGGCACCCAGGGATTGAGGAAATAGGGGCGGAAGCGCACCTCCACCGGAATCTCGGGCCTGAGCGCGATCGCCTTCTCCAGCCGGCGCTTGCCGATGAAGCACCAGGGGCAGACGACGTCGGATACTACGTCGATCGGAAGCGCTGCGGTCATGGCGGGCTCCTTGTGTTCAGGAGTATCGAGGAGCCACAGTAGGCCGGTCGTTAGTGCCCGGCAACCTTGGGATAGGCGCCCACCCGCGCCACCAAAGTGCTGAGATTGTCGTTCGGCTTGAGGGTGGCGAGTGTGATCGTAGGCTTGATGGCGCGACGGTCTGGATCAGGCGACAGCATCGTCTGTCGCAGCACGCTGGCGATCCGGCGCGCCACCACGTGGGCGCTGCGCAGGTCGGTCTCGGTGAAGGCGGCGAGGATCGATCCGTCGCGCTCCCGGCAGGCGAAATCGATGTTGCGCACCAGGCGGCTGAACAGCCGCGCGGCATCGACATAGGAGCGGCGATCGGTGACGCCCTCGAACGCGAAGCGCGCGACTGAAAGCGCGCTGCCGGCCTGCTCCGCTTCCTGCACCGCGCGATCGAGGTCGCGCCAGAAGGCTTGCGCGCCGAGCAGGCCGGTGTCGGGGTCGATGACGCCGGCGGTCTCGAGCGATTTGAGCACGCGCCTGAGCTGGGCTTCGAACGCCTGCAGCCGCACAAACGGCAGCACCCGCTCGATGAGCCCGACCGGATCGTTTTCCACGCGGACCAGATTAGGCAGCCGCTCATCGTCGACCGTGCCGTTGTCGAGCATGCCGATGGGCAGGTCGCGAAACCGCGTATCTTCCGCCAGCACCGTGAGCAGCGCCTCGACCACGCGTGGACCCAGGCCTTCTCCGATCACGACGCCGTCGACATCGCGGGCATTGAGGTAGCGCGCCGCGGTCTCGATGCTCAGCGCGCCGATCAGGCCGACGCGCTCGCCGATCGCCACGGACAGCGCCGGATAGGAGCCGCCACGCCCGACGCAGAGCACGGTGGCGTGGTCGAGCAGGTCGCCCGGCACAGAGGTGGGAATTCCCTTCTTGGTGCCGACGGTGTGGGCGCGCCGCAACACGGTGGCATGCAGCGTGCGGATCCGCAGCGCCGAGCGCAATCGGGCAATCAGTCGGTCGGTCGAATCGTCGAGCGCAATTGCCAGCGCGTCGGGGAGCGCGGGGGTGCTGCCCCTCACTGTGAGCGCAATGATCGGCATGACCGGTCCGCCGCGCGTCGCGATGCACTGCTTGACTGCCTGCAGGTGGCGCGGCGACGGCGTGCCTTCGGGGTCGGCGATCGCGAGCGCGACCGGCTGGATTTCAGCGATAGCGGCGGGCGCGTCGGCCCAGCGCGTTTCAATGATCGGGAAGGCGCCGGCCTTGCCGAGCACGTCGATCAAATCGGCCGCCGAGTTCTCGGCGACCACGACCATCGGACCCAAGAGCGCCATGGTGAAAAGCCGGTTTCGGGACGGTTCTGAACGTGCTGCAAATGCTCACGAAACGTCGGAATCGGAGCACGCACGCACCCTAGGCGATGGCTGTTAACGAACAGACAACGGATGAGGCGGGGTCAGGCGGCTGAGCGGCGGCGCTTGCGGAAGGCGCCCACCAGCAGCGGGTTGGCGCCGAGCTTGGCGAGGCCGGCTTCCAGCATGTCGTGGTCGGCGGCGATGCCCGCCAGGCGATGGCCGGCCAGGACATCCGGCAATACCGCCAGCGTCCCGCCGCCGTCCTCGACGCGATCCACGAAGTCGTGCAGGTCGCGCACGATGAAGCGGTAGCCGCCGATGCTGACCAGACCCTGGGGCGGGGCCGTCAGCACCATCGTCGGGCTGTTGGGACGACAGGCATAGCCGGTGTCGACGAAGCCGCTCGGGGCCACCTTGAAGTGGGGCAGGCCGACGCGTTCCGCCTCCGGCGGGAAGGGCGCGCGTGGCACCATTGGTCCGCGCAGCGCCAGCGTGCGGCTCGCCGTCGCCATGATTTCCAGCGCCACCACTGTCCCCTTGGGCTCGCGCGGGGCGGAGACGACCCCGAACGGAATGACCTGCGGCTTGCCGTCGGCGTCGCGGCGGGCGGCAAACAGGCCGGCTTCGCCGAACACCGGTACGTCGATCATGCGCGCCTTGGCCGTGGGCCACGCCGGCGCCCGCGCCAGCCGTTCCGGGGCCCGCCAGATGCCGACGATGTTGACGTCGCTCGTCATCAGCCGCCCGGCCTCCGCCAGCTGGATGGCGAGCGGGCCGGGAACCACGACGGTGTCGAACGCCATCATGTCGATCTGGGCGAGGAACACGTCCGCGTCGAACGGCTGGTGCAGCGCGAGCGTGCCGCCGAGCGCGAGCCACGGCACGACGGTCGTGGCGAGGGCCGCGAACGAGGAGAGCGCGAGCGTCGACAGCAGCACGGTGTTCTGCTCGAGCCGGCTTTCCAGCACGACCGCCAGCCCGCCGGCGATCAACTCGGCATGGCTGCGGGCGACCGGGACGAGGCCT
>Ga0126377_10003971_pt1 | contig 10640 bp, 8 predicted proteins | sample PanSoiMetPlot_22_FD_92647 | JGI IMG/M metagenome (GOLD analysis project Ga0126377, IMG submission 92647) | Tropical forest soil microbial communities from Panama - MetaG Plot_22 | ecosystem: Environmental > Terrestrial > Soil > Tropical forest > Bulk soil | place: Panama | collected 2016-02-17 | reverse complement strand
TCGAAGGTGTAGGCCATGCTCACGCCTTCGATGGGCTTCTGCTTGATGCCGTCGACGATGTCAGGCTGTTGGATGCCGCAAACTTCCAGAAGGGTCGGCACGATGTCGATCATGTGATGGAACTGAGTGCGAATTCCGCCCGCATCTTTAATGTGGCCCGGCCAGGCGATGCACATGCCCTGCCGCGTCCCGCCGAAATGCGACGCCACCTGTTTGGTCCACTTGAAGGGCGTGTCGAACGCCCATGACCACGCGACCGACATGTGCGGATAGGTCATTTCATCGCCCCACGCATCGTACGCCTTCATCTGCACATCCATGGGCAAGTTGAGTATCGCATTATACGCGGTCATCTGGTTGAAGGTACCTTCAGTCGTGCCTTCAGCGCTGGTACCGTTATCGCCGCTGATGTAGATGATGAGGGTGTTGTCGAGCTTGCCCATGTCCTCAACCGCTTGGATTACTCGGCCAATCTCGTTGTCAGTATAGGCAGCGTAGCCGGCAAAGTTTTCTGCCTCGCGCGCGTAGAGTTTCTTCTGCTCGGCGCTGAGCGTATCCCACTTGGGCAATTCATCCGGCCACGGGGTGAGCTGGGTATTTGGCGGAATAACACCGAGCTTCTTTTGGTTGGCAAAAATTTGGTCGCGCAGCTTGTTCCATCCCATGTCGAACTTGCCTTTGAATTTGTCTCTCCACTCCATCTTCGGTTGGTGCGGCGAGTGAGTGCCGCCGGGTACATAATAAACAAAGAACGGCTTGTCAGGCGCAGCCGCATTCAGGTTCCTCATGTATTTGATAGCCTCGTCCGCCATGTCGGTGGTGAGGTTGTAACCGGTCTTCCCGATCCACGGGAAAATCTGTGTCGTGTTCTGAAAGAGATAAGGCGTCCACTGATCGGTCTCGCCGCCCATGAAGCCGTAGAAGTATTCAAACCCCATTCCCAGCGGCCACTGATCGAACGGCCCGGCGGTGCTGTATTGATAGCTGGGCGTATTGTGGTTCTTTCCGAACCACGACGTGGCATAGCCGTTCTCTTTCAGGATAGTGCCGATGGTCGCGTTATCGACGCCGATTATGGAATCGTACCCCGGATACCCTGTCGACTGCTCGGAGATGATGCCGAACCCGACGGAGTGATGGTTCCGGCCCGTGATCAATGCCGCCCGAGTCGGCGAGCACAGCGCGGTGGAGTGAAATTGCGTATAGCGAAGTCCCAACTTAGCCACGCGATCCATCGCCGGCGTCGGTATCACGCCGCCAAATGTCCCGGAGACACCGTAGCCCTGATCGTCGGTCATGATCAGCAGGATATTGGGCGCACCCTTAGGCGGCACCACCCGCGGCGGCCACCAGGGCTTCGAATCAAGCGCGCTGTCCTTGATCACGCCACCGAATTTCGGCGCGGGTGGCGGCAGTTGTTTTCCATCAATCGTTGTCGTCGCGCTGGGCAAACCCGGCGTTCCGGTGGTTTGGATTTCCGCTCGCGCGGATGCGACAAGCGCGAGGACTGGAATCGCCAGCAACGCATTGAGAAAAATTTGTTTTACTGTTTTCATAACTGTTAGTGTGGTTGGTTGATATTCATCGAACTCATCTGAGACGCGCGACTCTAGCGCGCGTGCGCGGAGTCGCAATAGGACCTTGGGGCAATGCGTAGATCGGTAATTACCAGCGCGACGACGGCCTTTACATGACATCAGTAATCGACAAGGCAACGCCTCGATGATCGCGAATGACATGAACAAAGGTTACTAAACGGTGGGCGATAATTCCCGTTTGCTACGAAATGGATTCTCCGATTTGGTCCAAAAGCGCGATGTTGTTTACCTGAACGCAAACCACCACCAATATGGCCCGCAGCCAAACAAGAACTCTATTACTCGCTTCTTTGCTGACCGCGTCTCTTACCGCGGGCAATGCTGCCGAGCCGGGCCAGGACGTCGCACCGGGCGTCCGGTTGCTCGCTTACATTCGCGATCCGCGCATCGAGGAAAGCTCCGGCGTCGTCGCCAGCCGCCGGTACACGGATGTGTTCTGGACGCACAACGACGGGGGCGGCCCGAAGAAACAAGTCCTCTACGCCATCGACCTCGAGGGTAACACCCGCGCGTTCTTCTCCGTTATCGACGTGACGTTGCATGATTGGGAAGACATCGCCATCGACAACGCCGGACATTTGTACATCGGTGACATCGGGAACAACAACGCGAAACGGGACACGCTTACCGTTTATGAAATCGACGAGCCGAATCCGCAGGCCGGAACCGGGTCCATTGCCCCGAAACGCACGTGGAAGCTTAAGTTTCCCGGGCCGCCCTTCGATTGCGAAAGCCTGTTCGTCTGGAAAGACCAAGGCTACGTCGTTTCCAAGGTGTTCGATAAGGCGCGCGCGCAGATTTTCCGCTTTCCTCTCAAGGAGACTAACGAGCCGCTGACGCTGGAACTCATCGCGACGACGAAAATCAAATCGCCAGTCACAGGTGCGGACATATCCGCCGATGGAATGTTGCTTGGCGTCGTAGCGAAAAACGGTGCCTACGTCTTTCGCATCGACGGCGACGTGACGCGCGTCATCAAGGCAAACCCACACCACGCGAAGTTAAAGAACGAGCACATTGAAGGGTGCTGCTTCGTGCCTCAAGGACTGTTGGCGACAAGCGAGCGGCGGATGATTTTTTTGTTCACCGACCCGGCGTTTCGCGGGCAATGAGTGGACCAGGCGCGCTCCGTATTGTCAGAATGCACCCGCCGTGAGCTTATCAACGCCCAATAGGTTTTGTTACGGTGAGTTTTTTTTTCGCAGCTGTTGCAGATATTCTGGGGGAGGGTGACAAGGTAGTAGTGGGGTTGGTAGTCTTCAGTTTCTTGATGAAGAAGTCCTTTGTATCTTTAAATTTCGCTGCATGAGAGCTGTTTGGAAGAACCCGGGCACCGGAAGCATCCACTGCTATCGTTTGGTGAAGAGTTCCTGATCTGTCTGTAAGCCAGGCAGTGCCCACGGAATAGATTTTCATCTTATCTGCCATTGTTTTTAGCGCAGAAATCACGATACCCTTCTGACTCGGATTGGTGCTGACAGCAAATGCGAGATTAGTACCATCCGACGTACGAAACGCCTTTAGTCTTACTGGAAGACGATCACTGCCAAGTCCAAGTATGGCCGCCAACTCCGGTGCTATCGACTCTGCAGTGCCTTGAGAAAGCGCCCATTCTTCTACTTTGGAAAGTTCGGCCTGATCAGGATAAGAAGGCGTTGGAGTAGAATGCTGACCTAACAAAGCAACCGGCATAAATGCCAATGTCGCGATGACAAATTTACGGCAGCCTTTTTTCGGTATCCGAAAAAGTCGGGAGTTCATGTCGCTGAAAAATTCACTCCGGCCTGGATTAGTCCTGTTCCTTGGTGCTGATTCCGAGCGCAATCATGTGGTGGCTGGTGCGATGCGTCCATAGGACTTTGGGGCTGTAGCAGCGCCGCGCCAATGATTTGCGATAAAAAAATCGGCCTCCCATAAGGGGAGGCCGATTCACTTTGAGCTGTCAGAGCGATCGCTCGCTATTAGTGGAAGAAGAACCGAACACCTGCCCCTAACAAATGCTGACCAAGATCGCGGTCTTCGCGAGTATCGAGTTGGGTGCTCGTGTAATTAAGATATTTATACTCAATAAAGGCACTAAAGTTCGGGTTAAAGAAGTAGTCTGAGCCGGCAACAACATCCCATGCCAAATCGGCGTGACTGCGTCCCCCACCAGTGTTGATAGGGACTCTACCGGTTACAGGATCTACAACTTCGACCCCCGCCGATTCCGCATAGTAAATACCGACCCCGGCGCCGGCATACGGCTGGAACCTGCAATTTTCGGGCGCAATTCGCAAAATGAAGTTAGCCATAAACGCACCCGTATTGATCCAGGTGGTGACGTTGCGCTGCGCTACAACGTCGTCGAAGGGATCCCTCAATGTGAAATTAGCGCCGCCTCGGAAACCGTTGTAGAAGAAATCGCCTTCAATAGTCGGTCGGATTACTCCCGTCCCAAAGACGTAACCCAGTTTGATGCCGCCGAAAAATCCGACGTCATTTTTCGGATCAACGTCCAGACTGTATCCGAAGAACGGATCACGCGGATTATCCTGTGTAAACGTTCGGTCGTCCCCGCGGTTCTGATAAATATTCGCTCCCATGTCGATGCCGCCATAAAAGCCGAGCCCATATAGCGGCGGCGGCGGTGGCGCGACCTGCTTGTACTCGACAGCCGGTCCTGCCTGGAGAGAGGCGGCAAAAAGTCCTGTCAACGCAATAGTGGAGAATAGAAGTTTTTTCATTTATTTCCTTTCGTGTTGTCACGCTCCCCTTACGGAGAACGAGGGTAAGGTCAACTCAATTCCTCATTCAAAGTCTTGGGTATAACGGTGGCCATCGTGCACCAAGCGCACGGTTGAGTCTATGGGACTTTAGCCGTAGGGCTTTGGCGGCAGAGAATTCCCCCGAAAGCGGAAGCTAATTGGCGGAATCTGCCGTAGCCTTGACACCCGCGAGAAATTCGCCGCTTTCCACGCCTTTAATAAAAAAAGCAGAAGCGCCTGCGTTCATCGCCATCCGACGAACTGACGGATCGTCTTTGGCAGTCAACATAACGACGCGTGTCCCGGGCGAAATCCGTCTCAAGCGTGCTTGCACTTCCAACCCATTCATGTCCGGCATGAGGATGTCGATGATTGCGACGTCAGGACAATGCGTTGCGGCGTACTCCAAAAATTTGGTTGGATCGGTAAAGGCGTTGACCTTCCAACCCGCAGAATCGAGGAGTCGGCCCGTTGCCTTAAGGACCGAAGGATCATCATCCAGGACGAATACAGCTATAGTTTCTTTGCTAAGTGCAACCATGTTTGATTTTCGTGAGCAAGACCGCATCTGGATGTTTCATCCGTTCTAATCGCTTGTGAAACAGAACGGAACCGCTATCGAACGCGACATCCTGCACACGACTACGTTTGCGCGTCAGACGATCGGAATGCAATCAGACCTTAGTCCTATGTTTGCTCCCTGACGGCACTTCTGCTTTTTGCAGTAATACCATTAGCTCAGCAACGGATGTGATCCGGAGCTTCCGCATGACTTGAGCACGATGCGTCTTGACCGTCTTTTCTGCCATTCCCAGCTCAGCGCCCACTTGCTTATTGAGCAGTCCCGTCGAAACGAGTTGCATTACTTCGTACTCGCGCGGCGTTAGCCGTTCGAGTAGAGCGCGCGCATGATTTTTATCCGATGCGTGGCGGCGCTGTTCCGTCGAACGAGTGAGAGCACGTTCGACGCTTTCCAACAATTGTTCAGGTTTGAAAGGCTTCGGGAGAAAATCAACCGCCCCTGCTTTCATTGCCCCTGCGCACATTGGAATGTCGCCGTGAGCGGTAATGAAAATAAGCTGCTCCTCGCGACCGCATTCGATGAGGGTGTTCTGCAGATCGATTCCGTTCAGCCCGGGCATCTGCACATCGACAATGACGCACGAAGATCCGGGATGCGCTGAACGCGTGAGAAACTCGGAAGCCGATTTGAAAAGTTCTGTTTGGTAGTGGGCAGCGTCTAAGAGTCGATTCAGACTTTTGCGCACTGATTCATCGTCGTCGATCACGAACACCATTGCGGTCGAATCGATCATGCCTGGCTTTCCTCTTTAATAGGGAGGCGAAAGTAAAAATGAGCTCCGCCTCCCTCGGCGTTTTCAGCTGCAATAGTTCCGCCATGTGCCTCAATGATCGAACGCGCGATGGCAAGGCCCATTCCGAGGCCTTCTTCTTTCGTGGTGAAGAACTGCTCGAAAAGCCGTTCCCGCGTTGCCTGAGAAATCCCGGGCCCGTGGTCGCGCACGCCAACGCGGATGGTGCCGTCGCCGTTGTGACTCGTGGCGATCTTTACAATCCGACAGTTCGGTGGCGTTTCGCGCATCGCATCGAATGCATTGCGCATGAGATTAATCAGCACCTGTTGAATTTGGGTGGGATCGCCTTCAATGACAGGCACGTCTGGCTCGAGGGACATTTCGATCTTGCAAAGCTGCGCGGCAGCGTCCGGCTGAACCATATGCGTGACGGCTTTCACCGCGTCATTCAAATTTATCCGTCCGCGAATCGCAGCGCCCTTTTTAACGGCATTTCGCACATTGTGCATGACGTCACAGGCGCGGCGTCCATCTGCCACGACGTCATTCAGGATATCCTGCAGTTGTTCCGGATTGAGCCTGCCCTGCCTGAGATACTGCATTGCAGCGGTGGCGTTGTTCACGATTGCAGCCAAGGGTTGGTTCAATTCGTGCGCGAGAGACGCAGTCATCTCACCGAGCAAGCTCACGCGGCTGAGAAGCTCGACCTGCTCCCGACGGCGAAGCGCTTCCTCTTCCGCGGCCAGCCGCGCCGAGATATCAACGACATTTGCCAGGACAAGAAGACCGCGTGGCGTCTGAATTGGGTTTAAACCAATTTCGAGTCGAAACTCGCTGCCGTCCTTCCGACGACCGAATAATTCCCGCCCTGCGCCTAAGACACGCGTTTCAGGTGCGGCGAAGAAGTTCGCGCGATCACTGGCATGGAGGTGTACGAAGCGCTGTGGCACGAGAACCTCGACGGCTTTCCCAATCAGTTCGTAACGCGCATAGCCGAACAGTTCTTCGATGTGCGCATTTACGAGCAAGATCCGACCTTGATGATCTATGAGCACCGTGCCGCTAGGCGAAGCTTCGGTCGCCAACTGAAAAAGTTCCTCAGCCTGCTTTCGCTCTGTGATGTCCATTGAGACACCGAGAAGGCGCGTTGACTTGCCGTCTCCGTCGCGAATGCAGCGACCGCGTCCTCCAATCCACCGGATCTTCTCATTGGGAAGCACGATGCGGTACTCCATTTCGTAGGCACCCTGCGTTCGAATCGCTTTCTGCACCGCGTGATCACGCGCAGCGCGATCCGCTGGATGCACACGCTGCTCGAATTCATCGTACGAGATCTCATCCTGTTGTGGAAATTCAAAGAGCTCACGGACTTTGTCTGAGATCCAGATTCGATTCGTCGCGATGTTCAATTCCCACACCCCGAGATGCGCTGCTTCAGTAGCGAGGGCGACACGTTCCTCGAATTCGCGCAAAGCCTTTTCCTTTTTCAGTAACTCAGTTACGTCTACGCACGAGCCGATGTAGCCGGCGAACCTTCCCTGCGGGTCATTGCGCGGCACGCCTTGATCCGAAATCCAGCGATATTCACCGTCATTTCGTCTGAGCCGGTATTGCATGACAAGCGGTTTGCGCGCGTCGAATGCTGCCCTGTAGGTGTTGAGGCGCTGCAGATCGTTGGGATGCACACCCTCTCTCCAGCCATGACCCATTTCCTGCTTTAAGGTTCGGCCAGTAAACTCCAGCCACGCTTTGTTGAAGAAAGTACAGAGTCCCGCCACCCCGGACATCCAGATAAGAACTGGCGCGGCATCAGCTACGATTCGGAAACGTTCCTCACTTTCGCGAAGGGTGGCTTCGCTCGCCTGCAACTGCCGAGCAAGCCGCGCGGAGCGGATAAGATCGTAGCTCAATTCGTAAGCCATCGCGGCGACGAGGACTAAATAGAACAAGCTCACCGTTAACGGCGTTGCCATAATTCCCCACGTCATCGCCACCGCTTGCGCGCTCGCCAGGACGACTAGTAATACGATGCTACCGCCGACTACCAGCGCCTGCCGGTGATTGCCGCGTCGCCACACCGCGATTGTCGCATCCACCACAAATATGACGAGCAACAGTAAGCTAAACTGAGCTACTAACATCCAGGGGTTCGGCACACCCTTTGGGGCTGATACAGATTCCCCAAGGAATTGGACATGCCGAAGGGCAGTGATCTCACGATAATTGATATTCGGCGAGAAAGAAAAATTGAGAATCAGTGAAGCCGTGCGCACGGCCACGACGGTCCACGCGAGCCATCGCCGCCCGGCCTTTAGATAGAGGCGAACGAACGCGACGATCGACACGATCAGCATCCAACCCGGGACATGTATCCAGCGTGTTACCGTCGCGAATTGTTCTGCGGTTTCAGCCCGCATTAAGGCTAACTCCAACGCGGCAAAAATGGCCACCGACACCGCGCCGAGTGAAAACACGAGATTTGCCCAGGCGGCTCGGTCCTTCAACCAGACGATGAACTGGATAAATGCCAGCGTGAGGCAGCCTCCGGCACTTATTGACCAGATGACGGTGACCCAGCTCATAATCTCCTGTCAGTAGTCATCCAATTTTGTACCACCGCGTGCAGCATCCAGAAAATCCTTAACATCTCCGAGATTGGCTAAGAATTGAGCGAACTGACGTGCTCGCGCGCATGGGACTTTAGTCCTATTCCGTGATGGCGAGCGTTTGTGCAGACTAACGATCGCGTTGGCATGAAGCTGCTCTTTCAAGAGATCCGGCGGAACCCGTTGCTTTGGCTACTGGTGTTCGTTCCGATCGCGCTGGCAGCAGAGAAATTCAATCACGAAGCGCACACGCTGCACTTCGTTCTTTCGGTGCTCGCGATTTTGCCATTGGCTGTTCTGCTAAGTCATGCGACGGAATCAGTCGCGGCAAAGACGGGCGATTCGGTCGGTGGCCTGTTGAACGCCACCCTCGGAAATCTAACCGAGCTCGTCATCGCGATCGCTGCTTTGCAGGCGGGACAATACACATTGGTGAAGGCATCAGTCGCCGGCGCCATCGTGACGAATTCGTTATTTATGCTGGGCGCATCCTTTTTGCTCGGCGGTTTGCGGTACCACGTCCAAGAATTCAACCGCGTCGCTGCACGATTTCAGGCCAGCTTGCTTTTTCTCGCAACAATAGCTCTTCTCATTCCATCTGCCGTGACGGCGCGTGATTCGTTGGGCGCAACGGACTCAACCAAAACGCTAAGCCTCGCACTGTCAGTTTTGCTATTGCTCGCATACGGTCTCGGCCTCTGGTTTTCCCTCAACACCCATCGCGAATTGTTCGCAAGCGCGTCGGAGGAACATGAAGCTGCGTGGCCGATTGGCCTTGCGCTCGTGACGCTCGCGGTGGTTACGATTTTCGTGGCGCTAGTGAGCGAAGTGTTTGTTGGATCAGTTCAGTACGCTGCCACTGCCTTCGGAATGAGTCCCGCGTTCGTTGGGTTTATCGTTGTTGCTTTAGTCGGCGCAGCCGCGGAAATGGCAGCAGCATTTTCCGCCGCGCAAAAAAACCGTCTCGACCTGAGCGTGGGAATTGCGCTGGGCAGCGCTGCGCAGATTGCACTTTTTGTCGCTCCGGTCCTGGTGCTGCTCAGTTATTTCATCGGACCAGAGCCGATGGATTTGACCTTCTGGCCTGGGGCAGTGGCAATGGTTCTGTTCGCGACACTTACCGCGTCCCTGGTGACAACGTCGGGGCGCTCCGCCTGGTTCGTCGGCGTGCTGACACTTATGGTTTACCTGATATTCGCTACTTCGTTGTATCTTCTACCGCCAACGGGCGCGAAGTGAATGACTCGGGCGATGCGCCGGCATCGCCAAAATGAGAGAACACTAACGAGCGCACTCGGCGTGCCGCGTCCTGCCTGCGACGCAACTATCGGTGATGCCTTGAGGGGCAGGCTGCGTTAAAAAAAGTGAGCAGCCCTAAGACGGGACAAAAAATCCTTCTCGAACGGTGGTGTCCCTCTTATAATCACTGGGGCAATCAGGTTTTCATTCTGCCAATAAGGAAACGATGAATTCTTCAACTCCGTTCGTGTTCGTTATCGATGACGATGAATCGGTACGAAGAGGGTTAAAGCGATTCTTGCGTTCAGCCAACTATGAAAGCGAAGTCTTCAAGTCGGCCTCGGATTTTTTAGCGCGCCCGCCTCATCCGGGACCGGCCTGCGTCATTGTCGATGTGCAAATGCCCGGCATAAATGGGATCGATTTTCAGCAGGCTTTAATTCAGCGCCGCCGGGAAGAGCAACTTGTCTTTATTACCGGCTACGGAGACATCCCCATGTGCGCTCGAGTCATGAAGGCAGGAGCTGTCGATTTTCTTGCGAAACCATTCAAATCTAAAGAGCTCTTGAAGTGTGTTGAGGATGCTTTGCATCGATCTACCGAGCAACGACGCCGTGCAGCGGAAAGGAATGAAGCTCGTCGTCTGCTTGATTTGCTGACGCCGCGCGAATTCGAAGTGATGCAACTGGTCATTAGAGGGATGTTAAATAAGCAGGTCGGCGGTGAGCTCGGCGTGGCGGAGAAAACCGTCAAGGTCCACCGCGGGCGACTGATGCAGAAGCTCGGCGTCACGTCGGTAGCTGAGCTCGTGCAACTGGTGCAAAAGGCAGAGATACGTCCGCCCGCCAGGAATGGGACCAAAGTCTAATGTTGCTCGTGTGAGATCACGCGATAATTGAAAGCGTGGTTTACATTTCGCTAATCGGGTTGTCGGTTAACGAGATCCTGCGCGCAAAGCTGGATACAACAATGAAGTCACCCATTATCATTCACTAAGAGCTAATGAAAACAAAAGAGTTCATCAAAAGAGCAAGTGAACTAGCGGACCCGTTCCGCATCAGCAAAGGCAAAAACTTCCGTCTCAAGGACGTCGATCCAGACGACACACTTGATTTCACAAAGGAGGAACACAAG
>Ga0126377_10003970_pt1 | contig 10641 bp, 8 predicted proteins | sample PanSoiMetPlot_22_FD_92647 | JGI IMG/M metagenome (GOLD analysis project Ga0126377, IMG submission 92647) | Tropical forest soil microbial communities from Panama - MetaG Plot_22 | ecosystem: Environmental > Terrestrial > Soil > Tropical forest > Bulk soil | place: Panama | collected 2016-02-17 | reverse complement strand
TCGTTTCTGCGCCTCGCTGCCGAACGCGATGATCACCGGCCCGACCATGTTGACGCCGAACGGTAAGGGGTCGGGCGCCGGCGCCTGCTGCAGCTCCTCGCGATAGATGTATTCGCACACCGGTGACCAGCCGGTGCCGCCCCATTCGACCGGCCAGTGCGGCACCGCCCAGCCTTTGTCGTTGAGGATGCGCTGCCAGGACACCAAGTCATCCTTGGCGAGGCGGCGGCCCTCGACCATCTTGCGGCGGATCGGCTCCGGCAATGCGGTGCGCAGAAACGCGCGCACCTCGTCGCGGAACGCGGTTTCTTCCGGGGTGAAGCGCAGGTCCATCGTCGCCTCCGCGTGAGTCGAAAGCGTCAGTTTATCTCGAACAGGCCGGCGGCGCCCATGCCGCCGCCGATGCACATGGTAACGACCGCGCGCCTGGCGCCGCGGCGGCGCCCCTCGATCAAAATGTGTCCGGTCATGCGCGAGCCGCTCATGCCGAACGGGTGGCCGATCGAGATCGAGCCGCCGTCGACGTTGAGCCGCTCCTGGGGGATGCCGAGCCGGTCGCGGCAATAGAGCACCTGGCTCGCAAAAGCCTCGTTGAGCTCCCACAGATCAATGTCGTCCATCTTGAGGCCGGCGCGCTGAAGGAGCTTCGGCACGGCGAAGACCGGGCCGATCCCCATCTCGTCGGGCTCGCAACCCGCGACCGCAAAACCGCGGAACGTGCCGAGCGGCGCGAGCCCGCGTTTCTCGGCCGCGGTCGAGCTCATCAGGACGCAGGCGGAGGCGCCGTCGGAGAGCTGGCTCGCATTGCCGGCGGTGATGAAGCCGCCCTCGCGCACCGGCTTGAGCGCGCCCAATCCTTCGAGCGTGGTGTCGGGGCGATTGCCTTCGTCGCTCTTGAGCGTGACCGGCTCGATGCTTTCCGCCTTGGTGTTCTTGTCCACGACCTTCTTCTTCGTCGGCAGCGGCACGATTTCATCGCCGAAGCGGCCCCCCTGTTGCGCGGCCGCCGTACGGCGCTGGCTCTCGAGCGAATATTCGTCCTGCGCTTCGCGGCTGACGTTGTAGCGGGCGGCGACGATGTCGGCGGTCTCGATCATCGGCATCCACACTTCCGGCTTGTGCGCCAACAGCCAGTCCTCCTTCACCGGGTCCTGACGTACGCCGCCCTCGTGCAGCAGGCTGATGCTTTCGAGTCCGCCCGCGACGACGACATCCGCCTCGCCGGTCATGATCCGTTGCGCCGCGATCGCGATCGTCTGCAGCCCCGACGAGCAGAAGCGATTGACGGTGACGCCGGCCGCGGTGACCGGCAGCCCCGCCCGCAACGCGGAGAGCCGCGCGATGTTTTGACCGGTCGCCCGTTCCGGCATCGCGCAGCCCATCACCACGTCCTCGACATCGTTGGGCGCGATGCCGGCGCGCGCGACCGCGTGCTCGACCACGTGGCCGCCGAGCACGGCGCCATGGGTCATGTTGAAAGCGCCGCGAAAGGCCTTGCCGATCGGGGTGCGGGCAGTGGAGACGATCACGGCGTCGGGCATCAGTGGCTCCCTGAGGTGGTTGCAAGTGTGGGCGGCTCGACGCCTTCCGGCGCGGCGGCGAGACCGCCGGGCTTGCGGCGTTCTTCCGCGATCAGTTCTTTCTTCGACAGCTTGCCGACGCTGGTGCGTGGCAGCGCTTCACGAATTTCGAGCGCGGCGGGCATCTCGTGGCGGCCGAGCTTGTCGGCTAGAAACGCGCGCAAAGCGTCGAGCGTCAGCGGCGGCGCGCCGCGCCGCAGCTTGACGAAGGCCTTGGCGGCCTCACCGCGATAGGCATCGGCAACGCCGATCACCAGCGCCTCCTCGACGTCTGGGTGCTCGTGGATCGCATTCTCGATGACCTGCGGATACACATTGAATCCGCCGGAGATGATCATGTCCTTTTTGCGATCAATGATGAAGAAGAATCCGTCTTCGTCCATGTAGCCGATGTCGCCGCTGAGGTAACCTCCGTCGGCGAACGCGGCCGCGGTATCCTCCGGCCGATTCCAGTATCCCCGCATGACGTTCGCACCTTTGACCCGCAGCTCGCCGATCTCGCCGGCCGCGAGCACGCGACGCGGATTATCGAGCGCGACCACCTCGACCACGATGCCCGGCAGCGGCAAGCCGATCGATCCGGGCTTCGACCTTCCGTCAAGCGGCGAGGAGGTCGCCGCCGGCGCCGTTTCCGTCATGCCCCAGCCGTTGATCAGCGGCCGCCCGAGCACGCGCTGACAGCGCTCCGCCACCGCGACCGGCAGCGGCGCGCCCCCGCAGGCGCAACGGCGCAGCGCGCTCAAATCACGCGACCGGATATCGGGATGATCGAGCAGCGCGATCCACATGGTGGGCACGCCGGAAAATGCGGTGGCATGCTTGACCTCGATGTCGTGCAGCACAGCCTCGACCTCGAAGCGAGAGCGCAGCATCAGCTCGTTGCCGGAGGCGAGATGGCGCAGCAGCACGCTGGTGAGGCCATAGATGTGAAACAGCGGCAACACCATGACGATCCGTTCCGGCTCGATGTCGGCCTGGCGCTGCCCGCCGACCCAGGCCAAATAGCTCGAAACCGCGGCGGTGAGATTGGCGTGCGACAGCATCGCGGCCTTGGGAACGCCTGTGGTCGCGCCGGTGAATTGCAGCAGCGCGAGATCATCACGCGAGATTGCGGGCCAAGCGGACGGCGCCGGACTGTCCGCCATCAATCGTTCGAACGCGATGACCGACTTGTGGTCGGGAATGGGATCGGTTGCAGACGACGCGGCGCCCCACACCGCATCATCGCCGACGATGATGCGGTCCACATGTCCGGCTGCGGCAAGCTCGACCGCCCTGCCCGCCAATCCGAACAGGTTGGTGGTGACGATCGTGCGCGCGCCGCTGTCGGAAAGCTTGTGGGCGACTTCACGCTTGGCATCGAGCGGGCTCAAGTGCACCGCGCATTTGCCGGCGCGCATGGCGCCGAGGAAGCCCACCGGATGATAGGGCGTGTTGGGGAGATAGAGCGCGATCGGAGTATCGACGCCCAGCCGCATAAATGCGGCTGCAGCGCAATCGGCGGCCGCCGCCAATTCGCGGTAGCTGATGCGGCGATCACGATATTCCAGCGCCGGGCGGTCGCTGAACTGTTGGACCGCCCGATCAAGCAGCTCCGGCAGGGTCGAGGTCGCAATCGGCGCGTCCCAGCACACCCCGGCGGGATAGGACTTCTCCCACGCATTGGGGCGGCCGGCCGACATCACACGCCTTTCGCGGCGAGCGCGCCGAAGCTGCCGTTCTCGTTCGCGAGCCGGCTGAGCAACGCCGACGGCTCATGCCGTGCGTCGCCCGATTCGCGAGCCAGCAGCGTGAGCCGATCGCGGATGCGGGCAAGGCCGACGGTGTCGGCGCAATGCATCGGCCCTCCGCGCCAGATCGGGAAGCCGTAGCCGTGGATCCAGATCACATCGATGTCGCCGGAGCGCAGCGCGATCCCCTCATCAAGGATGCGCGCCCCCTCGTTGATCATCGGGTAGATCAGCCGTTCGATGATCTCCTCCTTGCCGATCGGCCGCCGCTTGACGCCGAGCCGAGAGCTCGCGGCGACGATCAGCGCCTCGACCTCCGGGTCCGGCCGCGGCGAGCGCGAGCCGGCTTCGTAAAGATAGAAGCCCTTGCTGGTCTTTTGGCCGAAGCGGCCGGCCTCGCACAATGTGTCCGCGACCTCGGCACGTATGCCTTGGGCCTTGCGCATGCGCCAGCCCACGTCGAGTCCGGCGAGATCGCTCATCGCGAACGGCCCCATGGGGAAGCCGAACTCGCCGATGGCGCCATCGACCTCGTGCGGCAGCGCGCCTTCGAGCAGAAGCCGCTCGGCCTCGATACTGCGCGCGCGCAGCATGCGGTTGCCGACGAAACCGTGGCACACGCCCACCACCACCGGCACCTTGCCGAGCTTGCGCCCGATCGCAAGCGCGGTCGCGAGCACGTCCGGCGCCGTCGCCTTGCCGCGCACGACCTCCAAGAGCCGCATCACGTTGGCCGGGCTGAAGAAGTGCATGCCGAGCACCGATTGCGGCCGCCCCGTGCTCGCCCCGATCTCGTTGACGTCGAGGTAGGAGGTGTTGCTCGCCAGCACCGCGTCGGGCTTGGCGAGCCGATCGAGATTGCCGAACACCTGCTTCTTGATCGGCATCTCCTCGAACACCGCCTCGATGACGACGTCGGCGTCGCCCACCGCCGCGATGTCGGTCACACCATTGAACAGGGCCATGCGGCGATCCATCTCGCCGCTGGTGAGGCTGCCGCGCGACACCGACGTGCGGTAGTTCTTCGCGACCGTGTCGAGGCCGCGCGTGAGTGCCTCGGACGCCGCCTCGACCACTGTCACCGGAATGCCGGCATTGGCGAAGCACATGGCGATGCCGCCGCCCATGGTGCCGGCGCCGATCACGGCGGCACGCCTGATCTCGCGCGGAAGCACGTCCTTCGACACGCCCGGAACCTTGGCCGCCTCGCGCTCGGCAAAAAAGATGTGGCGCTGGGCCTTGGATTGCTCGTCCGTGATCAGCTCCACGAAAGTGTTGCGCTCGCGCGTCACCGCTTCGTCGAACGGCACATCGAGCGTCCAGCGCAACGCCTCGATGGCACGCGCGGGCGCATGGAGCCCACGCGAGCGCCTGGTATTGGCGGCCGCAAGCTCGCCGAATCTTTCGGGATTGGCGCGCAATGGCTCGATCTTTCCCTCTATGTCGCGCACGCGCCGCAAGAGACGCTTCTCCGCAAACACGCGTCTGGCGAAGGCGACGGCGCCTGCGGCCAAGTCGCCCTCGATCACTTCGTCGATCAGGCCGTCGGCGAGCGCCTGCTGGGCCGGTACCGGTTCGCCCGAGAGGATCATCGCCATGGCGCGGTCCATGCCCACCAGCCGCGGCAGGCGCTGGGTGCCGCCGGCGCCGGGGATGAGACCGAGCTTGATCTCCGGCAAGCCAAGCCGCGTGCCCGGTGCTGCGATGCGAAAATGACAGGCGAGCGTGAGCTCAAGCCCGCCACCGAGCGGGGTTCCATGCATCGCCGCGATCACCGGCTTGGGCGAGTTCTCGATCAACGTGATGATCTCGGGCAGGCTCGGTGGCTGCGACGGCTTGCCGAACTCGGTGATATCGGCGCCCGCGATGAAAGTGCGGCCGGCGCCCACGATCACGATCGCGTGTATTGCCGCATCGTCGCGTGCTTGGGTGAGCGTACTCAACAGGCCGGCCCGTACCGCCTGCTTGAGCGCATTGACCGGCGGATTGTCGACGGTGATGACGGCGACCTCGCCGTCCTCTCGTAAGCCGACTTCCTTGGTCACTGGCGGTGATCCTCTCCCTTGGTCCGAGCGTATCCCCCGCACTGTGGAATAGAAGCCAGCGCGGGATCGGCGTTTTCCACAGTGGAGTCTCGCCCAATTCCGCAGTGCGGAACTTGATTTTGCAATTTGACGACGACGCTAGAAACTGGTGCATTCGTTGTCAACGCAAAGCAAGCCAGCGGACAGTCATGCCGGCCTCGGTCCATGAAACCAGCGCAATGGGCGCCGCCAAGGCGGGTAGCCGCAACGGCGGCAAAGACCGCAATTTCGTCGTCGCCCTGGCCCGCGGCCTCGAAGTGTTGCGGGCATTCAAGCCAACCGACGGCATGCTCGGCAATCAGGAGATCGCCGCCCGCACCAAGCTGCCGAAGCCGACCGTCTCGCGCCTCACCTATACCCTGACCCGCCTCGGCTACCTCAGCCACCTGCCGCGGCTCGAGAAATATCAGCTCGCTCCGGCGGCGCTGGCGCTCGGCTACGCTGCGCTGGCCCATATGGGCATTCGCCGGGTCGCCCGCCCGTTCATGCAGGAGCTGACCGACCGCACCGGCGGCTCGGTCGCGCTCGGCTGCCGCGACCGGCTGAGCGTCATCTACATCGGGCATTGCCGCAGCGATGCCGCCGTGACGGTCGGGCTCGATCTCGGCTCGCGCGTGCCGATCGCGGAGACCGCGATCGGGCGGGCGTTGCTTGTGGCGCTGCCGGAGGCCGAACGTCGCGACATCTTCACGCGCCTTGCTGCACGCAACGGCGAACGGTGGCCGAAGCTCAAGGCCGGCATCGAGCGGGCGCGCCGCGACATCGCCGCGCGCGGCTTCGCCATCTCGATCGGCGAGTGGCAGCCGGATGTGAACGGCGTCGGCGTTCCGCTCGCGCTCGGCGACGGCGCCGGCACGTTTGCGTTCAACTGCGGAGCGCCGGCGTTTCGGATTTCGCGCGAACGGCTCGAGCGCGAGATCGGGCCTCGCCTGGTCGAGATGGTCCGTAAGATCGAGCAGATGTTGCGTGGCGACGACCTTCTCTCGCAGACGTCGCCGATCATCGAACGCGCCACAAACGGAGGAGGACGTGGCAGTGCCGGGAGCCAGTACCGTGCAACTGCGCGCGGCCGAAAGTCGCCCTAGCTCGGCGGGCGCCGGCGCCGAGCCGCCGGCGGTGCGCGAGCGCGCTGACGCCGCCGCGCCGCTGCTCGCCGTCGAGGACCTCGCGATCCGGTTCGGCGGCATCATCGCGCTCGAGTGCGTGTCGTTCGATCTGATGCAAGGCCAGATCCTCGGCCTGATCGGACCGAACGGCGCCGGCAAGACCACCCTCTTCAACTGCCTCACCCGCCTTTACGCGCCATCGCGCGGCGATATCCGTTTCGCCGGGCAGAGCATTCTCAAGTTGCTGCCGCATGACATCGCCCGCATCGGAATCGCGCGCACCTTTCAGAATCTCGCGCTGTTCCGCAGCATGTCGGTGCTCGACAACGTCCGGGTCGGCGGCCATAGCACGATTCACGGCAATTTCTTTACCGATTCGCTTCGGCTTCCCTGGGCCCGGCACCAGGAGAAGACCCTCGCGGCGGCCGCCCGCGAGCTGATCGAGGCGCTCGATCTCGCGCGCGTGGCGCATCGCTGCGTCGCCGATCTTCCGACCGGCACGCAAAAACGGGTGGAGCTCGCCCGCGCGCTCGCCGCCCGACCGCGCCTGCTCCTGCTCGACGAGCCCGCCAGCGGGCTCAACCGCCACGAGGTCGACGAGCTCGGCCGCCTGATCCGATCGATCCGCGATCGACGCGGCATCACCGTGTTGCTGGTCGAGCACCACATGAAGCTGCTGATGTCGATCTCCGACCGGGTCGTCGCGCTCAACTTCGGTCGCAAGATCGCCGAGGGAACGCCGGCCGAGGTGCAGAACCATCCCGATCTGATCCGTGCCTATCTGGGGACCACCGCGGCATGACCACGCTGCTCGAGGTGCGCGATCTGTGCGCCTATTACGGCGCGACCCAGGCCTTGTTCGGGCTCAGTTTCGCGATCGCCCAAGGCGGCATCACCACGCTCCTCGGCGCCAATGGCGCCGGCAAAACCACGACGCTGCGCGCTTTGTCGGGCATGGTGCGCACCTCGGGGCACGTCGTGCTCGATGGCCGGCCGATCCGCGGCCTTGCCACCGAGGACATCGCCCAGCTTGGTATCGCGCACGTGCCGGAAGGCCGCGGCACTTTCACGCGGCTGACCGTGGAGGAGAACCTCGCACTCGGGGCCATGAGCCGGCACGATCGCGCGGCGATCGGCGCCGATCTCGATCGCGTCTACGGCTACTTTCCGGTGCTCGCGGAGCGTCGCAGCCAGCAGGCCGGCACGCTCTCCGGCGGCGAGCAACAGATGCTCGCGATCGCGCGTGGGCTGATGCTGCGCCCGCGCCTCATGCTGCTCGACGAGCCGTCGTTCGGCCTCGCCCCGCGCATCGTCGACGAGGTGTTCGCGATCCTCGAGCGGCTCAATCGAGACCAGGCGGTGTCGATGTTGCTGGTCGAGCAGAACGCCACCCGCGCGCTCGAGCTTGCCGACGAGGCCTACGTGATCGAGACCGGCCAGCTGGTGATGTCGGGCCCCGCGCAAATGATCGGCGAGGACGAGAACGTCCGCCGCGCTTATCTCGGGTACTGAGAAGGAGAGACCTTGAGGGCGCGATCCCAATCTCGAAGCTGTCATCCCGGCCGAGCGGTCGAAGACCGCGAGAGCCGGGATCCAGTAACCGACATCGGTGGTTGCTGGATTCCGGCTCGCACCTTACGGCGCGCCCCGGAATGACGGCCCGAGAAGACTCGAATCGGCAAGACGGAAACCGGGTGACAGGATGGAGCTCTTTCTGCATCAGGTAATCGCGGGGCTCGCCACCGGCGCCATCTACGCCTGCATGGCGCTCGCTATCGTCATGATCTACCAGGCGATCGACACGCTCAATTTCGCGCAGGGCGAGATGGCGATGTTCTCGACTTTCGTCGGCTGGCAGATGATGCAATGGGGTCTACCCTATTGGGGCGCGTTCCTCGCTACCATCGCCGTGTCGTTCGTTGCCGGCGTTGCGATCGAGCGCGTCGTCTTCAACCCGTTGCGCGATGCCCCGGTGCTCAGCCATCTCGTGGTCTTCATCGCGCTGTTCGCGATTCTCAACAGCGCGGCGGGCTTCATCTGGGATTTCACGATCAAGCCGTTTCCGACGCCGTTCGGCACCCATCCTTTGTTCGGAAACGGGCTGATCAGCGCGCACGACGCCGGCATGATCGCCGTGAGCCTGATCATGCTGGCGCTACTCTACGTGTTCTTCCGCTATACCCGCATCGGCCTCGCCATGCGGGCGGCCGCATCGAATCCGGATTCGGCGCGGCTCGTCGGCATCCGCGTCGGCTGGATGATCGCGCTCGGCTGGGGCATGGCGGCGAGCCTCGGCGCGGTCGCCGGCATGCTCATCGCGCCGGTCGTGTTTCTCGAGCCCAACATGATGCTGAGCATCTTGCTCTACGGCTTCGCCGGCGCGGTGCTCGGCGGCTTGAGCAACCCCGCCGGCGCCGTGCTCGGCGGCTTCGTGGTCGGCGTGATCGAGAACCTCGCCGGCACGTTCATTCCGTATGTCGGCCGTGAGCTCAAGTTGCCGATCGCACTCGCGTTGATCGTCGCGGTGCTCTCGATCAGCCCGCGCGGCCTGTTCGGCACGCGCCTGGTGACGCGGGTGTAGCCATGCAAAAGGAAGCCACTCCCACCCCCGAGCTTCAGGCCGTTGCGCCCGCAGTCGACCTTGATTCCGTTGCGCACGATGCCGTTTTGCCGATCGCCTGGCGGCGCGTCGCGATTGCGGTGGCGCTGACCGTGGCGCTGGCGCTGCCGTTCGTGCTCAAGAGCTTCCTGGTGTTTCAGCTCACGATGGCGATGGTCTATGCCATGGCGATCCTCGGGCTCAATCTCTTGACCGGGTTCAACGGCCAGTTGTCGCTCGGGCACAGCGCCTTCTTCGCGGTCGGTGCTTACACCGCCGCGATCATGATCGAGAATTTCGGGATCGACTACTACTGGACGCTGCCCGCGGCGGGGCTGATCTGCTTCGCGTTCGGGTTCCTGTTCGGCTTTCCGGCGCTGCGGCTCGAGGGCGTTTATCTCGCGCTCGCCACCTTCGCGCTCGCCATCGCGATGCCGCCGCTCCTGAAAGCAACCCCGCTCGAGCCCTGGACCGGCGGCGTGCAGGGCATTCTGGTCACCAAGCCCGATGCGCCGTTCGATCTGCCGCTCACGTCGGATCAGTGGCTCTACTTCCTCTCGCTCGGCGTCGGGCTCCTGCTTGCCGTTGCCGCCGCCAACCTCGTCAACAGCCGCAGCGGCCGCGCCATGATGGCCATTCGCGACAACCCGATCGCCGCGCGCGCCATGGGCATCGACATCTCGTTCTACAAGACAATCACTTTCGGCGTGAGCGCCTTCTACACCGGCGTCGCCGGCGCGCTCAGCGCCGTGGTGGTGAACTTCGTGGCGCCCGACAGTTTCACCTTCGTGCTCGCCGTCGGATTGTTTGTCGGTCTGGTGGTGGGCGGCGTTGGCTCGATCACGGGCGCCCTGTTCGGCGGCCTGTTCGTCCTCTTCGTTCCCAACTTCGCCGAGCAGATCTCCAAGGGGCTTGCGGGTGCCGTCTACGGCATCATCTTGCTCTTGCTGATCTACGCGATGCCGTCCGGCGCCGCCGGACTGGTCCGCCTGATCGCCCACAAGCTTGCAGCCAGACGCCGTTGAAACGGCGCCAATCCACAGGAGGAACTCGATGCAAAGACACCGGTCACGATCCTTGATGCCGGCCGCGGTGGCACTGGGCCTCGCGCTCGCCGTCACCCCGGTCGTCGCACAGAAGAAATACGATCCCGGTGCGAGCGACACCGAGATCAAGATCGGCAACACCAATCCGTACAGCGGCCCGGCTTCCGCCTATGGCACCATCGGCAGGACCATCGCTGCCTTCTTCAACAAGATCAACGCCGAGGGCGGCATCAACGGCCGCAAGATCAACTTCATCAGCTACGACGACGCCTATAGCCCGCCAAAGACGGTCGAGCAGGCGCGCAAGCTCGTGGAAAGCGACGAGGTGCTGTTGATCTTTCAGAGTCTGGGCACCCCCTCCAACACCGCGATCCAGAAATACATGAACATGAAGAAAGTGCCGCAGCTCTTCGTCTCGACCGGCGCCACCAAGTGGGGCGATCCCCAGCACTTCCCGTGGACCATGGGCTGGCAGCCGAACTACCAGAGCGAGGCG
>Ga0126377_10003967_pt1 | contig 10642 bp, 9 predicted proteins | sample PanSoiMetPlot_22_FD_92647 | JGI IMG/M metagenome (GOLD analysis project Ga0126377, IMG submission 92647) | Tropical forest soil microbial communities from Panama - MetaG Plot_22 | ecosystem: Environmental > Terrestrial > Soil > Tropical forest > Bulk soil | place: Panama | collected 2016-02-17 | reverse complement strand
GGTCGGCCGCATGGTGAAGAACGAGATCGAGTCGGTGCTGAACCTGGCCGACACGCTCAATCAGCGTGTGATCGGTCAGCGGCACGGGCTCGAGATGATCGCCAAGCGCATACAGACTTCGCGCGCGAAGCTCGATAACCCGAACAAGCCGATCGGCGTGTTCATGCTCTGCGGTCCATCAGGCGTCGGGAAGACCGAAACCGCGCTGACGCTCGCTGAGGCGCTGTATGGCGGCGAGCAGAACGTCATCACGATCAACATGAGCGAGTTCCAGGAGGCCCACACCGTCTCGACGCTCAAGGGCTCCCCGCCCGGCTACGTCGGCTATGGCGAGGGCGGCGTCTTGACCGAAGCGGTCCGTCGCCGGCCGTACAGCGTGGTGCTGCTCGACGAGGTCGAGAAGGCCCATTCCGACGTGCACGAACTGTTCTTCCAGGTCTTCGACAAGGGCTGGATGGAGGACGGCGAGGGCCGTCGTATCGACTTCAGGAACACGATCATTCTGCTCACCTCGAACGTCGGCACCGACTTGATCATGAGCATGTGCAAAGACCCCGACCTGATGCCCGAGCCCGAGGGGATCGCGAAGGGGCTGCGCGAACCGCTCCTCAAGAAATTCCCGGCCGCGTTGCTCGGTCGACTCGTGGTCATCCCGTACTACCCGCTCAGCGACGCCATGCTGGCGAACATCGTGCGCCTGCAGCTCGGACGGATCGCAAAGCGCGTGGTGGAGCACCACAAGATCCCGTTCAACTACGATGACGACGCGGTGAAGCTGATTGTCAGCCGGTGCACCGAGGTCGAGAGCGGTGGGCGTATGATCGATGCCATCCTCACGAACACAGTGTTGCCGGCGATCAGCCGCGAGTTCCTGACGCGGACGATGGCCGGGGCCGCGTTGAATGGCGTGCGCCTGGGCGTCGCCAACAGCGATTTCGAGTACCGGTTCGACTGATGAATGAGGGCCGCAGTCATGTCACGGCACGCCAGGAAATGACTCCCGACCCCGTCGAGACACGCATGGAGTCATCGACTACTACAGACCGCGCCGTCAGTCTCGAGGAAGCGGTGTCGATCGCGATCAGGCTGCAGCAGAACGATCAATGGACTGCGGCGGCCGACCTCTATCGGCGCATCCTCGAGATCGCGCCCGACTACGCCGATGCCCTTCACTTCTCGGGCGTGCTCGCCCATCAGGAAGGGCGCAGCGACGAGGCGATCGAGCTGATTCAGAAGAGCCTGGCCTTCGAGCCCGATCATGCCGACTGGTACAGCAACCTGGCAATCGTCCTGCGCGATCGTCTCAGGCTCGAGGAAGCGATCGAGGCCTGCCGCCGCGCGGTGGCGATCGACGCCAATCATGCCAACGCGCTCAGCAATCTCGGCGTGCTCCTGAGGGCGCACGGCGATCTGGCCGGAGCAGAAGAAGCCTATCGTGCCGCGATTCGAGTGAGCCCCGAACACGCGGAGGCGTACACGAACCTCGGGATTCTGCTGAACGCACAGAAGCGCACGCACGAAGCGGTCATCTGCTTCTGCAAGGCGATCACCTTCAGGCCGAAGCATCCCGATGCCCGCAGACTGCTGGCGCTGGCGCATTGCACCATCGGCGAGGTCGATGCTGCCGTGCGCATCTTCGATGAATGGCTCGCGGAAGAGCCGACTCATCCGATCGCGCTGCACATGCGCGCGGCGTGCTCGGGCCACGATGTTCCCGCGCGCGCGTCGGACGGCTTCATCGAGACGACGTTCGACAGCTTCGCGGGCAGCTTCGATGCCAAGCTGGCCAAACTGCTGTACCGGGCGCCGAGTCTGGTGACCGCGATGCTCGCGGAGGTGGAACCGGAGGCGTCGAAGCGCTTCGACGTACTCGATGCCGGATGCGGCACTGGGTTGTGCGGGCCGCTGCTCGAGCCGTATGCGCGTCGCCTGGTGGGCGTCGATCTGTCAGCCGGCATGCTCACCCAGGCGCACGCGCGGAACGTGTACGACGAGCTGATCAAGGGGGAGTTGACAGCGTTCTTCCGCAGCGCGGTCGGGGCGTTCGACGTGATCGTTTCGGCGGACACGCTGGTGTACTTCGGTCCGCTCGACGAGGTCATAGCGGCGGCGGCCCGAACGCTGCGTCCCGGCGGGCGGTTGATCTTCACCGTGGAAGCGTGGTCGGACGAGGCGTCTGCCGAGGGGTACTGTCTCAACACACACGGCCGCTACTGTCACACGCGTCCGTATCTCGAACATGTGCTTGCGAGCGCCGGCCTGCGATCCGAGATCGTGCCGGCGGAGTTGCGCCTCGAAGCCGGCGATCCAGTCGACGGCTACGTCGTGCGTGCGACAAGAATGGTAACGGAGTAGACGATGCCTCGAGCGATGGAAATCACGACACCACTCGGGGACGACCTGCTGTTCCACCGGATGCACGCGCAGGAAGAGGTGAGCCGGTTGAGCGAGCTGCAGGTCAATCTGCTCAGCCCGAAGTGCGACGTCAAGTCCGACGACATCCTTGGCAAGAACGTGACCGTGAAGCTGGCGCTGCCCGACGACAGCACGCGCTACTTCAACGGCGTCGTCACCAGGTTCTCGCAGGGGGCGCAGTACGGCCGCTACTTCCGGTACGGCGCCGTCGTCCGCCCGTGGCTGTGGCTGCTGACGCGCACGACCGACTGCCGCATCTTCCAGGAGATGACGGTCCCGGACATCGTCAAGCAGGTGTTCGCCGACGAGCCGACCGCCGATTTCAAGTTCGAGCTGACCGGCTCGTACAGGAAATGGGTGTACTGCGTCCAGTACCGTGAGACCGACTTCAACTTCGTCAGCCGGCTGCTCGAAGAAGAGGGCATCACCTACTACATCAAACACACCGACGGCCACAACACCGTCGTGCTGACCGATTCGACGAGCAAGCACACGCCGACGCCCGGCTACGAGACGATGTCGTTCGTGTCGCCCGAGCAGGTCGTGCGACCCGAGCTCGAGCGCATCACCAGCTGGGACTGCACGCACGAGATCCAACCCGGCGTCTACGTCCACGACGACTACGACCTCGAGCGGCCGAGCGTCGAGCTCAAGACGAGGAAAGTCGTGAGCCGTGGCTACTCGCCGAGCGACTACGAAGTCTACGACTACCCCGGGCACTACCTACAGAAGGGGGACGGCGAGCAGTACGCCGACGTTCGCATCAACGAGTACGGCAGCCAGTTCCAGACCTCGCAGGCGATCACCAACGCGAAAGGCATCTGCGTCGGGTCGCTGTTCACGCTGGCCGATTGCAACCGCGACGATCAGAACCGCGAGCACCTCATTCTCTCGGCCAGCTACGACGTCGAGTTCAGCGATTACGAAGCGATGCCGCACGGCGGTGGGAGCAGCTACCACTGCAGCTTCGTCGCGATGTCGAGCGCGCAGCAGTTCCGGCCGAAGCGCCGCACGCCGAAGCCGTTCGTGCAGGGGCCGCAGACCGCGGTCGTCGTCGGTCCGGCCGGAGACCAGATCTACACGGACAAGTACGGGCGTGTGAAGGTGCAGTTCCACTGGGATCGCTACGGCAAGAAGGATCAGAACAGCTCGTGCTGGATCCGTGTGTCGAGTCCCTGGGCGGGCAAGGGCTGGGGATCGGTGGCCACGCCCCGCATCGGTCAGGAGGTGATCGTCGACTTCCTGGAAGGCGATCCCGATCAACCGATCATCACCGGCCGCGTGTACAACGCGGAGCAGCCGCCGCCGTTCGGGTTCCCAGCCGGCGCAGTGATCAGCGGCACCAAGTCGGACACCCACAAGGGGAGCGGCTACAACGAGATGTCGCTCGACGACACCGCCGGCAAGGAGCGGGTGTTCGTCCACGGGCAGTACAACATGGACACCGTGGTCGAACACGACCAGACGTCGACGATTCACAATTGCCGCACCGACCGGGTCGACATCGACGACTCGGAGTCGATCGGCCAGAACCAGAAATGGGACGTCGGCGTGAACCGCGACGCCACGATCGGCGCCAACGAGACGCTGACGGTCAAGGCCAATCGCACCAAGAGCATCATCGGCAACGAGACGATCACGGTTGGCGGCAATCGCGACGGGACGGTCAGCAGGAGCGAGACGCTGACCGTGGCGCTGCAGCGCACGCATAGCGTCGGCATCAACGAGACGATCAGCGTCGGCGCGGCGCAGCAGATCACGGTCGGTGCCATTCAGGCGTTCACCGTGGGGGCCGACCAGACGACGAACGTCGGCTTGAATCAGTCGACGGGCGTTGGCAAGAACCGGTCGGTCACGGTTGGTGCAAACCAGACGACCAGCATTGCCAAGAACGAGTCGACCACGATCGGTGGTGACGAAACGCACGGGGTCACTGGTGGCCGGACGACCAGCATTGGCAAGGACGATGCGCTGAGCGTTGGCAAGAATCTCGTTGTGACGGCGGCGGACTCCGTTTCGATCACGACGGGCAGCGCCAGCATTACGATGAAGAAAGACGGCACGATTTACATCAAAGGCAAGGACATCACGATCGAAGGAAGCGGCGCGATCAACATCAAGGCGTCGAAGGACATCGTGATGAAAGGCTCGAAGATTCTCCAGAACTGAGGCCGCAGACATGAGCGAACGAGTCGCAACGCCCACCCTCGAGCCGACCGCTGAACGCGAAGGCCATTTACACGACTTGCTCCAGGGAGCGGTGTCCCTGCGGACGCCGCGCTCGAGGATCGACGGCGCGCTCGTCGGCCGACTGGTTGCGTTCAAGGACGATGGCACGGTGCCGCTCGTCATGTACGAGGGTCAGCCTAGCTCCGCAGCGATGCCTGCGCGCGCGACGCTCGATCTTCACGGGTCGCACATCGGCCGCGACGTCGTGCTCATGTTCGAGGATAGCGACCCGCTCCGCCCGATCATCATGGGCTGTCTGCATGACGCCCACGCGCGCACCCTTCCCGCACAGCCGGATGCAGTCGATGTGGACGTCGATGGTCAGCGTCTCGTAGTGACGGCCAAGGAGCAGCTCGTGCTCCGCTGCGGCAAGGCGAGCATCACGCTGACGCGCTCGGGCAAGTTGCTCTTCCACGGCACATACGTGTCGAACCGATCGTCTGGGGTCCTGCGCCTCAAAGGCGGATCCGTTCAGATCAACTGAGTCGGGCGACGTCTCATGGAACTGGTCAACTCGACTCGGATGGTTGCTGGCTACACGATGGGTCTCGAACCCAGCGGCCGCGAACTTCTCGTGGTCGTTGTCAAAGGCACATTCCAGATTCCAAAGAACGGCGAGCCCCTCCGTCTCGCTGACGAGCAGCTGCCGCTGGTCATGGCTGACACGTTCACCGGCGAGCCTGGCTTTTCTGCCCCCGCTCACGAAATCGACTTCGCTCCGCGGAAGCACCGATGCGACGTGTTGTTGAACGGCAGCGCCTACGCGCCCGGAGGGCGGCCGACGGCGCGTGTCGAGGTCGGCCTCCGCGTGAATGGGATGGCGAAGAGCTTCGCGGTGGTGGGCAATCGCCGATGGCAGGCGGGTCTTCTCGGAGTTACGGCTGGCGCAGCGGAGCCGTTCACAGTGATGCCGATCTCGTACGACCGCGCATTTGGTGGTGTAGACGATCGCCACCAGGATCCCTCGAAGCACGCGGCCTTCATGCGCAATCCCGTCGGCACCGGCTTTCACAAGGACCTCCGACCAGAGTGGGTGGACGGCACGCCGATGCCCAACACGGAAGAGTCGAATCGCGCGATCACGGCGCCGGACTCTGAATCCCCAGCGCCCATGTCGTTCGGTCCACTAGGGCGAGGTTGGGAGCCTCGCTCTAAATACGCGGGCACCTATGACGATCGGTGGCTGGAGGAGCACTTTCCGTTTCTTCCTCCGGACTTTGACGAGCAGTACTACCAGGCTGCGCCGCTCGATCAGCAGATTCCATTGGCGCGCGGTGGTGAAGAGATCAGGCTTGTCAATTTGACGCCTGAGGGACAGGTGACGATTACGTTACCTGTATTCGATGCACCTATTCACTTCTTCCCGAAAACCGGTGGTCGCGAGGACGGAACGCTCCAACTCGACACAGTGGTGATCGAACCGGACGCACAGAGGTTCACGCTGACGTGGCGCACAACCAGACCGCTGAGGAGGAGTGTGTTCGAGATCGTGCAGACTCTGGTCGGAAAGCGATCAAGCGAGTGGTGGTCTGCACGCGACGCGGTGACGTTCCCATTGCGACTTCTCTACCCTTCAGCGAAGGGTACATCTCAAACGGACGCGGTCTAACGTGGATACCTCGGTCGCAGTCTTCAACGCCGGCCTGGTCACGAGCGTAGGCCTGAACGTGCCGGCCTCCTGCGCCGCCATTCGCGTTGGTTTGACCAATCCGACTGAAACGCGCTTCGTCAGCTCAGACGGGGAATGGATCATGGCGCATCAAGTACACCTGTCTGAACCATGGCGTGGGCGTGCCAAGCTCGTCAGGATGCTCGCCCGGGCTCTGGAGGAGTGCCTTGTACCGGTTCCGCGCGACTCGCACGGCGATATCGCGCTTCTGTTGTGCGTTGCGGAGCCGGAGCGCCCTGGCCGGACGGAGGGACTCGATCGGGAACTGCTCGTGGAGACAGAGAGCATGCTGGGAACCCGTTTTCATCCCGTGCTCTCGGGAACGCTGGCTTATGGAAGAGTCGGAGCTCTTGTCGCCTTGGCGAGAGCCCGCGAACTGCTCGCAGAGGGAGCGTTGAAGCATGTCGTCATCGCGGCGGCGGATTCGCTGGTGGTCGGACCAACACTCGCGACGCTCGACACTGCCGGGAGGCTACTGACTCCGTCCAATTCGAATGGGTTCATGCCTGGTGAAGCCGCCGGCGCGCTTCTAGTGAGTTCGGCTCGCTATGCGACGTCATCGCTGATTTGCAGCGGCCTCGGATTCGCGACGGAGCGATGCACGATCGCGACTGAGGAACCATTACGCGCGGAGGGACTTACTGCTGCTATCAAGATGGCATTAGACGATGCACGATGCCAAATGGGCGATCTCGATTTCAGGATCACCGACAACTCTGGCGAGCAGTACTACTTTCGAGAGGCAACGCTCGCGTTAAGTCGAATCCTTCGCGTGCGCAAGGAGTCATTCGACATGTGGCATCCGGCTGATTGCATCGGCGATGTCGGGGCCGCGATTGGAATCGTCTCTGTGGCTGTGGCCCTTACGTCGTGCCGCAAACGATACACGCGTGGTGAGCGGATCCTTCTCCATTTCGGCACCGATTCCGGCCACCGTGGCGCGGCCGTGCTTGTGTACGCTGGAGCCGCCTGATGGCGAACCACGTGTATGCCAACAATATGGAGGTGTCCTGCAAGGCAGCCAGCGGCAAGTCGATTTGTGCCTTTCCTGATGTCTGTTTCACCCCTCCTCAAACTCCGGCGACGCCCCCTGGCGTACCCATCCCGTACCCCAACACAGGCATGGCGTCCGACTGCACGGATGGATCTCGCAGTGTCAAGATCTCCGGCCAGGAGGTCATGCTCAAGAACAAGAGCTACTTCAAGCGAAGTACAGGAGACGAAGCCGGGGCCGCACCGAAGAAGGGTGTCGTTACAAGTAAGAACATGGGCAAGGTGTACTTCAAGGCTTGGTCCATGGACGTTAAAGTCGAAGGCGAAAACGTCGTACGACATTTGGACATCACCACGCACAATCATGCGTCGGAAGGGCCCAATTCACCGCCGATGGCACACGTCGATGCCATGGCTGCATCGGCAAAAGACGCGTGCAGCCAGGAGATTAGCGAAGGCAAGGCAGCGTGCGCCGGGAAGACGACGGAAGATTGCGGTGAAGAGTGCGCCAAGAAGCAGAAGTGTCTGCTCGTGCCGAAAGGCCAGGACAAGGAGATTTGCTGCAAGGACCAGGTTAAGACCCCCGCGGGCACAGTCGTCGAGAAGACCGGGCACCACCTCGTTGAGGACCACTGGGTCGCCGGTGTGAAGGGGTTTCCAATGGCGCAGGGCAGCGGAGGTTACAATGCCGCGCCAACCGTCTGCACGAACCGATTTCGCTCACGCGACACGAGTCATCGCGACCTCCACGACATCCAAGGCGCTTTCGAGGAATCGTATATGCCGGGAGGCAGTAGGTACGATGCCTCGAAGCCGAACGGTGGATGGAACTATGCCGCCGGCAAAGAAGCGTGCCTGACAGCGCACGCGACGGTGTTCGACGACTGTGGCTGCACGCGGAAATGTATGGAGGCGCAGCTGGACGCATTCTACGGGTCCGATGGCAGTCGGCCGCTGCAAGAGCCGAGCACGCAGGCGCTCGGAGAAGATCAGCGGCCGGACCTCCTCGATAAATGGGGACCTGTAAAGTGACCTCGCCATCACGAATTTGATACGTCTGTTGCGCCGGTCAGGCGCATCGACGAGGAGCACGATGTCTAAGGACTTGGGCTACACGTTCTGCTCGGCAGCAGACTCGCGTGCATACTTCGTTGCAGCGGTCGTCAAGGAGCTCGAGGACAGGGATGTCTCGCACGCGGTTGTGTTCGAGTACCACGATGGGCAGTGGATGCGTTGGTCGATGAGAAGCCGGATTCGCAGCCTCATCGCCCTGCGCGAGCTGAACGCAGTCTCGATGATGGTCTTGACCGAAGAGGGGCGCGTCAGGGTCAGCCGGCGTGGCGAGGTGTCCGACGAGGACGTAGATCCCGGTGAGGAGGGACCGACCCGGCTGCGTCCGCTTAGCTTCATTCGCGCAATCGGCAGCCATGTTTACGCGGTAGGAATGCAGCGTCAGGTCTACCGGCGATCGTTGCACGCCGCAGGCTGGGAGCGAATCGACGAGGCGATCCGCGTTCCGCGGAGCCGTCAGGACATCGCGGGGTTGCGGGCCATAGATGGAACGCCGGACGAGAAGCAGCTTATCGCTGTAGGCCTTGGTGGAGAGATATGGAGTTGGCGCAACGGTCAATGGTCCCCACACGATAGTCCGACAAATGCTCGGCTCCATACTGTCAGATTCGTGCAGCCAAACAAAGTCGTAGTGGCCGGCGCAAGAGGGCTGGTCCTTATTGGGGATGGTGAAGATCGTTGGCGAGAACTTGCACACGATGCAGGAAACGTGACTTTTAGTTGCATTGAAACGGCCTTTGGGCGGCACTTCCTCTGCGCCGAGCCAGGTGATGTTTACGAACTCACGGATGATGACCGCCTGGTCACGGTGGACGTCGGCTGGATCGGCGGCGGCGGATGGTTAGACGCCGGCCGCGATATCTTGTTGGCGGCGGGCAATGAGAATGTCACAGCCTTTGACGGCGCGGCTTGGCGAGACTCCACGCCTCCGGACGCTCCTTAAGTCGTTGCATGATACCGACCGAGAAAGGCGCTCAGTACGTGGCGACACCAACGCCATACGGACAGCAAAATGACATCGTCGGAAATGTCGTAGATCAGCATGTCGACGAACTGGTGATTCTATGGACGACGCGCCGGCTGTTGGTCCGCTCCTCGCATGCAGCGCTCCGTCATCTGGAGCGATTTGATGAACGTATCGCGGCGCATCAGGATGGCTGCGTGGTGGCCGGAGACCACGCTGTGGCGAGGCTGACTGCCAGTCTCGCTGAACCGGACGCAGGGGAGTTGTTCGCCGCGGGTTGCGTCGCTCTCGCCACCCAGCAGATCGAGGCTTTCGAGCGATGCGTCCTCGTTGCTGAAGCCTTGGAAGACGACGAGAGGATCGGCGGCCTCAAGTCTGCGCTGGGTTGGGCAGATGCCGCCAACCTCACCGGTGTGGTTCGAGACATGCTCGCCGCACCTTCGCCGGTTCGGCGCCAGCTCGGTCTCGCGGCGTGTCGCATGCATTCAGTCGATCCTGGTTCCCTGTTGGCGGTCAGTTTGAACGACGCCGACCACCGTGTGCGCGCCGAGGCAAGCCGCATCGTCGCCGCGCTTGGTCGTCGTGAACTCGTCTCCACGTTGAGTATGGTTGCGTCTGCCAAATCGGATTTTTGGTTGATATGGGCGTCGGTTTTTCTGGGCGATCGGAACAGGGCATTGGACGAACTCACCCGTTATGCTTTGACGCCAAGTGCTAATCGATCTTGTGCGCTGCGACTGGCCATGCAAGCGCACACTGTACGCAATAGTCATAGTGTGCTGCAGCGTGTCGCATCGAGTACGAAAGAAATGCGCACTTTGATCGAAGGAAGCGGCGTAGTCGGTGATCCATCGTATGTTCCCTGGCTCATCGGTCATATGGAGAACGATCAGACGGCTCGCCTTGCCGGAGAGGCCTTCAGCCTCCTCACTGGCACCGACCTCGCGTTGCTTGATCTCGAACGGAAGCCCCCCGAGAACTTCGAATCGGGACCAAACGACGACCCTGGTGACCCTAACGTGCACATGGATCCCGACGATGGTCTGCCCTGGCCGGATCCCGATCTGGTCAAGGATTGGTGGTCAAAGAACAGCAGCCGTTTCCAGCCCGGCACACGCTACTTCATGGGCGCGCCAGTGACGCACGAGCACTGCGTCGACGTGCTCAAGAACGGTTATCAGCGCCAGCGCATTCTCGCGGCGCACTACCTCTGTCTCCTCGAACCCGGCACTCCGCTCTTCAACACCAGCGCCCCTGCATGGCGGCAGCAGCGCCTGCTCGCGGGTATGAAGTGATGGCGG
>Ga0126377_10003966_pt1 | contig 10646 bp, 8 predicted proteins | sample PanSoiMetPlot_22_FD_92647 | JGI IMG/M metagenome (GOLD analysis project Ga0126377, IMG submission 92647) | Tropical forest soil microbial communities from Panama - MetaG Plot_22 | ecosystem: Environmental > Terrestrial > Soil > Tropical forest > Bulk soil | place: Panama | collected 2016-02-17 | reverse complement strand
GCACCAAATATCTGCTCGGCAAGGCGCGTGACCGTGCTCATGTGCTGGTCGGCCTTGCCATCGCGGTCGCCAATATCGACGAGTTCATCAAGCTCATACGCGCTTCCAAAAATCCGGAGGAGGCGCGCGAAGCCCTGATGAAGCGCGACTGGCCCGCCAAGGACGTGGCGGCGATGGTGACTTTGATCGACGATCCGCGCCACAAGGTTTCTGCCAAGAACACGACGAAGCTCTCCGCCGAGCAGACCAGGGCCATCCTCGATCTGCGCCTGCAGCGGTTGACGGCGCTCGGCCGCGACGAGATCAAGCAGGAACTCGACAAGCTCAAGACCGAAATCGCGGACTATCTCGAGATCCTGCGCTCGCGCGCGCGCATCCAGACGATCATTAAGGACGAGCTCGCGGCGGTGAAGAAGGAATTCGCCACGCCGCGCCGCACGGTGATCGCCGAAGCCACCGGCCATGTGGAAGAAGAAGACCTGATCACGCGCGAGGAGATGGTCGTCACAGTCTCGCACCAGGGATACATCAAGCGCGTGCCGCTCTCGACCTATCGCGCGCAGCGCCGCGGCGGCAAAGGCCGCGGCGGCATGCAGGTGCGCGAGGAGGATTTCGTCTCGCGGCTGTTTGTCGCCTCGACACACGCCCCGGTTCTTTATTTCTCGTCTCGCGGCAAAGTCTATAAGGAGAAAGTCTGGCGGCTGCCGATCGCGGCACCGCAAGCGCGCGGTAAGGCGCTGATTAACATTTTGCCGCTGCAGCAGACCGAGACCATCACCACCATCATGCCGTTGCCGGAAAACGAGGCCGACTGGGCCGCGCTCGACGTGATGTTCGCGACCACGAGCGGAACCATCCGCCGCAACAAGCTTTCGGACTTCGCCGACGTGCGGCCGTCCGGCATCATTGCCATGAAGCTCGAAGATGGCGAGTCGATCGTCGACGTGCAGATCTGCACGGAGAAGGACGACGTGCTGCTCACGGCCAATGGCGGCCAGTGTATCCGCTTCGCGGTGCCGGAGGTGCGTGTGTTCACGGGACGTACCTCACGCGGCGTACGCGGCATCACGCTCGCCGAGAAGGATCATGTGATCTCGATGTCGATCCTGCGTCACGTCGACGTATCCGCCGAAGAACGCGCCGCCTATCACAAGCGGGCCAGCGCGATCCGGCGTGGCGGGGGCGCGGACGAGGAGGGAACTGATGTGGATGAGGCAGTAGGCGCTATTGAGCTTGGCGAGAAGCGCTATGTCGAGCTTTCGGCGGCCGAGCAGTTCGTTCTGACTGTTTCGGAGCGCGGCTACGGCAAGCGCTCGTCGTCCTACGAGTACCGCACGACCGGCCGTGGGGGTAAAGGCATCGTCGCGATGTCGCTCACCAAGAAGACCGGTAAGATCGTGGGCTCCTTCCCGGTGGAAGAGGCCGACCAAGTGATGTTGGTCACCGACGGAGGCAAGCTCATCCGCACGCCTGTGTCCGGTATTCGCATCGCCGGACGCTCGACTCAGGGCGTGATCGTGCTCAACACCGCCGAGGACGAGAAGGTCGTTTCGCTCGAGCGCCTGAGCGAAGAAAACGGGGACGACGAAGAATAGCCCGCGACTAGCGGCCCGGCGGAAACGCTGCGTCCAGAGTCTGCAAATCCTGCGGTGTTAGCTTGAGCGAGAGGGCGACCGCGTTCTCTTTTACATGGGCCGCCGAGCCAGACTCGGGGATCGCAATGACATCGCCGCCGCGGATCGCCCAGGCCAGCGCGATGGCGGCCGCGGTGCAACCGTGTTCGGAGCCGATCTTCGCAAGCGTCGGATCGCGCAGCAGCTTGGCGCCTTCGCCGCCGAGCGGCGAATAGGCCATGACCGGCATGCCGCGCTTCCGGCACCATGGCAGGACGCCGCGCTCGATATCCCTGTCGCCGAGACTGTAGGGCACCTGATTGGTCGCGCAGCGGTCGCCGCCTTTCGCGCGGAAGAGATCTTCCATTTCGCGCACACCGAAATTGGAGACGCCCCAGGAGCGAATCTTTTTCTTCGCGACAAGGTCCTCAAACCCGGCGACGACGTGGGAAATGCCGACGCCTTTTTGCGGCCAATGCAAAAGGTATAGGTCGAGATAGTCCGTGCCGAGACGCTTGAGGCTGGCTTCGCAGGCTCGCGCGATACCGTCGCTGGCGACATGCGTTGGCCACACCTTCGACACCAGGAAAACCTTGTCGCGCTGACCGGCGATCGCGCGGCCAATAAGTTCTTCGGAGCCGTAGAGTTCCGCGGTATCGATCAGGTTCATTCCCAGCGAGATGCCGATGCGCATGGCCTCAATGACCGCAGCTTCGGGATGTCTGCCCTTTGTGAGGCGGGCGGAGCCCTGTCCCAGGGCCGGCACGGTCCTGCCATCACGGAATTTGACGGTCCGTGCTGCATCTGGCGCTTGAGCGGATGCTGCAAGAGGCATCGCAAGCGCCGCGGGACCGCTCAGGAGCGAGGCAGCACAAAGCCCGGTGAATTTGCGCCGGTTCAGGGGTCGATTGGTCATTCTTTTTCAGATAACTCAGGGACATTCGGGTAGTAAATTAACGATCGCTTGAAGTCCTGCCGGTCATTGGAGCTGCCATGAATTACCAGCTGTTTTCGGCCTTTCTGCTGATCACGTTTGTGCTGGTGATTGTGCCGGGACCGATCGTCACACTGGTGATTGCGACCGCAGCCACGCGCGGCACCCGCGCTGCGCTTATTACGGTGATCGGAACCACGGTTGGCAACGCCGCGCTGCTTCTCTGCATTGCGCTGGGCCTGAACTGGATCCTGAAGACATCGGCTGAAGTGTTTGAGATCCTGCGCTGGGTTGGCGCAATTTACCTGATCTGGCTCGGCATCCAGAGCTGGCGGACGGCCGGACGCGGCGCAGAGGAGCCTCCGCCGCGCCGCCGCGTGCACATATCGCGCGGATTCCTTGTTGCCATTACCAATCCGAAGACGATCGCATTTTTCACAGCCTTCCTGCCGCAGTTCGTCGACCCGGCGCTGCCTGTTGGCTGGCAGCTCTTCGTGATGTGCACGGTGACCGTGGTGCTTGCCGGATTGACCGACGCACTCTGGGCGATTGCCGCCGGTCTTGGCCGTGCGTGGTTCATGAAGCCGCGGTACAATGCACTGCTCGGCCGCCTCTCGGGCCTCGTGCTGATAGGCGGCGGCCTCTGGCTGTCGCTGGCGCGTCGGACCGGTTAGGCGTTACCGTCCGCCGGCTTTCTCCAGGATTGCAACCATCTCCTTGAAGCCGCGTCTTTTCGCGAGCGTGAGCGGCGTTTCGCCTGAGCGATCGGCAAGGTTGATGTTGGCGCCGGCATCGACCAGCGCCTTGAGGGTGGCAACGTGGCGCTTGCCCCCATCGCCGAGCACGATCGACTCAATCACCGCGGTCCAGCCGAGATTGTTGACGTGATCGAGTGGCGCCTTTGCGGCGATCAATGTACGCACGACCTCATCATGGCCAAGATGCGCGGCGGCAATCAGTGCGGTGCCGTAATAGGGGCTGGTGATGTTGCCCGCCTTGCAGCCGCCTTCGAGCGCGACTTTCAGCATTGGCACGTCGTCGGCGACAGCGGCGATGGTAACGATGTCGTATTTTTGCACCTCGAGCGCATTGGCGTCAGCACCAAGCCGCATCAAAGCGCGGGCGGCTTCCGGCTTCTGCATGAACGCTGCCACATGCAGCGGCGTGCGGGCGCGGCTGTCGCGCACATCGATTGGTGCGCCGGATTTCGCCAGTTTCTCGATCTCGGCTACGTCGCCTTTTGCGGCGGCGGCGTGCAGCCCGCGATAGGCGTGCAGCTCGGCGGCGCCAGGCGGCATCTGCGCGAAAGCGAGGGTCGTTACGAACAAAAGAACCGATAGCAAACAGGCGCCTTGCGGGCAAAATTTCACTTCTTTTTCTCCAGGTGGCTCTGCAAGACGCCGAGGAAATCCCAGATATCGCGGTTTAGCTGCGTCATCGCGCGGATAGTATCCTGCATTTCCTTGATCCTCGCGTCGTCGACCGGCCGCACGGTTCCAAGCTGCAGCTTTCCGCGCACTTCCTGAACCCGCATGTGGTTCGTATGCGTTATCTCGCCGCGCTCGTCGACGACATACATGCAGTGATTGAATTCATTTCTAATTCGCGTGGTGTCGTTGAATCGCTCGATAACATTATCGAGTTTTTTCGCGATGGCCGGGTCTCTGATCTTGAGTTTGGCAAGGCGCTCGATCAGTTCGATGCGCGCCCGGGTTGTGTTCAACGTGCCGAACACAACCGCTGCCGAAGGCTCGTCGGATTCCATCAGCAGCATCAGAACGTAGATGAAAAGACTTTCGTTGTTCGACCAGCAATAAACCAGATTGCCGATCAGCGTCAGAGTAATGACGCGCCGGCTAGCGCCCTTCGGCGCCGCGGCTTCGATCGCCGCAAAATTGGGCTTCGGAGGTAAAGCGGACATGACGTCTCCGTTCTGATGCGGATGATAGCGGGAGCGGGAATTGAAGGCGAGCCGGGCAATTCCTGCTAAAGTGGCGTCATGTTCAGGGTGCTGAAAGCAGAACGGGCACGCAGGTCTGCCGTTGCGGTGATCTTGCCTTTCGTCGATAGCAGCCGTGCGAAGCGCGAAATTCCGGATTCTCTTTGGTTTGATCCGTATTTCGTCGGCTTTTTGAGCATGGCGATTACGCTCACCGCATCCCGGAAGGTGCGATCGCTCAGCAATGACGATCTGGCGTCGGTACAAAGCAAGTCATGGGCAACAATAACGGGATTAAGAAGCGAATTGATCGGCGGGGAAATCTGTTCCCTCAGCGCCGCCCATGATGAGCGCTTCGAAATTGGCTGCCGCAACGCGCTGGCGTTTCTCCAGGAGCTGCAATCGGAAATCGGTCCCGATCTTTATCCCGAAGACGCTGATGATCGAGAACAACAGGCCAGGGCCGCACTTTGGGCGCGTCATTTCGATTCATATGTGAGCGAATACCTGAGCATTTATATGAGATAACTCTTGGGGCTCAATGCTCCCGGAATGCTCTCGACATGCTGTCGGTCACCGGCTTGATCAGGTATTCGAAGAAGGTCCGCGCCTCGGTCTTGATGTAAACTTCGGCTGGCATTCCGGGCTTGGGCTTGAAATTCGGATCTAGGGCTGAAGCATTCGGGTCAAGGCGGACCCTCGCGATATAGTTGTCCGGGGTCTGGCCCGGCTTTGCGTCGTCTGGGAGCGCGTCGGCCGATACATAGACTACGCGGCCGTGCGCCACAGGTGTCGTGCGCTGGTTGAGTGCAGTCAGCCGGACATCTGCCTTCTGGCCAACCCTAACCTGGTCGATATCGCGCGATCGCACACGCGCCTCGATCACCAGGTCGTCGGGCAGCGGGACGATTTCAAGTATTGGCTTTCCCGGCTCGATAACGCCTCCGGGTGTGTGATAACGCAGCTTGACGACGACGCCATGGACGGGAGCCTTGATGTCGATCCTGCTCAGGACCCCTTGAGCCGTGCGGATGCGCTCCCGCACATCGGCAAGTTCGGCGCCAACCTGATGCATCTGCTCGACCGCTTCTTTGATCGCAGCGGCTCGTACACCCGCGATCTCTTCGCGGGTCCGGGCGATCCGCGCCCGCGCGTCTCCTATGTCGCCTCCGAGTCTGCCAATCTCGCCGATAAGACCGACCTCGGCTCTTTGCAGCGTAAGCAGCTCCGATTTTTTGATCAGCCCACCGGGAAGCAATGTGCTCTTGCCGGCAAGCTCTTCGCGGATCAGGTCGACCTGCTGCTTGACCGACTCCTCCTGGATGCCTCCGGCATCAATTCGCTTCCGCAATGCATCTATGGAGTCGGTGAGGGCCGCAACCTGGGTGGCAACGCTTTTGCGGCGCGCTTCGAACGCGAGCTTTTGTGTTTCGATGATCTCTTTGAAATCAATATCCGCTGCACTAGCGGTTAGGTCGGCGGGAAAGTCGACTTCCTTGGCGTCCTGAATCTCTGCCATGTACCGTGCCGTTTTGGCCTGGCTCAGAGCGTGACGAATGACAAGCCGACGAAGGTCAGCGCGGGCACTTGTGTCGTCAAGGCGCACGAGGGTCTGGTCGGCGTCGACGATATCGCCCTCTCTGACAAGAATGTCCTTGATGACGCCGCCTTCAAGATGCTGGACGATCTTGTTCTGGCCTGTCGCTACGAAAAGACCATTGGCAACAATGGCGCCCGTTATCAGCGCTGTATTTGCCCAAAGCCCAAAGCCGGCTACGACAAGCGCAATCGCCGTATAACCTGCCGCTTTATGGATTTTGGTGGAGTGCGGGACATCGTGATACCACGTCCTCGGAGCAAGAGCGGCAGAGGCAGCTGGGCTGGTGACTTTGGCGGGAACGAATTTCATGCGAAAGCCTCTGAAGCGGTGCTCAGTGGCGCGCCCCTGCCGGCTCCGTTGGCGGTCAGCAGCGGAATTATGTCATCGCGCTTGCCGATCGCATGGGCTGTGCCTTCCTTAATGACCATGATCTTGTCCGCGCTCTGCAGCAAAGCTGGTCGCTGCGTGATTGCAACGACCGTGATGTTTCGCTTCTTTGCCCGGCTAAGTGCCTTGGCAAGAGCGAGTTCGCCCGGCGCATCGAGATTCGAATTCGGCTCGTCGAGCACGACGAGCCGAGGATCGCCGAAAAATGCCCGAGCCAGTCCAATCCGCTGTTTTTGTCCGCCCGACAGCGGAGTGCCGTCGATCAGCACCTGCGTCTCGTAGCCATACGCAAAATGCGAGATCATTTCGTGCACGTCGGCAAGCTCAGCCGCATCGAAGACCATCTCATCGGTCACGTCTTCGCGCATTCGCGCGATGTTCGCTTTTATTGAGGCCGGGAAGAGTTGCACGTCCTGCGGCAGATAGCCGACGCTCTGGCCGAATTGGCGCGGATCCCAATTGCGGAGGTCCATGCGATCGAGACGCACATTGCCGGCGGTCGGAATGATCGAGCCAACCAGCATGCGCGCCAAGGTCGATTTCCCCGAGCCGGACGCACCGACGATCGCCAGCGATTCCCCGGGCTCCAGTTCGAAGGAAATGCCGTTGAGAATTACCTTTTTCGTGGGTGGAGGCACATACAAAATACGCTCTACGGTGAGGCGACCCTCGGGCCTCGGGAGCCGCAGCCTCTCCCAGTTGAGCGGTGAATTTTGCAGGAGCGTCTTGATCCTGGCATATGCCGAACGGGCTTGTACGAAGCTGCGCCAGCCCTCGATGGTGCCTTCAACCGGCGATAGCGCGCGGCTGCCGATGATCGAGGCGGCAATGACCATGCCACCGGTGAGTTCGTCATGGAGCGCCAGATGAGCGCCCCATCCAAGAATTCCGATTTGCGTAAAGAGACGGACCAGCTTGGACAATCCGGTCATGTAGATGTTGCGATCCTGCGCCGAGACCTGAGCCTTGAGCGAAGCCGCCGTTTCGCGGCCCCAGATCAGGACGCCTTCCGGGATCATCCCCATCGCATTGATGACTTGCGAATTGCGCGCCATCGCATCCGCCGCGAGATTGGCGCGCATGGCGAATGTATTCGCCTGCGTATAGGGAACGGCCGTGAGCTTTTGGTTGACGATCGCGATAACGAAGAGCACCGCACCGGTGCCCCCGACGATCCAGCCAAGATCGGGATGAATCAGGAATGTCGCGGCCAGATAAATCGGAGCGACCGGAACATCCATCATCATCAGGATGACGGGCCCGGTAATGAAGCTGCGCAGATGCTGAAGATCCCCGAGCATCTGAAATTCGCGGTTCGAGCCGTTTTGCGATGCCTTCGCCGCCGCGCTGAGAACGGGTGCACCCAACTTCGCCTCGGTCTCGACGGCAACCCGCATCAATATGAAACGTCGCATCATGTCGAGGAACACGTGAGCGATGATTGCGCCACCGACGACTATCGACAGCATAATCAGTGTGTCCTGGCTTCTGCTTGTGTAGACGCGGTCGGACAGCTGAAACAGATAGATCGGCATTGCGAGCAGAAGGACATTGACTACGAACGAGAAGATCGCCGCATTGAATACGTTGCGGCGGCACGCAGCCAAACCATTGCTCAGAACGGTGCGAAAGTCGGTGTCGCTGGTTCGTTGCAGCAGCACCGAGGATGGCTGGTGGCCATTGGGAGTATTCGCGCCACCTTTTGCTGCTTGCGCGCTGCCATTGGCCGCACTCGCGCTGCCATTGGCTTTCGCATGACCGTTGGCTGAAGCTGATGTTTCGGACTCCTGGTTGTCGGCCAGGGAGTTCGCTGCTTCATGTTGTGTGGTGGGGTCCAACGTACCTCTCAATGCAGTGTGCCGGCCAAGACATCGTTGTGGTGCTGGCTATCGGCGGGAGCGAAAAGTTGCGGTGCATCAGTTTGCTGATGTTGATCCGCGTTATCGTTTCCAGTGAAAGCCACGAGCTCCGGCACAAGCTTCGCCGGGTCGTTTGTGGTGATCTGGTGATCGGTTGAAATAATGTTGGTCTGGATCAGGATTGTATCGCTGTACGCCTGCCCCTGTACGTACGGCGTCGTCAGGCTCCCGGCGTCGACGATGCTCGCAACGTTGATTGCCTGATTATTGCCTGTCGATACCGATTGTTGGCCGCTGCCGCTGGTGAGGAGTTGCGCCGCTGCGTCCGCATCGCTGATCACATTGGTCTGTGCAAGGTAATTGATATCGTAGTAGTCGCCCTTCACATAAAGCACGTGGACGGCGCCTACCAGATCCGGAAATGCGGCTGCTATTTGAGAGCCGTTTGGTTTCGCATCACTTGCCAGTATATGGGCAAGATCGACCATGCCGTCTGTGACTGCCTGGCTGCCCGTGCTGCCGACATAGACGATGCTGGCGTCATTGATAAGCGCATTGTCTCCGGCAGCGATGTTCTGGTCTGCGGCCGCGGAACCTGTGCCGTCCTGCCAAACGTGATTCAAATCGAGAACCACATTGGTTTGATTGATCATACCCAAGTAATGGTAGCTGCCCTCGATGACAATCAGATCGTATTGGCTCGACAGAGTATTAAAATCGATCGTGTTGATCTGATCGTTCGATCCGGCCATGACAAAGCTGAGTCCGATCGATTGGGTCTGGGAAACGGTGTCGTTGTCAGTAATGTAGTTTGTCTGCGTCATGCATTTGACGTCGTAAAACGAGCCATTGATGACATCGACCTGCCAAAACAGCGGGCCGTCGGCGGTCCAGGGCCCTTCGAGGGCGCCCGTGTGGGAAAAGTCCGCGATGTTCTGGACGAGGTTCGGCATGAAGTTGACGCCGCCTTCGCCGCCTGACTTGACCTCGATTTGATCGCTTTGCACCAAGACGTTCGTCTGGAAAATAGCTTGGGTCTGATAGGTATTGCCGAGAACGAGCATTGAACCGCAAAGTCCGGCATGACTGATCACGGAAGCGTCGTTCGCGGCGATGTTGCTCCCGAGCGACATGTCCTGGATGTGCATGCCGGTGTGATCGCCCGAAGGCAACGGAGGCGGACCGTCAACTGCGTCAAGCGCGGCCGATATCGCGTCAATCTTTTCGTTGGTTAGCTGGTGGACATCCGTGTCCGGGTTCTGCAATTCGCCGTTTACATACTTGCCCGCGGCGACCACGTATGGGGCATTTTCGGTCTGGGTCTCGACCGGATGCGAGTCGCGCTTGTTGACAAACTCAAGAACTGACGACGTGTCGTTATGCTCCGGTTCAAAACGGACCGGCACGGCGTTCTGTGCGTCGTCCAACATCGGCGCAAGTACGGGTGCCGCATCGAGCGGCGCCACCTCCAGTTCCAATGGGCCGACACTTGCCTGATCGTCGTCGTGCAGAATGTTGATCTGCTTGAGATCCACGACCTCTTGAATAGGGCCGGGCCACTTGAAAATGAATTCGAATGAATCACCGCCGCCACCGCCGCCGCCACCTCCGGCCATCGGCTGCAACGGTGGAACCTCCTGTGGCTTCGCCCCGGCCTTCGGCAGGTCAGGAAACTTGCTTGGTTTACTCGAAAAATGCCGCAGGTCGACCTGCCAGCTGTAATCGTCGGCGTCCGGAAAGATCGCCACGGGAGAAGCATCGCTATCGATGTCTACCGGAAGTGGCTTGGATGATTTGTCGGTGGGGGTACGGGCATCATCGTCTTCGAGGTTCTTGGCGGCGGCGCCCTCATAGTTGATTTTTATTCTCGCGATTCCGTCTGGCTGAATCCGGAGATACCCTGCGAAGTGCCAAATCAGCTCGACGATCTCGGCTACGCCGCTCGGAACCATAGGCACCCCCAACTGGACAAGCACGGTCGACCGAGGGAAGTCTTATCGGCCGCGCAATTCCAAAGTCTTCTTGGTCTTTCAGAACAGACCCGCGCGGTTTCCCGCGCGGGTCTTTATCAGACGGATCACTTAGCCGTTGTGATTCCCGTCATGGCTGCTGCCATGGTCCACGACCGTGATGTCATGGCCGGCGTTGTTCATGTTGAAGCTGTTCGTCTGGATGTTGGCACCCAGGACGATGCTCTGGGTCAGCGCATCAATGCTGACGTTGCCGGACGAATCAACCACCGTGCTGTTTGTCGATCCGTCACCGTTGCCGCTGCCGATCTGCACGCTCGGGCTGCTGCTGCCGCCGTCGTCGT
>Ga0126377_10003965_pt1 | contig 10647 bp, 12 predicted proteins | sample PanSoiMetPlot_22_FD_92647 | JGI IMG/M metagenome (GOLD analysis project Ga0126377, IMG submission 92647) | Tropical forest soil microbial communities from Panama - MetaG Plot_22 | ecosystem: Environmental > Terrestrial > Soil > Tropical forest > Bulk soil | place: Panama | collected 2016-02-17 | reverse complement strand
TGCGCCGGCGACAAGAACGTCGCCGCCTACGAGCTCTTCCTCTCGAACGCCGGCGAACGTGAGCTCGTCGTCTCGCGCCTGGAGATCCGCAGCGAGGGTTCGACGGGCGCGCCGCTCGCGGCCTGGGAAGGAGACGCGGCGCGGGCGCTGGTGATGCCCGTCGTCCACGCGCACGAGGTGGACCCGGGCGACGGCCACGTCGCGGCGCACGGGGAGGCCGTCGCCTACCTCTGGCTGGCGCTGGACGCAGGACCCGAGACGCCGCGGCCGTCGCGGCTGGAGCACAGGATGACGTTCACGCCGGCGGCGCACGGTGGCGAGGCTGCGGCCGCCGAGTCCGCACCGGTGAGCGCGCAGGCGGTCGTGGCCGTCAGCAGCGCCGCGGCCGTCACGATCGGTCCGCCGCTGCGCGGCGACATCTGGCTGGCGGGGAACGGCCCCGGCCTCGCGCCGACGGCGCACCGCCGCGGCATCCGCAGCGACGGCAGCCTGGTCTTCGGCTGCCGCTACGCCATCGACTGGGTGCGCTACGGCAAGAACGACCAGCCGTTCACGACCGACGAGCACCGCAACGCCGACTACTACGCGTACGGCGCCGAGGTGCTCGCCGTGGCCGACGGCGTCGTCGCGTCGACCCTCGACGGCATCCCCGAGAACGAGCCGGGCTGGGGCTCGCGCGCGATCGCGATCACCGACGAGAACATGGCCGGAAACCTGGTGATCGTGGATCTCGGCGGCGGCCGGTTCGCGGCCTTCTGCCACCTGCAGCCCGGCAGCCTGCGTGTGAAGGAGGGCGAGCGCGTCACGCGCGGCCAGGTGCTCGGCCTCGTCGGCAACTCCGGCAACTCCGACGCGCCGCACCTGCACTTCCAGGTCTGCGACGGCAACTCCGTGATCGGCTCGGAAGGCCTGCCGTTCCAGATCGACAGCTTCGAGCTGATCGGCCGCGACGGCCGCGCCCTGCCGGACGGCAGGACCGAGCCGCGCTCCAACGAGATGCCGCTCCTGTACGACGTCGTGACATTCCACGAGAAGAAGTAGGAGTCCCGCGGCTTGCCACCGGGGCCGCGCGATGCTGTCCCCATGATGTACCGCGAGATCAGCCCGCACGCCGTCCTCGCGGAAACCGTGCGCTGCTTCTGGGTGCACGAGGCGACCTTCGAGGCGGAGAACCGGATCGAGATCACGCCCGACGGCTGCGTGGAGCTGATCTTCAACTTCGGCAGCCCCTACGTGCTGCTGTCCACCACGCCGCCGACGGCGCTGCCGGTCGCCTCCATCGTGGGCTTCACGAACAAGCCCATGCCGCTGGCCATGCGCGGGACGCTCAAGGTCGTGGCCGCGCGCCTCTTCGCGTGGGGCGCGCTGGCGCTGCTGCAGGACGACGTCGGCCCGCTCGCGAACGCGGTCACGAGCCTCGGGCCCGACTGGGACGCGCTCGTGCCCGCCCTCGAGGCGCGCGTCGCGCAGGGCGACTACGATGGCGCCGCGTCGGCGCTGCAGGATTTCCTGGTCCAGCGCCTGCTCGTGCGGAGCTTCGACGCCCAGCTGATCCAGGCGGCGGCCAAGCGCCTGCACCACACGCGGGGCACCTACCGCATCGCCGAGCTGGCGGAGGAGTGCCGGATGTCGGTGCGGCAGCTCGAGCGGGGGTTCCAGCGCGTGATCGGCGCGTCGCCGAAGACCTACGCGCGCACGCTGCGCTTCGAGCAGGCGCAGCGGCGCCTCATGTTCGAGGAGGACGTGGACCTGACCGGGCTCGCGCTCGAGTGCGGGTACTTCGACCAGGCGCACTTCATCAAGGACTTCAAGGCCTTCGCGGGCCGGACGCCGAGCGAGTACGCCGCGCGCATGCGGGAGCTGCGCGAGCTGCTCGGCAGCAAGGATGTCGTGTTCTTACAATCGCCCGCCCGGAAGGACGGATAGGAATGTGGCCGGTTGGCCGCGGTCGGCGCGCCAGCCGGCGCCGCGCTCCCGCGGGCGGCCCGTTCGCCGCGTGCGGACGGGAGCTTCCGCCGCGGGCTGCGGCGTCCGATCCACCGGCCTCGGAGCACTCACCATGAAGCGCATGTCCCTGTTCAACGTCCTCGTGAAGGACCAGGACGCCGCGATCGACTTCTACACCCGCAAGCTGGGCTTCAGCGTGCATGAGGACGTGGCCTTCGGGCCCGGCCGCTGGGTCACGCTGCAGCTGCCCGACGACGGCACCGTGTGCGTCGCGCTGAACCTCGCCGAGTCCGACGCGGACCGCGCGCTGGTCGGCAAGCAAGCCGGCTCGCAGCCGCTCTTCGGCATCGAGACCAGCGACTGCATGAGCTGCTTCCGGCAGATGAAGGCCGCGGGCGTCACCTTCCACGGCGAGCCGCAGGTGCAGCCCTACGGCACCGGCGTGATGCTCGAGGACCTCTACGGCAACCGGATCTACCTGAACCAGGAGACGGCATGACGGAGACCGGGCGCAGGCGACCGATCTCGCTCACGGTCGTCGGCTGGCTGTTCATCGCCGTCGGCCTCGGCACGATCGTGAAGGGTCTGTGGTCGAGGGCCTCGACATCGCTGCCACCCGAGCTCGCGTCGAAGCACGCGATGGACGGCGTGTACGCGGCGGCCTCCGGGGTCGTGGCGGCGCTCGGCGGCCGCCTCGTGCTCCGTGGCCGCAGCGTGGGGCGCTGGCTCATCGCCGCGTGGCTGGTGGCGCACGTCTGGCTGAGCTGGCTCCACGAGCCTCTCGAGCTCACGATCCACGCCGTGATCTGCGTGGTGGGGCTCTGGCTGCTCTTCCGCCCGGCGGCGTCGGCCTTCTTTCGAGGGCCGGCGCCGCCCGGCGCGCTGCCTCCCGGACCGGTGACGGACGTCCATGCGACTTGACTCGCTGGTGGTCGCCGGCCTCGCGATCTCGAGAGAATGGGCTGTATGTCCGGGGCCGCGACGACGGAGTCGGTCGCCGGCCCCGTCCCGGAGACCCGGACCCCGATGTCGCCCGCGAGTTCCCGCGCGACTTCGATGGCTCCAGAAAATACACTGCCATGCCGAACGACTTGGCGAGGCAGGCGCTCGGCGGCTGGCCGACCAAGTGATGGATGGACACTGACCGGCCCGAATGCCCTTGATCCGACTCCTCGAACACCAGTTCGAACTGCCGCTCCCGCTCGAGGGGGCCTGGCAGCTCAGCACGAACGTCGATGACTGGCCGCGCTGGGCCACCCACATCGCGTGGGTCGAGCTGCAGCCGCCCGGGCCCATCAACCCCGAGACAAAGGGCTCGATCCAGCTGCGCAACGGCTTCCGCTCGACCTTCCGCGTGCGCGAGTTCGAGCCGAACCGGAACTGGATGTGGACCGGCGGCTTCCTGTGGCTGACGATCCACCACAACCACATCTTCGAGTCGCTCGGCCCGATGCGCACGCGGCTCACCTTCACGATCGACGGCGAGGGCGTCGGCGCGGCGGTCGTCGGCCGGCTCTTCGCGTCCATGTACGGGCGGAGCCTCGACCACTCGATCCACAGGCTCGTCGCCGTGCTCGGGAGCCAGCGGCCCGACTGACCGGCGGCTCGTGCGAGCCGCGCCGCGCAGCCTGGCAATCCCTTCACGGGGCGGCCGGCGCAGGGGAGCCGGTCCTTCCCGACGGGCTAGCGCTTGGGCGCGTGGTGACGGCGACCCCCCACGCGATGGGGCCCGGCTCGCACACTACGCCGCGATGAGTTGATCGATCCGCGGTCGGCGCGCCGCGCCGTGGCCGCGCGGCGGCGCACGCGGTCCCTGCGCGCAACGTCGTCGCATCGGCGGACGGGCGGACCGGTTTAGACGCGAACGCCCTCGGGGGAGGCGCGTCGGTCGGGAGAGTCGCATGCGCTGTGTTCCGCGCACGGGAGAAGTGCCGAGGTCGGCGCGACGGCGTGGGCGCAGGAGCGCAGGTTTCCGTCCGCCGCGATCCGCAGCCGGGGGCGCTGTCGTAATCGCTGTGTGAAACCCAGGAGAAGGACCATGAAGTGCGTTTCCCTGTTCCGGTTCGGATCCAGCGCGCTGCTCGGGCTGCTGCTCGTGCAGGGCGCCGCGGCGCAGGCGCTCGAGGCCACGCACTCGACGCCGATCGCGCTCGCGAACAACGCCCGCTACCTGTACGTGGTCAATCCCGAGAACAACTCGGTCACCGTGATCGACGTGCTCGGCGACGCGAACACCAAGGTGGCGGAGATCCCGGTGGGCGTGGGGCCGCAGCGCCTCGCGATCCTGCCCGACGACAGCAAGATCTACGTGACCAACCAGCGCAGCGGCACCGTCACGGTGATCAACGGCGCCACGAACCACCCGATGAACACCATCGACGTGGGCAAGGAGCCGATCGGCTGCGCGCTCTCGCCGGACGGCAACCGGCTCTACGTCGCGAACTTCTCGTCCGACACCGTGTCGGTGATCAACACGGGGAACGACCGCCTGATCAAGACCATCAAGGGCATCGGCCCCAAGCCGCGCGCCCTGGCGGTGACCGAGGACAAGATCTACGTCACGCTCTTCCTGGCGCAGCTCCGCGGGGGCGCGCCCGTCGACGAGCTCGAGGGCGCCGACGACGGCAAGGAAGGCCGCGTCATCGTCATCAACGCCCACGACACGCGGCAGCAGTCGAGCCTCGCGCTGAACCCGCTCGCGGACGTGGGCTTCAACTCCAACGGCTCGCTCCTCGACGGCATCCCGGCCACGGACCCGCCGACGTTCACGTTCCCGACCGGCGCGTACCCCAACCTGCTGGACAGCATCGTGATCAAGGGCGACCGCGCGTACCTGCCCAACACGGCGGCCTCGCCCAATGGGCCGTTCCGCTTCAACGTCAACGTGCAGAGCTTCCTGTCGGTCTTCGACACGAACGCCGACGTGGACTCCGGGCAGACCATCAACATGAACTCCGGTGTCCAGTTTGAGCCTGTGGGAACGAAGCTGTTCATCACCAACCCGATCGCGATCGAGTTCAAGCACCACAGCGGCGAGGGCCTGGTCGTGTCCGCGGCCACGGACCGCCTCGTGCGCGTGGAGCTGGACGGAAGCGGCAAGCCCACGATCAACGCGCCGCTGATGGCCGGCGACCCGGGCGGCATCGTGCGCGTGGAGGTCGGCGTGGACCCGCCGGGAGTCTTCCTCAACTCCAACCCTCGCGGCCTCGTGATCAACGCGGCCGACACGCGCGCCTACGTGTTCAACTTCATCACGCGCGACGTGTCCGTGGTGGACATCAGCGGCGCGCCGGCCACGTGGAGGGAGATGGACCGCGTGCCGTCCGCGGACCTGCCGGCCCCCGACTCGCTGGAGGCGACCATCCACCGCGGGCAGGAGCTCTTCAACACGGCCATCGGGCCGCCCGGCACCGTCGAGGAGTCGATGCCGCCCGCGGGGCGCATGTCCAACTTCGGCTGGGGCTCGTGCTACGGCTGCCACCCGGGCGGCCTGCACGACGGCGCCACGTGGATGTTCCCCGACGGCCCGCGCCAGGCCATCTCGATGGAGAGCACCTTCGAGCACCCGCAGCAGCCCGTCAACCTGAACACCAACGGCGCGCCGCTGCTGCCTGATTTCCACCAGCGGGCGCTGAACTGGTCGGCCGTGCGCGACGAGGTGCAGGACTTCGAGCTGAACATCCGCGCCGTCTCCGGCGGCCAGGGTCTGATCACGGACGGCCAGCCCGTGGTCAACCTCACGCCCACCGCGAACACGGGCCGCAGCGCGGACCTTGACGCCATCGCGTCCTACATCGCGTTCGGCATCAAGGCGCCGCTCTCGCCGCGCGACCAGGGCACCGAGGCCGGGCGCGAGCTCTTCATCTCGGCCAACTGCCAGGCGTGCCACGGCGGGCGCAACTGGAGCAGCAGCCAGGTCTTCTTCGCGCCGCCGCCGGGCACAGCGCCGCCCACGATCGTGAACGGCCAGCTCGTGGACTTCCTCAAGCTGGTGGGCACGTTCGATCCCACCGCGGCCAACGAGGTCAAGGCGACGGGCACGACGATCACGACGGCCAACGGCGAGCTGGGCTTCAACGTCCCGTCGCTGCTGTCGGTCTTCGCCGGTGCGCCGTACCTGCACTCCGGCGCGGCGCGCACGCTGGCGGAGGTGCTGGAGAATGTCACGCACCGCACGGCGGGCCTCGGCGTCGGCGCCGTGGACGTGCTCCAGCGCGCCGCCGACCGCGACAAGCTCGTCAGGTTCCTCGAGTCGATCGACGAGTCGACCGAGCCCGTCCCGGTCAACTGAGCCTCCGCTCTCGCGCGAGAGATCGCGAGCACGGCCGCCGGGCGCTGCCCGGCGGCCGTGCCGCTTCTGGTACAAGGGCGCGCCCGGCGCACGCCGCGTGTCGCCGCCCGCACGACATTCAGGAGACCCGGAGCGCATGGACCCCGAGCGCGTGGCGCGCAACCTGGCCGCCGTCGAGAACCACTTTCACAGCGAGGCGCACAACGAGGTCGAGGCCGCGCTCGAGACCTTCACCGAGGACATCGTCTGGGAGGCGCCCGCGCCCAACGGCCTCGACCGCGCGTTCTCCGGCAAGGCGGCCGTGGCCGAGAACTACCGCCGGCTCTTCGCGTCGATGACCGAGATCCGGTTCGAGTTCCTGCAGCGGTTCGCGACCGAGGACCGCGTCGTGGACGACAGCCGCGTCAGCTTCGTGGTGGCGCAGCCCGGCTACTGGCACTTCCCCGTCGGCACCCGCGTCGAGATGCGCCTCGTCCACATCTTCGAGATGCGCGACGGCAAGATCGCGCGCGAGCTGGTCTTCGACATGGGCCGGCCCGTGGCCGAGAGGGTCCTGTCCTCCGCCGCCGCTGCGCGCCGCTGAGGCGACACCCGAGCGGGCGCGCTGTGTTGTGGAGGACATGGCGACCCGCCGCGTCCACGATGCCCGCCGAAATCACCGCCGCGCCGGCCATCGCGCCCGGCGCGGCGCGCCCGTGCCGCACCGCCGCGGCCGTCGGTCGGCCGGGCGTCGCGCAGCCGGGCGACGGGCGGCCGGGCGGCGGACGGCCGGCCGCCGCTGGTCGCAGCGCGTCACGCGCGAGAGCAACGCGCTCGACCTCGAGGCGGGCGTGTTCACGCGGCGCAGCCCGAAGTCCATCGCGCGCTCGCTCAAGCGCTCGGCCGACCACAGCCAGCGCCGCAAGACGGACTCCTACCGCTCCGCGATGTCGATGCTGACCTTCTACGTCAATCGCGCCGGGCGTTCCCTGCCAGTCGGCACCCGCCGGCGCCTGCAGTCGGCCAAGGACGAGCTGCGCCGGCTCTACGGCCGGAGCTAGGGCGCGCGACGAGCCGCGGGGGGGGCGCGCGCCGGAAGACCGGCGACCCGGCCCGGCGCAACCTTTGCCGGCTCGTGGCGGTTGTCCGCCCGGAACGGCCGACGCCCGCGCGCATCGGAACCGCCGTGGCCTCCCGTCGTCCCGGAGCCCGACCCGCAGCCCCCCGGACCCGCAGCCCCAGAGGTGCCGTCATGAACATCCTCACCCTGAACCTGCTGCTCAGCACGGCGATCTTCTGGATCGTCGCGCGGCTCTACGTCGTCCCGCGCCTCGCCACGCTCGAGCCGCGCGCGGTGCTGATGCCGATCCTGCTCCTGCACGGCATGCGCCATCTCGGCCTCATGTTCCTGGCGCCGGGCGCCGTGGACGCGGGCATGCCGCTGGCCTTCGCCCGGCCCGCGGCCCTCGGCGACGTGGTGTCGGCGGCGCTGGCCATGGCCGCGCTCGCGGCGCTGGTGGCCCGGGCGCACAGCGCGCGGCTGCTCGTGTGGATCTTCAGCATCGTCGGCACGCTGGACCTGCTGAACGCGATCACGCTGGCCACGATCCACGACGCCGCGCCGCACATGGGCGCCGCGTGGTGGATCCCGGCCTTCTGGGTGCCCGCGCTGCTCGTGACCCATGCGCTGACGTTCATGGTGCTGCGCACGTCGTGGCGCACCGCTTCGCGGGGCGTGGTGGCCGGCACGGCGCCGTCGCGGTGATGCGGGCCTGATGCGCGAGCGCGCGCCGCGCCCTCAGGCCGGCGCCTTGTGCTTCAGGAACGTGCCGCGGTCTAGCTCCTCGAACGCGAGGCGGAGCTGGTCCTGCGTGTTCATCACGATGGGGCCGTACCACGCGACGGGCTCCTTGAGCGGCTGGCCGGACACGAGCAGGAAACGCAGGCCGTCGGGCCCGGCCTCCGCGGCCACCTCGTCGCCCGGGCCGAAGAGCACGAGCGTGTGGTCCTCGGCTTCGGCGGGCGGGCGCGTGTCGGACCAGCCCTCACCCTCGCTCGGCACCGAGAGCGGCCCGCCCTCGTTGCAGAACTTCCCCTCGCCCTCGAACACGTACGCGAAGGCGTGGCGCCCGGCCGCGACGGGGAAGCTCCTGCGTTTGCCCGGCGCGAGCGACACGTCGAAGTAGGCCGGGTCGGCGGCGATGCCGTCGACGGGCCCCTTGGTCTTGCCGTAGGTGCCGCAGACCACGCGCACGCGCGTGCCGTCGCTCTCGCTCACCAGCGGGATGTCGGCGGCCTTCACTTCCTGGTAGCGCGGGTCGGACATCTTCTTCGCCGCCGGCAGGTTCACCCAGAGCTGGAAGCCGTACATGCGGCCGCGCTCATCGCCCTTGGGCATCTCCTGGTGGATGATGCCGCTGCCCGCCGACATCCACTGCACGTCACCCGGGCCGATCGTGCCGCGGTTGCCGATGCTGTCGCCGTGCTCCACCGTGCCCGCGAGCATGTAGGTGACGGTCTGGATTCCGCGGTGCGGGTGCCACGGGAAGCCGGCGAGGTAGTCCGCGGGCCGGTCGTTGCGGAAGTCGTCCAGCAGCAGGAACGGGTCGTAATCGGACGTCGTGCCGAACCCGAACGCGCGCCGCAGGTGCACGCCCGCACCCTCGAGCGTGGGCTTGGATCGGACGAGGCGCTGGACGGGGCGGAGGGACATGGGCAACTCCCGGCGAGCTGGCCTTGGATCCTGAACCCGGTGCGGCGGGCATTGTAGTGTCGGGCGGAGGCGGGCCGCGCCGCGCGGCGGGCGGCGTGTCCGGCAGGGCGGGCGCATGGCGCATGGGAGGTCGGCGTATGCTGTCGCGCGCAGAGCCACACCACGATCCGATTGGGAACCGATGGGTGATCCGCCTGGTGCTCCGGTCGATCGGGAACCGCGGCGCGCGCCGGACGTCGAGGTGACACGAGCAGCTCCATGAGACCCAACGTCTCGACACACGAGTGGCGGCGTCGCGCGCTCATCGCGTTCTTCGCCGCCACGGCGGCCGGGGCCTTGCTGGCGACGGCCAGTCGTGACGCGCTGGAGATCGTCGTCAACGTCGCCAACCTCGCCGTGATCATCGTCGCGGGCTGGACCCTGCTCTTCGCGTACCTCCTGTGGCGCGGCGTCGTGCCGCCGGGTCGATGGACGGGTTGGTCGGCGGCATCGCAGCTCCTGCAAGGCGCCGGAGCGATCCTCTGGTTCGGGCCCAATCTTGTCGTGCCGATGCACCTCCGGGTTGGCCATGGCGCCGACATCGAGCTCGTCCAGCGCGTTGGGCAGGCCCTGCTCTTCGCCGGTTACCTGGCCGCGGTGTCCGCGCGTCAGCGCCTGCGCTCGGAGACCCCTTGAGCACGGCGCGCGTCGCGCTCGCGCTGACGGCGTCGCTCGGCCTGACGAGCTGCTCGGAGGAGCCGTCGCCAACCCGCTCCGACGATGTCGCGCCGGCGGCCGAGCAGCGGGCGGTGCTTCGCGGCTTCGAGCCCAGCGCGAAGCTCTCGTTCGCGCAGATCACGGGAGCGCTCGGCGTGCAGGTCGGCCCGGACGTGCCACCGGACGTCGTCGTGTCGTTGCACCAGCTCATGAGCCGCTCGGGCTACGAGGTGAAGTTCATCCGCCTCAGCGCCCCGGGCGTCTACACCATCAACGTCTGGGGCTCGATTCCGCATGCGGCGGCGGAGTTCAAGCTGACGCGTATCGGCGACCGGTGGGAGATCATCGGCGACTCGCCGTGGGTTCTCATCGGCCTTGCCGGGCCCGGCCACCCGGCCTCCACGCGCTTCGGGTAGGTTGGAGGGTCGCATGAAGCTGCTGCGGATGACGGGAGCCGACCGCGCCGAACTCCTCGCGGCGCTGGCCTCGATGCCGGCCTTCCTCACGAGCTCATTGGGCGCGGTCTCCGCGCACGAAGCCACAGTCCGTGGGGAGGACGACACGTTCTCGCCGGTGGAGCAGTGCTGGCACCTCGCCGACCTCGAGCGGGAGGGCTACGCCGTGCGCATCCGCCGCCTGCTCGAGGAGGCCGCGCCGCAGCTGCCCGATTTCAACGGCGATCGCATCGCCGCCGAGCGCAACTACCGCGCGCTTTCGCTCCCGGAGGGCCTGGCCGCGTTTCGCGCGGCGCGGCTCGCGAACCTGCAGCGGCTTCGCGCCGTCCGGCCGGATCAGTGGACGCGCGCCGGCACGCAGGAAGGTGTGGGCGCCGTGTCGCTCTGCGACGTCCCCGCGATGATGGCGGCGCACGACGCGTCCCATCGGTCGGAGATCGAGGCGTGGCTGCGTGCGCGCGAGGCGCGATCGTGAATCCAGCGTCCGACGCGACGACGCGCGCCGTGCGGCAGGCCGAGTGGATCGTGCTGGCGCTGTGTCTCGTGGTCGGCGTCGTCGCAGGGCT
>Ga0126377_10003964_pt1 | contig 10647 bp, 6 predicted proteins | sample PanSoiMetPlot_22_FD_92647 | JGI IMG/M metagenome (GOLD analysis project Ga0126377, IMG submission 92647) | Tropical forest soil microbial communities from Panama - MetaG Plot_22 | ecosystem: Environmental > Terrestrial > Soil > Tropical forest > Bulk soil | place: Panama | collected 2016-02-17 | reverse complement strand
TCGCGGCCAGAATCCGCTTGCTCGAGCTGCTCGTCATTCTGATCCCTCGGGGCCTTTTTCGCCCTCGCGCTCGTCGGGATCCGTCGCCCACGGATCCGGGTTGTCACTCATCCCGCGGACGTCGCCGAGGTCCTCGCTCCGGTCGTTGTCCGCGCGCGGCCGCTGCCTGGCCGGGCGCTTGCGGGCCGCCTCGGGCGGCGGCGTGCGCCGGACAGGCCTGGCGGCGGGTGCCGGGCCGTCCCGGCGCACGGCGGTGGCGCGCGATGGATCGAGCTGGATGCGGGAAGGCGGCGGCCGATCGGTGAAGTCGAGGCCGACCGAGCCGTAGCCGTCGGCGCGGACCGTCATCACGTGACGCGTTCCGTCCACTGGAAGCGTGGCCCGGTACGAGCCGCGCCCGACCTCGACGCCGTCGAGCTCGATGATCGCCTCCGCCGGAACCACCGAGACGACCATCTCGAATGTGAGCGGCTTCGCCGCGGGCGCCGGCGCTGCGGCCGCACCCTCGCCCGAGGTGGTCGCCGCGGTCGCGGCCGCGGGCGGTGCCGCTGCGCGCTGCGGAGCCGGAGCGACCGGTCCCGCCGATCCCTGGCCCTGGTCGGCGGTCGCCTCCGACGTCGACCTGCGGCCCACCTTGAATCCGATCAAGATGCCGGAGACGATCAGGAGGGCGAGCGCGGCGATCGCGACGACCGTCCACTTCAAGCCCAGCTCGCGAACCGCCGAGAGCGGCGTGCCGGTTCCCTCCGGCGGGCGGCTCTGCTGGCTCTGGTGCCCGCTCGACTCGGTCCCGCCCGGCACCGGCGACAGCCCGATCAAGCTGAAGGCTCCCGACTGAAAGCGCTGGAGGGAGCCGCTGTCGGGACGGGGTCCGGCGCCGCTCGCGCTGATGCCGGCCCGGTCCGTGCCCGAGCGATCCCCGCCCGACCCATCGCCGTCCGTGCGCTCGCGCATGGTCACCGCAGGCATCTCGCCCGACAGCGATCGCCCCTCGCGCATCTCGGCAACGCACTGGCGCTCGAACCGGTTGCGCTCCGCCAGCCGCTCGGCGAAGGCGGTCCGCATCCACCCGCCGAGGTCGTGCCCGCTGAGCGCGCCCAGCTCACCGGCCGCGATCTCGAGCTCGCGCCGGAAGTCGTCCGCGGTCGCAGGCCGCAGCTCCGGGTCCCGCTCCAGCGCCCACAGGACGACGTCATCGAGCGCCTTGGGCAGCGACGGGACGATCTCGCTGGGCGCCGGGATGCGCTGCTGGAGCACCGCCAGCATCCGCTGCTGATCGGTCTCGGCCTTGAAGAGGCGCGCCCCGGTCAGGAACTCGTGCAGGCAGATGCCGAGCTGAAAGATGTCGGTGCGCCCGTCGATCGGCTTGTCGTAGAGCTGCTCGGGCGCGAGATACGACATCTTGCCCTTCACCCCGCCGCGCGTCTGGGCCTCGTGCATGGTCGCCTTGGCCACGCCGAAGTCGACGATCTTGACCACGCCGTTGAAGCAGACGATCAGGTTCGACGGCGTGACGTCGCGGTGCACGATCGGCTGCGGGTGACCGGCCGGATCGGTCGCGACGTGGGCGCAGTGCAGCCCGGCCGCCACCTCGGCGACGATGCGGCAGGCGATCGGGGCGGGCATCTCGTCGCCGCGCGCTTGCAGCGTGCGCGTGAGGAAGAGCAGCGTCTCCCCGGACAGGTACTCCATGACCAGGAAGTAGCCGTCCTCGTCGTGCCCGATGTCGTGGATCTGGACGACGTTGGGGTGGCGGATGGACGCGGCCAGGCGCGCCTCCTCGAGCAGCATGCCGGCGAAGTGCTCGTCCTCGCCGTACTGCGGATAGATGCGCTTGATGACCACGAAGCGCTCGAGCCCGCCGGCTCCCTCCTGGAGCCCGAGGTAGACCTCACCCATTCCGCCGCGCGCGATGCGCCGGCCGAACCGATAGATTGCCCCGCCACTGCAGAAGCTGCGGCGGCCCTCCGTGCGATCTGGAGCCCTCAGGCTTCGCCTCCCGCCATGACGACGAATTCCCCAGGTGCCAAGCGAGCGCGAGTCTATCTCCGGTGCCGGGTAGGTGCGAACATTCAAATGGCCCACCCAGGGTGCAAACGACGCGACCGGATCGTTCACGTGGCGCGCCGTGCGTGTCGTCCACACGAGGAAGGTGGACAGGGACCAACATCCTACCTGGCTCGACGATCGCCGAAGCGAGCCCGGCACGCGAGTCGCTCTCGCGAGAGGACATCCCGAAGACGCTTCTCGTTCGCGATCGAGCCGCCGGACGATCGAGCAGCTGGCGATCGCGAACACGCGGCGTCGCGACTGGTATTGCTCACCCCGTCTGGGCGATATAGGGTATGCGGGTCTGACGAACCGTCACGCGGACTCCATCGAGGAGCCGAGTGAGTCGGGGGGCGGATGACTCTCGAAGTGCAGGGGCCTCGCGTTTCAGCGGTGGGTCGATGGGCTCGGCGACCGGCGAACCGAGACGCCGCCTGTCCGCGCAGCGATCGGACGCTGAGGGCCGCAGGACGCATCGGGACGAGAGCGGAGAGATCCTCGCAGGAGGGCAGCTCGCGCGCTCACCAGGGGGGGATTCGATGAGCCACAGCGACGAGGACAGGAGCCTGCCCTGGCGCGCGCTCGCGGCGCTCGCCGCCGCCGCGGGCCTGATCCAGGCCGGCGGCTGCACCTTCAACGAGCTCGATGTCGCCGACTGCGAGACCAACGCCGAGTGCCGGAGCGCGTTCGGCCTCGGCTTCGTCTGCAACGGCGACGGGCTGTGCGACGAGGCGGACCCGTCGCCTCGCTGCGAGGCGACCTACCCGCCCGACCTGTTCGAGGATCGCTTCGAGAACCGCGACCGGATCGTGTTCGGCAACGTGGTGGATCGAACGGTCACCCTGTTCCAGGCGTTCGAGCACTCGGCCCAGCTGGCCTACGATCAGGCCAACAGCCGGGGCGGGGTCGATGGGCAGGAGTTCGGGGTCGTCTTCTGCAGCGTCGAGGAGAACCCGGACCTCGACGATCTCGATCACACCGAGGCCGCGGTCGCCTCGGTCCAGTACCTGGCCCAGACGATCGGCGTGCCGGCGATCCTGGGGCCGGTCACCTCGGTCGAGGTGCAGGACGCGTTCCTCGGGCTGGACGGCGCCGATGTGCTGATGATATCGCCGTCGGCCACCAGCCCGGCCCTGACCGACCTCGACCCGGCCGAGGTCTCGGACGACGCACCCGGGCTGCTGTGGCGAACCGCGGCCTCGGACGCGCTGCAGGGCGTCGCGATCGCGCGTGACATGCTGAGCGGGCGCGAGGTGCCGGTCACCAGCGTCGCGGCCATCCACGAGCGCGGAGCCTACGGCGAGGGCCTGTACGAGGTCTTCGCCCGCGAGTTCACGGACGGCGGAGGGCACGTGGACGAGTACCCGTACGAGGACAGCGGGCAGCTGGCCGAGGCGATCGCCGGGGCCGGGTCGTCCGGCGTGCAGGAGGTGCTCTTCATCTCGAGCGACACCCAGACCATCATCGGTTTCCTCGACTCGATCTCGTCGCTCGCGGAGTACGACGACAAGGGTCTGTTCATGACCGATCCCGCCGCGAACCCGGACGTGATGACGCAGTCGAACGCGGCGGCTCTCGGGAAGATCCGGGGCACCAGGCCGGCGCCGCTCGACGAGAACGAGGGCGTCTACGCCAGCTTCATCGCCGCGTACGCGGCCGAGTTCAGGGAGGACGTGCGTTCCCTGCCCTACACCCCGAACGTCTTCGACGCGGCCTGGTTGCTGACGTACGGGGCGGCGTGGGCGGCCTTGCGCGAGGACGGCATCACCGGCCGCAACATGGCGCGCGGGCTGCGGCACGTCAGCGGGGGCCAGGAGGTCGAGATCCGGCCGAGCGGCTGGACCTCGGTCCTGCAGGAATTCCGCGACGGCCACTCGATCGACGTGAGGGGAGCCTCGGGCGAGCTCGACTTCGATCCCGAGACCGAGGAGACGTCGGCCAGCATCGAGGTCTGGCACGTCGAGGACCGCAGCATCGTCCAGATCTACACGGTCAACCCGTAGGGACGAGGCCGGGCCTCAGTACCGGTGGCGCGACAGCGCGTCGGGCAGATCGTCGCCCCGGCCGGTCACGCGCTCGATCTCGACGCCGCGCTCGTCGAGCAGGATGGTGGTCGGGACGTCCCGCACCCGGAAGCGATGGAACCAGCGGCCTCCCTGATCGATCCCGATCGGCGAGCCCTGGCCGAGCCGCGTGCGGTATCTGCCCGCCGAGGCCGCGGTGGTCCACACCGGATGGACGATGCTCACCCAGACGACGTCGCCGTGGGTGCGCCGCAGCGACTCGACCTGGTGCGCGTGCGCGATGCAGGCCTCGGACATGGCCGGGCGCGACTCCGCGAGGTAGCGATCGAACGACGCGGACACGAACGTCAGCGCGACCGGCCGCCCGGCCTGCTCGGCGAGCGTGAAGCGCTCGCCGCCGAGCAGGGTCAACGACAGGGCCGAATCGGCCGCAGACCCGGCGAGCGGCGGGGCCCGGCCTGGGGCGGCGCCGTCCGCCACCAGCGCCTCGAGCGCCGCGTCGAGATCGGGGGTCGCGCCGTGACCCACGTAGCGGATCACGCCGCCCCGGTCGATCAGGATGTGCTGCGGCGTCACCTCGACGTGCAGTCGCTCCGCGAGGCTGCCGTCGCGATCGATGGCGATCGGCACGGTCAGCTGGTGCTCGGTCCTGAACGCGCGGACGGCCTCGATCGGATCGTTCAGCCCGAGATCGATCGCGTACACCGCGATCCGATCGCGGTACTTGCGATACGCGGCCTCGAGGTGCGGCATCTGCTCCTGGCACGGCTCGCACCAGGTGGCCCAGAACTTGAGATAGATCGGCTGGTGGCCGATCAGATCGGCGAGCGCCACGCGTTCACCGTCGATGCCCTCCAGCACCACGGCCGGCGCGCGCCGGCCCACCAGGGCGTCGCGGGCGTCGTCGGCGTGGGCTTCCCCCTCCGACTTCGTCTCGGCGGCGGTCGGGTGACAGCCGGGCAGCAGCACGCCGAGGACGAGCGCGAACCAGCTCGTTCGATGGAACATGGCTCCGACGCTATCCAGGAGTTGTCCATCCAAGAAGCGCCATTTACTCGATTTCGTGTGTACCATTTGCCATGGCCAAGCGAGCCGGCGATCCGGGCCTCCTCGTGCTGGCGGCGCGCGACCCGGGCACGCCGGCGTACCGGTGGCTGTACGACGCGCTGCGCACCGCGATCCTGCACGGCCGGCTCCGCTCGGGCGCCCGCTTGCCGTCGACGCGCGATCTCGCGCAGCAGTACGGCCTGTCGCGCGGGACGGTGGTGACGGCCTACGCGCAGCTCACCGCCGAGGGCTACGTCGACGGCACGGTCGGGTCGGGCACCTACGTCAGCGCGGTCCTGCCCGACGAGCTGCTCCAGGTCGTCCCGCGCGGAGACCAGGCCGACGCGCCGCGCCCGGACGCGCCGCGCCGGGTCTCGGACTTCGCGAGGCGCCTGGTGCTGTTCCGGTCGCACGAGCTCCGGCCCGGCCGCGCGTTCCGCCCCAACGTGCCGGCGCTCGACCAGTTCCCGACCGCGCTGTGGGCGCAGATCGCGTCGCGCACGATCCGGCGCGCATCCGCGAGGATGCTGCTGGGCGGCGACCCGATGGGGCACCCGCCGCTGCGCGCGGCGATCGCCGACTACCTGGCCCGGTCGCGCGGCGTGACCTGCCGTGCGGAGCAGGTGATGATCGTCTCCGGGGTGCAGGAGGCGCTCGATCTGGTGGCGCGCCTGGTCCTCGACCCGGGCGACGCGGTGTGCGTCGAGGATCCGGGGTACGGCGGCGCCCTCGGGGTGTTCCGGGCCGTCGGCGCGCGCATCGCCGATGCGTCGGTCGACGACGAAGGCATGGTGCTGCGGCGCTCGCGCATGCGCGGCGTTCGCCTGGTCTACGTGACGCCGGCGCACCAGTATCCGCTCGGCGTGGCCATGAGCCTGCCGCGCCGCCTGGCGCTCCTCGACTGGGCCCGCACCACCGGCGCGCTCGTGTTCGAGGACGACTACGACAGCGAGTACCGCTACGCCGGGCGGCCGCTCCCGGCGCTGCAGTGCCTGGATCGGTCGGGCAGCGTCCTGTTCGCCGGCAGCTTCAGCAAGGTGCTGTTCCCCGCGCTGCGGCTGGGGTACCTCGTGGTCCCGGCCGATCTCGTCGATCGCTTCGCCGCGGCCCGCTCGCTGACCACGCGCCACCTGCCGCTCCTGGAGCAGACGGTGGTCTGCGACCTCATCACCGAGGGCCACTTCGGCCGGCACTTGCGGCGCATGCGGCAGCTCTACGCCGAGCGCCTGTCGCTGCTGATGGAGGGCGCCCGACGCCACCTGACCGGGTTGCTCGAGATCTCGCCGGTCGCGGCCGGCCTCGAGACCATCGGCTGGCTCGCCGGCGGCCTCGCGGGCGACAGGGTGGCCGAGGCCGCTCGCGCGCGCGACGTCGAGGTCCTCCCGCTCGGCCGGTTCTATCGCGGCGCGATGGCGCGCGACGGCCTCCAGCTCGGCTTCGCGGCGCTCGACGAGCGAGAGATCCGCCGGGGCGTCCACGAGCTCGCGCGCGTCATGGAGCGGCAGACCTGCTAGAGTCACCCAGGGGGATGCGAGGTCTGGCCTCGCCTGCCCGGCCACGCATGGATGCTGCCGAGGATAGGTCTCCGACCGGGGCCGCGTCGTGACGCCCACGAGTCACGGAGGCGGAGGTCTGCTGGCCGCCATGACGGTCCTCGACGGCCATGTCATCGAGGAGCTCCTCGGCCGCGGCACCAGCGGAGCGGTGTACCGCGCGCGCGATCCGGCCGGTCGGGCGGTGGCCATCAAGGTCCTGCACCCCGAGCTCCTGCCGTCGCCGCAGCACGTCCACCGCTTCGTGCGCGAGGCGCGGGCGCTGAGCTTGCTGCGCCACCCGCACGTCATCGCGGTCGAGCGGGTGGGCCGACTGGAAGGCGGCCAGCCGTATCTGGTGATGGAGCTCCTCGCCGGGCGCAGCCTGGAGGCTGTGCTGGCCGAGCGCGGGCGCTTCGCCGTCGAGGACGTGGACCGCATCATGCGACCCCTGTGCGATGCGCTCGGCGCGGCTCACGCGCTCGGCATCGTCCACCGCGATCTCAAGCCGTCCAACATCTTCATGGCCAGCGCGCCGGACGGCGGCGAGCGCGTCGTCCTGCTCGACTTCGGCATCGCCAAGCTCCTCGACGAGGAGGGCATCACGTCCGCGCGCGAGGTCGTGGGCACGCCGTCGTCGATCGCGCCGGAGCAGATCCTGGGCCGCCGAGTCGACGCGCGCACCGACGTCTACGGGCTCGGCGCGCTCTGCTACCAGCTCTTGACCGGACGGCCGCCCTTCTCCGGCTCGATGCTCCTGACCCTGCAGCACCACCTCCAGGGAGTGCCGAGGCGCGCCAGCACCTACGCGGTCATCCCCGCCGAGCTCGATCGCGTCCTCCAGCGGGCACTGGCGAAGGCGCCGGAGCGGCGCTTCGCCGACGCGCGCGGTTTCCTGGCCGCCCTGCGCGCGGCCATGCTCGCGCCGCTCGCGCGGGTCGGCGATCCCGGCCAGAAGACGCTGGCCATGCACGTCGAGGTGCAGGCCCCGCTGGCGGGCGGCGACGAGGCGGTGCGGGCCGACGTCGAGTCGATCCTGGCGCTGGTCACGCGCGCGACGTCGACCGCCGGCTGGGTGGTGCTGATGGAGACCGGCGAGAGCATGCTGGCGGCCGTCGCGTGCCCCGATCGGCCGGCCCGCCGTGCCGCGGTCGACGCGGTGCTCGCGATGGCCACCGCGATCCGCGCGCGCCCGCGAGCCCAGCCGCCGGTGACGGCGCGCATCCGCCTGCGCCTCGATCGGGCGGACCGCATCGAGGACTGGCTGCCGCCGGCGGGCGGAACGGGCGTGCTGGCCACGCCGGCGGTGGTGGACCAGCTGGACCTCGAGGTCGAGCCGGCGGGCGACGAGATCCGGATCGCGGCGCCCGCCGCTCGACTCGACCCAGGCCTGGGCCGTGCCTAGGCGCGCGGGTCAGGAGACTAGCAGAGCAGGCCGCCGGTGAGCTCGCACACGAGCTCGAGGTACTCGGTCAGGAGCAGGGTCAGATGGCCCGGCTGGAGGTACACGCTCACCGTCTCATCCCACGCCGGCGTGGACTGCACCTCGATCGGCGCCTCGTGGCACGCCTCGTAGAAGCTGCCCGACTGCACCTCGCAGGCGCCCTGCTTGACCGCCGGCATCGACGGCCAGCGATAGCAGGCGCCGACGCGGTGGAAGCCGCATCCCTCGGTCGTCGAGCAGACGCGCAGATCGAGGTAGCTCGGGAGCAGGCCGCCGACGCCGCCCTGCGCGCCCAGCGCCTGGGCGACGGCCTTGCCGAAGCAGACGTAGATCTCCCGCTCCGACGGGGCGGCGAAGTAGTTGCCGTAGACCGCCAGCTCCTGCGCCGGGAACAGGAGCTTCTCCGCGAGCCCTGCGTCTCCCACGATCGCGTTGCGGACGGAGATCGGGACCTGGGTCTCGAAGGCGTTGACGTGCGCCATCAGGCAGCCGGTCATGAGGCGGCGGCCGGTGTCGCCGAGCGAGCTCTCCTTCCAGTCCGCCGCGAAGCCGAGCAAGCCGGTGTAGACCAGGTCCGGGGCGCCGGAGCGCGGAAACGCGGCCGAGTCCCCCGTCGCGAGCGCGCAGCGCACCACATAAGAAAGGAGGGCGCGGCCGTCCTCCGTGTCGACCAGTCCGGTCGTGGCTCCATCGAGGGCTCCTCCCGCGAGGGCGTTCAAGGCGTCGCCGCCGTCGAGGAAGGCGGCCGGCGCGAGCGAGTTGTAGGAGATGAACTCCACCTCTTCGAGCGTCGGTGCCTCCTCGACGGTGCAGGCTCCCACGGCAAGCGTGGTTCCGAGAGCGATGCGCAAGGCATGTCCCATCCTGTCCTCCCCTCCTGGCGAGTGCGCGGTTGTCTCCGATGCACGCCCCCCAGCGCGCAGTGCACGACGCATTGCTCACGCCCGCTCGTCACCGACGGCAGCGCACCCTCCCCCTATCCAGAGATTCTTGCCGCCAGTCCCTCGAACTGCGCATTCCACGCTGGGAACAGATCCAGATACGCGCGAGCCGCCGCAAATGCCCCGCGCGCGGCCTCCACCCGCCCTGCGTCGATCTCGCAGGCAGCTCGCAGGTAGAGGATCTCGAGATTCTCGAGCGGATGCATGCCGGCCGCGGCCGCGTCGCCGACGACCGCGTCCCACGCCTCTGCGGTGCCCCCGCGCTGCACCAGGGTGAGCGCGCGGTGAAACACCGGGAAGGTCGGTGACGGGTCATCGCCCCCGGCGTGCGCCTCCACCCAGGCCAGGTGGCGAGCGGCCGTCTCGCGATCGCCCATGCCGATCGCGATGCGCCCGAGCAGGAGCGCGTCCTCGGGGCCGGCGTCGGGCATGTACCGCTGCTGCAGCTCGAACGAGCGGATGGCGAGCGGAAGCGCCTCCGCGTCGTGCCGGCTCAGGTGGAGCAGCTCGGCCAGGTTGTGGGTCGCCGCCCGCTCCAGTCCGGGATGGCCGAGCTCGCGGGCCAGCTGGGCGGCCCGGCGAAGGTCGTCGGCGCCGCGCTCGGAGTCGTCGCGCGCCGCCCACAAGAAGAAGCGATTGACGTGCAGCACGCACCGGTGCAGCCGGTCGTCCATGGCGTCGGCCAGGCGCCCGGCGTCGATGAAGGCCGCGTCCGCCTCGTCCAGCCTGCCCACGCAGCACAGGGCGCACGCCGACAGGAGCAGCGCGATGAGGCGCGTCTCGCCGTCGAGCGGTCGCGCCGCGCTCTCGGCGAACAGGTCCAGCGCCTCCGACACGCGCTCCTGGCGCCACGAGGTGCGGCCGGTGGCGACCAGCAGGCGAGCGCGGAGGGCGGCGTCTCCGCCCGCCTCCACCAGCGGGCGCGCGCGGGCGACGCGGTCGGCCGACGCGGCGAAGTCGAAGAACCAGTCGAGCACCATCGCCTCGTCGAGCAGGATCGACGCCACGCGCGCGGGATCGTCGAGCTGCTCGGCCAGGACCCGCGCCGCGGCCAGATCGGACAGCGCCTCCGGTCCGCGGTCGAGCCGCCAGCGAGCGCGGCCGCGACCGACCAGCGCGCGCACGCGAGTCGCCTGATCGCCCACGTGGAGGAGCGCCGCCGAGTACCACCTCTCCGCCTCGACCTCGCGGTGAGCGCGGGCGGCCGACTCGGCCAGGGCCAGCGCCGCCCCCGCCGCCCGGTCGTGCACGCCGGCCAGCCCGGCGTGCCGCGCCACCGCGGCCATCGCGCGCGCGCCGTCGCGGCCGCCCCAGTAGTCGAGCGCATGGCGGTGGATGCGCCCGCGCTCGTCGGCCTGGATCGCCCGGTAGAGCGCATCCTGCACCAGCGGGCTGGCGAAGGCCCAGGACCCGTCCCCTCGCTCGACCACCAGGCTGCAGGTGGCCAGCACCCGCAGGGCCACCCGCGCGTCGAAGAAGTGGCCGTGACCCTCGCGCTCGAGCGCGTCCGACACGGCGTCGAGCTCGTCCTGGTCGATGATCGGGCCGAACGCCGCCGCCACCCTGGCTGACGCGGCCAGCTCGGCGGGCAAGCCGTCGAGCGCGCGCGA
>Ga0126377_10003963_pt1 | contig 10647 bp, 8 predicted proteins | sample PanSoiMetPlot_22_FD_92647 | JGI IMG/M metagenome (GOLD analysis project Ga0126377, IMG submission 92647) | Tropical forest soil microbial communities from Panama - MetaG Plot_22 | ecosystem: Environmental > Terrestrial > Soil > Tropical forest > Bulk soil | place: Panama | collected 2016-02-17 | reverse complement strand
TGCGGGTGAGGCGGTCCTTCTGGCCGTAGCCCGAAGCCCGTCGCCATCTCCTGCTGGCACCTATCTGACGTATGTATATGAGAGCCGGCAGCGATGCCGGACCCGGCGAGCCAGCCATATCAACGACTTGAGCCACAAACCTGCGGGCCCTGTCACCGCCACTCTCCTGGTCCGCGCCTCAGTGTCACGTTTTGCGACCGCCGGGTGCTCGAATGACTCCCCGAACCCTCCACTTTCTGACGTCTGGCCCGAGCCCCACGCCCCAAGCCCCGAGCCCCTCCCAATGTCTTCCAACCTCCGCCCCCTCGCTGTCCGCGAATCTCCGCCTGCCGAGCCCACCATCAACTGCCCGCACTGCGAGCGCGAGATCAAGCTCACTGAATCGCTCGCGGCGCCGCTGCTTCGCAGCCGCGAACTCGAGTTCAAGCGCGTGGAGTCCGAGCTGCGCGAGCGCGAAGCGATACTGGCGCGGCAGCGCGAACAGATCGACCAGAGCGTCGCCGAGAAGCTGGCGGTCGAACGCAAGAAGCTCGCCGACGAAGAACAACGCAAGGCGCGACTCGCGCTCGGCAGCGAACTGGAACTGAAGCAGCGCGAGAACCAGGAACTGCTCAATCTCATCAAGTCGCGCGACGCCAAGCTGGCCGAAGCGCAACAGGCGCAGGCCGACGTCGTGCGTCGCCAGCGCGAACTCGAAGACAAGGAACGCGAGATCGACCTCACGATCGAAAGGCGCGTCACCGCCAACGTCGGCCAGATCCAGCTCAAGGCCCGCCAGGAAGCCGACGAGCAATCGCGCCTCCGGCTCGCGGAGAAAGAACAACTGATCGCGTCGATGCAGAAACAGATCGAAGAACTGCGCCGCAAATCAGAGCAGGGTTCGCAGCAGGTGCAGGGCGATGTCATGGAACTCGAACTGCAGCAGCTCCTCACCGATCGTTTCGATCACGACACCGTCACGCGCGTGCCCAAGGGCGAATTCGGCGGCGACGTGCTGCAGAACGTCGTGAGTCCCTCAGGCATCGTCTGCGGCACCATCCTCTGGGAATCCAAGCGCACCAAGGCCTGGAGCGATGGCTGGCTCGCCAAACTCCGCCAGGACCAGCGCACCGCGAAAGCCGAGATCGCCGTCATCGTCAGCCACGCACTGCCGAAAGGCGTGACCACCTTCGACCTCATCGAAGGCGTCTACGTCGTCGGCCCGCAATGCATCGTCCCCGTCGCCACACTCCTGCGCAAAGCCCTGCTCGAACTCGCCATCGCCCGCCAATCCAGCGAAGGCCGCGAGACCAAAGCGGCTCTTATATATGAATACCTCACCGGCCCCCGTTTTCGCCAACGCATCCAGGCCATCGTCGAAGCGTTCACGTCCATGCAGGACGACCTTAACGCAGAGAAGAAGGCGCTGCAGAAACAGTGGGCGAAGCGCGAAACGCAGTTGGACAGGCTGATGAATTCGACCGTCGGAATGTACGGCGATCTGCAGGGGATTGCAGGAAGGAGCCTGGAGGAGATTGAGGGGTTGGGGGTGATCGCGTTGGAGAACGCGGGTGGACGGGAGTAGCGGTCGACGCAGTCATCTGGTCCGCTGTCCCGCGCTATCATTCCGCTCTTCTCCATCCAGCGATCTTCCAGAAGCCCGTATGAGCACCTTGCCAGCGTGTCCCAACTGCGGATCAGACCTGACCTATGAGGATGGCCAGACCTACATCTGTCCGGAATGTGCACACGAGTGGAGTTCCAGCGCTGCTGCCAAGCCCGCGGCGGAATCTGTCGCCGATGGCGTGAGCGAAGTGCGCGATGCGAACGGCAACGTGCTGGCCGACGGCGATACGGTGCTCGTGATCAAGGATCTGAAAGTGAAGGGCGCTGCCTCGACACTGAAAGCGGGTACCAAGGTGAAGGGCATCCGGCTGGTCGAGGGCGATCACAACATCGACTGCAAGATCGAAGGCTTCGGCGGCATGAAGCTGAAATCGGAGTTTGTGCGGAAGGTGTGAGGCGGGAGATTTGATCCGTGAAGGCATTCCGGGATGCCGACTCAGCTTCGCTTCCTCGCCCGATACCGGGCAACCATCTCATCGGTTACGTCAGTCGGGTGCGCGCTGATGTTCTGGATAGCCAGATTCGACCGATCGCTCGCTCGCCTCATGGAAGGTTTCCCTTCGTGCGACCGGGACTGGGACTGTCAGCTTTTACCAAGACAGATCGTAGCTTCTTTTAGAACAGGCGCGCCAGCCGGCGGGGACCGATCGATTCGGCCAGGCCAGAAACCATGAGATGAGGTTATGGAGCAGCGGCCTTCCTCTGAGCGGGAGGTAAAGCCCTCTGGCTCTGAGGGGTGTGATGCTGTATATATCCACAGATAAGACACCCTCAGTATCCGACCAGGTGACGCGCGCTCTGGCTACAGCACCGGATGACACATGGCCAAAGACTCCCGCATCGAATGGACTCATCACACGTTCAATCCCTGGTGGGGATGCGTGAAGATCTCACCCGCATGTGCGCACTGTTATGCGGAAACATGGGCCCATCGGCTTGGCGCGGACCTGTGGGGCAGAAAGGCACCCCGCCGTTTCTTCACCGAGGAGCACTGGCGGCATCCTGCCAAATGGAATGCTGAAGCCAAGCGCGACGGGGTTCGCCGCCGCGTGTTCTGCGCATCGATGGCGGACGTGTTCGAAGTGCGTGCCGAACTCAACCCTTGGCGAGCCAAGCTTTGGCCACTGGTTGAGCAAACTCCCTGGCTTGACTGGCTCCTGCTCACCAAGCGGCCGCAGAACATCAGCCGCATGGCACCTTGGAACCACGACTGGCCCACGAACGTGTGGCTGGGGACGACTGCCGAGGATCAGAAGCACGCCAACCTGCGTATTCCTCATCTGCTCGAGTCGCCAACGCGCATCCACTTCATCTCGGCGGAACCCTTGCTCGGTCCCGTGTCCATCGCGAAGTGGGAAGGCATCGACTGGGTCATCGCTGGCGGAGAAAGTGGCCATCATGCTCGGCCGACCGACCCTGAATGGGCACGAGCGCTGCGTGACGAATGCCATTCGCGCGATATCGCCTTCCACTTCAAGCAATGGGGACATTGGGCGCCTGAGCTGCCCCACGCCATCACTCCACGACAGAAGCTCGAACTGGCGGGCTCCACCGGAACTCGCATGCTTTACGGACTGGGAAAGTCAACCGCCGGACGGCTTCTGGACGGCCGGACATGGGATCAATTTCCCACGTAATACCAACTGTCACGGACGACACAATGCAACACGTTCATCCCGATCCATGCCCTGACCTGATCGTCGAGCGAGGGCCTCATGACGAAGGCGTAGGCGCATGGGTTCCTGAACAGAAACATCGGCTCGTGCGCGAGTATCTGACCGCTTCCCGTCACGCATGGAAAAAATGGCCGCAGCGGGTCCTGATCGATCCATTCGGCGGTCCGGGCCGCATCCAAGTAAAAGGCGAATCCTTCACGCGCGACGGCGGATCGGTCGTCGCCTATCGAGCTTTGCTCGATACCGCGCCATTTACGAGCATCCTGGTCGGCGACATCGAAGGCGCACGCGCCGAAGCTTGCGAGCAGCGACTGCGGACTCTCGGTGCGCCAGTGCAAGCCTTCACCGGTCCGGCGTTGGCAACGGTGCCACAGATCATCACCACGATCCCGAAGAATGCACTGTGTTTCGCGTACCTGGATCCGTACAACCTCGAACTGCTTTCGTTCGACATCCTGAAGTCGTTGGCGAAGCTTCGCGTCGATCTGGCGATCAATTTCAGCACCATGGATCTGCAGCGAAACATGGAGTTCGAGTTCGACCCGAAGCGGGCCAGATTCGACAGCACGGCACCCGGTTGGCGCGAATCGCCCGCGATCCGGGCGGTAAGCAAATCGAATGCTCCGGCCGCATTCTTCAGATACTGGCGCGATCTCGTTGTCGGCCTGGGCTTCACGCACAGCCGGGAGATGCCTCTCGTACCTAATGACCGCGGCCATACGATTTACAGGATGGTGTTCTTCGCGCGACACGATCTACCCAATCGCATCTGGGATGACGTGGCGCGCGGACCGAATCGGCCTCTCGATCTGTTCGGCGACTAGAAGAATATCGACTCGCCGTTTGCGTCAGGCTTTCAATCCTGACAATGCCACCCGCAGCGATGCACGACTCGCGCCTTTATGGAACGACCTACGCCGTCCGCTCCGGATCAAGATTCCGCACATCGATCTGGCCGGTGACGGCGGCGGAGATGAGGGCGGTGCAGCGTTCGAGGAGGAGGTCGATAGCAATCCGAATCTGTCTTCTACTGGAGGAAAAGGGACAAGCAGGGCGCCTGGTTATGGCCCTTACCGCGTGGGGGACATACGTTGAGGACCGGGTTGATGAAGCAGTGAAGGCACGCTTCGGAAGCGATGCTGGGCATGCGACGAAGTTCATGCTCGCGAAGCTGGAGGAAGAGCTGAAGAAATTCCACAACCCGACTTCCGACAGGACGAGGAAGCTTTTCGACGACTACCTGGGCATCGACGTAGTTTCGGGATGGACGTGGCAGCACATGGATCCGGAGAAGGCACGCAAGGAACTCGATGGGTATCTGAAGAAACGAGGCGATGCGGTGCATCGATCGAGGCCACTTCAGGCAAGTCAGCCTGCACCGCATCTCGTGACGAAGGGCAAACTGGAGAAGGCCATCCGGTTCATCAAGGACCTGGTTGCGGCGACTGAGCGGTCGTTGAACGGAGGATGACTGTGCGGGTCTTCACGTATGTCATCCAGTTTGATGCAGGCGCTGCGCCGAACTATTGCGAACCTGCGACCACGCTGGCGATCTGCAAACCACGGATCAGGCGCAGTGCCCAAGTGGGCGACGCTGTGCTTGCGTTCCAGGGCTCTTTCCTCGGGCCCGAGCCTCACGCCGTTTGTTGGGCAGGCTTGATCACTGAGAAGCTGATCTTCGAGGACTATTGGAATGACGCGCGCTTCGCCTCGAAGAAGCCTGACGCGTGTTCCGTGCCGGACAACATCTACCTGCCGATGCGCGGTGGTCTGGCGCAGGTCCGAAACAATGTGCATGGACCTGAAGAGACCCAGAAGGACATCGGTGGGCAGTTCGTCCTCGTGTGCGGGGAATCGTGGCGGTTCGGGTCAGCGGCACCTGTGATGCCCGCCGATCTCGGGCTTCGAATGGTCGGCGGACGGCGTGCACACCGTGCGCACGAGATCGAGGACGCGCAGTGGCGACGGTTGAAGGCCTGGCTCAATAGGTGCGCGCAAGAACTGGGAGGACCGATCTCAGCTTCCGAGGCGCAGCGCGGATGCGGGAGCGACAAAGCAAAGACATGCGCTCATTCGACCAAGAAGGCTGCGGTGAGGCGGCGCGACGCTCGCAAATGTTGATCAATGCTTCCTGCGTCTGCCTTCCTGTCGGGTCAATCGACCTTCGTTCCGATGACGCAGCCCATCCCTCACTCGAACAACATTGCGGTCGGAATCGGAAACCCCGACGCACCTTCGCCGCCGAATATCAGGACCTTGCCGTTGCGCAGGAGCGTCGCTGTCGCTGCTCTTGCGGGTGCCGGCGTGGGTCCGGGCCGCCATGTGTTGGTCTGCGGGTCGAAAATATCGGTGACTTCCGACAATTGCACGCCGCCGACGACCAGAACACGTCCGTCGGTGAGAATGGTCGCGGAGTGCACGCTTCTGGCGGCTTGCATGTCGCCAGCGGGCGTGAACCGGGCTGTTGACGGATCGTAGATTTCCGCGGAGGCGGTCGCAGAGTTGTCGGATGCGCGGAAGCCGCCGGTGACGAGGACGCGTCCGTCCAGCAGCAGCGTTGCTGTATGGAATCCGCGGGCCGTCGACATGGATCCGGTGGGGCCGAACATGCCTGAGACCGGATCGTAGATCTCGGCCGTGTTCGTTATCACCTCGCCTCTCTGATCACAGCAAGTGACGCCGCCGACGATCAGCACGCGACCGTCGAAGAGCCGCGTGGCCGTGTGCCCGCGCCGTGCTGTGGTCATGCTCCCCGCGGGGGTCCATTGTTCGGTCTGCGGGTCGTACCGCTCGGCCACGGCGACGGCCGGGACTTGTCCGCCCGAGACGAACGCGCCTCCGCCGTACAGCGCTGTGGCCGCGCCTCCTGCGTCGTGTCGAACGTTGAAGTTGCCGACGCGATGGAAGGTGCGGGTCGTCGGGTCGAATGCCTGGGTCGCGCGCAGCCCGCTGTCGATATGGAGTGCGGTGTTGATTCCCGGAACGACGAGGAGGAACCCGCCGTTGTCGAGCAGCACTGCGGTGGTCAGATCCGCTTCCGCGGAGAGCGCCAGCTGCGGGCCGGGCACCAGGGTCTCGGTGACGGCATCAAAGCGACGACTGCTGTCGGCGTCAGGAACGTTCGGACTCTCAGACGTGTTTCCGCCCATGACGAGGGCGCTCCCGTCTGCCAGAGGCACGGCCACGTGCTGTGTGTAGGCGACCGGCGAGGGCGCGAGCATGCGAATGCGATCCCTGTACGTCGCATGGACCGAAGCGTAAGCCTGGACCTGTTGCGAGCCGCTGCTCACCGTGAGCGTGAAGGTGGTCGTGATCGCCAGCGCGGGCGTCGAGACGGGTACACCGCTCTGCACCGCACCGATGCCGGCAATGCTCCCCGTGCCGCCGCTGAATACTGGAGTGAGCTGCGTGCTCTCGCCCACGTACACGGCGCTGGCCACCGGCGAAAAGCTTTGAATTGCCAGGGTGGGAACAGCAGGCGAGTCGACTCCGCCGCCTGATCCGTCAGATCCGCCGCAGGAAGCAAGCAGCGAGCAGAATGAAAGCGCGCAGACGAAGCGCGCCAGGCGAAAGGTCGTTTTCATGCTGTTCCCGTGAGTTGGTCATGGGCGAGCAGAGCGCCAGCCGGCCTCACCATCGCCCAGCGTCACGATCGCAGTGTGAAGACGGTGGCGACACTCACGAAAGTTGGGTGTCCTGCCTTTCTGAGAGCAGGCCTGTTGCGCGTGCTGCAAGACGAACGGCGAAGTACAAGCAGGTCGACAGCTCCTGGGCGGGGAAGATCCCCGCCCAGGCGATTCCGACTCAGCGATTACGGCCGAAAGTCGACCGTCAGCGGTGCACTGGGTGGTGTCGAACGATCATCCGCTCGCAGTCGGAATCGGGTCACGAGCCGGCTGTCCATGTCGGTGTTCGTGAATCCCGGTCCTCCGGCGATTCCGATACCGGAGCTGATTCCCAACGCGGTGAAGTAGGCGCCCTGCAGGACACCACTACATCCTGTCGATGTCACGGAGGCCTGGAAGGGAGTTCCGTGAGGGAAGAAGGATCCATCGCCGGCTGGAATCGCAACGGACTCGTTGGTCGGAAATGGGATTGTGAGCGTGAAGGAACGTCCATCGGAACACAGCACGTCCGCTTGTACGCTGCCACTCACCAGCGACACCGTCGCCTCCGGATGCTCGCGACCACGCAGTGCCAACTGATAGCCGCCCTCAACGGTATCGCCCGCCCTGATCCGCAGCGGCGGAGCATGATCCAACGACATCACGACCGTACCTTCGGTATTCCAGTCATTCGGAAATTCTGGATAGACCGGCGCATCGTCGTGGCGGCCACTGCGATGATCATCTTTCCACCACGCGGTCCAGCGCCGGTAATCAAGGTCTGCGTAGGGATGGACTCGCGCGTTCGTCGCGACCGTTGCATTGCCGAGCAGGAACTTGTCGATATAGGCCGCGATCGTCGGGGCCTGTTCCGGCGGTACGGCGCAGTGGTTGTGGCCGCCATCGATGTAGAAGCCGAATCGATCGCCGATTCCGAACTCGTCGTAGATCCGCTGCGCTGCCCGCGACGTGATGTAGTTGGAGCGGTTGGACAGCCAGTAGAAATCCGTGTTGCCCGTGACCAGCAGCGCCCGCGGCGCCACCATGCCCATCAATTCGTGGTGATCGGTCGGCAGCTTGTAGCCGTTGTCGGCGGAGAACTGACGCATCTGGCCCGCGAACCAGTCATAGTTCGTGCGCTGTATGTCTTCCGACGCACCATAGGCCTCGATCTCGCGAGTGATACGCCACGCCGGTGCGCCGCCGCCGCCGCTTTCCTGGGGAATCGTCAGGGCAACGCGCTCGTCGAACGCCCCGGCGAAGAGCGCCATTTTTCCCGCATAAGAGCACCCAGTCGCTCCCATGTGTTGCACGTCGATGGGCAGGGGATTGACCGCCTGTCGAGCCGCAATCTCGATGCCGTCGATGATTCGGCTCACGCCCCAGGACCACGCGGCGTATTGCCCCGAATTGCTCGTGGTTCCGTTGCACGTACCGGCGCAAAGCTCGGGATAGAGCTGGTAGAACGGATCGTTGGAATGGTCGGCCGCACCGAACGTGAATGCAGTGACTTGATTGTGCACGAAGTCGACTGTTGCGATCGGACGGCTCGTAATCACGTCGGCCGGGAGGCTGCCGGGGTTGGCGCCCGTCGGTCTCGCGAAAAAGGTCATGGCGATCAGCGCCGGAAACGGACCGCTGCCCATCCCCGCTGGAATGTAAACACCGGAAGTCAGCGTCAGTGATTTGCCGTTGCGGGTCACATTCACCGTGAGTACGCCTCTGGCTCCTTCGGCCGCCGGCGGCACATAGTTCGCTGTGATGGTGCAGTCCGAACAATCCGGCTTGGGGCCGATCTCGTACTTCTCGATCGCCGCCTTGATCTCGTTACGCCGGCGCTCCCAGCTTGTGAAGCTGGTGTCGCGATCATCTTCATGACGCCGCTTGCTGATGAACGAAAACGGGTCGGTCAGCGGTCGGATGATCGGCAACTGCTCGAAAGACGGGAAGGCGGGCGTCGGATAGCGTGCGCCCGTGTTCTCGGCATCGTAGACCAGTGGTGGTGGTGCGTGATGCCTGGACTGTCCCTGATCGTTTTCCCTGTTGTCCCCTGCGTGGACTGAACTCATGAGCACGGCTGCGAACAACGCAGAGCCGATGCGATGCACTGGCATTTTCATTCCCTTCTCCATAGTGACGGCGTGATTCCCCAGGCAGAGGGTTGCTTCGTTGTTGGACCTGGAATTCTCGATGCACTGTCGCAATGAGCGCGTGTGACCACAATCAGGGCTATATACGGTCGGAAAATTGCCGACGGTGAGCGCTGGTGAAGCAGCGCTGAGATCTGTAGTCTCGAGCGTGAACACTGCAGGAGGGATCCACATGCGTGTCAGTCTCGCAGCAGTTGTAGTAGTGGGTCTGTTCGCCCAGGGGCCTGTTGCCCGTCCCGATGAGCCTGTTGCTCGCTCAGATGAGCCTCTTGCTCGCTCAGATGAGACTGAGAAGCAGATGGCTCATTCCGCTCACGACCATTCCTCGCATACCGATTCTGCCGCCGCGTCTCTGCCTGCTTTTTCCACCGACAATTGTCCGCCCAGGGACGCTGCTATCCGCGCCGACATGACCGCCCTTGGAGTCATCGAGCGGTGTGCGGATATCGAATTGCTGCCGAACATGGGCGGCATCAGGGTCGCGACCTACCTGCGGGTCGATGCCGCGCGGGCGCGGGGAAACACGATCGATGGCATCGCCGTCGAAACGGCTCCGGGCAGTGCCACGTTCAGTATCGTCCGCCACGCCGGATTCGAGAGCTACGTGATCTGCAATCTCGACCGGACCGTACGCTCCGAGGTGCCGCGCTCGGGCCGCTTCAAGCCAAACCACGGATGGGTCTACCGGGATGCGCGCTCAGCAAGTTATCAATGGGACGTGAAAGCGCGCCTCTCGCAGGGTTCGACCGCACCTCATCTGCACGTCTGGGCTTACGTGCTGGCGATCCCGACGGAAAATCTCGAAGCCGGGATTGAGCGTAAGTGGTGCAGGCCGGCCAGTGAGCTGATGTCGCTTCTGTGAGACTGAACCGTCGGATCTATTGACCTCGATATCGATGACGCGGATATCTCCCGCGCGAAGGTGCGGGCATCTGCGCCATGGAATTTTCTGCGGCGCGCGCTCGTGCCTCGAAAGGGAGAACCACATGAGCGCCAAATACGGTCTTGCATTGCTGCTGGCTTTGACTGGTGGTCTCGTGGCGGCACCGGCTTCGTCTGCCGTTCGTCAGTACTACGTGGCCGCCGAAGAACAGAACTGGGATTTCGCACCGTCGGGTCGAAATCTCATCCACTGCATGGAGGGTCCGCCTCCGTGCGACATTCCCGATCCCTGGACGAACAGTCACACGTTTCCCGTGACGCGCTACATTCAGTACGCGGACATCTCGATGCGTGCTCGCGTGCCGCAACCAGTGTGGCTCGGTATCCTGGGGCCCATCATCAGGGCGGAGGTCGGTGACACGGTCAGGGTGCATTTCTGCAATCGCTCGCACGAGGGCGTTGGCATGCATCCGCATGGTTTCCGCTACGACAAGGACAACGAGGGTGCTCACTACTTCGGTGTGAACTCGGGCGTGGGCCCCGGAGCTGGCGCAGAAGTCGATCCAGGGCAGTGCTTCGACTACATCTGGAACGTCGACACCGATGCCGGTCCCGCGGCGGGCGATCCGAGTTCGAAAGTGTGGTGGTACCACTCTCACATCGACGAGCCGGCGGACATCAACACAGGCTTGCTTGGCGCAATCATCGTGACGCGCAGAGGCTCGGCCC
>Ga0126377_10003962_pt1 | contig 10649 bp, 11 predicted proteins | sample PanSoiMetPlot_22_FD_92647 | JGI IMG/M metagenome (GOLD analysis project Ga0126377, IMG submission 92647) | Tropical forest soil microbial communities from Panama - MetaG Plot_22 | ecosystem: Environmental > Terrestrial > Soil > Tropical forest > Bulk soil | place: Panama | collected 2016-02-17 | reverse complement strand
TGAAGACAACGCTCGATCGCTTAGGGGACACTGGGTCATGATCGATCATGTCGGCATTCCAGTGTCGGATTACGCGCGGGCGAAGCGGTTCTATTCAGAAGCGCTCAAGCCGCTTGACTACAGCCTGATGATGGAAGTGCAGCAGGAGGAGAACGACGCGCCCGCTGCGGGCTTCGGCGCCGACGGCAAACCGGACTTTTGGATTGGGGCTGAGGGTGGTTTGAACAAGGTCGTGCACATCGCCTTCGAAACGAAAGAACGCGCGAGCGTGGATGCATTCTATCGCGCAGCTCTTTTAGCCGGCGGCAAGGACAATGGCGCCCCGGGTCTGAGGCCGCACTATCATCCGAACTATTACGCCGCGTTCGTGCTCGACCCCGACGGCCACAATATCGAAGCGGTATGTCACCGTGCGGGATGAGGGGCCGGCCCCGAAATTGGGGGCAGAGTAAAAATTACAGGACCCGCTGCAGCAGTGAATTTGAGTTGGTTCTACTCTGACCCCAATTTCGGTTTATGCGGGGCGCTTTGTTTGTTGTGAGTTGCCGATGTGCGTGTCAGGACGGGTTGCAGCTGCCGACGCGCCGGCCGGTCAAATTGATCGTCATCTCACCCTGGGCCGAGGTGAATTTGATCGAGCCCGTGTAGGCGTCATCGCCGTTGCGGGTGATCTGACCCACACCGGTCGACGGCGGCGATTGGCAGGTGATTTTCCAGTTCGCGGTGTTGCCACTCATGGAGAAATCGGTGCTCCTGCAGGTCTGATCGGGGCCGCTGCCTGCAGGAGGCGTGGTCCAGTTTCGTGCCGAACACACTTGCTGGGTCTGCGCCGGCATCTGGAACGGCAATCCCACCATCGCCATCTGCGAGGTCACTTGCCAGAGGTCGCCAGTGCCCTGGCCGACGGCGACGGTGAGCGAGCCGAACAACACGCATGCACTGACGAGCGGGATTGACTGTCTCTTCATGTGATTTGTCCCCCTGATGAGCTGATGTGCCGGCGCGACAAGTGCGCCGCGCTGCAAGTCTTGGATGGCCAGTAACCCGCAGGCGCCTGAAAAACCGCGAAACATGCGGGCCCGCAGGACAACGCAAAACCGCTGTGTCTTCAGCGGTTTCATTGCGACCTTACTGGAAATTTATGAAACGGAAAAGGATGAGCGGAGTGATCGCCCGCTACGGTTTCACCGCGCGGGTGGCCATGAAGGTCGGACAGTAGGCATCGAGGGGATGGCCGGGCCAGCGGTCCTCGTAAAATCCGCTGATGACGAATCCCGCTTCGATCTGGCCGCCGATCTGATCGTCGAGCGAATGGCTGAATTCGAGCGGCTCTCCTTTCTTGAGATACTCGGCCAATCCATCCGCTGAACGCGAGCTCACATCCGAATAGGGAAGCGAATAACGAACGATGAACACACCGCGGGCCATCTCGTCGGCATCGAAGAGATAGTTGATAGGATTGGCGAAGCCCGCGAGCAGCACACCGCCGCGGCGGAGAGTGCGAAAGGCTTCGCGCCATACCGGTCGTACCTCTGGAACGAAGAGATTGGAAACCGGATGCACGATGAGATCGAACGAGGCGTCTTTAAAGCGGGAGAGATCCTGCATCAGTCCGAGCTCGAGCCGGATCGTGAGATGATCGCGCTCGGCGACGAGGCGGTCCTGTGCGAGCTGTGCGGGCGAGTTGTCGAGCACGGTGACATGGGCACCGGCGGCAGCGAGCACCGGCCCCTGTTGGCCGCCGCCCGAGGCAAGACAGAGCACGTTTGCATCCTTGATGTCGCCCAACCAGGCTCGCGGCACCGGTATGGTCGGCGTCAGCACGATCTGCCAATTGCCCCGACGCGCGGCGGCGATGGTTTCGGACGAGACCGGTTGGGTCCACGGATTGCCGGCCGCCACCTCGCGATCCCAGGCTTCGCGGTTGTATGCGGCGACGTCCACTGCTCTCCCCCTCTCCTGCCCCCTGCGCTCCATTGTAGCCGTGTTTGCGCGGACGCGCCGCGTGCAGACGGCTTGCAGCAAAGCGCCGCGCTGCGGCACAATTCGCCTCGGATGGACGAGGGAGCCGGGGCAGATGCAGCGTGGAGTGTTTCTCGTCGGGGCAGGCTGCGCACTGATCGTTGCAGCGACCATGGCTCATTCGGCGGGCGCGCCGCCGGATGTCTCGGGAACCTATTGGGCGACAAGCTATTCCGCGAAGCTCAACCTGGTCGGCGGCGGCGATCCGCCGCTGAACGCGGCCGGCAAGGCAGCGTATGACAAGATCAAGGCCCGACTAAAGGATGGCTCGCTCCTCGACAAGGCGCGCCGCGTCTGCGTGCCCGACGGCGTGCCGCGGGTGATGGCAAGCCCCTACCCTTTCGAGATTTTCCAAACGCCTGAAGGCCAAGTGACGATGCTGTTCGAGATGAACCATCAGGTGCGCGTGATCGTGATGGATCGGCCGCTCCCGAAGCTCGAGGGGTTGATCACGGATCTCCGCTACAACGGCCACTCGGTCGGGCACTTCGAGGGCGATACGCTGGTCGTGGAATCGATCGGGTTCAACGATCGCACGTTCCTTGATGCGACGGGCTTGCCGCATGGCGAAAGCATGAGCACGATCGAACGGATCAAGCGGACCGGCAATCAATTGGAGGATGTGATCACCATCCATGATCCGGAGTTCTACACGCGCGATTTTCAAGTGCGGTTTGTCTATCAACTGCGCATCGATGTGCGGCTTGAGGATTACGCCTGCAACGATACGCATCGCGATCTGTCGAGCGTGAGAGGCGTGCAGCGGAGATGAGGATGATTTGGAAGAACGAGGCGGACCCCCTCCCGAAAGGTTCAAGGGGCGCGTTTGCGCTCGTTGCGTTGTGCGCGCTGCTTGCGACGGATGCGCGAGGCGCTGATACCGGGGCGCCGGTGGGGCTGAACCTGTCGGCGCCGGGCGTGGCGTGGGCGGGCTTCGTGGCACCGCGTGAGTCCAATTATCAGGTTGCGCGCACCTTCAACGATTATTCCAATCCGTCGACGGGCATCGGCCCTGTCACCGACGATCCCGCACATCCCTTCGTGAACAACGAGGTGGCGCGCGAGATGAATATCCAGCCGACCTATCGCGTCGCCGATTTGACCAACGAAGCCGGCAAAAATCTGATGCCGTGGGTGCAGGAGGCGCTGAAGAAGCAGAACGAGCTGGTACTGCGCGGCCGCAACGGGGAATCGCGCGAGGCGCGCTGCTGGGAGACCGGCGTGCCGGCGTTCCATTTGAACCCGGGCCCGATGCACATCATCCAGACGCCGAAAGAGGTGGTGCTGTTCTTAGCCGGGCGCTCGCGCCACATCTGGCTCAATGTGCCGCATTCGCGCAATCCGAAACCCTCCTGGTACGGAGAATCGGTCGGCCATTACGAGGGCGATACGCTGGTGGTCGACACCATCGGCTTCAACGACAAGACCTTCGTCGATTCCTATCGCACGCCGCACACCGACAAGCTGCATGTGGTCGAGCGGTTTCGCTTGATCGACAACGGCAACACGCTGGAGGTCGCATTCACCGTGGACGATCCAGGAGCGTTCTACAAACCGTGGTCGGGCACGCGCAACCGCCATCGCGTGGTAAATCCGAACAACCGACTGGCCGAGTCGGCGTGCGCGGAAGCCAATGATGATTATTTCAACATTGGACTCGAGCCGGTGCCGACGACGGAGAAGCCGGCGTTTTAGCGCGAACCCGTTTCAGTGAAGCTTGATCCCCTCCCGGTCCGCCCTTCGGGCGGACTCCCTCCCGTTTGCAAGGGGGAGGTGAATTTGAGTGTTCGTCCTCTCCCACTGATAGCGCGGGCGTGGCGGCGGAACCCTGGCCATGGCGGGGGCGTTTCCTTCATGACGAACAGCGCGGGGACGGCTCTCGCGCACGGGCATTTACTCCCTCGAAAAGAGGAGGCGACGATGAAGAAGACTGCACTATTGGCTGCTGCGCTTGCGCTTTTTGCAGCGCCGGCGTTTGCGCACCATGCCGACGTCATGTTCGACAAGACGAAGGATATGACGCTGTCCGGCACGGTGCTCAAGTTCGAGAACGTCAACCCGCATAGCATGATCGAACTTCAAGTGGCCGACCGCGGCAAAGCGCCGGTGGTTTGGCAGATCGAAACCGATTCGCCCATCATGCTGCAAAAGGCCGGCATCGAGCCGATGCTCAAGGAAAACGAGAAGGTCACCGTGCGCATCCATCCGCTCAAGGACGGCAAGCCGGGAGGCTCCCTGATCGCGCTCAAGAAGTCCGATGGCAGCGTGGTGATGGTCCCCGAACCCGGCAAGATCTATGGCACCAAGCCGCTGCCGTTCGGCCAGAATGAGAATGGAAAGGCGGCGCGGGCGAAGTAGCATGACCCCATCGTTCATCAATTAGAGAGCGCTGCTCGAACGGGCTGCGCTCTTTTCCTTGCCGCGCTATATATAAGGTTGGTCCCCCGGATGCTTCGCACCGGGGGATGACGTTTGATAGAGGGGTACCCGCGCATGGGGGCGTATCGCGCAACATTCATCTCGGCGTGCGCGCTGATCGCGCTCTGGCCCGCGGCCGCCGCGGAGAACGCAGCAATTCCGAATTTCGGCATGGACAGCACGGTCGGCTGGATCGCCGGCGTGCCCGACAGCAAGGACCCCATCGGCGATGATTTTTTATCCCCGCCGAGCGGGCCGGGTCCGGTGACGTCGGATCCCGCGCATCCTTATATCGACAACCAATATGCGACCCGCACCGGGCAGAACCCGACCTTCCATGTCGCCGATTTGAACAGCCCGATTCTCCTGCCGTGGGCGCGCGAGGAGCTGCGCAAAGTGAATGAGCGCGTGCTTGCCGGCGAAGCCGTGTACACGCCGAAAGAGCGCTGCTGGCCGATCGGCGTGCCGGGCTGGCTGCTCTATCCGGTGACGCCGGTATATTTCCTGCAGCTGCCGAAAGAGGTCGTGCTGATCTGGCAGGAAGACCACATGGTGCGACACATCTATCTGACCGATCGGCATTCTCGGAATGTGAAGCCGTCCTGGTTCGGCGAATCCATCGGCCACTATGAGAACGGCGACACGCTGGTCGTGGACACAATCGGCTTGAACACACGGACCTTCGTCGACCAGTTCCGCACGCCGCACACGGAGAAGCTCCATGTGGTCGAGCGCTATAGGCTGATCGAGGACGGCAAGGCGATCGAAGCGAGCGCCTATGTGCAGGATGAGGGCGCGTTCAGTACGCCGTGGACCGGGATGCAGCGCTATCGCCGGGTTACCCAGGGGCCGTTGCAGGAGAATGTCTGCGCCGAAAACAATGTGTTCGACTTCGGCAAGAACGGCCAGGACATCGAGCCGATCCCGACGGCGGCGAAGCCCGATTTTTAAGTGAGTTTTATGGCCCCCCTTCCGTCCGCACGCGCGCCGCTGCGCTGGCGCGGCGGACACCTTCCCCCACAAGGGGGGAAGGATGATAATCATTTAGATTCATAGCTGCTTAAGGAGCGCGGGCGTGAGCGAGAGCAAGATCGATCGGCGCAAACTACTGATCGCGGGGGCAGGGGCGCTGACGTTTGCGGGCGCTGCGGCGCGCCTGCGCGCGGCGGAAGCAAAGCCGAACATCGTCTACATCATGGCCGACGATATGGGCTACGCCGACGTCTCCTGCTACGGCCGGCGCGAATACACGACGGCCAACATCGACAGGATCGCGCGCGAGGGCATGCGTTTTTTGCAGGGCTACGCCAATTCGGCGGTGTGCTCGGCGACGCGCACTGCGCTCATCACCGGGCGCTATCAGTACCGGCTGCCGATCGGCTTGGAGGAGCCGTTGAATTCGCGCGACGTCGGTCTGCCGCCCGGAATCCCGACACTGCCGTCTCTCTTGAAGAAAGCGGGCTATCGCACTGCGCTGGTCGGCAAGTGGCATCTCGGTTCGGCGCCGAAATACGGGCCGTTGAAGAGCGGCTATGACCGCTTCTACGGATTCTTCCCGGGCGCGTCCGACTATTTCAATCATGACGCCTCGCTCATCGACGGCGAAGAGCGAGCGCATGACGCGGGCTATCTGACCACGCTCTTGGGGAATCGCGCGGTCGCGCTGATCGACGAGTTTGCCGGCGCACGTCAGCCGTTTTTCTTGAGCCTGCATTTCAACGCGCCGCACTGGCCGTGGGAAGGCCCGGCGGACGAAGAGGAATCGCGCCGCGTGACCGCACGCGGAAGCTCGATCACCGATTTCGACGGCGGCTCGCTTTTAACCTACGCCAAGATGGTGCTGGCGCTGGACGAAGCGGTCGGGCGAGTGCTCGCGGCGCTCGATCAACGCGGCATCGCGCAGAATACGATCGTGATTTTCACGAGCGACAATGGCGGCGAGCGCTTCTCGGACCGCTGGCCGTTCTCCGGCATGAAGACGGAGCTGCTCGAGGGAGGCTTGCGGATTCCGTCAATCGTGCGCTGGCCCCAAGTGGTGCGCGCGGGTGTGACGTCGGAGCACGTGATGATCTCGATGGACTGGCTCCCCACGCTGCTCACGGCCGCGGGCACCTCGCCCGATCAAACCGCGCCGCCCGACGGGATGAATTTGGTGGCGCAATTGCGCGGCGGCGCAAGCGTGCCACGCAAACTCTTTTGGCGCTACAAGCACAATCTTCAGGAAGCGCACCGCGACGGCGATTGGAAATATCTGAAGATTCTGGACCAGACGTTTCTCTTCAACGTGGTCGACGATCCCTTGGAGCGCGCCAACATGAAGGTCCGGCGGAAGGATGTCTACGAGCGGCTGGTCGCCGACTACCGGGCGTGGGACAAGACCATGCTGCCGCTCGATCCGTTGTCTTCGACGGGAGGATTCGGCGCAAACGAGCTGGCCGATCATTTCGGCACACCGACGCGCGAACGCCCGCCGTTGTAGGGGGCGAATCGGTCCACTCCCGTTTCCCTGGCTCCCGTTTCGCTGGCGCTCAACGCTCGCCGTCCTCTTGCGCAAAGGGGACTGGGCAGGTGCTTCGCGAATTAGATCTTCGGGCAGCCGGGAATCGGAGTCTCGTAGGTGTAGAGCTCGCCGCCATAGGCAATGGCGAGCGCGCCCACGCCGCAGGAATGGACTGTCTTGCCGTCGAAGACGAACCAGTGGATCCCTTGCCCCATGGGGCCCATCGATTGCGTCAAGATGCGCTGCAGGACAATGAGCCCGTTCGCCAGCGGCGCCGGCATATCTGCATTGTTTAGGGCTTTGAGGATGGTGCCGCCGCCGTCGGCGACGTTCAATTGATCGATCGGATCGAAGGTGGTGCGGGCCGCGACATGCGCTTCAACGATGCCGATGACGACGTAATCGTCGAGCAGCTTGGCAAATGCCGCCGTCTGGGGATCCTGCGACAGGAATTGCGGCGCCAGCCACCAGATAATGACGACGTCGGTATTCGACTTGTGATGCACGATCTGGGTGTAGTCCTGCGCCGCCGTTCTGGCATCGGGCTTCCAGGCACGCGCCAAAGAATCATCAGCTTGGGCGATCAGCGTAAGCGCCACGAGGAGCACGCCATGAAGGAAAGCGCGCGAAAGCTTCAAGTGCGCGAGCATGAGCGGCTCCTAATTCGTGCCGAGATAATCGTAGAGATATTTCGGGATGGCGCCGCCGCTGGCGCGGTCGAGCTGGCGCGCGGCGTCGAAGACAAGCGCACGGCCGCGCCGTTCGGTGTCGGGATCGGTCTGCTGGAGCTGGCGCACCGCGGCGGCGAAGTCGTCACGCAGTGGTTTGTAGCCGTCGCTGAGCGTGCTCACCATCCAGGCTTGACCGAGGCGCTGGGCGATATAGCCGGTAATGCGCGGCGTGATCACCGGATCGAGCACCGTGATATCGACGAGCTGCTTCATCTGCGCGGGACCTCTAAGCCACAGCGTGGAGAGGTCGGGCGGCGTGACCAGACTTAAAAACGCGCGGGCTTGGCGCGACAGCACCGGAACGTTGAAGCTTTCACCGGCAGGGCCGGTGATGGCGACGGTGCCCGAATTGTTGCCCAAGAGCTCGAGCAACAGGCGGCGCTCATTGACGCTGAGTGCGCCGTCGGCAAACAGCATGGGACCGATGGCGCGGGCCGCTTTTTCGTCGATCTCGCTGGCCAAGCTGCTTGCCTGCAGGATGGCGAGGACCTTGGGATCGTCGACGGTGGCCTTTTGCTCGAGCTGATTGTTCTGCGCCCGCGCGCTGAACGCGAGCGCAAAGGTGAGCGCGGACAACAGCGCCAGACAGCCACGGATGTTCATCGGGTCGGCCCCTCTACTTACGGGGAGATTAGAACATATCGGGAAAGTATGCATGGCGGGCCGGCTCATGAAAATTTAATTAGGGAGTCCGGTTAAACCGCCCGGATGAAGGTTGGCTAGCGGCGGCCGAAGAGGCGCTCGATGTCGGCGAGCTTCAAGGAAACATAGGTCGGGCGGCCGTGATTGCACTGGCCGGAATGGGGTGTGCTCTCCATCTCGCGTAAGAGCGCGTTCATTTCGTCCTGAGAAAGGCGGCGGCCGGAGCGCACACTGCCGTGGCAAGCGAGCGTGGCCGAGACATGGTCGAGCCGCTCTTTTAAGGAGGCGACCGATTCGGTTTCGCTGAGCTCATCGGCGATGTCGCGAATGAGCGCCTTGGCATCGACCTCGCCTAAGAGCGCCGGCGTCTCGCGCACCAGCACCGCGCCCGGACCGAAGCTTTCGATGATAAGGCCGAACGCGGCGAGCTCATCGGCCTTTGAGACGATGCGCGCGGCTTCTCCTTCGTCGAGCTCGACGACTTCGGGAATGAGCAGGCTCTGGCGCTTGACGCCGCCGTTCTCCAGCGCGCGCTTCATGCGTTCATAGACGAGGCGCTCATGCGCGGCATGTTGATCGACAATGACGATGCCGTCTTCGGTTTGCGCCACGATATATGTGCCATGCAGCTGCGCGCGCGCCACGCCCAAGGGCGCAGAATCGTGCGCGTGTTCATCGTCGTGCTCATGCTCGTGCTCATGCTCGTGATGAACATGGGGCGGCGGCGTGTGAGCGTGCGCGTCTGCGGGCAGCGGTGCGGCGTAGTGGCGGGCGGCTTCGGAGAGACCGGCAAAGCGCGGTTGCACCGGCGCGTAGTGATGCGGCGCAGCGTGAGAATGAGCGTGCGTCTGCGGCTGCCCGTTCGGGCGAAGCGCGGACAGCGCCGCGTCGGACACCGTCGTTGAGGCGCGGTGGCTTTCTTCGTGCAGGGCGGCTTTGAGCGCGCCGACGATCAACCCGCGCACCAGGCCGGAATCGCGGAAACGCACTTCGGCCTTGGTCGGATGGACATTGATGTCGACGAATTCGGGCTCGCAGGCAAGGAAGAGCGCCACCGCGGGATGGCGGTCGCGCGCGAGATAATCCGCATAGGCACCTTTAACCGCGCCCAAGAGCAGGCGATCACGCACCGGGCGGCCGTTGACGAAGAGGAACTGCGCTTGTGCGTTGGCGCGATTGTAGGTCGGCAACCCGGCATAACCGGCGAGCTTGATGTTCTCGCGCTCGGCCACGATCGGCGTGGAATTGTCGGCAAAATCGCGGCCCATCAGCTTGGCCAACCGCTTCAGCGAGCCCTCGAAAAGCGTCTCCTCGGCGGCAAGCGAGAAGACCGTGCGGCCGTCATCGTTGAGCACGAACGCGACGTCGGGCCGCGCCATGGCGAGGCGCTTGACCACGTCGATGACGGCGAGCGATTCCGCGCGCGGTGATTTCAAGAATTTCAATCGCGCCGGCGTGGCGAAGAAGAGCTCGCGCACTTCCACGCGTGTGCCGTGTTCGCCCGAGCTCAAGAATCCCATGGGCTCAGGCGCGGAGCATTGGCCGGCTTCGAGGCGAATGACGTTGGCCGGCGACGTTCTCGTTCGGCTTATAAGCGACAGGCGCGCCACCGCACCGATGGAAGGCAGCGCTTCGCCGCGGAAGCCGAGCGTCGCGATATGGGTGAGATCGTCGCCGCCGTCGGAGGCGATGGGCAATTTCGATGTGGCGTGGCGCTCGAGGGCGATCTTCAAGCTCGCCTCATCCATGCCGTCGCCGTCGTCTTCGACGATGATCAAGGACATGCCGCCGTCGGCGATTGTCACCGCGATGCGGTGCGCGTTGGCGTCGAGCGCGTTCTCGACGAGCTCTTTGACCGCGCTCGCCGGACGCTCGACCACTTCGCCCGCGGCGATGCGGTTGATGGTGCCTTCGGAAAGGCGGCGGATGACATGCGCGCTCTTCACGCTTGGCCCTCGAGATATTTGCGGGCGAGCACCTTGCCCTCTTCCACCGCCGGCTGATCGAACGGGTCCACGCCCGTTAGGCGGCCCATGAGAATCGTCTCCAGCATGAAATGCATAAAGAGCGCACCCAAGGCCGTCTCGTCCAGTACCGCGACGGTCAATTGCCGCACGGCGCGGCCGCGTCGGACCAGCGTCTCCGCGGTCGCGCGGGCTTCCGCATCGATAAGGTCCCCCAGGCGGCGGCCGGCGAGATAATCGAGTTTCAACCGCTTTGCCTCGCCCTCGGGCATCGTCGGCCCCTGCCCCCTGGTGGCGCAGTCGATAAGTGTGAAAAACGCAACGCGGGGACCATCGAGAAAGAGCTGCAATTGGCTGTGTTGATCGACTGGG
>Ga0126377_10003961_pt1 | contig 10650 bp, 12 predicted proteins | sample PanSoiMetPlot_22_FD_92647 | JGI IMG/M metagenome (GOLD analysis project Ga0126377, IMG submission 92647) | Tropical forest soil microbial communities from Panama - MetaG Plot_22 | ecosystem: Environmental > Terrestrial > Soil > Tropical forest > Bulk soil | place: Panama | collected 2016-02-17 | reverse complement strand
TGGCTCCGGCTCGGCGGGCCCTGGCCCTAGAACGGAATGTCTTCCGGCTCGCGCGGGGCGTCTTCGTCGCGGGGAGGCGGGGCGTCGTCGTCGAACGGGGCGTCGCCGCGGCGGCTGGTGCGGGCCGAGTCGATGGTCCAGACGTCGAGGCTGTTGAAGTACTTCACGTCGCCCTGCGGGCTGGTCCATTCCCGGCCGCGCAGGCTGAACTCGATGCGCACTGGATCGCCGACCTTGAAGCGATCGAGCTGGTCGCAGCGGTCACCGGTGAGCTGGAAGAGGACGACCTGCGGGTACTTCGGGTTGTCGGCGATCTCGACGACGAACTCTCGCTTCTGGAACCGGTCGGTGACCCGCTTGGTGTCGAAGATGGTGTGGAGCTTACCGCTGACCTCGATGGCCATGCGGCGGAGGATATGCCACACGACCGACATTGTCTGCGCCCATTCGCATTCAGTTGACCGCCATCGTCGCCCGGCACCGACGGTGGCGCGCCCGGCCGTCCGCGAGCCTTTCCGCGCCGCGGCTCTCACCTCGATTCCCCGCCCCAGGATCGACGCGGGTTTCACGGGAGCCGGGCCGCGGCGCGTGCGCGGCGCGGGCACGCGATACGATGCGCCATGCGCGTCGTTCACCTCCCTCTCGTCGTGCTCCTCTCGGCATGCGCTGGACAGACCGGGCCGGTGGCCGGGCCGGGGTCGGACGCGGGAGCGGCCCTGCCCTCGCGCTTCGACCCGGCCGCCGTCGACGCCTACGTGGCGGCGCAGATCCGCTCGCGCGGCATCGTCGGCGCGCAGCTGGTCATCGCGCAGGGCGGCGAGGTGGTGCTGTCGCGCGCCTACGGCCTCGCCTCGCTGGCGACGCGCGCGCCGGTCACGCCCGACACGTCGTTCGGCATCGGCTCGATCACCAAGCAGTTCGTGTGCGGGGCGGCGCTCCTGCTCGAGGACGACGGCGTGCTGTCGCTCGACGACAAGGTCTCGGCCCACTATCCCGGGCTCACGCGCGGCGCCGACATCCGGCTCGACGATCTCGGCGCCCACATCTCGGGCTACCCCGACTTCTACCCGCTCGACTTCGTCGACCAGCGCATGCGCGCGCCGATCGACCCGGACGAGGTCGTGCGGCGCTACGCCACCGTGCCGCTCGAGTTCGAGCCGCGCACGCGCTGGTCCTACAGCAACACCGGCTTCCTCGTGCTCGGCCGCATCGTCGAGAAGGTGAGCGGCCAGCCGCTCGACGACTTCCTCCGCCGCCGCGTGTTCACGCCGCTGGGCATGACCCGCTCCTTCTTCACGCCGCCGCCCGACACGCCCGGGCTGGCCACCGGACACCTCAGCTTCGCGCTCGGAGAGCCGCAGCCGGTCGCCCCCGAGGGCCGCGGCTGGCTGCACGCCGCCGGGGGCATGTTCGCCAGCGCAGGCGACCTGGCCCGCTGGGACCTCGCGCTCGCCCAGGGCAAGGTCCTGTCGCCGAAGTCGCTCGCGCGCCTGACCACGCCGCGCACGCTGACCGGCGGCCGCAGCACCGACTACGGCTGCGGCATCGGCGTCCGCCACGTCGCCGGCGAGACCGTCCTCAGCCACTCGGGAGCCGTCGCCGGCTTCCTCAGCTACAACGCGTTCATCCCGCGCACGCGATCGGCCGTCGTCCTCCTGGTCAACACCGAGGGCGGCAGCCCGGGCGATCTGCACTCGCAGCTCGTCAACCTGCTGGTCGGGCCGACGACGTTCGTGCCGCCGGTGAAGGGTCCGCCGCCCACCGAGGTCGCGCTCGACCTCCTCCACCAGATGCAGCGCGGCGCGCTCGACCGGTCGCGCCTCGCCCCCGAGCTGGCCGAGTACCTGAACGACGCGCGGGTCCGCGAGGCGGCGCCGCGCCTGCGCGCCCTCGGCGAGCCGAAGTCGGTCGAGTCCGGCGACAGGCGCGGGCGCGGCGGCATGGAGGTGACGCCGATCCGCTTCGTCTTCCCGCAGCGCACGGTCAAGGCGCTCCTCTACCGCACGCCCGACGGCGTGGTGCACGAGTTTCTGATCCAGCGCGACTGAGGGGCGCGATCGAGAGGCGCGGCCGGGCGCGGCCGGCCGCGGCGCGGCGGCCGGCCTACTTCTTGGCCTGGGCGGCGAACGCGGCCATCGCCTGCTTGCCGCGCTCCGCCCGCTCCTCGGGCGTCAGGTCCTCCTTGTGCGTGGAGATCGCCCAGGTGTGGCCGTACGGGTCCCTCAGCTGGCTGTAGCGATCGCCCCAGAACATGTCGGCCGGCGGCATCATCGCCACCGCGCCCGCCTTGACCGCGCGCTCGAACAGGGCGTCCACGTCGGGGCAGTAGAGGTTGATGATGACCGACGTGCCGCCCAGGCTCTGGGGCGAGCGCGGGCCGTCGGGTCTCATGTCCGAGAAGTCGTCGGCCATCATGATGATGGAGTCGCCGATGCGCATCGACGCGTGCCAGAGCCGGCCGTCGGGCCCCGGCGACCGGGCGAGGATCTCGGCCCCGAGCGCCTTCTCGTAGTAGGACAGCGCCTCGCTGCAGTTGCGGATGACGAGGTGGGGCGTGATGGAGTGGAATCCGTCGGGGATGGGCTTGGCCATGATGTCCTCTCAGGTTGGGGGTCGACGCGAGCGGGGCAGGACCTTCGCGACGTGCGCGATGACCCGGGAGACCCGGCTCTCGTGCTGGCAGAACTCTGGCGCGTCCGGGTCGAGGCGGCCACGTTCGAGCTGGTCGAGCACCGCGGGCAGGAGCACGTCGAACATGCGCGGCCAGCCGCGGCCGAGTATCAGGCTCACCATGATCGCCTTCAGGCCATCGAAGCCGCTCTGCTCGAAGTCGAGCCGAGTGCCGCCCTCGACCGCGTCGAGGCGCCAGGACACGATGGTGTCGATCGGCCCGCCGCGCCACGAGATGCGGAGGAGGCGCGGCTCGTCCAGCTCGAGCACCTTGCAGTGCACCACGCCGTCCCAGCCGGGCGCGGGCGGCGCGCGGAACTGGAACTCGCGGCCCAGGACCGGCTCGAAGTCGCCCGGCATGAGCCACTCGGCGAGCGCCTCGCGGTCGGTGAGCGCGCGCCACACGCGCTCCACCGGGTGCGGATAGACGACGCTGCGCTTGAGCGTGCGCTTCATGGCCTCCTCCTCCGGGCGGGCGGCGCCGCGCGCGGGTCCCCGTCGTCGCGCCGGCGCTCGCGCTCGGCCTCGCGGTCGAGGTGCCGGCCCAGGGCCTCGAAGCGCTCGTCCCAGAAGCGCCGGTAGTGCTCGACCCAGTCGACGATCTCGCGCAGCGGCTCGGGGTTGATGCGGTAGAGGCGACGGCGCCCGTCGCGGCGCTGGGCCACGAGGTTGGCCCGGCGCAGGACGGCCAGGTGCTGGGACAGGGCCGGCTGACTCATGCGCCGCCGCCGGCACGAGGCCAGCTCGCCGGCCGCGCACTCGCCGTCGAGCAGCCGGTCGAGCATGGCCCGCCGGGTCGCATCCGAGATGGCCCGGAACACGGTCGCGCCGCGCTGCGCGCGCGCCCTGCCGCGGCCGGCGCGGCCGGCGGCCCTCCCCCGGGGAGCGCGGCCGCCTGCCCCCGCCGCGCCTCTCCCACCCGCACGACCGGCGCGGTCGGCGGTGGCAGGGCGGTCGGCGGCGGCGGCGCGGGCGGGCACGCGCGCTTTATATAATGCTTCTCTTATATGTCAAGCGCGGCGAATCGAGGTACGACTCGGCCCGTGCTGCTCGCGCACGTCCAGTCGTCCATCCTCCCCGCCAGCGAGGCCATGGCGGGCGCCGCCCGCGCGCGCCTCGAGCGCAACCTGCCCGCGGGCGAGAGTCTGGGACGGCTCACCTCGATCGCGGCCCGGCTGGCCGGCGCGCGCCACTCGCCGCGCCCGAGCCTGGCCCGACGCACCGCGCTGGTGTGCGCGGCCGACCACGGCGTGGCCTGGCCCGGCGTCGACCTGGGGGCCAGCAGCCCGGCGGCGACGGCGCTCGGCCTCATCGCCGCGGGCGAGGCGGCGGTGTCGGCCGCCGCGCGCACCGCGGACGCTCACCTGGTCCTGGTCGACGCCGGCGTGCGCGGCGGCGACAAGCTCGACCTCGGCCGCGGCGTCATGGGCTTCCGCCTGGCCGACGGCACCGACTCCATCGCGCGCGGACCGGCGATGAGCGAGGAGACCGCGCGCCACGGCATCGAGACCGGGATCGCGCTCGCCGTCGCCCTCGGCGACGCCGGGCTCGACCTGCTCGCGCTCGGCCAGGTGGCGCCCGGCGGCGAGATCGCCAGCGGCGCGCTCATCGCGGCGCTGACCGGCGCCTCCCCGGCGGCCATCGGCGGCTGCGACGCCGACGCGCAGGCGATCGCGGGCGCGCTGGCCGCCAACGCCGGCGCGCTGTCGCCCGGCGACCCCGAGCACACCGACCCGATGCGCGCGCTGGCCGCCCTGGGCGGCCTCGAGATCGCGCTCCAGGTCGGCGCCATCCTGGCCGCGGCGTCGGTCCACGTGCCGGTCGTGCTCGATGACCATGGCACCTGGGCCGCGGCCCTGGTGGCGGTTCGCCTGGCCCCGACCGCGGCCGGCTACCTGGTCGCCTCGCACGGCGGAGCCAGCCCCGGGTATCGCGCCGGCCTGCGCGCGCTGGCGCTCGAGCCGCTTTTCGACCTCGGGCTCGCGCACGGCGAGGGCACCGGCGCCCTCCTCGCGGTGCCGCTGCTCGACGCGGCGGCGCGCGTCCTGGCCGAGCTCGGCCGCGCGTAGAGCCGACCACGTGTTCGCACGGCGACGGCGTAGCGGGCCCATCCCGCACGCTCGGTCGACCCTTCGGGCCTTCGTCGCCCGGCCGCCGCCCGCGCCCGGCCGCCGCCCGCGCCCTCGCCGCCGGCCGAGCCCGAGCCGGCCGCGCCCGAGCCGCCGCGACCGAGCCGCCGCGACCCAGCCGGCCGCGCCCGAGCCGCCGCGCCGCCCGCCCATCGATGCGGAGCACCTGGCCGGACCTTTTGCCGTACCATGACCCGCGGTGGGTCTGGAGCGGCGACGGAGTCGAGTGCGGGGACGGAAGTCTCCCGGCTGGAGCACATCGCAGCAGGCGATCGTGGATCGGCTGTTCGTGTACGGCTCGCTTCGCTCGGGGCAGGCGGCGCGCTCGCTCATCGCCAATCACGTCATCGGATCGATGCCGGCCACGGTCCAGGGCCGCCTCTACGCCATCGCGGACAGCTATCCCGGCTACTTGCCGGACGATGCCGGCAACGTGGTCGGCGAGGTCATGGTGCTCTCCGACCTGGCCGCGGCGCTCGCGCTGCTCGACGCCTACGAGGGCGAGGAGTTCGTGCGCGAGCTGCACGAGGCGACCCTGGTCGGGGACGGGACCAGGGTCTGGGCCTGGTGCTATCCGCTCGCGTCGCCCGACCTGGCCGAAGGCGCCGAGCTCATCGCGAGCGGGGACTGGGCCCGCCACCTGAGCGGCGGGTAGCCAGCGGGCACGGCAACGCACTGCGGCACGCCTCCCTCGTGCGCTGCGTTACCAACCAGGCGTGCCGGCTCGTCCGGCTTGCGGCGCGTGGTGTCGGGCCTCAGCCGAAATACGTGATGAGAGCCAGGCTGAAGGCGACCAGGGCGATGACGATCGGGGCCAGCCCGATGTCACCGACACAGAGTCGTGCGAGTCGTCTGGGGCTCACGGGCTCGGAGCATTCCCCAACGCTTCCAGGGGGTCAAGTTCGACCGGGTAGGTCACTGTATTCGGTTTTTATTTCATGAACTTAAAGCATATTCAGTGCACCCGAAACCAGCACGGGAGGCGCTTTTTCGCCGCCTCTTCAGCCCGGTTTTCGGCCCGCGATCGGCGCCGCGGCTTGCCCCATCGCGCGGCCCAGGGCACAGCGAGTGGCAGCCGCGGACCCGCCCGGACGGCCTGGGCTAGACTCGCCCGGGGGATCGATTCCCGCCCGGGACTCGATCCCCCCGATCACGCGAGCCCTGCCCTCACCCGAGGTCCCGATCCCATGAGCGAGACGACGAGCCAAGACGCCTTCGGCCTGACCGCCATCGCCGCCGGGCCCCTCGAGCGAGTCCTGGTCCGCCAGCGCGAGAGCGCGGTCACCACGGCGGCGTGGCGCCTCGACCTCACCTGCGACCAGGGGACGGGCGGCATCGTCCGCATCGAGACCGCGGCCGGCGACACCTTCTTCCGCGGCGACGGCCTCCTGCTCGGCTGGTCGCAGGAGCGGCTGTCCGAGATCTACGAGACGCTGAGCCGGCCGACCGGCGGTGGCGACGGATCCGACCTCGAGTTCATGCAGCTGGGCTGAGGCCGCGCCGCTCGAACAGGAGGCTCGGCTCGTGGCGATAGCTGGCCTCTCCGACCAGCGCGAAGCCGACCTTCTCCGCCACGCGGATGGAGGCCAGGTTGCCCGGGTCGATGATGCAGACGATCCGCTGCGCCGGGCCGAACGCGCTCTCGCCCCACGCCAGCGCGGCGCGCACGGCCTCGGTCGCGTAGCCCTTGCCGCGCGCGGCCGCCGCCATCACCCAGCCGGCCTCGGGGGCGCCCTCGATCGACGGATCGATCTCGCGACGGTACTCGGCCAGGCCGACCTCGCCGATGAAGCGGGCCGAGCCGCGCTCCCTGACCACCCAGTAGCCGAAGCCGAGCAGCGACCAGTGCCCGATGTAGCGCAGGAGCCGCGTCCACACCTCCTCGCGCGTCTGCGGCCGGCCGCCGATGTACCGCGTGACCTCCGGATCGGACCACAGGTCCGCCACCGCCTCGAAGTCGTCGAGCGTGTGGCCGCGCAGGCTCAGGCGCTCGGTGTCGATGGCGGGGACCGCGGGCATCGCGCTCGGCAGGTGTCGCATGGCGGTCACGAGAGTAGACTCGTGCGCGATAGCCCGCCATGACGCCCATCGCCTACCCCGAACGCATACCGCTCGCGCGCCTGCCCACCCCGCTCGAGCGGCTCGAGCGCACCGGCGACCGCCTCGGCGTCGAGCTCCTGGTCAAGCGCGACGACCTGACCGGCGCCGAGCTGAGCGGCAACAAGGTGCGCAAGCTGGAGTTCCTGCTGGCCGACGCGCGCTCCCAGGGCTGCGACACGGTGATCACGTGCGGCGGGGAGCAATCGAATCACTGCCGCGCCACCGCGCTGGCCTCGAGCCGCGTCGGCATGCGCTCGCACCTGCTCCTGCGCACGGCGGATCCGGGCCGCCCGCCCGCGGCGACCGGCAACATCCTGCTCGACCGCCTGGCGGGCGCGGAGCTCCAGTGGATCACGCTGGCCGAGTGGGCGCGGCGCGACGCGCTCATGGCCGAGGCGGCCGCTCGCCTGGCCCGCGCCGGCCGGCGCCCGTACATCATCCCCGAGGGCGGCTCGAACGCGCTCGGGGCGTGGGGCTACGTGCGCGCCGCCGCGGAGGAGCTCGACGGCGAGCTGTCCGCCCTGCCCGCGCGGCCGACCACCGTCGTCCACGCGTGCGGCTCGGGCGGCACCGGGGCCGGCCTGGTCCTGGGCGCCGCGCTGTGCGGCTGGCGCGAGCGCGGCATCCGCGTGGTCGGAGTCAACGTGTGCGACGACCGCGACTACTTCGTGCGCGCCATCGGCGGCATCTGCGGCGACTTCGCGCGCCGCGCGCCGCTCCGGGGCCTGTCCATCCGCGACGAGGACATCGACATCCTCGACGGCTACGTCGGCCGCGGCTACGCGAAGTCTCGCCCCGAGGAGCTGCAGGACATGATCGCCCTCGCCCGCGCCGAGGGCGTGATCCTCGATCCGGTCTACACCGGCAAGGCCTTTCACGCGCTGGTCCAGGAGCTGGCCCGGAACCGCGACCGATTCGGCAGCCGCGTGGTCTTCATCCACACCGGCGGCATGTTCGGGCTGTTCCCGATCGCCGACCAGCTCGCACCGCTCCTGTAGCGCGGGCCGGGCCGCGCCGGAACCCGCCCGAGGCCGGGCGGCTACTCGCCCAGCAGCTGGTCCAGGTTGTCCTGCAGCTGGTCGGCCGTCATCACGCCGGGCCGGCCGTAGCGCATGTGGCCGCTGCGGTCGTAGATGAACGTGGTCGGCAGGGCCTGCGGATAGTCGAACGCGCGGGCCAGCTCCTCGTCCATCAGCACGACCGGGTAGTTGATGCCGTACTCGGACGAGAACGACTTCAGCTCCTGATCGGGCACGTCGTCAGCCATGAGCCCGAGCAGCACCACGCCGCGGTCCTTGTAGTGGCCATAGACCTTGGCCAGGTCCGGGATCTCCATGGTGCAGGGGCGACACCAGGTGGCCCACACATTGACGATCACGACCTTGTCGGCCAGCGCGTCGGGCGACCAGTCGTGCCCGCTCTTGTCGTGGAACGTCGTCTTCGGCAGGCAGCGCGGCGAGTCGTCGCGGCAGGCGGCCTCCGCGCTGCCCACGCCCACGCTCACGCCGCGGCTGTCGCCATGCTGGAACTGGACGAACACGAACACCAGGAGGCCGGCGAGCACGGCGGCCGAGGCGGCGATGACGGCGCTACCTTTCATGGGGCGTACGGTCGGTCAGGTCTCGTCGAGTCTCGGGGTCAGCGGAACTTGAGGAGTGACGGCGCGAGGTCGGCCGGCGGCTCGAACCCCAGGAGCTCCAGACAGGTGGCGGTGACGCTGGCGATGCCGGCGCCCTCGGCACGCTCCGGGTCGATCCGGTACAGGTCCCCTCGCCGGGGGTCGTGGAGTAGAAACGGCACGGGATTGAGCGTGTGGCTCGTCTTTACCACAGGTTTGCCGGTCGCGCCGTCGCGGACGACCTCGCCCGACTTTCCGTGCTGGTACATCTCGTCCGCGTTGCCGTGATCGGCGGTCACGAGCAGGATCCCGTCCAGCCGGTCGACCTCGGCCACCAGCCGGGCGAGCTCCAGGTCGATGACCTCCATCGCGATCACGGTCGAGTGGAAGTTGCCGGTGTGGCCCACCATGTCGCCGTTCGCGTAGTTGACCCGGGCGAAGCGGTGCCGCCCGCCCGCGAGCTCGGCGACCAGGCGATCCGTGATCTCGGCCGCCTTCATCCACGGCCGCTGGTCGAACGGGACCCGGTCCGACGGGATCTCGACGTAGGTCTCGAGCTTGTCGTCGAGCTTGCCGCTCCGGTTGCCGTTCCAGAAGTAGGTGACGTGGCCGTACTTCTGGGTCTCGGAGATGGCGAGGCTGTGCACTCCCGCGCTCACCAGGAACTCGCCCATGGTGCGCTCGATGGCGGGCGGCTCGACCAGGTAGTGCTTCGGCACGTGGGTGTCGCCGTCGTACTCCATCATGCCGGCGTAGAGCACGTCGGGCCGGCGGCCGCGGTCGAAGGCGTCGAAGCTGTCGTCCTCGAAGGCGCGCGAGATCTCGATGGCCCGGTCGCCGCGGAAGTTGAAGCAGATGACCGCGTCGCCGTCCTGCACCGGGCCGACCGGCTTGCCGCCGCGCGCGACCACGAAGCCGGGCAGGTTCTGGTCGTCGGTGCCGGGCCGCTCGGAGCGGAAGGTCTCGATGGCCTGGCGCGCAGACTCGAAGCGCCGGCCCTCGCCGTGCACGTGCAGCTGCCACCCGCGCTCGACCATGCTCCAGTCGGCCTCGTAGCGGTCCATCGTGATCTGCATGCGCCCGCCGCCCGACGCGATCGCCGCGGTGATGCCGCGGCTCTTCGCCAGCTCTGACAGCACCGCCTCGATCTGATCGACATAGTGGAGCGCGCTGGTCGACGGCACGTCGCGCCCGTCGAGCAGCGCGTGCACGAAGATCTTCTCGACCCCGTCGGAGGCCGCGCGGCGGACCAGCGCGATGAGGTGCTTGATGTGGGAGTGGACGTTGCCGTCGGACAGGAGGCCGATGAAGTGGAGCGCGCTGTGGTTGCGGGCGCAGCGCGAGGCGATCTCCCGCCAGGCGGCGCCCTCGAACAGGTGGCCGCTGCCGATCGCCTGGTCGACCAGCGAGGCGCCCTGCTCGTAGACGCGGCCGGCGCCGAGCGCGTTGTGCCCGACCTCGCTGTTGCCCATGTCACCGTCGGACGGCAGGCCGACCGCGGTGCCGTGGGCCCGCAGCGTGGTGCGCGCGCCCGGCACCCACAGCGAGTCGAGGGTCGGGGTGGCCGCCAGCTTGACCGCGTCGGCCTCGTCGCCCGAGCCGACCCCGACGCCGTCGAGCACGACCAGCACGACCGGGCCCCTGGCCCCGCCGAAACGCCCGTGTTTCTTGAGCTCGAGCTTCATGCGCCCGGGACAGCCTAGCAGCCCGACCCGCGGTTGGCTCGGCGTCCGCGCGGCCGTCTCGAGAAACGCCGGCCGGCACGCGCCGCCCGCGCGCTCCGCTACCGGAGAGGCCGACCCGGACCGGTCGCTACTGCGGCTCCTTGGGCGGCTCGACCTGGCGGAAGCCGCGCGCCGCCGGCCCCCTGGGATTGAAGACGAACCACGTGTCCGCGACCTTGGTCGCCGTGTCCGGCTCGAAGAACTGGAACTTGTTCACGTCGCCGCCGGCGTTGATGACGATCGACTGCTTGACCCGATCGTTCTGCGCGTCGACCACCAGGTAGAGGTCCTTGAACTGCGCCGACGGCTTCTTCGGCGTGAGGTGGAGGACCCGGTCGGCCTTGCTGCCGTACTGGCCCGACGTGTCGGTCGCCGCGTTGAACTCCGCCTTGAGATCGCCCTTGCCGTA
>Ga0126377_10003960_pt1 | contig 10651 bp, 10 predicted proteins | sample PanSoiMetPlot_22_FD_92647 | JGI IMG/M metagenome (GOLD analysis project Ga0126377, IMG submission 92647) | Tropical forest soil microbial communities from Panama - MetaG Plot_22 | ecosystem: Environmental > Terrestrial > Soil > Tropical forest > Bulk soil | place: Panama | collected 2016-02-17 | reverse complement strand
CGGCGTGCTGTGGAAGCACACCGATCTGTTCACAGAGGCCCGTGAGACCCGTCGCCAGCGACGCCTCGTGATCTCGTCTTTCGTCACAGTCGGCAACTACGACTACGGGTTCTACTGGTACCTGTATTTGGACGGGATGATCGAGCTGGAGGTCAAGGCGACTGGGGTGGTGTTCGCCGCAGCGCACAAGCCCGGCAGCCGCTACGCCACGGAGATCACGCCCGGCTTGGACGCGCCTTACCATCAGCACCTGTTCTGCGCTCGGTTGCACATGGACGTTGACGGCGGCCCGAATTTCGTGGACGAGATGCAGGTGCAGCGCCTGCCGATCTCCGTGGACAATCCGTTCGGCAACGCGTTCACCAGGCAGCGGACCCGCATCACCAGTGAACAGCACAGCGGTCGCGTGGCCGACCCGCTGTCCGGCCGGCACTGGCTGATCGGCAGCACTGCGCGCGCCAATGCCGTCGGCCAGCCCACCGCGTACGCACTGTACTCAGCCGGGCAGCCGACTCTACTGGCCGAGCCGACGGCGTCCATCAGCAAGCGGGCCACGTTCGCCACCAAACACCTCTGGGTTACCGCCTACCACCCGCACGAGCGTTACGCCGCTGGCGACTTCCCCAACCAGCACCCCGGCGGTGCCGGACTGCCCGCCTACACCGCCCAAGACCGCAACCTTGACGGCGGCGACCTGGTGGTGTGGCCGGTCTTCGGAGCCACCCACATCCCCCGGCCGGAGGACTGGCCGGTGATGCCAGTCGACCGGTGCGGCTTCACGATGCGCCCGGTGGGGTTCTTCGACCGCAATCCCACGCTCGACGTACCGGCGTCGACGGCAAGCCACTGCCAGCCTGGCCACGATTTGCACGAGCACTAGCCCCGAGCAGCACGAGGCCCCGGCCGCAGAGCGGCCGGGGCCTCGTGTGCCGGTCAGGTGGCTCCGAGCAACTCCTCTTCTGGTCCGCCCTTGCCGATCGCGGCGTACACAGGCTCATTCGTGGCGCGCATGATCGCGCCCCAGAGGATGCCAAGGACCGCCGCGACTACGACGATGCCTGGCAGGATCCACACCAGCGACGACCCCTTCTCGGTACCGAGAACCGCGCTGGCGTTGGTGGCCGTCACATACAGGATGGCCGCCAGTGAGATCGCCGCCAGCAGCGGTGCGATCGTGCGCTGCCAGGGCGACTCGGTGTCGCGGTATCGGTTGAGGAACACCATGTTGGCGATCGACGTGCCGAACATCAGCAGAAGCACGCCGACAGCCGCCACGAACGACAGCCATGTGAACAGGGCGGCGACTGGGTCCTGCTTCTTCACTACGAAAATGAGCACCAGGACGATGGCGAGAATCGTCTGGGTGATCGATCCGACAACCGGCGCCTTTGTGCGGGTCGAGGTCACCGACATCACGCGGGGCAAGACCCGCTCCCGACCGCCGGCGAACAGGTAGCGGGCGACGGTGTTGTGGAAAGAGAGCATCGCGGCAAAGACGCTGGTCATCAACAGCACGTTGGCGATGTCAGCAACTGTGGAGCCGAAGTGGGCGTCGATCTCGATGAAGACCACACCAGGACCATTCTGCTGAGTCTGGCCGACGACCTCATTGGGGCCGAGGCCGACGCTCATCGCCCAGGCGGAGAGGGTGTAGAGGATGCCGGTGATCGCCACGGTGATGAACAGCGACCGTCCGACCGTCCGCCTCGGATCCTTGGCCTCCTCGGCGTAGTCGCCGGCGGACTCGAACCCGATGAAGCATGCGATCGCAAACGCGAACACGCCGCCGACGCCGGTGGTGAATAGATTGTGCGGTGCCAGACCGGAGAACAGTCCGCCGCTGCCAGTCGGGTTGGCCAAACCCGCCACGTCGAAGAGGACGACCGCGATGATCTCCGCGATGAGCAGCACAGCGAGGACCTTGGCGTTGAGGTCGACGTTGAGCAGGCCAAGGATGCCGACTATCGCCATGGAGATGAACGCATACACCCACCAGGACCAGGTCAAGCCACCGTGGGCGTGGAAGAAGTCTGCGGCGACGAAGCCGAACAGGCCGTACAAACCGATCTGGATGGTGTTGTAGGCAACAAGGGCGACGAAACTTGCCGCAGTGCCGAACATGCCTCCCAGGCCCCGGGAAATGTAGGCGTAGAAGACGCCGGCGTTGACCACGTACCGGCTCATCGCCGCGTAACCCACGGCAAAGAGCGCCAACACGATGGTCAGCACGGGGAACGCTAGCGGGACGCCGACGTTGCCGGTAACCGCGAAGGCGGTGGTCACGCCACCGGCCAGCACCGTCATCGGCGCCGACGCACTAACCGTGAAGAACGTCAGCGAACCGGCGCCCAGACGGCCGCGGCCCAGCGCACTGGTACCGAACCCAGATTGGGACGGTGCTCCCATATGTCCGACGGGGCCGTAGGCCGGAGAACGCTGTGGTGGGGTTTGCTGGGGTAGGGGAGTTGCTCGATGGCCGGGTGGGGATCCGAAACCCTGAGACATGTCACTACCTAACTCGCGGTGGCAAGGACACCGCATCTTATGACCGGTGATCGTGACACTTCAATACGTGCGACCTTCGATGAACCCCTGCTGACGCCGTCACCGACCGAGGGGGTGTGGTTGCACACCGTCGCGTGGATCGATAAGTTTCGCTCACCACGGAAGGCGTGGCGACATGACCGGGAAGGTGGTTCAGGTGACGGGTCCATACCGGCCGAGAGGATGGGCGACCGAATCTCCGCTGCCTGACCTGTCCCTCGTGGATCGGCTTTTCCTGCTGACGCACGACCTTGAACGGGGCAATCCAATGATCGGCCTGGACATACTAGGCATCGGCTTGGTCGGTGCCTCGCTGCTGGAGCTCAGCTACACCCACTGCGTGGGCATTTGGCAAAACGGTGTCGTCCGCCGCACGGCCGACTATGGGCACATCGACGACGCGGCCCAATACCTGCTGGGCTGCATCATGGAGTACGAACGCACCGCCCGCGCTGGCGGGCCAACCGTCTCAGAGTTGATCGCCGCTCAGCGGGACCTGCTCTACAACGGCGTGGTCCAGAGCCTGGCCGGTCGGCGCATGTTCGGCGCCACGTTCGACAGCCGACGGGGCACGGGCCGCGGTCGGTTCATCCCGGCGCACGGCCACCCGAGAGTCGCAGCGGAGGAGAGCCGGGCATGGTGCAATGCGCTCTTCACGTGGCCGCAGCGTGCTGCTGATGCGGGCACGGTGGCGCTTCACCTCGCCTGCCTGATTGGCGGGCTTGGCGGCGCGCCGCTGGTCACGGCGGTCGACCAGGCGAACGCGCATGCCGCCCTCGCCCAACTACTGGGGGTATGCGAAGTCCAGCACGTGCAGGTAATCAAGACCGTCAGTACCGCAGCGAGCACTCGCGCCATGGTGCCGCGCCGCTAGGCTGGCGGCCCATGGTCGCCAGGTCGGTGACCAACGTCGGAACTGTGCAGATGGCCAGCGCAATGCAACCCGAGTAGTGACCGGCACTGCTGGATCGCGTTGGGTCCTCTAGTCAGAGCTCGCGGCGCTGTCTATGCGCACCCGCACCCTCTCCTCGACGAGTTCCCATTGCTCCAATTCGGCCGCGCGCGCCACCCGGCGCCGAGCGGGGCCGAGGTGCACCTGCTCGCGAAGCCACGCCAGCATGGCTTGAATGACTGCGTGAGCCTGCCGGAACTCACCGCTCGTGAGCAACTGCTTAGTACGCCGCGATGCGATCCGGAAATCTAACCGACTGGCGACGGCATGGCTGTCGAATCTGCGGCTCAGGAACACGTACACAGTGCCGGCGATCACCAGCGCCGCACCCGCCCCGTCTATCACCCAGAGGCCGACCGTCCACGACACCCCCTGCCTCCCGCGAAGACTCAAGCTGCAGCGGGCGCGATGCGCACACCCGGATGGTTTTGGGCGTCAACGGTGTGCCCAGTGCACATAAGAACACCGGGCTGGCCCTGGTCACTAACGATGAACGCAACCGGCTCGTCACAGTGGCCGCTGAGACGGTCGTAATCCCATCGGCGGCCACATCCCGCCACCCGGCACCAGGACTGCCCGCTGGCGCTGACGACGGTACTGCCGTGCTCGGGGCAGGCGCCCCAGTCGACACCGCAGCTCGGGCCGTGTTCGATCAGTACAAGATTTCGAGCGCTGCCTTCCACATCCACCGCGGCACGGCGGATCATGCTGGCGGCCTCGGCGAGTGGATGCTGCAGACGCTGAGTGGCATCGTCGGAGGCTCCAGCTACCAGGTCGTGGACGCGCTCGACGTCGACGGCAAGGATGGCAGCGCGGGCGGCCAGGTTCCGAAGGTGGGTCGACATGGAATTGTCGGTCATCGCGTCCGCCTCCCGGTGGTGGATCTATGGCACGCCCGCCAGGCCCGACGCGTGCACCACCTGCTCGGCGAAACCTAGCAGAACGACCATCCCCGAGTGCAGACACCGCAAACGGGCGAGACGGCCTGCATCAACACCGAATCTGTGGTGCTGGAGCTGTCAACACTCCCTCTATAGGACACTGCATAGACCTGATCATCATATCGACGGTCATCGTCGTGATAAATACCTAGCAGCTGGAGCAATCCTGTTTCCGCCGAGCACCTGCAGTACGGCGCGCGCCGCACCCACGCGGCGCGCGCCGTACTCGGTCAACCCCCTACGAATACGAGCTAGTTGAGCACCCAGTTGGACTCGTAGCCCGGGTACAGCAGCGTGCGTACGCCGCCCTCGGACTCGGCGATCCAGGCCTTGTTGCCCACCGGGACGGTGAGCAGGAACCGAACGCCGCCTGCGGAGAATGGTGCGATCTCGGAGTCGCCGTCACGGCCCCACTGGTTCGGGGCGGTCTGCGTGCCGACGCGGTACTTGAAGATGCGCAGCGGGCTGATCGTGTTGCCGTTGTTGATCAGCGGGTCGGTGTTCTGCTGCGTCCAGTAGAGGTTCTTCGAGTCCGACGACCAGGCGGGTACGGTGGCGTACCCCTCGCGTACGTCGCCGCCGCCGGAGAACGCCGCTACCGTCGTCTGCTCGTTGGTGTTCAGGTTGAGCAGGCTCAGGCAGTGGTCGAAGATGCCCAGGCAGTCGCCGCCGGGGAAGGCGATGTACGTGCCGTTGGGCGACCAGGCCACCGCGGCCGAGTTGATGAGCGGCGAGAACTGGCCGACGAGCGACGGCGTGACCGCTGTCTGATGCTGCCGTACCACTGTCTGAGGCTGCCGCGCAGCGTTCGCGGCGCCGACCACCGGGGTGATCGTCGGTGGCGTCGTGCTGATGTCGGCGATGTAGAGCACGCCGGAGGTCGAGGTGCCGTCCAGGAAGGCGACCTTGAGGCCGCTGGGGCTGAACGAGGGCGCGCCCGCGTGCGCGCCGGAGCTGAGCTGGATGGTGCCGGTCAGTCCGAACCGGGAACTGAAGGTGGACACGAACACGTCGCCGTTGTGCGTGTAGGCGATGAGGCCGAGGCGCTGGGCGCCGGCCCAGCGGGGCCAGGCGTAGCCGCCGCCCGTGGTGATCTGGGTCGGCGCGCTGTCGCCGGCGGCGACGAAGAGGTTGCCGCCGCGTACGAACGCGATGAGGTCGGTGGTCTTCAGTGGCGATGCGGACGCGGCGGTCGCCGTGCCGAACACCGTGGTCGCCGTGACGGCGAGGAGCGCTGCCAGTCTTCGGATCTTGCGCACTGTCTCCCCCTGTCGAGATGTGTCGTAGGGGTGGTCATGCTCGCGGATGAGCGATTGACAGCAGGCTATCAAGGTCTAGGTGCGAGCTGTGTCCGGTTTATGACGGATACCTACTTGGCAGTGGTTCCCGCCCGATCGGGCGAGTTCGACTCGACCCGTGAAAGGGTCCGCCCGGCGGCTCCGCGCCCATGAAAGGATCCGCCCGGCGGGCGGCCCCGCGCCAATGAAAAGGATCCGCCCGGCGGGCGGCCCCGATGTCGGTTGACACCGGGCCGACCGCCGGGCGGCGGGGTCGGGGCGGACGCTCGCCGGTGGCGGCGCCGCCCCGCGTCAGTTGAGCACCCAGCTCGGCTCGTACCCCTGGAAGAGCAGCGTGCGTACGCCGCCTTCCGACTCGGCGATCCAGGCCCGGTGACCCACCGGCACGGTCAGCAGGAAGCGGACCCCGCCCGCGGAGAACGGGGCGATCTCCGAGTCACCATTGCGTCCCCATTGGGTCGGCGCGGTCGACGTACCGACGCGGTACTTGAAGATGCGCAACGGGAGGATCGTGTTGCCGTTGTTGACCAGCGGATCCGTGTTCTGCTGCGTCCAGTACAGCGTCTTGGAGTCCGACGACCAGGCGGGCACGGTGGCGGCGCCCTCGCGCACGTCACCACCGCCGGAGAAGGCGGCGATCCCCTGCTGGATCCCGGTGGCCACCTCGATGGTGCTCAGGCAGTGGTCGAAGATCCCCGTGCAGTCGCCGCCCGTGAACGCGATCCACTTGCCGTTGGGCGACCACGCCACGGACGGCGAGTTGACCAGCGGGGAGTAGCCGGGCGGGGTCGGGAGGACGACCGGTGGGTTGCCCGGGTCGCCGACGATCGAGGTCAGGGTCGGTGGCGTCGCGGTGAGGTCGGCGACGTACAGGTTCCCTTGCGGGCCGTTCTCGAAGGCGATCTGAAGGCCGTTCGGGCTGAAGGACGCCGCCCCGGCGTTGAACCCCGTGGTCACCCGGATGGTGCCGGTCAGGCCGAACCGGGAGCTGTAGTTGGCCACGAACACGTCACCGTTGTGGACGTACGAGATGGCGCCGAGGCGCTGGGCACCGGCCCAGCGTGGCCAGCCGTACCCACCTCCGGTGGTGATCTGTGTCGGCGCGCCGCCGTCGGCGGAGACGAACAGGTTGCCGCCGCGCACGAACGCGATCAGGTCGCCGGTGCGCAGCGGGGCAGCGGTCGCGGGTGCCGCGCTGGCGACGATGGACGTGACGGTGACGACGAGGACCGCCGCCAGCATCTTGAGTTTGTGCACTGTCTCCCCCTGTAGAGATGTGCCGTGGGTATCGCCCTTGAGCGAGCGATAGACAGCAGGCTATCGAGATCTTGAGGCAAGCTGTGTCCGGTAGATGACGGAGCGGGCCCCCGGCGGCCGTTCCTGCCCGATCGGGCGAGTCGCCGGGGGCCCGACCGACCCGCTAGCCCTGGGTCCAGGTCGGCTGGTAGCCCTGGTACAGCAGGGTGCGCACGCTGTTCTCGGACTCGGCGACCCACGCCTTGTTGCCCACCGTGGCGGTGAGCAGGTAGCGGGCACCGCCGCCGGGGAACGGGGCGATCTCCGAGTCGCCGTCGCGGCCCCACTGCGTCGCCGGCCCCACCCGGTCGCCGACCGTGCTGTGCCAGATCTGCAGCGCGCTGAACTTGTTGGGGTCGACGAACGGGTCGTTGGCCTGCTGCGACCAGTAGACCTTCGTGGAGTCGGCGCTCCACGCCGGCACGGAGGCGAACCCGTCGTCCTCTCCGCCACCGCTACCACCGAAGGCTTTCAGCGTGGCCTCGTCCCCGGTGGTCAGGTTGCGGATGCTCAGGCAGTCGTCGGCCTGGCCCTCGCACTCACCGCCGCGGAAGGCGATCCACGTGCCGTTGGGCGACCAGGCGACCGCCACCGACTGGAACAGCGCCGACAGGCCCGGCCTGGGCCCGAACGTCTGGCCCCCGGTGGGCAGAGTGGTGATCGTGACCGGCGTGGTGCTGATGTCGGCGATCTCGAGGAGCCCGATGTTGTTGTCGACGAACGCCAGGCGGTGGCCGTCGGGTGCCCAGCTCGCCGCCCCGGCGTCCGCGCCGGAGGTGATCTGCACGGTGCCGGTCAGGCCGGAGCCCGCGCTGTAATGGGCGACGAAGAGGTCCCCGTTGTGGATGTAGGCGATGCCGCCCGGGTTGTTCGCAGCGGCCCACCGCGGCCACTCGTACCCGCCGCCGGTGGTGATCTGGACCGGTGCGGCGGTGCCGGTGGCCACGAACAGGTTGCCGGCGCGCACGAACGCGATGAGGTCGGTGCTCCTCAACCCGGCCGCCTGCGCCGGCGACATGGTGAACAGCACGGCTGCCGCGGCAACGGCGAACACCGCGGCCGCGTGTCGGAATCTGCGCATAGATTTCTCTCCCCTGTGATGCGCGTGTGACCGTCCATTGACGACACTGGATCACAGCGTAGGGAAGGTACGCGCCGGCCGTGTGCCCCGAGTCAGATTCCGCCACGAAGTCCATCGATCCGGACGAATCCCGGACCAGGCGGGTGAGTGCGCGCCGGCCGGCTCAGCCCGCCTGGGTCAGCAGCGTCATCGGCGCGCCGTCGCCCGCGTACCGGTAGGGCTCGAGCTCCACGTCCCACGCGGTGCCCAGCGCCTTGTCCAGCTCGTGGGCGAGCGCCTCCGGGCTGCGGGCGGCCTGCATGACCGCGCGCAGCCGGTCCTCACCGATCATCACGTCGCCGTTGGCGCTCATGGCGGCGCCGAAGAGGCCACGGCCGGGTACGTGCATGAAGCGCTGCCCGTCGATGCCGGGGCTCGGCTCCTCGGTGACCTCGAAACGAATCATGGTCCACTGCCGCAGGGCAGCGGCAAGCTCCGCACCGGTGCCCGGCCGTCCGGACCACGTGCACTCCGCACGTCGGGCCGACGGATCAACGGGCTGGACAACCCACTGGAGGTTGACCGGCGCAGCCAGGACGCGCGCGATCGCCCACTCGACATGCGGGCACACAGCCAGCGGTGTCGAGTGCACGAACACGACGCCACGCGTAGGCACGTCTACCTCCCGGGATATCCAGGTGCGTCTTCCCCAACGGCCTGGTTCGCCCGTGACGTGTTCGTACCGACGTTCAATCATGATGCCGGGGTGACATCCGTGGCGCTAGTGAATCGCCGAATACCGCCAATTAACCACGGCGTGTCGATCCAAACGCGCCGTGTGCCATCAGCCGGTCACCCGAACCGACAATCGGCACGACCGTCGGCTAAACTCGGTGCGGCCGGCGTGCGCCGGCCCCCTTTTGCCAGGTACGCCCCAGCTTCCCGCGCCAGGGGCGCACACACGTACGTTTCGCAAGGAGTTCCGCGTGGCTAGCAACACTTCCAAGACCGCGCGCGCGTCAGTCCGTGCCGGCCAGGCCGCAGCCGGCGCGCTGAGCGTGCTGGGTGAGTTCAAGTACCTCATCCCGCTCGACAGCGGGAAGCACGCCTACGTGCGGAATCTCACCAACGGCAAGACCGTTCGCCTGCGTACCGACTCCGACGCGTTCGTCGAGGAGATCCGGACGCTGGCCAACGCCGGCCACGGTGCCAAGATCCGCGCCGAGTTCGCGGCGCTCGACGCCGCCCAGCCGGGGCACGGCTGGTCCGCCACCGAGAAGCGTCTGGTCGCCGCCGGCGTCTTCGGCGAGCAAGCCTGACCTCACGCATCGCGATCGGCCGGCACCCGGGCTGACGGGTGCCGGCCGTTCCGCGCGCGTCGGGACCGGCGGAGCGCCCGTCCCGACCAACTGAGCCCGCTCACCGCGCAGCCCGCTCAGCGCGCAGCCCGCTCAGTGGCGCAGCCCGCTCAGTGGCGCAGCCCGCTCAGTGGCGCAGCCCGCGTAGCTTGTCGGGGTTGATCACCAGGCGCAGTCCGGCGATGCGGTCGCCGTCGACGTCGAAGTGCACCGAGCCGATCGGTACCCCTTCCACGGTGCCGAGCAGCGACAGCTCGCCGTTGATCCGCACCGGTTCGACGGACATCCCCTGCGTTTCGGTCTTGCGCAGGATCCCCATGAACCAGCGGGCGACGTTGTCCGCGCCAACCACCGGCCGGCGCGCCGCGGCGACCTTGCCGCCACCGTCGGACCACGCGGTCACGTCCGGCGCCAGCACCGCCATCAGCTCGTTCAGGTCGGCGCCGTTGCACGCGGCGAGGAACCGGGCGACCACGTCGGCCCGGGTCGCGTCGTCGGTGGCGTACCGCGGGCGGTGGGCCTGCACGTGCTCGCGCGCCCGGTGGGCGAGCTGGCGTACGGCCGCCGGGTCGCGGTCCAGCATGCCGGCGATCTCGGCCTGCCCGTAGCCGAAGACGTCGCCCAGCACGAAGACCGCCCGCTCCAGCGGGGACAGCGACTCCAGCACGACCAGCATCGCCATCGAAACGCTGTCGGCCATCTCCACCTCCTCGGCGGCGTCCTCACTGGTCAGCAAGGGTTCCGGCAGCCACGGGCCGACGTACGTCTCGCGCCGCGCCCGTGCCGAGGTGAGCTGGTTGAGCGCCAGGTTGGTCACCGTCTTGACCAGGTACGGGACGGGCGCCCGCACCTGGTCCGTGTCCGTCGACGACCACCGCAGCCAGGAGTCCTGCACGATGTCCTCGGCGTCGGCGACGCTGCCGGTGAGCCGGTACGCCACGGAGAACAGCAGGCCGCGGTTGTCGGTGAATACGTCGGTCATGACTATCAGGCTGTCACAGTGCCGGCCTTCGAGGCCTCGGCCTTCATCTCGGCGAGGCCCTCGGCGGCCGACGGGTAGCGCGGCTCCCACCCAAGTTCGGCGTGTGCCTTCGCGGTGCCCAGCCGGAGGTTGGTGCTCACCACCGCGTGCACCAGGCTCATCGGCCGCAGCAGCCACAGCGGCACCGCCATCGGCTTCGGCGCGCCGAACGTCGCGGCCG
>Ga0126377_10003958_pt1 | contig 10651 bp, 10 predicted proteins | sample PanSoiMetPlot_22_FD_92647 | JGI IMG/M metagenome (GOLD analysis project Ga0126377, IMG submission 92647) | Tropical forest soil microbial communities from Panama - MetaG Plot_22 | ecosystem: Environmental > Terrestrial > Soil > Tropical forest > Bulk soil | place: Panama | collected 2016-02-17 | reverse complement strand
GATGCGCGTGAAGATCATCCTCCCGCGCGCGCTGGGCGCCGGATGATCCTCGTCGAAGACCAGGCGGTCGCCGTCCCAGCCCTTCGAGGTCAGGCTGCCGGAGCTGCCGTCGCGCGTGACCCACAGGTGATGGTACTCGTGGGTGCTGGCGTCGTAGCCCTTGAGCTCGGTCGTGACCTGGAGGTCGCCCTGATAGACGGCGACCGAGAGCCAGGTGCCGTCGAGCACCGGCGCCACGCGGATGCCGAGCTTCTCGTGTCTGGGCGCCGCGCCGGGCCTGTCCCACTCGGTCCCGTCGCAGGTCCACTGGCCGACGTAGAAGCGGAGCCTGGCCAGGCCGGCGGTCATCCCGGCCGACGGTGCGGCCGGCGACGCCATCGATGCGCCGGCGGCGCTTTTCGCGGACGTGTTCGCGGCGGTGCTCGCGCATCCCGTCGCGGTGAGGACGATCGCCATCGTCCCGTTGCGGATCGCGTCAGAGATCATGTGCTCCTCGTTTCTTCGCCGGCGTGTGTCGTATACCGCCGGCCCGCCGCGGACATTCCGCGGCTACCCGGCGACCGCCGGGCGCGAGCGAGGGCGCGAGGGCGAGGTCCGCCCGTCAGAAGGCGAAGAGCACGCCGAAGTTGAAGTCGACCTCGACGCCGAAGTTGGGCCGCACGCATCCCGAGCCGGGACAGGGGCCCAGCTCCTCGATGCCGCCCGGGAATGCGGCGAGCGCGTTGAGCTCGGCGACGAGGTGCGTGGCGCCCGACAGCGCCTTGAGATAGCCGAGCCCGGCGCCGCCGATGAAGGGGCCGCTCGCGGTGGTGTCGGTGTTCATGCCGCTGGCCGCCTCCTCCACCTTCACCGTGTTGCGGATGATGCCGCCGCCGCCGGCGACCGAGAGCATGAACCCCTCGCCGCCCTCCGACAGCGCGAAGCGGAGCCGCAGGAGGCCCGACGGCGCCGCGGTGGCGTGGCCGGCCACGTTGGCGCCGAGCGCGAAGCCCATGCGGAACGCCGCCGACAGGCTGAGCCGGCGCGTGAAGTAGTAGCCGATCTCGGGGAAGAAGTGCACGGGCGAGAGCGCCACGCAGCAGTCCACCTCGCTGCCGACCACCTCGGTCGTGCCGCTGACGTAGCCGCCGCCGGTGCCGACCGCGAGCGAGATGAACACGTGCTTCTTGCCGCCCCTCGCCGCCGGGCGCCCGCGCTCCACCGACGAGCTCGCGGCCTCACCCGCCGCCGCGCCGTCGCCCTCGCCCGCTCCCAGCTCGATGATGTTGGGCGAGGTCCGCGGCCCCTTGCTGGCCACGGTCTGGCCGCCGGCGACCGCCGCGACGTAGTAGTGGATGGCGCTGCCGTGCATGGCCGTGCCCGGGATGGCCGCCACGTAGGTGCAGCTGCCCGAGCGCCGGCGCATCGGCACCTCGATGTACTTCGCGGCCCCGGCGGCGCGGTAGAAGAGGCTCACCCGCTCGGCCTTGACCGGGTCGCCGACCCGCGCGCTGATCGCCTGCTGCTGCCCGATGCCCCCGCGGTCGACCGGCGTGTGCTCGATGCCGGGGATGGCGCCGCAGCCGTCGCCTGCCGACTCCTCGCCCGCGTCCGCGTCGTCGACGGCGGCCGGGGTCGGCCCCTTCTTCACCTCGCGCAGAAGCTCGGCCATCGCCGGCGTGCGGTAGGCGACGCCGATCTCGATGTCGGGATCGATCGCCACCGCGGCGGCGAACGCCTCGCGCGCGGCCTCGGCGTCCTTGAGCCCCGCGAACTCGACGATGCCGAGGTCGAGATAGGCGCGGGCCAGGGCCGGCTGCCGGTCGAGCCTGTTCTTCTTGGCGGCGACGACCGCCTCCGCCAGCTGCTTGCGCGCGGTCTCGAACTCGAGCAGGTCGAAGTTCTCCATCGCCAGGGCCGTCTTGCTCTCGACCTCCTTGACCGCACGGCTCTTGCCCTGGGCATGAGCCGCGCGCTCGTCGAGCACGCCGGCCGGCGCGAGCAGCGACAGCAGGGCGACGCCGGCCGCGGTGACGAGGCCGCTCCTGACGGACATCACGAACATCACGGACATGATTATCAGAGATCCACTGCTCAGCGGCCCGTGATGACCAGCTCGACGCGGTTGTTCCGCCATCGGCCGCGCCGTGTGCGGTTGTCCGCGATCGGCCTCAGCCCGCCATAACCTTCCGTACTGACTCTGTTCGCGTCGATGCCCCGCCCGACCAGGTAGCGCTTCACGGCGGCGGCGCGCGCGCGGCTCGTGCGCAGGTTGCGCGCGGCCGGGCCCCGGGCGTCCGTGTGCGCGTCGACGCGCACGCGCAGGCGCGGGTGAGCAGCCAGGACCCGCGCCACCTCGTCGAGCACCGGCCGCGATGCCGGCCTGATCCACTGCTTGCGCCCGACGAACAGGATGGGCTGGCCGATCTCGATGCGCCGCTCGGTCAGGACCACGCCCTTGAACGGGCAGCCGTCGGGCGGCCGGCCGGCCTGGCCCGGGCAGCGGTCGACCGCCTGCGGGCACTCCGGCACGCCGTCGCCGTCGTCATCGCAGTCGGGGCAGCCGTCGTCGTCGTCGTGGCCGTCCTGGTCCTCGGCCTGGCCGGGGCACTGGTCGACCCGGTCGACCAGCCCGTCGCGGTCGTTGTCGGCGTCGGGACAGCCGTCGCCGTCCTCGAAGCCGTCGCGGTCCTCGGCGGCGTCGGGGCAGCGGTCGGTCACGTCGGGCAGGCCGTCGCCGTCGTTGTCCGGGTCGGGGCAGCCGTCCTCGTCGTGCACGCCGTCCCGGTCCTCCGGCTGCGACCCGCACTCGTCGCGATCGTCGGGCACGCCGTCGCGGTCCAGGTCGGCGGTGTTCGCCGCCGCCGCGCAGCGCGCGCGCGGCGACAGGCGCAGCGCGTCGTCCGCGCTCTTGCCGGCGACGGCCAGCTCCGAGCGCGCCCGGTAGTAGTCGCCCTCGTCGAGCTCGAGGGCGGCGAACTCGACGTGCGCCACCGCCCGGGCCAGCTGGGCGGGCGCGCACACCTCCGCGCCGCTGGCCCGGGCGGCCTGGATGGTGCCGAGGACCTGCCCGATCTCGCCGCGCATGCGATCGGGGGTGGCGCAGGCTCCCAGCGCCGCGGTCGCGACGGCGAGCAGCGCGGCCAGCGCGGCCAGCGCGGCCAGCGCGGCGTGCAGCGGGCCGGGCCCGGCGCCATCGGCGCGATCGGCGCGCATCACCGCGCACCGCCGGTGGGCGCCTCCTCCGGCGCGCGGGCGCGGCGCGGCGCCCTGGCCAGCGCCTGATCGAGCGCCCTGTCCGCCGCCTCCGATGCCTGCTCGCCGAGCCGGTCGGCGGCCTGGAAGTTGGCCTCGGCCGCCTCCTCGCGCGCCTTGCCGAGAAACTCGACCGCGAGCGTGTACCAGAACGGGGCGTAGGTGTCGGCGTGGGCGGTCCGCGCCGCCTCGACGTCGGCGCTCGCCTTGCGCGTCACCTGCTTGATGTACGCGACCGGGCCGCATCCGCCCGCCAGCGCGGCCATCACCGCCGAGGTCGCGAGCGCGCGCCGGACCCGGTGCATGTCAGCGGGCTCGCACCCGGCGCGAGTCGCGCATGAGCTCGAGCCCGACGAAGCCGGCCGCCGTGGCGACGCCGGCCGCGATCACGACCAGCACGTAGCCCAGCTTCCCCGCCATCAGGGCGAGGGCGCGGCCATCGGTGAACTCGCGGAAGGTGCCGTAGCGGCCGACGCGGCCCCAGCACAGCGACAGGGCGAGCAGGACCAGCGCGGCGCCCCCGGCGAGCGCGTAGAACGCGAGCTGCTCCTTCTTCTTGCCGGCCCGGACGAGGCGCGCGCCGCCGTACCAGCCGCCCACCACCATGGCGACGTGGGCGAGCAGCGACGCCATGGTCAGCCCGGTCACCCCCTCGGGGTCGAACAGGTACATCCAGCTCCACGCCGGGTGCGCGAGGTAGAGGTACAGGTTGACCGGGGTCAGCACCACGCCAATGAAGATCGCCACCAGCGGGAACGACGGGCTCGCGAACGGCCCCTCGGTGCGGATGCGGTCGCGTGCGCACAGGGCGAAGGCGAGCCCGAGACAGCCGTTGAGCAGGAGGTCGATCAGAATGGCTGATCCTCGCGGAGGCCTCGACCTACCTTACACCGAGTCGGCGCTCACGGGCCCGTGTCCTCGCCGCCGCCGACCCGGAGGCGGAGCTCCGCGCCGACCACGACCGTGGGCTGCGCGGGAGGCGGCGCGGACGGCGCGGACGGCGCGGCGCGGCCCGCCCGCGGGGGCGGTGGCGGCGCCCGATCCGCCGGCGCGTCGCCCTCGTCCTCGCCCGCCATCGGCGACGTATCGGTGATGTCGTCGCGGTACGCGCGCGCGCCTGCTTCCGGCGCACCGAGCGGCCGCGACAGCGCGGTGAACGCGTGGTCGGAGTCGAGGATGCGCAGCGGATCGCCGGCCGCCGATCCGGGCGCCGGCACCTCCACCTCGCCGGCCACGAAGCGCGTGTCGACCGGCGACGACGAGCGCTCGCGGTCGTCGCCGAACGTCTCGCGCAGGCGATCGCGAATGCGGACGTCGTCGACGATCCACTCGTCGAGCACCGACTCGAACGACCCCTCGACCGGCGGCGGCAGCGTCTGGTAGTCGCGCGGCGCGCTGTCGTCCTCGCCCAGGAGCGGGCTCTGCTCCACCCGCGTCACCTCGCCGAGGCCCTCGCTCTGCCCGGTGTCCACCTGCACCGACTCGGTCACCTCGTCGACCAGGAGATCGCCGTCGAACGCGGCGATCGGGCGGTGGCCGTCCTGGGCCGGGCGGGCCAGCACCCAGCCGCTCGGGCCGGTCGGATCGGCGGCGGAGAGGACCGGCAGATCGCGCGCGGGCCGCTCGTCCAGCGCGGCGAAGCGCTCACGCCATGGCGAGGTGCCGGCCAGCCACGAGTAGGCGCGGCGCAGCTCGCGCCGGGTCGAGCTCGCGGTGTGTGCCCGCCGCACCAGCTCGTACCAGCCGCGCGCGATGCGGTAGCGCAGGTCGGCGTCGGTCAACAGGCGGAGGATCTTCTGCGCCAGGTCGAACGGGTGGCCGGGCTCGAACAGGAGCCCGTGCTGCTCGTCGCGCAGGAGCATCGTGACGGTGTCGCGGCGCGGCGCGACCACCGGCCGCTGGCACGCCATGTACTCGAGCAGCTTGGTCGGGTAGAGCGCGAACGGCCTGGGGCCCAGGTCAACCGCGCCGGGCGCGACGCACACCGAGGCGGAGCCGATCAGCGCCGGCACGTCCTCGTGCGGCACTTCGCCCAGGAGCTCCACGCGGTCGGTCAGCCCGAGGTCGCGCACCGCGCTCTCCAGCGAGGCGAAGAACTCGGGCGTCGAGCGGCCGGCCAGGGCCAGGCGCGCGCCGGAGTGGGCGGCGACGTCGAGCATGGCGCGCAGGAGCACGCGCACGCCGCGGCCCGGGGTCAGCGCGCCGGCATAGAGGATGCGCGGCGCGCCGGTCGGGGCCGCCTCCCAGTCGTAGAGATCCACGTCGACGCCGGGCGGCACCAGGCGCACGCGGTCCTCGGGGACCAGCGTGGCGAAGTAGCGCCGGGCCGGCTCGGTCGCGGCCAGGATCAGATCGGCCCGCGTGGCGCACTCGAGCTCGTCGCGCTCGAGCGCGCTCGCGGTCTCCGCGTCGTGGACGGCCGGCTCGCCCTGCGGCGATCGGCCGGCGTCGAACACCGCCGCGTACTTGAGGCGCTCGCGCATCTCGAGCACCGGGATGCCGCTCCAGCCGTCGCGGAAGTGGACGATGTCGTAGTCGGCGCCTTCGAGCTGGCGGCCGAGCGCGCGGCGGAAGGCGTCGATGCGCGAGCGGATCGGCCCGTCGGGCACCGGGACGCGCAGGAGGCGCGCGCTGGCGAAGCGCTCGACGTACGCCTGATCGCCGCGCCGGACGACCAGAACGTCGACCGCGTGATGGCGCGCGAGGGCGCGAATGATGTGGCTGAGCTGGACGCCGATCCGGTCGGGGCCGGGGGCTGTGCAGAAGCCGGCAATCAGGACGCGCGGCATCGCCTCGACTCGCTGGTGCCCGAAAGTGGCATTACGGCTTGAATTGACTGTAGTCTTGAGATACTAACCCGCCACCAGAACGGCTCCAAGCCCATCGACGAGAAGCGCGCAAGTCCTGCCCTACCCGGACTGGACTGCCGGAGGCCCATGTGAAAGCGCTGATAGCATACCTACGCGAGAACATGATTCTCGATTTTCAGGGTGACCTGACACTGGAGATGCTGCGCGACTTCCTGCGCGACGACGACAGCCGCGAAGCCCGCGCCCTGCTCTCCAAGATCGTGGAGGACCGGGGGGTCAACGACATGATGATCGTCCTGGCGGACTGCCTGCTCGAGGTGGTGCAGAAGGCGATCAGCGACGAGGGGATTCGCGAGCAGCTGCAGACGTACGCAGAGTCCTAGTCGGAACACTCGAGTCGAAGCGTCAGTCAATCGGCTCCACCCGGCGCGCTCGTGGTCGCCAGGTGTTCGAGCAAGCCAGCCGCGGTGCGCGCGACCCCTTCGAGCTGCGCGGGCGACAGCCGGTCGGCGGTGTCGGTCGGCCTGTGATAGTCCTCGTGCAGGCTGGTCGACATGTGAAGCGCGAGGATGCCGCGCCGCCGGAACCACCACTCGTCGGTGCGGTCCTCGAAGCCGAACAGCTCGACCAGACGCGCCGGCACCGGCACCAGGTCCATGCCGGCGGCGCGCGCGGCCCGGCGCGCCACGGCCGCCAGATCGGGCCGATCCTCGAGGCCCACGATGGCGGCCGCGCCGCGGCGTCCCGAGCCCCACTCGAAGAAGTTGCGGCCGACCATGTCGAAGTTGATGACCGCGAGCGTGCGGTCGAGCGGCCAGACCGGGTTGGCCACGTACACGCCGGAGCCGACCAGGCCGGCCTCCTCGGCGCCGAAGGCGATGAAGAGGACCGTGTGGCGGTAGTGGCGGCGCGCGGCGGCGCGGGCCATGCCGAGCAGCACGGCGGCGCCCGACGCGTTGTCGTCCGCGCCCGGGTAGACGCGTCCGGCGGAGTCGACGCCGAGGTGATCGTAGTGGGCCGAGACCAGGACCGCGTCGGGCCCCGCGCGCTTGATGCCGATCACGTTGTCGATGCGCCCGACGATGGGCTGGCGCACGACCTCGAGCCCGGCGCGGGTCATGGCCGCGGCCATGAAGTCGGCAGCGCGCTCGCCACCCGGCTGATAGGACCCGCGGCCGGCCATGTCGGGCGCGCTCAGGCGTCGCGCGTCGGCCATGAGCGAGTCGGCGCCGAGCGGATCGCCGGCCATGGCGCGCGGCGGCGGGCGCGCGGGCGAGACCGGTTTGGGCGCGTCGCGCCCGGGGCAGGCGGACAGCCCGAGCGCGCCGGCGAGCGCGGCGCCGGCGGCGAGCGCGCGCGCGGCGCCCGCCGGGGCGAGAGCGGCGGCGGCGGCGCGTGCTGCCGCTCCGCAGGCGTGACGGTCGCGCAACCGGGTGTGATCGTACAACCCTCCGCCGAGGGCGTGCTACCCTCTTTGCGGGCAGGAGGTTCCATGACCACCACCACCAGCCGGACCCAGGCCCCTCTCCTCCTCGCACTCGGCCTCATCGTCGCCGGCGTCATCGTCGCGGCCATCGGCGGGCTCACGAGTGGATCGATCCTGGGCGCCGTCATCGCCGGGCTCGGCATCGTGCCGGCGTGCTACGCGGCCTGGCTCGGCATGCAGAAGGACACCCAGGGCAGCCTGGGCATGGCGCTTCTGCTCGTGTTCGCCTCGCTCGGGGTCGGCGCGCTTCTCCTGCTGCTCCGGGTGGTGGATTGGCTGCGGTAGGTCGCACAGGACGCGGTCGAGGAGACGGGCGCCGGTCGACCGGTCACCGACGATCACGGATGTGGCGCCGCCTGCCGCTCGCCGGCCTGCTCGTTCCGGCCCTGTTCCTGTGTGCCTCGCTCGCGCGGACCGCCTCCGCCGACCCGAACCAGAAGGGCCAGACGGGCGACGGCGAGCGCAAGCAGCACTTCCAGGCCCAGTCGATGGGCACGCTGGTCGACCTGACCATGTGGACCGACGACGCGGACGGCGCGCAGGCCGCCGCCCAGGCGGTGTTCGGGGAGTTCCACCGCCTCGATCAGCTGATGAGCAACTGGGTCGAGACCAGCGATGTGTCGCGCATCAACGCGGCCGCCGGGGGCAAACCGGTCCCGGTCTCGGAGGAGTCGCTGCGCATCATCGTGCTGGCCCAGAAGGTGGCGCGCAAGACCGGAGGCGCGTTCGACATCACCGTCGGCGCCTACCGCGGCGTGTGGAAGTTCGACCAGGACCTCGACGGTACGCTGCCCACGCCCGCCGAGGTGGAGGCGCACCGCAAGCTCACCGGCTACCACGACGTGCTGGTCGACCCGGTCCGGCACACGGTCAAGCTGCGGCGCAAGGGCATGGCGATCACGCTGGGCGGCATCGCGAAGGGTTACGCGGTCGACCGGGCGGCGGCGATCCTGCGCGACCGCGGGCTCGAGAACTTCATCGTGCAGGCGGGCGGCGACCTGTTCGTGTCCGGCACCAAGGGGGATCAGAAGTGGCGGGTCGGGATCCGCGACCCGCGCGGCGCGCGCGACGCCACGTTCGCGCTGACCGAGCTCGAGAACCGCACCTTCTCGACCTCGGGCGACTACGAGCGCGGGTTCGTCAAGGACGGCAAGCGCTACCACCACATCCTCGATCCCCGGACCGGCTACCCGACACAGGGCTGCCGCTCGGTCACGGTCATCGCCAGGGACGGGCTCACCGCCGACGCGTGGGACACCGCGCTGTTCGTGATGGGGGCAGAGCGCGGGCTCAAGCTGGCCGAGAAGCTGCCCGACATCCAGGCCGTGTTCGTCGACAACAAGAACCGCGTGCGCGTCACGCCGGGACTCTCGCTGGTCGAGGGGGGCGACGTGCGCGAGCAGCTGGCGGCGGGCCTGACCGGGAAGATCCTGCTCCTGCACCCGCCGACCGACGCGCCGTAGGAGGGCCGGCCGCGATGACCGGCTGCGCACAGGCTCCGACCGGTGGTCACGGGATCGTGACCGACGAGCTGCGGACCGGCCGCGTGCGGGTGGTCGAGGTCTCGCACCCCGCCTCGCTGCGCCTGGCCGCCCACGTCCACGAGTCGGCCAAGCTGTGGCTCCTGGTCGAGGGCGCCGTGACCGAGCGGACCGGGATCGACCTCGACTCGCCGGCGCCGTTCGAGGTGGTCCTGCGCGACTCGCTGCGCCGGCACGAGAACCAGTATCACCCCGGCGGTGCGCGCTCGATCGTGGTCGAGCTCGATCCGGCCGATGCGCGCGTACGCGCGGTTCTGGCGGCGGGCGCGTTCGACCCGGCCGGCGTCTGCCCGCTGGTGGCGCTCGGCGCGCGGCTGGCGACATGCCTGCGGGCGCCGCGGTCGGCGCGCGCACGCGAGGTCGACGCCGCGGTGGGCGAGATCCTGGCCGCCGTCGCGCGGCGCAGGCGCCGGGCCCCCGCCTGGCTCGAGGCCGCGCGCGAGCTCCTGGTCGAGCGCCTGGCCGAGCCGCCGCCGCTGGCCGAGCTGGCCGCGACCGTCGGCGTCCATCCCGTCCACCTCGCCCATGCCTTCCGCCGCCGCTGCGGGACGACCACGCGCGGCTTCGTGCGAGCGCACCGCGTGTTCCGGGCGGTGGAGCTGATCGCAGGGGCCGTCCCGCTCGCGCGCGCCGCCGCCGAGGTCGGCTTCGCCGATCAGAGCCACATGACCCGCGCGCTGCGGCGCGATCGGTCGATCACGCCGGGACGGCTGCGGCCTCGATCGCCGGGCTGAGCGGGTGGCCGGAGGCTAATCCGGTTCAAGACCGGCTCGCGGCTTTCTCGTCATCGTGGGGCCATGGATCGACCATCGGCCCACCGGTTCTCCCGGCTCTCCCTCGTCGCGGCCGCCGCCGTGCTCGTGGCGTGCCGCGCATCCCCGTCCTCGTCCCCGTCCCTGTCCCCGGCACCGGCGCCTGCACCGGCGCCGCCGGGGCCCGCGGCAGGCGTGGATCCATGCACCGACTTCTACGACTACGCCTGCTCGGCGTGGACGGCCAGCCACCCGGTCCCGCCCGATGCGGCCCGCTGGACGCTGTACGACGAGATGATCGCGCGCAACCTCGAGCGCGTGCACGCCATCCTCGACCAGGCGGCGCGCCGGCCCGGCGATCGGCTCGGGGCCTACTACGCCGCCTGCACCGACCAGGCCGCGATCGACGCGCGCGGCCTGGCCCCGCTGCGCGCCGACCTGGACGCGATCGCGGCCATCGCATCGCCGCGCGACCTGCTCGCGGCCATCGCGCGCCTGGCCGGCCGCGGCGGCGAGGTCCCGCTCGCCGTCTACGCGGCTCCCGACTTCGACGACCCGGGGCGAGCCATCGCCGAGGCGGACGCCGCCGGGCTCGCGCTGCCGGTCCGCGGCGACTACCTGTCCGACGAGCCGCGCGCCCGCCGCCTGCGCGCCGACTACGCCGACCACCTCGCGCGCGTCCTCGCCCGGCTGGGCGAGCCGCAGACCGCGGCCGCGCGCGACGCCGCGCGCGTCGTCGCGCTCGAGCGCGCCCTGGCCGCGGCCACGCTCGACCCGGTCGCCATGACCGACCCGCGCGCCCTCCATCATCCCACCCCGGTCGGGCGG
>Ga0126377_10003957_pt1 | contig 10651 bp, 9 predicted proteins | sample PanSoiMetPlot_22_FD_92647 | JGI IMG/M metagenome (GOLD analysis project Ga0126377, IMG submission 92647) | Tropical forest soil microbial communities from Panama - MetaG Plot_22 | ecosystem: Environmental > Terrestrial > Soil > Tropical forest > Bulk soil | place: Panama | collected 2016-02-17 | reverse complement strand
GGTCGCCAGCCGCAGCGTGCTCACGTGATCGAGCAACGCAGGAGCGGGTGCTCCGCACAGAATGCAGCAATCCGCGTTCTCGTGATCCAGCGGAGCGGCCGGCGCAGGCAGCGACGCAACGCCGCCTCCCGAACAGATCACGCCCGCAATGGTGGCGGCCTGCTGACGCACCAGCGCCGCCCCGACACCAAAGCTTGCGAACAGCGCCTGCAGCGCCAGCGCATAGGCCGCCAACAGCGCGACCCCTGCCCGACTCCATCGACGTGTCATGTGGTCTCGGTATGTCTGGTCTCGGTACGTCATGCGATGCATTCGGCGATCCGGCGCCGCGACTTCGATTGCTATAGCACCGCTTCCCTTCACTCGACAATGTCGCGCAATTGTCAATAATTACAATTATGGCGCGAGGCTTTGGGGAGGCGAGGCTTTGGGGAGGCAAAGGCGACGTGTCGAAAGGCTCCCGCAAAAGTCAAAAAGCGACGAGAGCCAAGGAGACTCGGAAAAGCACACGACGTAAACACGCGAACGCCCGCGCGTCGAAAACGGCCGCGCGGGCTGATTGCTGCGCTCCGCTACTGGCTCACAGAGCTCACTTGCTTCGCCGCGACCTTGCCGGCACTTTCTTTCCCTTCTTGCGGGCTTTCGACAGCCCGATCGCAATCGCCTGCTTGCGGCTCTTCACCTTGCCACCCCTGCCGCCTGGTCCGCTTCTGGCTGTACCGCGCTTGTAGCGGTGCATTTCGCTCTTAACGTCCGTCCCAGAACTTCGGGAATATCTCCGTGTCCGTCTCTTCGCCATATCGTTCTCCCGGGGATCAATGAGCAGCAAAAACAATGCGCCTCATAGTTACAAATCGGATGCAGACGTAAGGTTCCGCAAGGCTCATGCCACAAGGCAATCCGCAGCGCACCACCCAACCGACGGTTCGGTCCCATGTACAAGGCCGGATTGCGACCAGCCGTTTCCTCAAAGGCAATCGATGTGATGAAGCGTTACGACCTTGTCATTTTTGACTTTGACGGAACGCTCGCGGACAGTGGCGCGTGGTTTCGATCAACGATCAACGACGTTGCACAGCGCTATGGCTTCCGGCAGATCACCGACTCGGAACTCGATGAGCTGCGGGGAAAACGAACCATCGAGATCATTCGTTATCTCGGAGTTCCATCCTGGAAGATACCTTTCATTGCACGCCATATGCGACAGCTGGTGGCGCGCGACGCGCACCTGATAGGGCTGTTCGAGGGCGTTGGTACTCTCCTGACGTGGCTAGCCGAGCGCAATGTCGCCATCGCGATCGTGACATCGAACTCCGAGGCGAACGTCCGTCGCATTCTCGGCGAGGTCAATTCCCGCAGGATCAATGACTACGCATGTGGTGCATCTCTGCTTGGCAAAGCGTCCAAATTCAATGCCGTCATCAAGCGGCAAGGCGCGCGCGCCGACCGCACTATCGCGATTGGTGATGAAGCCCGTGATATTGAGGCTGCGAGAAAAGCGGGCGTCGCCGCGGGTGCCGTCACCTGGGGATATGCGACAATCGAACTCCTACGCGCGCACCAGCCCGACTATCTGCTTTCATCCATGGATGACATACGGAGCGCGATCGTGCGTTGACCCGCGTCGTCATTGCATGCGCGCGCGGGCTTGTTTTCTTGTGCCTTCGTGGCCCGGCTCCAGGGCATTGCGGGCAGAGCATGTCAGCTCCCAGCGCAGACCGTCTCGGTTGTAGCCGACCGAGACGTGCCCTGAGACAGCCGCCTCGGCCAACGTGGTCAGCACAGTGTTTCCGAAGCCGCGATGCGTCGGTGGCTCAACCGCCGGTCCGCCGCGCTCATGCCAGACTATGGAGAACACGTTATCGTCGCACGTCCAGGCGATCGTGATGCGACCTTGCTCGTTCGATAACGCGCCATGCTTGATGGCATTCGTGGCCAGCTCATGCAGCGCCATACCGATGCCCTGTGCGGCTTCCCTGCTCAGCCGCAGCTCGGGACCTTCGATGGCAATACGCGTTCCTATTGAATCGGAAAAGTAGGCAAGCTGTGCATGCACGAGGGGCTCGAGATCGACTCCTTGCCATTCGTTCTTGACGAGCAAGTCGAGATTGACGGACAGCGACTGAATCCGCTGCGTCAGCTTGCCCAGAAACTCGCGTGGACTTGTCGAGGTGGTCTGGCGAGCAATCGCCAGGACCACGCCGAGCATGTTTTTCGCCCGGTGATTGACCTCGAGCATGAGCAGCCGCACCTGCTCCTCCGAGCGCTTGCGGTCCGTGATGTCGACGCCGGATGGCACCAGAGCGGTGACGCTTCCGTCAGCCGCAAAGATCGGTGCGGCCTGGAAATCAACCCATCGCATTTCGCCTTGCGCCGAATATTGCAGGTCACAGCGCACTGTCTCGCCCGCCAGGCAGCGCGCCACGATATCGCTCATGCGCTTGTTGGCCTCCGGCGAATACGACCACCATGGCGCGTCAGCCATGAGCCGGCCGACGACGTCCTCACGCGCAGCACCGGCGGCCTCGAGCGCGCGCGCATTCACCTCAATGATCTTGCCGCTGGCGTCGAGCAGACCGACGAACGCGTTGACGGTATTGATGATCTGGCTCAGGCGCTCCTCGCTCTCGCGCAGTCTGCGTTCGCGTTCCTTGCGCTCGGAGATGTCGCGGGCCACCTTGGAGGCGCCAATCAGCTTGCCCCTGCCATCACGCAGCGGCGAGATTGTCACCGAAACATCGATCAAATGACCGTCCTTGGTCAGGCGTACGGTCTCGAACGATTTGATAACCTCGCCTCGCAGGAGCCGGGCGATGATCTCGTCTTCCTCCTGCTGCCGATCGGGAGGAATCAGACGCCGAATCGATTGTCCGACGATCTCTTTTTCGGAATAGCCGAACACGCGCTCGGCGCTTTCATTCCAGCCGGTGATCGTCCCGTCCAGCGTCTTGGTGACGATCGCATCATAGGACGAGCTGACGATCGCGGTCATTCGCGCGCTGAGGCGCTTGAGCTCGAGGTCTGCGCGGTTGCGATCATCGACCGCGTGGCTCAGCGATTCCCAAAGCTCTCTGATCTCCGGAGTGTCCGGGCGATAGTGCATGGGGGAGCCACGGACCAGCGCGACTGCGTTGTCTTGCAGGACGTTGATCGGCCGGGAGATGGACCGGGCCACCTGTACCGCCAGCAGCAGACTGGACAGCGAGATCAATGCACCGAGGATCGCGGACCAGCGCACGGCACGCCAAGCAGCTCCGGTCAGCTCGCTCTTCTGCACGCCAATGCCGATGGTCCAGTCGCTCAGCCGCGAGAGTGCATTGGCGTTGACGACCCACTCGCCCTCAATCGCATTAAACTCGGCGATCCCCTCCTGGTGGCGGACATTGCGCCAGCCTTCCGATGCGAGCTGGCCCACTCGCTTGTCGTTGTCCGGGACCCGGGCGACAAAACGGCCATCTCCGTCGATGATTCCGACGAGCCAAGCATTGGGTTTGTCCAGCTGACCGAGGAGCGTCAGAAAGGAAGGCAAGCTGATCGCGACTGATACCACGCGAAACGGCTCACCATTCTTGAATACCGGTGCCTCGACCGTGGCAACCCAAGCCCCAATCGCGGTGCTACGCCGAACGCCCGTGAGGATGATCGACCGAGTCTTGATGGCGCGCTCCTGGGCCGCCAATGCCTCCGCTCCGCGACGTGGCAGCGGGTGCACTGCACCGAGTGACGTATTGACGAGTTCCTGACCGGAGAGATCGGTGAGCGCGATCCAGGCATCGGGAACTCCGGTCAAGGCCTGGCGCGCTTCCGATTCGAAGGCCGTGACATTATCCGCGAGCAGAGCCGCGGATCTCTGCAGATCGGCCGCTATCGCCACGTACTTGGCGAGCTGGGCATCGACGCCGGACGCCACCGAACGGGCCGTATAGAGAAGGCTCGTACGTTGCAACTCGATGGAGGAGCTGGCGAGGCTGGCAATGACCGCAATGATCAAAAGATTAAGCGGTAACGCAATAGCCACCACGAGCGCGATCAGGCGGTGCCCAACCCGCCAGTGATCAAGCCTGAGCAAGGCAAGTCCTGCACGCTCTTTAGGCGCCGCGCTTATGTTCTCCTGCATTTTAGCTGGCTGATGCTGTGGGCCCAGATCGCATAACGACCGCCCGCCGACGAGTTCCACTGAGAAGATGGCACCGCCTGCCGGTTAAAACAAGATGGAACCCGGACCAATCGACGCGCCAAAATGGACTTCGGTGATTGCCGGAGGCTACAATATATAGCCCTCGACGCGCAGTAACAGGTCCGTTGTGCCCACGATGTTGTTCCGATGGCTCCCACGATTGACGCACAGCAACAATGTCGGCTTTTCACGGACGCGCACATTGGCCCTGGCCGCCGCGATCGCCTTGATGTGCTTTGCGGGCGCAGCCGCGGTGGGTGCCCTGTTCCGCGCCGCCGACGCCGAACAGTCGGTTAATCGTACCATCGAGATCCGCCAGGAAGCGCGCGATCTGCTGACGATCACGCTCAACGCCGAGACCGCGATCCGCGGATTTCTGCTGTCGGATGATGAAGCATTTCTGGAACCTTATCGGACCGCACCGCGGCAGCTCTCCGAAACAATCGCGCGGCTCACCGCGTTGACCGGCGACAATCCCATTCAGCTGCAAGGTCTCAGGGCCATTTCCGGCAGGACCCGGGAACTGATGGACTTTTATCGCGACATTCTCGCGCTGACCGGCCAGGGAAAGCGCAATGAGGCAATCGCGCTTGTCAGGCTGCAGACTGGCAAGACGATCATGGACGACACGCGGTCGCTCATCGATGCCTTCAACGGGCGGGAGCTGGCGTTGCTCAAGGACCGCCAACACGCGGCCAGTTTCTGGGAATCATTCCTTGTTGGAGCAGGCGGCAGTGCGCTCATGATCGCCATCGCGCTCGTAGTGTTCTTCGCCCGCTCGACGTATCACTATATCGAGCACCTCGATTTCCGCACCGCCGAGCTTGAGAATGAAGCGCGTCGCCGGCGAGAGTCGGAAGAAACGCTGTTGCAGGCGCAGAAAATGGAATCGGTCGGCCAGTTGACCGGCGGCATTGCGCATGATTTCAACAACATGCTGACGGTCATCATTGGCAATCTCGAGACCTTGCAGCGCCGCCTCACGCGCATGCAGCCGCATGGACTAAGCATCGAAGCTCTGACCGCGCTCACCAAGCCGGCCGAGCTTGCGCTGCAAGGCGCGCACAACGCCGCCAAGCTTACCCATCGGCTCATGGCGTTCGCCAGGCGCCAACCGCTCGCCCCCGTGCGGGCCGATCTGAACAAGATCGTCAGCGGCGTCTCGGATCTGCTGCGGCGAACAATGGGGGAAACGATCGTCTTCGAGACCGTTCTGGCAGCAGGCTTGTGGCCAACCTTCGTGGACACCAATCAGCTGGAAAATGCCGTCTTGAATCTCGCCGTCAACGCCCGTGATGCGATGCCAAACGGCGGACATCTGACGATCGAGACCGCGAATTCGTCTCTTGATGAAGCTTACGCCCGCCAGTTCGGCGACGTCGCGCGTGGCCAATACGTCTTGCTCAGCGTCACCGATACCGGCTCCGGCATTTCACCCGAGCTGATGAATAGGGTCTTCGAGCCGTTCTTTACGACCAAGGGCCACGGACGCGGCTCCGGCCTCGGGCTGGCGATGGTGCATGGATTCGTCAAACAAACCGGCGGACACGTCCGAATCTACAGCGAGGTCAACGAAGGCACGACCGTGAAGATCTATCTGCCGCGACTGAGTCAGGCGGGAGAATTCGCGGCCACCCCCGAAGAAAGGCCCCGACGAGCCGTGCCCGACGACCCGGTGCGGCCATCCGAGACGATCCTCCTGGTGGAGGACAGCGAGGATGTCCGCGAATACGCCAAATCGGCCCTGGAGGAGCTTGGATACAAGGTTCTGGTGGCACACGACGGCGCCGGCGCACTGCGAATCGTCAATGACGGGGCGGACATCGACCTCTTGTTCACCGACATTGTTCTGCCGGGCGGGATGAATGGACGCCAGCTCTCGCACGAGGTGTTGAAGGTGCGTCCAGGCCTCGCGGTCCTCTACACGACTGGCTATACGCCCAACGCGATCATTCATCATGGCCGGCTTGATCCGGATGTACAGCTCCTGTCCAAGCCCTATGCGCAAGATGACTTGTCGCGCAAGATACGGCGCGTCCTCGGGCGATGACGAACGTGTCGTACACGCCCGCTCGTCGCGCTCCATGACACTTGCGCCATGACATTTAATGCAGACCACCGAATGCCCAGATCAGCAACAGGATCGGGATCGGGACTCCCAGCAGCCAGAGCAAAACGTATCGACCCATTGTTTTCTCCTCGTTCTTGCGCGCTCGTGTTGAGCTCGGCAGAAGAAAGCGCTCCGCGCTATAAAGTTCCATCATGCGAACCCGAAGAGTGTCCGATCGCCGATGGAACGCGATGGAACACTTGTTGGTTTAAAGACACGAATCCCGACATGGCGCGTGAGACATTTGACGCTCATGAAGAAGCCTGCTCTCGCCTCAGACCAGAAGCATCCCGAGACCACCAATGCTCGAGGTCACGCCTTCCACCAATTCTTTTCACGGTTCGCTCATATGGGAGCTCGGGCGGCCGGCTCGCCAGTCGCGTTCCTGGCCGCGACAACCTTCATCATTGTTTGGGCCATTACAGGTCCGGCATTTGGCTATAGCGACACCTGGCAACTCGTGATCAATACTGCGACGACGATCATCACGTTCCTGATGGTCTTTCTCATCCAGAACACCCAGAACCGCGACTCCCTGGCGCTGCAAGTGAAGCTGTCCGAGCTGATCATCGCGATGAAGGGCGCCGAGAACCGGATCGCCGCAGTCGAGAACATGTCGGACGAAGAGCTGGAGCAGCTTCACAAGGATCTCTCTGCGCGCGCGCAGGTGACAAGTGATGCACTCAACGTCCGCCGGAGCAAGAAGAGATAGGCTCGCCAAGGATACGTGCAGATCCCTGCTGAATTTGGCGCAAGCGGCTGTTGTTGGAAATGCCCGACAAGCTCAAGTCCGTGCGCCGCGATTCGCAGCCTCAAGTATCGCAGCCATTGGACTCAGGAGAGCACGAAGTAATATGCGAGCGTCAGCGCGACGATTGCGCCCACCGTACTGACGATCAGAACATAGCGCACGTTGTGACCCGTAACGCCCTGCCGAGCCGCGGTCTTCGGTATGACCACTTCGTGCTCGCCGCCGTGCGCTCGAGGTCCTGACGATCCAGCGCGGTCATTCATCCATGTCACCTGTCCAAATGCCTGGGGAAAAGCCTCAGGGACGCTTTTGTTCCGTGTGCACTCGTTCGGTTGAGGCCCCGCGGGAGACGCGCTCGACCGCGGCACGCAAATCTTCAAAATCGTAGGGCTTGGTCAGAAAGACGACATTCGCAAGCGCGCGAACATCATCACCCATGGCACCTTTTCCTGATGCGATGATGATCGGAAGAGTGGGATAGAGGCCACGAAGCTCGCAGACGAGCTCTTCACCAGGGCGATCGGGCAATCCCAAATCAACCATGGCAAACGCAACCGCGCCTTGATGCATCTGTGCCAACTCGAGCGCGCGCGCTGCCGAGGCCGCTTCCAGCACATGAAAGCCCAGTTCATCGAGTGCGTCCATTGCGACCATCGCAACGAGAAGCTCATCCTCAACCAGCAGCGCGTAGCGTCTTTCTCTCGTCACACCGGGAACCCCAAACACCGGGAAACTCTAGCGAGCCGCCAAGGAACCGGCAAAGAAGCGGTCAAAGGAATGAGCAAGGAACCAGCAGGGACACGACCGTGCAAGCCGCCAAGCCGCTAGGTAACCGCGCCCACGCAGAAACGTTCAGACAAATCCGCTCATGCCAGAAAAGGAAATCCCCAGGAACCAAAGCTTGCCTTCGGCATTGAATCGGCAACCCGGCTACGCCCCCCTCCCCTGTGGCCGGCTTTAGAGGCGCCATCGGCCCCCCCTGATGGCGCCTCCCTTTTTGTGCTGGCGGGTTCTACGAGGGATTACGCTCGCGATCTCAACGAGGGGCCTCCAACCACCGCGCGCTCACACCACGGCATGGTCCTGCCGCTTCTGCGCCTTGCGCTCAAAGAACAGCGCCTGGCTGATGACCGCCGATACCATCGCAGGCTGGTAGGGTTTGGTGATCAGGAAGGTCGGCTCGGGGCGGATACCGGTCAGCAATCGCTCCGGATAGGCCGTGATGAAGATAACAGGGACCTCAAACGTGTTGAGCAGATCGTTGACGGCATCGATGCCGGAACTGCCGTCGGCGAGCTGAATATCAGCCAAAATCAGTCCAGGCTTCTTCTCCTTCGCCAGCGCCACGGCTTCTTTGCGGGTGCGCGCCACGCCCTGCACATCGTGACCCAGATTCTCGACCAGCGATTGCAGGTCCATCGCGATGAGGGCCTCATCCTCGATGATCATGATGTTGGTCGCGATCTGGCTGGCGAGCTCCCTGCCGCATTCGTCGATCAGCTCCCGCAACTCGGCTACGCCAACGCCCAGGATGCGTGACGCCTCCTCCTCCGAAAACCCTTCCAGCGACACCAGCAAGAAGGCCTGCCGCGGCATGGCCCCAATCTGGCTGAGGTGCCGGTTCGCCGGATGGGAGTCGACCGGGTCGCTCTGGCCGTTAACCGCAAGGGAATTCCATATCTTGGAGAAGATCCGGAACATTTCGACCCGGATGGACGTTTTGTCAGCGATCAGTTCCGGCTGATTGACCAGGGTGTTGAGCGCGGCTTCGACGTATTTGTCACCGGAAACCTGACTACCCGTCAGAGCCCGCGCGTAGCGCCTCAGAAACGGCAGGTGGCTGCTAACGGTCTGAGATATCGACATAATTCCCTCCAAGCACTTAGGCGATCGGGCCCTTGCCCCACCAGCGTTCGAGTCTGCTGTGAACGCGCCAACGGAAAGAAAGTTCCGGCACATGGAACCAGCTCGGCGACCTCTGAGTTATAGACTTGCGACATCCCGCCGCCAGGGGGCGGCCGGCTCGGGAGACAGCACCGCGATGAAAGAGAGGACACGGCAACCGCCGGAAGAGCCCATGCCGCAAACCGAAAAACTCGAGGAGTCGCCAAAAGGGCGGCTGAGCCGAGATGTCCAGCGCAAGATCGGGCAGCAACTGCGCGCCATGTACACCGATGTGGTTAACGAGGGGGTGCCAGACCGCTTCGCCGACCTTCTTCGGCGTCTCGACGACAAAAACAAGTAGAGAGGCTTCATGCCTGCTCAGCATGATATGCGCGAGTCTATGCTGGCGGCGGTCCCGAACCTTCGGGCCTTTGCCGTTTCACTGTGCGGTGACATAGACCGCGCCAATGATCTCGTCCAGGAAACCCTGCTGCGTGCATGGGCTCACCAGGATTCATTTGAGCCTGGCACCAACATGTCTGCCTGGCTATTCACAATCCTACGAAATCACTTTCGGACCGAGTATCGCAAGCGTCGGCGCGAAGTTGAGGACGCCGATGGCGGCTATGCGGAGCGTCTGACATCACCTGAAGCGCAAACTGGGCATGTGGAGTTCGGAGAACTGCGCGAGGCGCTGCTTCACCTTCCCCCGGATCAACGCGAGGCGCTCATTCTGGTTGGCGCCTCCGGCTTCTCCTACGAAGAGGCCGCGCATATCTGCGAGTGTGCCGTCGGTACGATCAAGAGCCGGGTCAATCGCGCAAGAAAGAAACTTGCTGAGCTTCTCACGATCGAGCTCGAGCCGGAGCCGGAATCAGCACCCCAAGTCTTGATACGTCGCGCCGTCTAACGAGGTGATGCTCTACGCAACAATCGCGCGGCTTACATAATGGCTGAGCATCATTCTGGATTGGATCCGATTGCTTGGCTCGCCGCAATCGTTGAACAATCCGACGATGCAATCATAAGCAAAGACCTCAACGGTATTGTCACCTCGTGGAACATCGGCGCAGAGCAAATTTTCGGCTACAAGGCTGCTGATATCGTAGGGCAGTCCATCCTGAAGCTGATCCCGCCGGATCGCCACGCCGAGGAGGACTTCATCCTCGAGAAGGTGAGAGCGGGCGAGCGCATCAAACAGTACGATACGGTGCGCCGGCGCAAGGACGGGACGCTGGTCGACGTTTCCCTCACGATTTCCGCGATTTTCGTTGATGGCAAGATTGTCGGAGTGTCCAAGATCGCGCGCGATATCACCGCACGAAAGCAGGCTCAGTTCGCTCAGACACTTCTGCTCAGGGAGCTCAATCACCGCACCAAGAATCTTCTGGCCGTTGCTGATGCAATCGTGCGCCAGACGTCGAAATCATCTCCACCAGAGGAGTTAATCGATCGCATCAGCCGCCGTCTTCACGCCCTATCCGTAAGTCAGGATCTGATGATCGATTCCGAATGGCGCGGCGCGGACATTACCAGCATTATTCAATGGCAACTCGCCTCGATCATCGAAGACCATGCGAGCCGGATAAAACTGAACGGCCCTTTGTGCAAGCTCAACCCTCGCACAGCTCAGGCCCTTGGCTTGGCGATCTTCGAGCTTGCAACCAATGCGCTCAAATTCGGCTCACTGTCAGCGCAAGCTGGCACGGTCCAGATTGTCTGGTCTGTT
>Ga0126377_10003956_pt1 | contig 10651 bp, 12 predicted proteins | sample PanSoiMetPlot_22_FD_92647 | JGI IMG/M metagenome (GOLD analysis project Ga0126377, IMG submission 92647) | Tropical forest soil microbial communities from Panama - MetaG Plot_22 | ecosystem: Environmental > Terrestrial > Soil > Tropical forest > Bulk soil | place: Panama | collected 2016-02-17 | reverse complement strand
TCGAGTTCCGCGCCGCGTTCTGCAGCCGCAGCACCTCGACGCTTCGCCGCGCCTGGTAGGCACGCAGGGCGCTTGTCACGTCGTCGGTCTGCGCGGCGAGGCTGTCGGCCAGATCGATTGCATCCTCGAGCGCGAGCTTGGTTCCCGATCCGATGGAGAAGTGCGCCGTGTGCGCCGCATCGCCGACGAGCACCACCGGCGTCCGGTGGTCCGCGCCGCCGGCTTCGTGAATCCACGTGCGACACACGACCCGGGGAAAGCGGATCCACTGCGACGAGCCCTGGAGATGGGCGGCGTTCGACATCAGCGCGTGGCCGTCGAGGTACCGCGCGAAGAGCTCCTCGCAGAATCGAATGCCGGCCTCTTTGGACATCCGGTCGATGCCGGCCGCCTGCCAGACGTCGTCGGGCGTTTCGACGATGAACGTGGACGCGTCCTTGTCGAAGCGGTAGGCGTGCGCCTGGAACCATCCCCACTGTGTCTTCTCGAAGGCGAACGTGAACGCGTCGAACAGCTTGTGCGTGCCCAGCCAGACAAAGCGGCACCGACCCAGCCTGATGTCCGGTTGAAACGTCGACGCGTACCGCGCGCGGATGCGGCTGTTCAGGCCGTCGGCAGCGACGACGAGATCCGCGTCGACGGACGCATCGTCTGCGACCTCTTTCTCGAAACAGAGCTGGACGCCCAGCTCCGCGCAGCGCGTCTGCAGGATGTTCAGCAGCCGATGACGGCCGATGCCGCAGAAACCGTGGCCGGATGATCGAATGGTGCGACCAGCGAAGTGAATCTCGATGTCGTCCCAGTGGTTGAACGCATCGAGAATCTGCGTGGCCGTCTGCGGGTCGGCTGCGCGGAGCGCCGACAGCGTCTGATCGGAGAAGACGACGCCCCAGCCGAACGTGTCGCCGGCGCGGTTGCGCTCGAGGACCGTGACCTGATGGGAGGGATTCCGCCGTTTCATGAGCAGGGCGAAGTACAGCCCTGCCGGTCCCCCGCCGACGCACGTGATGCGCATGGCCGCATTAATTTTATGACTTGATATTTTAGGTGTCAAGTAATTTAAGGCTTGGATGATGGGCGGAGAGAAATCGGATTAGAATCCGTCCGTTCGTCACCGACCTCGGGCTGCTCGAAAACCGGTTTCAGTTTCAGAGGTATCTCAGACATGGCGTCGACCCTGGCCGCACTCGTTGACGACCTGAACGCAGGACGCCTGCGCATCGTCGATCTGACGCAGCCGCTCGGGCCGTCGACGCCCGTGATCGGCCTGCCGCCGATGTTTGCTCCGTCGCCCGGCGTCACGATCGAGACGATCTCGCGTTACGACGAGAAAGGTCCGGCGTGGTACTGGAACACCGTGCGCTTCGGCGAACACACTGGAACCCATTTCGATGCGCCCGTGCATTGGGTGACAGGAAAGGACCTGGCGAACAACGCCTGCGATACCATCCCGGCGCGCAGTTTCGTCGGCCCCGCGTGCGTCATCGACGTCACGAGCGATGTTGCCGGCAACCCGGACTTTCTGCTGACGCCCGAACGAATCGGAACGTGGGAGGCCGCGCACGGCCGCATTCCGAAGGGCGCCTGGGTCCTGCTGCGGACCGGATGGAGCCGGCGGACGGACACCGCGTCGTTTCTGAACGTGGCCGCGGATGGCCCGCACAGCCCCGGCTTCGCCGCGGCCGCGTCGAGATTGCTGGCCCACGATCGGGACGTGCTCGGCGTCGGCGTCGAAACGATCGGGACGGACGCCGGCCAGGCCGGCACCTTCGATCCGCCGTTTCCCAACCACACGATCATGCACGGCGCCGGAAAATTCGGACTCGCGAGTCTCTGCAATCTCGATCAGCTGCCGCCGGTGGGCGCGGTGGTGATCGCGGCGCCCCTGAAGATCGTCAACGGGAGCGGCAGTCCGCTGCGCGTCGTCGCGATCGTCCCGGCCTGAGCGTCACCTTCTGAGCGCCGGGTGGACGTAACCGGCGGGAAGCGTCTTCGACGTGTCCGGCCGCACGCTGAGGTAATCGAGATGATCCGCGATGTCGTCGAATCCGTGCGGCACGCCCGCCGGCACGACGACGACGTCGCCGGGTTCGACCTTGCGGCGATCGCCGCCCTTGAACGTGCCGCCCGTACTCGGACCAACAGCCAGCCGGACGAACTCGGTTTCCGGCGGAAACGGCCGCTCGTTGTCCACGGTGCCGCGCGTGACGAGGACGCCGCTCCCGGACAGGATATAGAAGACTTCGGTGACTTGACTGTGGCTGATCGCGGCGATCGGCGCGCCGGCGCGCGTCGGCCCGCGATGCAGGACGCCGACGCCGATCTGATAGCCGCCCGCGTCGGCGACCTTGATCTGCCGATCGGTGCCGGCGCCTTCGGTCCCTGAATACTTGAGGACCGCATCGATCTCGCCGTGCGTGATTCCGACAACCGGCACGCTTGTGCGGGATTGTCCGACCAGCAACGGTGCCGCAGCCACGATCACGAGAGTTGCTGCAAGCGTTGAGACTTTTCTGTCTGGACTCATGGAGGGAACTGTACAAGACTCAGGGGCGTGCGTGCGGCACTCGTTGCGTCGGTCATCCTCGTGTGTTTCGTTCTGGCACCGAGCGCGTCAGCGCAGACCGACGAAATCCAGGTGTATGACGGCGGCCTGGCTGCGCCTGGCGTTTTCAACCTGACGTGGCACAACAACTTCACGTCGAAGGGCGTGACGACGCCGGCGTTTCCGGGAGCAGTGGTGGCCGACAAGTCCTGGAACGGGGTGCCGGAGTGGGCATATGGCGTCACCCGCTGGTTCGAGGCCGGGCTGTACATGCCGCTCTACACGCATGACAAAGATCAGGGTTGGGGACTCGACGGCTTCAAGCTGCGGACGCTTTTTGCCGTCCCCGACGCCGACGATCGCACGTTCCTGTACGGCGCGAACTTCGAGTTCAGTTTCAACGCGAAGCGCTGGGACACGACGCGGTTCACCTCGGAAATCCGTCCGATCATCGGCTGGCACCTGGGCGAGGTGGACGTCATCGTCAATCCGATCGTCGACACCGCGTACGACGGGATCAAGAACCTCGAGTTCGTGCCCGCGTCGCGCCTGGCATTCAAGGTCGGCCGAAGCTGGCAACTGGCCGCGGAGGAGTACGACGACTTCGGCAAAGTCAGCGGCTTTCTTCCGGCGAGCGAACAGGTCCACCAGCTTTATTTCGTGGTCGATCATTCCGGCCGGATTGACATCGAGGCCGGCGTCGGATTCGGCCTGACCAGCGCATCGGACGCGGTGACGTTCAAGCTGATTCTTTCCGGCGACTTCAACAAGCCTCGAACGGTGAAGCAGTGAGCGGACAGGCCATTTCGATCTCGACCAGGCCTTCGCGTTCGCCGCGGACCTCACGCCCGGTCGTGCGAAAGCCATTTCGTTCGTAACAGCGCTGCGCACGCTGGTTGCCCCGTGCGATCCGCAGCCTGACCTCGCGGGCGCCTTCTCCTCTGGCCCACGCCAGGACGGACCCTACGAGCGCGTCGGCGGCGGCCCCGCCGCGAAGCGACGGATGGACCCACATCGCCATGAGGTTGACGACCGTGGTCTCGCCGCCGTCACGGGCACCGGCGACGATGCCTCGCGGTTCGTCCGCGTCGAGGATGAACGTTGCACCCGGCGAGAGCCACAGCTGCCAGTCGGCCGTCGTCCGAGCCAGCTCGCGCTCGTACGTCGAGCCAAATGCAGACGGAGACTCCGACAGCGCCTGAAGTCGGACAGCACGGAGGATCGGTTCGTCCCCGAACGTTGCGCGCCGAACGCTGAACTGCACAGCTGAGTCGCTCCTCTCTCTTCCGAAGGTCACACCGAATTTCAACCGAACGCTTACCGGCGCGTGACAAACGCAACAGTCTGCCCGCGTATCGTCGTCACGTCGACCTGTCCCGACTGTCCACGGCAATGACCCGATCAGCGGAGGACGCGTGATGAAGGATATCGGCATCATCGGTGGCGGCGTGGCGGGACTGCAACTCGCCTTGTCGCTGCAGAAGGACGGCATTCCGGCGACGCTCTACGCCGAGCGGACACCGGAGCAGCAGCGTGCGTGCCGGCTCTCGAACATGGTCGCGCGAAACGCGTGCACGCGGGCGCGCGAGCGCGAGCTGGGCGTCAACCACTGGGACAGTCAGTCACACGACATGGTGCGGCTCGCGATGACCGTCCGGGGACCGCGGTCCTTTTCGTTCTCGGGGCGGATGATGTCGCCAGCCCATGCGGTCGACATGCGCATTTACTGGGCGCGCCTGCTGGAAGACTTCGCGAGCGGCGGCGGCAGCGTCGTGATCCACACCGTTCAGGCCAGTGAGCTGGATTCGCTGGCATCGCAGCACGAGCTGGTCGTGGTCGCGTCGGGCCGCGCAAGCCTCTCGGCGCTTTTCCCGCGGGTGCCCGAACACTCGCCGTTCACAGCCCCGCAGCGCCTGGCGACGGCTGCACTGTATCGCGGAATCGCCTACTCAGAACCGCGCGCGCTGGAGGTATTCGTCAATCCGGGGCACGGCGAGATCCTGGCCGTGCCGTACGTGTCGTTCGAGCCCGGCCTGACGGGCATCGGCATCCTGGGCACGGGGCAGGGCGCTTTCGCGTCCCTTCGGCATGTCCGCTACGACGACGACCCGCGGGCGTTCTGCAGGAGCGTGCTGGCCATCCTTCGCGAGTACGCCCCATCGCTCTTCGAGCGGATCGATGCGGCCCGGTTCGACCTCGCGCGGCCGTCCGACCTCGGCTACGCCGCGATCACGCCGACCGTGCGCCGCGGGTTCACCGCGTTGTCGAAGGAGCGTTACGCTGTTGCGCTGGGGGATGCCCACATCGTGATCGATCCCATCACGGGACAGGGCGCCAATAACGCATCCCACGCTGCGGCGGTCCTGAGCGCCGCGATTCGCAACTCTCAGACGTTCGACCGGGCATTCTGCGAGCGCGTGGAAACGGCGATCTGCTCGCACAGCGTGCCGGTCAGCGACGCGGCCAACGCACGGCTGATGCCGCCGGAGCCGCATTTCCGCGAATTGCTGGCTGCCGCGTCGCGGCATCAGGCCGTCGCGGATCTGTACGCCAACGGCTACAACGATCCCGAGGGCTTCTGGGCGATTGCGTCGAGCGCCGATCGGACCGCCGAGTTCCTGGGCGGTGTCCGAGCGGAGTCCACGATCGTGCCTGCGGCCAACTGATCTTCCCACACCGGCGCCTGTCGCGGGATACTGACGCGCGATGAATCGCGCGGCAATCGCCAGCGGCATCGTACTCGCGCTAATCGGCAGCTGTGTGTCGGCGTCGGCCCAATCCGCTTCGCCGACCGACGAGAACTGGGACATCCGCGCGTCGCTGGCAACCTACGTATTCACCAGCGAGGACAACTACGTTCAGCCAACCATCACCGCGGACCACGGGCGCCTTCATCTGGAAAGCCGGTATAACTACGAAGAGCATCATTCGCTGTCGGCCCTCGTCGGCTGGAACCTCGAATTCGGCGAGACAGTGAAGCTCGATCTGACGCCGATGATTGGCGGCGTCTTCGGAAGAATCGACGGCGTGATACCGGCGCTCGCAGCCGACCTCTCCTGGAGGCGGCTCGAGGCGTACTCCGAAGCCGAAGTCGTGATCGACGTTCACGACGCGAGCAGCAGCTTTTTCTACAGCTGGTCTGAATTCAGCATCTGGCCGACCGAGCGGTTTCGCGCCGGCGGCGTCGTGCAGCGAACGCGCGTCTACCAGACGCCTCGCGAGGTTCAGCGCGGCCTGCTCGCCGGAGCCGTGATGTCAAAACTCGAAGGTACGGTGTACCTGTTCAATCCCGGCTCCGACGATCAGTTTCTCGTGTTCTCGATCGGCGTCAGGTTCTAGCCTAGAACCTGAACGTGACGCCGCCGGTGAAGTCCAGAAGGTTCGCGTACTGTGCGTTGCCCACGAGGTAGCAGCCCCAGTACGGATCGCACCACCAGCCGCCAGGATCGCTCTTGATGTACGCGGGCGTCCAGCGCATGCCGGCACGGAACCCGACCTTTGGCGACGGGTACACCTTGACGCCTCCGCCCCAGGTGCTGGAGTACTTCGTGGTTCCCGAGATCGTTCCGTTTCTCGCGACCGTTGTGAACGTGACGTCGCCATAGGTGGTGGCGCCGAACCCGCCCATCAGATACGGCCGCACCTTGCCATCGTGCCCGCCCCAGTTGTACGCGAAGTAGCCGTGGTAGGTGTTGACCGACATGTCGCCAACTTCAACCGTCGTGGTGCCGCCGACCGTGAGCTTCGTCGGCTGGTTCGAGAAGATGAAGCCGACTTCGGCGCCCTCGCCGAACAACACGCCGACGTCGAAGCCCCAGCCGAACGAATCTTTCGGATCGATGCGGTCGAAGACCCCGACGCCCGGAACCGCAAAAGAGTTGCCGCTCACGCCGTCCTGAAGGACCCAGCCGGCAAAGACGCCGACTTCTCCTTGGACTTGTGCGCGCGCAGGCGCGGCCGTCATTGCCACCAGCGCCGTGACGAGGGCAAGGCAGATCCCGATTCGTTTCAGCATCGATGGTCCTCCGTGAGTACGCGGGCGGCGACGGCCGCTGCGATCACAGAGTACCAGCCCCGTCGATCACTGCCATCTGGCAATAGCAACAGGTCACGCGCGCGCAGCGCTTACTTGAATTCGACCTGTTCGAATCCGAGACCCTTCAGGAACGTCGTCACCGTCGTCCGCGCGTTTGCGGTCGCGGTCGGAAGGATGCCCGCGTCGAGTGCGGCCTGGCGGACCTGGCGCTCTGCTTCGCGGCGGACGTCCGATTCCAGATTCGGATCTGGATGAGTGAAGAGTCCCGTCTCGCGGGTGTACACGCGCGTGCGATCGTTGTCGATGCGCGTCGAGAACACTTCGGCAGGCGGAATCGAGATCTGCACCGCGTGTCCCATGATCTCGATCTGGCGCGCGTCGATATTGCCGAGGTCGACCCCGGCGGTCACTTCGCCGTAGACGATCAGCAGCAGGCGATCCCCCGCCAGCAGCTTCGGCAAGTAGCGGTTCTCCTGTCCGCCGGACACGATCTTGTCCATGCCGTAGACGACCGTTTCGAGGCGCTGCAGCTGCCGGATGTGCCGCACGACCGTCGGCCGGCTCGTGTCGATCGTGACGCCGGATCGGCGCAGGTACCACAGGCCGAGCCCCCCGATGAGCGCTGCGGCAACGAAGCCCGCGATGAAGCCGAGGAAGCTGCGCACGAAGGCGATCTTAGTAGAGGTACAAGGGGTTCAAAAGGTTCAAGAGGTACAAGAGGTTGATGAGGTTCAAGAGGTTCAGCTGCGACGGCCTGAGTCCAGGTAGCGCATCAAGCGGGTCGTCGCGGTCGCTGCTCGAGCGGTAAGAAGAGCGAGGCGTTCGTACTCCGCGATTTCTGGATCGCACACGCACCGACCGTGCCGATCTCCAGCGAACCGCTGGAACTTCTTGAACCTGCGCACCCCTTGAACCTCCCTGGCTCAGATTGCGTTCAACTCCATCGCCTGCAACCGCTCCGGATCCGCGATCGCCTCGATGTCGACGACCTTGTCGTCGTGAATGGTGAACGCCAACACCATCCGCAGCCTCCCGCGCGGCGCCACGACGAGGCCGACGGCGCCGTTGATGAGGGCAGGTTGGGCGGCGCGGGCGCCGGCGCGCACGGCGCGTTCGGCGACGACTGCGGCGCCCCGAAGTGCCGTCGTGCCCAGCCGCATCGCGGCCGAATCCGTTCGCAGCACGACGTCCGGGTCGAGAATCGCGAGCAGACCCTCCAGATTGCCGCCGCGCGCGGCAGCGAGAAACGCGTCGACGACCTCGCGCTGACGCGCCACGTTCGAGTCGGCCGGCGCGGGCGACCCCTGCACCCGGCGCCGTGCGCGGCTGGCGAGCTGCCGCGCAGCCTCGGGCGAGCGCCCGACGATCGGCGCGATCTCGTCGAACGGCATGGCGAACATGTCATGCAGGACGAACGCGAGCCGCTCGGCCGGCGCCAGCGTGTCGAGGATGACCAGCAGCGCAAGCCCGACCGAATTCGCGAGCAGCGTTTCCTGTTCCGGATCAGGGCCTGCCTGCGGGCCGGCCTTCCGTTCGACGACTGGTGCGTCGAGCGAATCCTCCGCGCGCGCCTTGCGCGATCGCAACATGTCGAGCGACACACGCGCGACGACCGTCGTGAGCCAGCCCCCGAGGTTGTCGATCCCGCTCGAGTCCGAGCGGCTCAACCGCAGCCACGCCTCCTGAACCGCGTCGTCCGCCTCGGTCAGCGATCCGAGCACGCGGTACGCGACCGCCCGCAGATGGGCTCGATTCTTCTCGAACTGATCAGCCAGTGATTCGTGTCGATCCATCGTCACATTTCTCCTCGCCGATTCGTCATCTCGAATGACGAACGACAGGGAACAGATGTGACACAGAAGAGGAGACCCATCATGCAGGCACGAATGCCCAACGCAGTCATGATCATGCCCGATGCGATGAAGGCGCTGCTGGCGCTCGGGAAGTCAGCCGAAAACGGCTGTGTGCCCTCGCGGACGACCGCGCTCGTCCAGCTCCGCGCAAGCCAGATCAACGGCTGCAGCGTGTGCGTCGACATGCACGCGCGGCTCATGAAGCAGGCAGGCGAAACCGACGAGCGGCTGTTGACGGTCGCGGCGTGGCGCGACGCTCCTTATTTCACGGACGCGGAACGCGCAGCCCTGTCGCTGGCTGAAGCCGTGACGCGGCTCAGCGACAAGAGCGACCCGGTTCCGGACGAGGTCTGGGACGAAGCGGCCCGCCACTACGACCAGCCCGCGCTCGCCGCCCTGCTCGTCGGCATCGCGGCGATCAACGCGTGGAACCGCCTCAACGTCGCAACGCGCCAGGTCGCGTTCGGGCTTCCCGAGCAGGTGGCGGTGACGTAGGACGGCCGTCGGCCTTTCCAGTATGATGGACCGACATGTCCATCATGCGGGAATCAGAACGCGATGTGAACGAGCGCGTCGCCGAGCGAATCCGCGGATTGCGGGCGACGCGCAACCTCTCGCTCGACGCGCTGGCGGGCAGGAGCGGCGTCAGCCGCTCGATGATCTCCCTGATCGAGCGCGGCGAGAGCAGCCCCACCGCCGTCGTCCTTGAAAAGCTTGCCGGCGGACTCAACGTGACGCTTGCGTCTCTGTTCGATGCGCCAGCCGTGAATGGCGGCGCGAGGACGCACGGCGGTCCCGTCGCGAGGCGCAACGATCAGCCGCAGTGGAAGGATCCTGCTTCGGGCTACCTGCGACGCAACGTCTCGCCACCAGGCGTGTCGCAGCCCATGCACATCGTCGAGGTCCGCTTCCCTCCGGGCGCTCGCGTGGCCTTCGAGACCGGCGGGCGGGACGTGCGTGTGCATCAGCAGGTCTGGGTGCTGGACGGGGCGATCGACATCACGATCGGATCGCAGCGTCACCGGCTCCGCCAGGGCGACTGCGTCGCCATGCAGCTCGACCAGCCGACGATCTTCCACAATCCCACGCGGCGATCGACGCGGTACGCGGTCGTGATCGCGTCCGAAACGGCGGTGCGGCGATGACGACGACGTCCACGCCGCGGTGGTCCATTCGCCGGCTGGCGACCGTCGACGAGAAACAGATCGCCGCGCTCGCCGACGTCCTCATCGACTGCGTCGAGGGCGGCGCGTCGGTCAGCTTCATGCTGCCGCTGACACGGGACCGCGCGTGTGCCTTCTGGCGCCGTGTCGCGCAGGGCGTCGCGAAAGGGGAGCGCGCCCTGCTCGTTGCCGAGGACGACCAGGGGATCTGCGGCACGGTGCAGTTGATCCTGGATCTGCCCGAGAACCAACCGCACCGCGCGGACCTGGCGAAGATGCTCGTCCTCCAGCGCGTCCGTCGTCAGGGACTCGGGGCCGCGTTGATGCGCGCGGCCGAGGCCATGGCGCTCGAATGCGGACGCACGTTGTTGGTGCTCGACGCCGTGACCGGCGGCGACGCCGAGCGGCTCTACGGTTCGCTCGGCTGGCACAGGGTCGGTGTGATTCCCGGGTACGCGCTGATGCCGGATGGCGAGCCCTGCAGCACGACGTATTTCTATCGCGATCTCACCGGGCCTGCCGGCGCACAAAAGGCGTAGAATCGGCCTCTCACTCCGGGAGGTTGACCGTGCGCCGGAAGATCGGGCTCGCCCTCGTCGCGGTGAACGTCGTGATCGCGGTCGGCGCAGGCGCGCAGTCCGCCCGTCCGTCCGGCGGCTGGAAGCCGCCGCGGACTCCTGACGGTCAGCCCGACCTGCAGGGCACCTGGACCAACGCCACGCTCACCCCGTTCGAGCGTCCGGCCAGCCTGCGCGACAAGGCATTCGTCACCGAGGCCGAGGCGGCGAAGCTCGAAGAGCAGGCGGCAATCCGGCGGGACGAAGACGGCCCGCCCCGGACCGGCGACGTCGGCAGCTACAACCAGTTCTGGTTCGATTCCGGGGATCGCATCGTCGCGACGCGCCGGACGTCGCTGGTCGTCGATCCACCTGACGGCCGCGTGCCGCTGAAGCCGGAAGCGGAGAAGGCGCGCGACTACGCGAGCGCCCATCAGGGCGACTCGTACGAATTCATGAGCGTGTGGGATCGCTGCATCACGCGCGGCGTTCCCGGC
>Ga0126377_10003955_pt1 | contig 10652 bp, 13 predicted proteins | sample PanSoiMetPlot_22_FD_92647 | JGI IMG/M metagenome (GOLD analysis project Ga0126377, IMG submission 92647) | Tropical forest soil microbial communities from Panama - MetaG Plot_22 | ecosystem: Environmental > Terrestrial > Soil > Tropical forest > Bulk soil | place: Panama | collected 2016-02-17 | reverse complement strand
TTGACGAAGGGCATGCCGCACTTGTCGGCGTACTGCTCGATCGGGTCCTGGGCCTGCTTCTTGGTCCCGATGAACAGGACGTTCCCGCCGTTGGCGGTCACGTCGCGCACGAACGTGTAGGCGGTCTCGATCCGCGCCAGGGTCTGCTGCAGATCGATGATGTAGATCCCGTTGCGCTCCCCGAAGATGAACCGCTTCATCTTGGGGTTCCACCGGCGGGTCTGATGCCCGAAGTGGACACCCGCCTCGAGGAGCTGCTTCATGGTGACGACGGCCACGTGGTGTTCCTTCCCATCGGTTGGCGTGACCGGCCCGGCGCCCGGAGGCGACCGTGGGGTGGGCCGGCTGCGATGTTTCGTGCAGTGGTGGTGACGGCCGGGTTCCCGACCGACGGGACAGCCTACCGGCGAGCGCCGCCCCAGCGCATCCCGGTATGTCACGCGACCACCGGCCACCAGCAGCAGAACAGCGCCCGCACCGCCCGCTCCCGCACCGCGTCGGGCGCCAGCGGCAGCAGCACGACATCGAACGCCGCCCCGGAGAACAGGTCGGCCGGGTCGATGTAGTCGCTCCCCACCCGCGCCCCGAAGTGGAACCGCGCCCCCGCCACCCCCACGATCTGTCCCTGCCGCACCCGCTGCCCGAGCACGACGCTTAGCCGCGCCAGGTAGGAGTACGAGGTCCGCACCCCGTCGGGATGCGCCACGGTCACGTACAGCGCCCCGCCGACCGGCCCGGCGAAGCTGACCACGCCCCCGGCGCTGGCCCGCACCGGCGTCCCGGGCACGGTGGCGTACTCGAGCCCCCGGTTCCCCGCCCCGAAGGGCGTGGCCGGCAGGTGGAAGGGATCGACCACGGGCGCATCGACCGGCGGCACGTACGCCGCCCCCGGTCCCGGCCCCGCGCCGGCCGGCACGGCCACGCCGAGGGCGACGACCACCGCCGCGGCGATCGTTCGTATGAGCATGCGCGGTCCTCCACAGGCGCGTCGACAGTGCGGCCGGAAGGACCCGGCGATCGACGGCGGCCGCCGCTCAGCGGCGACCACCCGGCCTGAGGATCAGGCGAGCTCCCGCTCCGCCACGGCGAGCCGCCGGCGGAGCTGGCCCACGGCCTTGCCGTGGATCTGGCAGGCCCGGCTCTCGGTCACCCCGAGCACCGCGCCGATCTCGGCGAGCGTCAGCCCGTCGTAGTAGTAGAGGCTGACGACCTCGCGCTCCCGCTCGCCGAGCTCGTCGATGGCCTCGGCGAGCGCCCGCCGGGTCTCCTCCAGCTCGACGTGGTGCCCCGGCGCCTCGCTGCCGTCGACCAGCACGTCGCCCACGGTCATGGGCGACTCGCCGTCGACGGCCGCACCGAGCGCGGCGTCGAAGTTGACCAGATTGACGACCGCGACCTGCGACAGCGCCCGCTGCAGCTCGTCGGCGGTCATCCCCAGAGCCAGGGCCAGCTCGGACTCGGTCGGCGACCGGTGCAGCTCGGACTGCAGGTCGCCCACGGCGGTGTCGATCGCCCGCGCCTTGGCCCGCACCGACCGCGGCACCCAGTCGTAGGAGCGCAGCTCGTCGAGGATGTTCCCCTTGATCCGGGCGATGGCGTAGGTCTCGAACCGGTACCCCCGGTCGGGGTCGAACCGCTCGACGGCGTCGATCAGCCCGAACACCCCGTAGCTCACGAGGTCGGACCGGTCGACGTGGCTGGGAGCGGTCGCCGCCATCCGCCCCGCGACGAACTGCACGAGCGGTGCGTAGTGGACGATCAGTTCATCCCTCGCCGACTGCTGGTGCGCGTGCTTGTGCGCGTGCCAGAGCCTGCGAATCTGCTCCTCGACGTTCATCGTGTCGCGTCCCTAAGCCCTTGGGTGGGTGGCGTCGAACACGGACCTCAGCCGTTCCTTGGAGACGTGAGTGTAACGCTGCGTCGTGGCCACGTCCGCATGGCCGAGCAGCTCCTGGACAATCCGCAGGTCAGCGCCCCCGTCCAAGAGATGGGTGGCGAAGGAATGACGCAGAGCGTGAGGATGCGTGGGCGCAGCGGATCGGCGATCGACGATCCGCCGGGCGTCCCGCGGCGTCATCCGCCGCCCCCGGGCGTTGAGGAAGACGGCGGCCGCCGGCGTCTCCCCGGTCGCCATCGCCGCCCGCCCGTCCCGCAGCCACCGCCCGAGAGCGGCCACCGCGGGATCGCTCAGGGGCACGGTCCGCTGCTTGCCGCCCTTCCCCCACACGACGACCCGCCCCCGTCCCAGGTCGACCTCGTCGACGTCGAGCGCCGCCGCCTCCGCCACCCGCAGGCCGCTGCCGTACAGCAGCTCGAGCAGCGCGGTGTCCCGCAAGGCCACCGGCCCGTCCCCGAGCTCGGCGTCCGCACCCGGATCGAGCATCTCCCGCAGCTCGTCGGGCCGCAGCACCCGCGGCAGCCGCGCCTCGCCCTTCGGCGCCGTCAGCCCGGCCGAGGGATCGCGCCCGATGTGCCCGGCCCGCACCAACCACCGGAAGTACCGCCGCAACGCCGACGCCCGCCGGGCGATCGTCCGCCGCGCGTTCCCCTGCGTGGCCATGAACGCCAGGTAGCGCCGCAGGGTCTGCCGCTCGACCGCCGCCGGATCCTGCAATCCCAACCGCTCGGCCCACTCGGTGAAGGCCCGCAGGTCGCGCCGGTAGGCCTCCACGGTCGCCGGCGACGCCGCGGTCAACGACCGGCCGAACTCGTCGAGGTACCAGCCCACGAGCACAACGGTACAGACCAACCACAGGCCAACCTGCGCATACCCATGGATGCTCATGCCTCGTCCTTGCCTCCGGACGCCCCGACCCGCTCGTACCAACCGCCGGACCGCGCCAGCCACCCGGTCTCGCACAACCGCTCCAACCCCGGCGCCAACCGCACCAGGTCGACCCCCGTCCGGGACACCAGGTCGTCGAGCGTCCCGGCCTGCCACCCGATCGCATCGAGCAGCGCAAGGTCCCCGGCCTCGGGCTGCGCCCGCCGATCGCCGGCGTCGCCGCCGTCACCACCACCCGACCCCGCCCCCGCCCGCAGCCCCAGCGCGACCAGCACGTCGTCGATCGAACACACGGGCGCCCGCCCCTCGGCCAGCAGCTCGTTCGTCCCGGCGGCCGCCGGGTTCCGGACCGACCCGGGCACCGCCATCACGTCCACCCCCCGCCGGTCGGCCTCGTCGACGGTGTGCAGCGACCCACCCCGCCGGTGCGACTCGACCACGATCACCAGGTCGGCCAGCCCGGCGATGATCCGGTTGCGCGCCGGGAACCGCCACCGCTCGGGCCGGGCCCCCAGCGGCGCCTCCGACAGCAGCAGCCCCCGCTCCCCCACCTCCCGCCACAGACCCCGGTGCCGCACCGGATAGACGACGTCCAAGCCGCTCCCGACGACCCCGACCGGCGGCGCCCCGCACGCGGCCAGCACCCCCCGGTGCGCGGCCCCGTCGATGCCCGCCGCCAGCCCGGACACCACGACCACCCCGGCGGCCGCCAGGTCCCGCCCCAGCTCGAAGGCGACCCCGGCCCCGGTCGAGGAGCACCGCCGAGTCCCGACGATCGCCACCCGGGGCGCCCCGGCCAGCGCCAGCGGTCCCAGGTGGAACAGCACCGCAGGAGGCTCGACGTCCCCGACCAGGGCGGCCGGATACTCGGCCGACCCGATCAACACGACCCCGACCCCGGCCGCCGCCAGCGCCCGACCGACCCCACCGACGTCGACCGACCGGGCTTCCGCCCGCCACCGGGCGACGAGCTCGCCGTGTCGAGGACCGAGCGCCCGCAGCACGTCCGCCTCGTCCCGCACGTCCCCCGCCAGCAGCCGCTCCCACGCCTCGGCCGGCGACCACCGCCCGAGCACGGCCGTCATGCGCGCGGGCCCCATCCCGGGCAGCCCGGCGATGGCGGCGGCGTACGCCTCGCCCATCGGCAGCCCATCGCCGTGGCCGGCCGGCGGTGACGGCGCCGTTGCCGTCACCACCGGGCCGGATCGCACGGCGGCGGTCGTCTCGAGGGCCATGGCTCACGCCGCCCGGCCACTCAGGAAGGCGGGCGTGGAGCGCAGCGTCAGCGCCGCCGCCACGTGCCCGGCCGTCAGGGGACCCTCGTCGCCGGCCAGGTCGGCGACCGTGCGGGCGACCCGGCGGACGCCGCTGAGCCCCCGGCCGGTCAGCTCGCCGGCCCGCAGCTTGCGCTCCACCAGCCGGGTGGCCCCGCGGTCGAGCTTGGCGGCCTCCTCCAGCCGCCAGGCCGGGAGGTGCGCGTTGGCCGCGATCCCCCGAGCCAACGCCCGGGCCCGGGCCTCGGCGACCCGGGCCGCGACCGCGGCGGTCGGCTCGGCCGTCTCGGTCGAGAGCAGAGCGGCGACCTCGGGCCGGCCGACCTCGACCCGGAGATCGAACCGGTCGACCAGCGGCCCCGACACCCGCCGGGCGTAGCGGGCCTTGGCCGACGGCGAGCAGCGGCACGCACCCGGGGCGCCACCATCGCCGCACGGGCACGGGTTCATCGCGCCGACCAGCAGGACGCGGGCCGGATAGGCCACCCTGGCCGCCGCCCGAGCCACCCGGATCACGCCCTCCTCCAGCGGCTGGCGGAGGTTGTCGAGCACCGCCGCCTCGAACTCGCCCAGTTCGTCGAGAAAGAGGATTCCCCGGTGCGCCAGGCTGACCTCGCCCGGCTGCATCGTGCCCGAGCCGCCACCGACGAGGGAGACGGCCGACGCACCGTGGTGGGGCGCCCGGAACGGCGGCCGCCGGACCAGGCCCCCGGGCGGGAGGGACATGCCCGCCGCCGAGTGGATCCGGGTCGCCTCCAGCGCCTCGCCTGGCGTGAGGTCGGGCAGCAGGCCGGGGAGGCGGCGGGCCAGCATCGTCTTCCCCGCACCCGGCGAGCCGACGAGCAGCAGGTGGTGGCCGCCCGCGGCCGCGACCTCGAGCGCGTAGCGGGCGGCGGGCTGGCCCCGCACGTCGGCCAGGTCGGGCTCGGGCAGCGGCACCGGGGGGTCGGGCGGTGGGGGCGCCGCCGGCCAGGGGCATCGCTCGGTGAGCGCCCCGACCAGGTCGTCGAGCGTGGCCACGGACCTGACCTGATGGCGGCCGAGCAGCTGGGCCTCGACCGCGCACGCCACCGGCACCACCACCTCGGCCTCGCCCAGCGCGTCCACCAGGGGAAGGACGCCCGGCACCGGGCGGACCGACCCGTCGAGCCCGAGCTCGCCCAGGTAGGCGCGGCCGCCGACGCACTCGGGCGGGACCTGCTCGCTGGCCGCCAGCAGCGCCACGGCGATGGCCAGGTCGAGGCCGGAGCCCACCTTGCGCAGCCCGGGCGGGGCCAGGTTGACCGTGACCCGGGACGACGGCCACTTGAGCCTCGACGACAGCAGCGCCGCCCGCACCCGGTCGCGGGCCTCGCGGCACGTCGTGTCCGGGAGGCCGACGACCGTGAAGCCGGGGAGCCCCGACGACACGTGGACCTCGACGCGGACCCGGCGGCCCTCGACGCCGAGCAGCGTGGCGGAACTGACGGTTGCGAGCACGGGCGCGACCTCCTCTACGGGCGCTCACGGCAACGGGTGAGACGGGTGGCCGGGGCCACGAACCGCACCAGGCCCAGCGCCGTGGTGCGTGAGGAGGACGATAACACCCTTGAATGGGTGGGGGAAAGATGAGATAGGCTAGAAATATGGAAAAGGCATCAAGGACGTCAGCAACCCTGTCAGCAACCCATTCAGCGGCCCTCGAAGCGGGGCTCCCGCCGCTCGACGAAGGCGACCATCGCCTCTCGCGTGTCCCGGCTCCCGAAGTTGACGGTCTGGGCCTGGGCCTCGGCCTCGAGCGCCTGGGGCAGGGTGATCTGGGCGCTCTGGTTGAGCAGCCGCTTGGTCATGCTCAGGGCCAGCGGCGGGCCGGCCGCCAGCTGCCCGGCCAGGTCGGCGACGGTGGCGTCGAGCTCGGCGCGGGGCACCACCCGGGTCACCAGGCCCAGGCGCTCGGCCTCCGGGGCGTCGACGATGTCGGCCAGCAGGGCCAGCTCCTTGGCCCGCTGCAGCCCCACGACTCGGGGTAGGACCCACGACCCGCCGCCGTCGATGCTGAGGCCGCGGCGGGCGAAGATCTCCGAGAAGCGGGCGTCGTCGGCCGCCACCACCAGGTCGCAGCCCAGGGCCATGTTCAGGCCGACGCCGACGCACACGCCCGTCACCCTGGCCACCATCGGCTGGGGCACCGAGTGGAGCGCCTCGATGGCGGCCGAGACCGCGCGCATCTCCTGGAGCTGGTGGGCGTGGCCTCCCCCCTCGCCGGTGCCGCTGACGTCGGCGCCGGAGCAGAAGTCGTCGCCCTCCCCGGTGACGACCACGCAGCGGACCTTGTGGTCGGCCGCCACGTCACGGAAGGCCGCCTCGATGTCGGGCCAGGCGGCGCCGGGGATGGCGTTCTTCTTGCCCGGGTTGGTGAAGGTGACGGTGGCGATGGCACCGTCGTCGTCGCGGTCGAGCTGCACATGGCCCATCGGCGGCACGATACTGAGCTTCGTGGGCCTCAACCCGTTCCGTCAGCACCGCCGGTCGCCGGCCGACGTCCTGCTCGTGGTCGCCGCGGTCCTCGTGTGCCTGGCCCTCGTGGCATGGGCGCTCTTCGGCTAGCGCGCACTGGCGGCGGCCGGGGACCGGCGGCTATGTGCTTGCCGCGCACCTGCGGGCAACGGACGGCTCTCGGTCGCGCTCGGCGGGGCGGGCCCCTCGTGGGAGGCTCCGCGGCGGCAGGCGGGTCAGAACGCCGCCTCGATGATCGTGACCTCGCCGGCCAGGACCGATGCGACGTCGAAACGGAGGGCGCGGCGGTGGGTCGGCGGTGCGGCTTCGGCCAGGTAGCGGGCGGCCAGGCGGCGGAGGCGGCGCTGCTTCGTGGGCGTCACTGCTTCTGCCGGGGTGCCGTAGCGGGTGCTGGCTCTGGTCTTGACCTCGCAGAAGACCAGCTCGCCCTGGCGGGCCACGATGAGGTCCAGCTCGCCGTCCTGGCAGCGCCAGTTGCGGGCGAGCACCACGTACCCATGGGCTTCGTACCAGCGGGCGGCGGCGTCCTCGCCCTGGTTGCCCGTGGCCAGGTTGCGGTGGCCCTGCGGGGTGGCCACCGGGCTAGCCGTCCTTGGCGGGGAGCTCCTCGACGTTCACGTCCTTGAACGTCACGATGCGGACCTGCTGCACGAACCGGCTGGTGCGGTACATGTCCCACACCCAGGCGTCGCGCAGCTCGAGCTCGACGAACGTGCGGCCGCCGGCCTCGCGCACCGACTGCTCGACCTCGTTGGCCAGGTAGAAACGCCGCTCCGTCTCGACCACGTACGAGAACATCGGGATGACGTCCTTGTACTCCTTGTAGAGCTGGAGCTCGATGTCGGCTTCGTAGCGCTCGAGGTCCTCGGTGCTCATTCCCGCACCCTACAACCCCGATCTGGCCTAGCTGTCCCGCTTCTCGCGGACCTTCGCGGCCTTCCCGATGCGGTCCCGCAGGTAGTACAGCTTGGCCCGGCGGACGTCGCCCCGGGTGATGCGCTCGATCTTGGCGATCGTGGGCGCATGCAGGGGAAACGTGCGCTCGACCCCCACGCCGTAGCTCACCTTGCGCACCTTGAACGTCTCGCGGACGCCCGAGCCCTCGCGCCCGATGACGACCCCCTGGAACACCTGGATGCGCTCCTTCTGCCCCTCGACCACCCGGACGTGCACCTTGAGGGTGTCACCGGGCCTGAACTCGGGGATGTCGCTGCGCAGGCTGTCCTGATCGACCAGGTCTGTGGGGTTCATCGCGCGTGGCTCCGGCGAGGCGTCGTACAGGCGGACGGAGAAGCGTATCCGCAGACCCACCGGACCACAAAAGCGGACGTCAGAGATCTTCGGGGGAATCCAGCCCGAACTCGGCCAGCAGCCGCCGATCCGCCTCGCTCAGCCCGCCCCGGGCGGCGATGAGGTCGGGCCGCCGGTCGAGCGTCCGCCGCAGCGACTGGGCCCGCCGCCAGCGGGCGATGCGCCCGTGGTCGCCGCTGCGCAGCACCTCGGGCACCGACCACCCCCGGAACTCGGCCGGCCGCGTGTAGTGCGGGTACTCCAGCAGCCCGTCGCTGAACGACTCGTCGTCGGCCGACGCCTCGTTGCCCATCACCCCCGGCACCAACCGGCCGACCGCCTCCAGCACGGTCATCGCCGCCACCTCACCCCCCGCCAGCACGACGTCACCGACCGAGAGCTCGCCGTCACACAGGTGCTCCCGCACCCGCTCGTCGACCCCCTCGTAGCGCCCGCACAGCAGGCTGAACCCCTCCCCCGCCGCCAGCTCCCGGGCCACCGCCTGGTCCAGCCGCCGCCCCGCCGGCCCCAGGTACAGCAGCGGGCGGGGCGGGTCGACGGCCTCGACCGCGGCGAACAGCGGCTCGGGCATCAGCACCATCCCCGCACCCCCGCCGAACGGGGCGTCGTCGACCGACCGGTGGGGGTCGGTGGCGCACGACCGCAGGTCGTGGACCCGGATGTCGAGCGCCCCCGCCGCCCGGGCCCGGCCGAGCAGGCTCTGGTCGGCGAAGCCCGACACCATGGCCGGGAAGATCGTGAACACGTCGATGCGCACGGCGGACCCGATCCGACCCGGCTAAAGGTCGAACAGCCCGTCGGGCGGGTCGATCGTCACTACGCCGGGCCCGTGGGCGACCACGAACGTGACCGGCACCAGGGCGCCCCCGTCCAGCTCCAGCAGGTCGGCCGCCGGGTTGGCCACGACGGCGACGCACGTCCCCACCTCGTCGCCCCCGACGGTCACCACCCGGGCGCCGATCACGTCGTGGACCCACAGCTCGGCCGGATCGTCCAGCGGCGCAGCCCGCAGGACCAGCCCCCGTAGCTCGTCGGCCTCGTCGCGCGTCGAGCGGCCGGTGAACGCGACGATCCAGCGGTCGTGGTGGTGGCGGGCGGTCGCCACGGTCAGCTCACCCCGCTCGCTGTCGAGTACCGCGCCGGGCGACAGCCGCTCGACCCGGTCGGTCGTGAGCTGGACGACGACCTCGCCCCGCAGCCCGTGGGCCCGGGTGACGCGCCCGATCTCGAGGAGCGGCGGTCCGCTCACCGGGGATCAGTCCTCGAACTCGACCTCGACGTCGGTGCCGTCGCGGGCGGCGGCCGCCCGGACGACGGTGCGGATGGCCTGGGCCACCCGGCCCCGCTTGCCGATGACCCGGCCCATGTCGGACCGGCCCACCCGCACGGTCATGCGGGGCACCGACCGGCCCTGGGACAGCTCGATGCGCACGGCGTCGCGGTCCTCGACCAGCGAGCCGACCAGGTGCTCGAGCACGGCCCGGGCCGTGGGCGCCTCGGTGGTCGCCGCGGTGTCGCTCACGCGGAGCCCTCGGCCGGAGCCGGAGCCGGAGCCGGAGGCGCAGCGGCAGCCGCGGCCGCCGCCAGCCCGGCGGTGGAGGTGGTGGCCGCCGAGGCGGGCGGAGCCTCACCCCGGAACTCGGCCATGGCGCCCGAGATCTCGAGCAGCTTGCGGACCGAGTCGGTCGGCTGGGCGCCCTTGCGCAGCCAGTCGACGGCCTTGTCGTTGTCGATGCGGATGGCGGACGGGTCGGGCCGGGGGTCGTAGATGCCCACGATCTCGATGAACCGACCGTTGCGGGGCGACCGGGAGTCGGCCGCGACGACGCGGTAGGTCGGCTGCTTCTTCTTGCCCATCCGCATGAGGCGGAGCTTGACGGCCACTGTGTCTTCCTTCGTGTTGGGCGGTCACCCGGCGGAGATCGACCGACGATGATGCGCGATGAGCGCGGGTCGGGGCAAACCGCAGGCCGGTGACCAGGTTAGTTGAGTCCGGGGAGGGTGAAAGGTTGGCGCGCCGTGGTGCGGCCGCCACCGGGCGGCGTGACGCGGCCGCCGCCCTTGCGACCCTTCTTGCCCTTCTTGCCGCCACGGGCCCGCCCGCCGGCCCCGGGCATGCGCTTCATCAGCTTCTGCATCTCCCGGAACTGCTTGATGAGCTGGCTGACGTCGGCGGTCTGGGTGCCGCTGCCGTTGGCGATCCGCAGCCGGCGCGACCCGTCGATCATCGTCGGGTCGGCCCGCTCGCCGGGGGTCATCGACCGGATGATCGCCTCGACCTGGTTGACCCGGCCCTCGTCGATCTCGGCGTTGCGGACCTCCTTGGGCATGCCCGGCATCATCCCCATGAGGTTCTGCAGCGGGCCCATCTTGCGGACCTGCTGGAGCTGGTCGAGGAAGTCGTCGAGCGTGAAGCTGCCCTCGAGCAGCTTGGCCGCGGCCGCCTCGGCCTCCTCCTTCTCGTAGACCTGCTCGGCCTTCTCGATCAGCGTGAGCACGTCGCCCATGCCGAGGATGCGGCTGGCCAGGCGGTCGGGGTGGAACAGGTCGAAGTCCTCGACCTTCTCACCCGTGGAGGCGAAGGCGATGGGCTTGCCCACCACCTCCTTCACCGACAGCGCCGCGCCGCCCCGGGCGTCGCCGTCGAGCTTGGTGAGGATGACGCCGTCGAGCGCCAGGGCCTTGTCGAACGACTCGGCCACGGTGACGGCGTCCTGGCCGGTCATGGCGTCGACGACGAGGAAGGTGTAGTCGGGCGCCGTGGCCTGGGAGATGCGCCGGACCTG
>Ga0126377_10003954_pt1 | contig 10653 bp, 6 predicted proteins | sample PanSoiMetPlot_22_FD_92647 | JGI IMG/M metagenome (GOLD analysis project Ga0126377, IMG submission 92647) | Tropical forest soil microbial communities from Panama - MetaG Plot_22 | ecosystem: Environmental > Terrestrial > Soil > Tropical forest > Bulk soil | place: Panama | collected 2016-02-17 | reverse complement strand
AGCAGGTGCCGCCCGAAGCGGCCGGTGTGGCCGACGTCGTAGCTCTGCTCCAGGCTGGCGCGTTCCTTGAACAGAGCGGCGACCTGGTCGATCGATAACAGCGCGACGACGACGGCGGTCACCCGAGTTCGTCGCTGAGGCGTGCAGAGCGACGTTCCGGTCCGGGAGGGAGGTCGCGGGCGCGCCGGTCGCATGGCACTCAAGTCCCGATCATCCGGCGCTGGTGACAGCGCGCAAGGCGCTGGGAATCTGAATTCGCGCCCCCAATCCCAGACGGGTGAGCAAACCGGCTGTGCCGCGCTTCAGAATGCTTGCAATGGCAAATGTCGACGTCTGGGGCTTTCGAGATGGCCACAAGCGTCGCAATGCCGGGGTTCGCCGCGAGCGACCAGCGGTCTCACTGTGAACTGGTTCACACGCCTGTGCTCGTCCCCATCGTAGCATGTGATCAGGGGTTGCAAGCGCATGGAGCGTCCGGACCCCTCGCCTCAGGGGCCCGCCATGTTTGTTTTCCTTGTCTCCGGCATCGTGCTGTTCGCGGTATGCAGCCCGGCTCTCGCCCAGCAGGATGCCAACGTACGCGACATGCTTCCCCATCTGACACATTGGGCTATCACGCTGCTCGGCATCGGGGTGGCCGCGCGCCTGGCGCTCCAGACCTTCGGTCGAGCCGTTACGGTGGCCGACGTGCCCACTTTTCCCAGATACATGGCCAGCCGGCAGTTGTATCGGCTCGGCAGTTGGTTGTTCGTGATCTTCGCCTGCAGCTTTTTCCTGCTACTCGTCTACGAGCACCGGCAGGTGGTCGCGGTACTGCCGCACGTCGGCTGGATACCGGAGAATATGCTCAAAGCCGTCCAGGACCAGTCGGCGCCCTATCTGCTTATCGTCAGTGTCATGGGTATCGTGTACCTCTACGCCCTGACCAAGGAAGCGCAATGGAATGTCGTTCTGATGATGCGAGACGTGATCCACAGTTGGATTTGCGTCCCCGAGCTCGCCAAGCAGATCATCGCGCAGATCCGGTTCTCGCTGCGCGTGCCGCAACATGTGCTTTCGGAGGTGATTGCGACCTCGGCCGGCGTAATGGCGCCGGATTTTCACAAGGACCCAAATACTCCTGACCGGATCTGGGCGGAGATTTGCTACATGAAATGGTGGCTGGTGCGCGGCCACGACGCGGGCGAGGACGCAACCTTTTTCACCGAGGAAAGCTTCGGCTTCGACGCCCTGATGGAAGAGTTCCAACAGGCGTCATGGGCCATGGGCCAATGGAAGGCCGGCGCTGCCGTCGATCTGGCAACATCCAACCTTGCCCACACGATCAAGGATCTTCATAACCGGTTTTCGCGCCTGGTCGCTTGCTATCTGATCTATCGCAACGGGTCGCGGGAAGAGTTGAGCCAGGAGGCCAAGAGGTTCGGCATCGAACTCGACGCGCCCGTCTCCGAAAACCCACTGCGCTATTGGGTGGTCTATATCATCGCACTAATGGCTTCGGTCTACCTGGGCGTACACGTGTCGGCCATCAGTTATGACCTGTTCAGCGGCAAAGGCCTGATCCTGACACAGGACCCGGATCGGGCCATGGCTTGGGTCATGTACTCACTGTCCAACTATGGAGTGGCGATCGTCATCATCCTCCTGCTGCGTTTTGTGGCGATGACGCTCGGGAGCAGTTTGCACCAGTCGCACCTGATCACGTACTGCTGGACCTTTCTAGTCGCCTTTGTGGGGGGCCCACTCGCCCTGACGATCGCGGTTCATGTCTTCGGCCCGGCTATGTATGCGGGCATTCCCCTCGACAAGCTTTACTTCCAGATGCTGAAATGGGGCCTGGGGCCCGCGATGGTGTCGGTGTACATCTCGTATTATCTCGATAGGCAAACCTACCAGGATCTACCTAATATCGATCATTCGCGGGCGACGTTGGGCTGGCGGTTGCTGAACTGCTTCGGGTTTGCAGCGATCACGCTATTCCTATTGCTCCCGTATCTGCTGTCGCTCAATGCGCAGCATGATGCGGCATGGGATACGTCCAAGCTGCGCTTTGTTGCGACCGGAACAACATTCTGTCTCGTGCTCGGGCTCGCCGCGGCGGCGCAGTTTGCGCTCAGGAAGCCGGCACAGGGGACCGGCGGGGCCGATATGCCGACAGCCAGGGTGGCGGTCGGTTCCTGAATGGAGACGGCGGCAGATCCGGGCCTGGTTGGAGCCGCCTGTCTCCCGCCGCTGAAAGCCCAAGCTGCTTGAATGTGGATCGGAGCGGCGAGATTTGAACTCGCGACCCTGGTGCGCTAACTGGGCTGCGCTACGCTCAGCCGTGGCAACAAGGCCAATGGTCTGTACGCTGGATCCGATCTTCCGCCACGGCGGTGGGACGGCTATCCTCAATTGCGCTGGTCCCCAGCCTGTTCGCCGATGGGCACGGTTGCCCATTCGGTTGCGACGTGCTGATATCCCAAAAGTAGTGCCATCCGACGGGCGTGCCGAAATAGACGACTGGCGCGCGGTTAGTCTCTGCGCGCCGTCGGACTCGGGGAACGGCGGATGTCGACCTCTCAAATCGGTGATAAGCGCGACCAATCAACTGCACAGGAGACGGCGGTCGCGCGACAATTCGACAAAACCAGCTTCGATCTCGGTGTTTTCAATCTTCCATCCTCGCCGAATAGCCGCTTCCGGCTATTGTCGAGGGCGGCGAAAGCGGGGAGTTGCTCGGCCGTTTCTCGACGCCGGCCGACTACGGCTACCTCGCCAACAGTCGTCGGCTGGGAACGCTCGCCCTAGATCACGGCAGCAAGCGCCGTTGCGGGATGCGGGACCGGACGATTATGACGTGTTAGGCGGAGGCGGACGTCGGCGAGCACGTAGAAGCAATTGTTGCCTCGCACAGCATAGTGGCGGTTCTATATGAACGCCGTACACATCGAGCGACGACTGGCTGCCGTGGCGTTTGCAGATGTCGCCGGCTATAGCCGCTTGATCGAGTACGACGACGTCGAAACCACTCGCAAGTGGAAAAATCTTCGAGAGAATCTGCTGGGGCCGAAGATAGCGGAGCACGCCGGCCGTCTTGTTCGCCTTTTGGGCGACGGCCTGCTGATTGAGTTCCGCAGTGCGGTCGACGCGGTCGTCTGGGCCAGCGATGTGCAACGCGCGATATCCGATCCGCGCGGCGAGGTCGTGGAAGACGCCTTGCCGATACGCATCGGCATCAATGTGGAAGACGTGCTCGTCGACGGCGACGACCTGCACGGCGACGGAGTCAATATCGCGGCGCGCATTCAGCAGCTCGCCGCCCCCGGAGAGGTCGTGGTGACCGCGGCGGTCAGCGAGTACGTGCGCAACAAGGTCGGTGTCACGTTTACCGATCTCGGCCCGCGCGAGCTGAAAAACATCAGCCGGCCGATCCGGATTTTCCGGCTGGAGATCGCGCGTAGCGGCGCGCGGGATCGTGTCCAGCCGTTTCTCGCGTGGACCAACAAGCCCTCCATCGCCATGCTTCCGTTTCGCAACCTCAGCGGCAATCCTGAAGAAGGATATTTCGGCGAAGGCATCATCGAGGAGATCGTCGCCGAATTGGCGCGCAATCGCTCGCTGCTCGTCATATCTCGCCATTCGACGCTGCGCTATGCCGACCGCCACGCCGGCCTGCCGCAGATTTCTGCCGAGCTTGGCGTACGGTACATCCTGGACGGCACGGTGCAGCGCTATGCCAACAAGCTGCGCATAACCGCAGAGCTTATCGACGCGGGTCAAAACCAGACCATTTGGGCGGATCGCTTTGATGGCGACGATGAAGATATCTTCAAGTTTCAGGACGAGATCGCCTCCAGCATCGTCAGAACCATCGAGCCGCGGTTACTCGAAGCCGAGACGCATCGTGCGCGGAGTAAACCAACCGACAGTCTCGGTGCATATGACTGCGTTCTGCGCGCGCTCTCGCTGCTCTACTCCTTCGACAAGGCTGAATTTCGCGAAGCTGGCCGGTTCCTGGATCGCGCCATCGAGCTCGATGCCGGTTATGCTCAGGCCTATGCGTACAAGGCGTTCTGGTACATTCTTTGCGCGGGTGAAGGACTCTCGACGGACTTCGCGGCTGATGCCAAAGCGGCCGAAATCGCCGTGCAGCGGGCGCTGAGCCTTGATCCGGCCGACGCCCTGGTGCACGCCGTTGCCGGTCACGTCCGGTCCTTTCTGCTCAAGCAGCCCGAACTCGCGGTCGAGATGTTCGAACGTGCCCTTCAGCTCAACCCGAATTCGTCGTTCGCCTGGGGATTGAGCGCGTCCACATACTGTTTCCTGGGGCGCCCGGAAGACGCGCTGGAGCGTCTGCGAAATGCCTTCCGCCTCAGCCCGTTCGACCCGATGAATTTTTTCTTCCTCACTGCGGCGGGTATCGCAGAGTTCGTCGCCGGCCGCTACGAGGAGGCGGTGATCTGGCTGCAAAAGGCGCGCCGCGAGAATCCACGCTTTACCCCGATGCACCGCACGCGAGCGGCGAGCCTTGCGATGCTGGGCAGAGACAAAGAGGCGAAAGCTGCGGCGGCGGATCTCCTGGCAGTGGATCCTCGCTTCCACGTGTCCGTGTTTGCGTCCTGGTATCCGTTGCGGCGGCCGGACGATCTCGAACGATTGGTGAGGGGCCTCGAGTTGTCGGGATTGCCCCCGTAAAGGCGCGTGCGCTAGCTTGGACTGCCGACCACAAGCGCATCGAAAGCGCCCTCGTTGCTTTTCGACTGCCGAGATCCGGCAAGGAGGGGATCATGGGAACGGGAACAGGGACGGGGACGGGTACCGGAACAGGCACAGGCACAGGCACGGGCACTGGGACGGGCACGGGGACCGGAACAGGGACAGGCACGGGCACTGGGACGGGCACGGGGACCGGAACAGGGACAGGCACAGGAACAGGAACCGGCACGGGAACGGCCGCAGGCACCGGCACGGGGACGGGTACGGGCACCGGCGGTACGGCGCCAATCCCGTGGAGCTATTACCTCACGCCGATCGAGCTCGGTTTCAAGCCATGGGCGCTCGACTTCGGGCCGAACAATTACGGTCCGTATCGATTTCCCAATGCCGTTGATCCGGACGCCGCAAGGCTGAAATTCCGCAACGACGACTTCGACCCGACGCTGCGGTTCTGGACGCTCGGTTTCGATCCGTTCCTGACCGAATGGCTCAGGAATGAGGACACGTCGCAGCGGTCCATCATGGCGGCGCGCGAGTTCGCCCGCGAACATGGAAAATGGCAGTTCGAAAAACAGGGTCTCTTAGACCGGGGCTGGCTGGATGCCGCCGACCATCTCGCATGGAACGACGAGGCCCATCCGGCGGCCGCGCAGCAAGCGATCGAGGACGAGATCGATGATCTGTTCGATTATATGCAAAACGACCGCGACCAATATCTGGCAGAGATCAATGGCCAGGCGGACGGGCTTCCTGCCTACATCATGAGCTTCATGGGCATCGACGCCGAGCGGCGGCCGCACACGATCGAGCTGATCCGTTGCGGGCTCGCGATCGGCAATCTCTTTTACTTCTTCTACAAGGAGAAGTTCCGTCGTGTCCGGCCGTCGGCGATCTGTCCGGGCCTCGTGCCGCCGTTCGGTCCGCCGCGGCATCCCGCGTTCCCGAGCGGTCATTCGTTCGCCGGGCATTTCGTCGCGCTGCTGTTGCTGGAGGTGCCTGGAATCACGGCGCTCTACGGAGAACCCGATGCCAACGGGCGCGGCCAGAAGCCGACGCTCGCCGACGTGATGTCACACCAACCCAATGTCGAGTTCAAGGGACCACTGCTGTGGCTGGCCGACCGCATGGCAAAGAATCGTGAGCGCGCCGGCTTGCACTACGAGTCGGATTCGGCCGCCAGCCGCTGGCTGGCCGGAGCGCTGTGGGCGCTGCTGACCACGCCCGCTGCGGCGGCCGGCAATGCCACGCCGCCCGGCGCGCAAAACCTGGTCACCGCGGCTGATCTGATCGATTGCCCGAGCCTGCGCCGTGCCATCGAGTTGAGCAAAGACGAATGGCCGCGGCCTTAATTTAGTGAGCGCATTGCGATTTGATGGATTTGATGCACCTTTGCTGGGCCCACCGCGAAGCGGCGACCCGCCGGACCATCCTTTTTCTTAAGAAGATGGATGCTGACAGCACGCCCGCGCATGAAGCAGCAGGGTTGCGGTGTCTGCCAATGGCAAAATGATTCAGCCGTGAGTCCGCAGGCCGAGATTATTGTCGCCCGCCACTAAGTGGACGATCGGCGTCGGCCCGACCGCACATGGCAACTGGGTCGCCAGATTGGCAAACTGCGGGTGCGTCGGGTCGATGTTCGCGAGGTCGGCCGGGCAACTGGCCCCGGCAAGAATGAACAAGCGGCCGGCTGGAAGTCCTGAAATTGGGCCGAACAGCCTGCTGCCGCCGCGCGGCACCGTCTGCGGCGGACGCGAGCCGAGATGCGTCCACATCGATCCTGCGGTCGTGCTGGGTTCCCAGTCGGGCGCGGTGCCGTCAGAGTTCGGGTGTGCATACCACACGTCGACGACCACGTTCTGCGCCGCTGTGCTGCCGCGATTGCGTACCCTGACCCTTACGTTGCCATTGGCGTCGACGTGCACGGCCTGGTGGGTCGCATACCAGTACGGCATGCCGTCCCAGTCGAGCGGGACCGGCGTGTAGCTGCCGGGTTCGTGCGCGCCGTCGTAGTCCTTCCGTCGGTCATCGATGAATACGTCGACGGCGGGCGGTCGGCCCGGCGCGTTGACGATCTCCAGCGGATTCGTGGTCGCGTACAGGCCCTGTGTCTCGAACGCCCAGCGCACCACCTTATATGCGCAGCCGCCGATGCGTCCGCCGAACGCAGGCGCCGCCGGCAAGGCTGTGGCGACGTCGGCATCGGTGAGCGCCGACACGAATTGATCGGGCGTCTCGGCTGCGGCCCAGTTGATCGGACCCAGCCATTCGATGGCGCGCACGATGAGGTAGGCGGTGTAATCCGCCGCGGATCCTCTCACGTCCGGGTGGGAAAAGGTGTCCCCGCCGAGCGCCCGATAAAGCCGGAATAGCGTCGTCGACAGGATCTGCTCCGACTCGTAGCCCTTGCGGAGCAGCGCGCTTGCGGCCGTGAAACGCGCCGGGCGATGACGGCTCCCGCTCCAGCTCCAGCCTCGGCCCACCGGGCGATCATGGCGCCGGTTCAGGTAGACCCACGGAAACGTCGCCATGCGCCACGACGGATCGACCTTTTGATTCATTGGATCCGCCAGATTCGATTCCGGATCGCACAAGATCGCGGCGAGCGCGTCGCCGGTGCTGTGGACGAACGCCAACTCCAATGCGCCGGTCGATGCGGCGATCAGCACATGACTGTACTCGTGCCAGCTCCAGCGCGGATCGGTGGTGATGCCGAGCGGCTCGCGATGACGCTTCAGGTCGGCGAGCGCAAACCTGATCTGGAGCGGCTTCAGCTCTTGACCTGTCAGCGGCTGGTCGTAATCGGGATCGGGCGGATCATAGTCGACACGAGCATTGACGGTTTTTCCGACTTTTCCCTGCCCCGGCGGGAAGCCGGCCCGGTAGCGCACGTGGAGCGGCAGGGCGGCTCGCCGGAAATGGTCCTCCGGGGCCAGCCCATAGGAGCGCATCTTTTCGAACAGCTTGCGCGCATGCTGATATCCGCTGACGGCGGCGAAGGTATTCGTGCGTGCATGCGGGATATTGTTCAGGTGCACCCACTCGGGATTGGCTTCGTTGACCTGACCAGGGGCCGCGAGCCTGCCGGCGATCCAGGATTGCATGACCTGGACTTGGCCGAAGTCATCCGTAAGCTCCGTTGGATCGCCGGGGGGTAGTCCGGGGAGGTTCGTCTGTTGTTGCCGGTAGGGCTCGAAGACATCCCATTCGCAATAGGGATGCGGCGTGAAATCTCCGGCCTCGGATGCGGGATCCTGGCCGAACAGGCCCGGCACCGCGGCGGCGCAATTCGAAAACAAGGGAAACTTCTCGATCTGTGCCTGATCGAAGCCGCCGTCGGATGGAAGCCCCACGGTCAATGCATAGGAGGGCGTTTCGGGCCGATTCGGTTGCGGGCCAGCAGTCATGTAGACGTCGAATTCGAATTGGTCACTCGGAACGCGCCGGATGCGCACTCCCACGAACGCGAGCGTTGCGGGATCGAGCCGTGCCCTCGCGCCGACCGCTTGCTTCAGCGCCAATCGAAACCCGGAATCGAAGAATGAAAGTGGCGTAAACACGCTCGGCGTCACCAGGTGCTTCACCTTGTCGAGAAGGTCGGTTGAACACGTCGCGCCAGTGATGCGCACCCTCGGGTTTGCATCGTCGGAGACATGCGCGACGATCCGTATCCCGAGGCGGCTGCCCAGTACGGTCATCAAGTTATTCTCGACAAGAGACTGGACGGCCAGCACGATCGCCGTGCGATCGAGGATGGGCTCCCGCTGGCCGGGATTGCGCCGGTTGATCCAGACCGACCTGGCTAGGCTGCGGTCGTGTTCATCGGCTGGGAAGGGGAGCCACGTCAGCGGCAGGATGTCCGACGTCGGCGCAAATTTGTGGCCATCGGCGAGGAGAATGTGCGCGCTAAGGCCGAACAGGGCTGCGACCTTGCGAAGATACCCGGCAGCGATATCGAGCAGGCGATCGTTGTTCGATGGGGTCCAGTCCTCACTGTACGGATAGCTCGGATGCCTGAGCGTGATCGCCCGAGACACATGGTCGACCGTGATTATCTCCCGCCAGATCGACGAGTGTTCGGCATTCCAGTGTTCGGCATCCGGCACGGTATCCTCCCCCTGTCTGGAACAGTTGACGGCGCCGACGTGATCCCGAAAACCTTATCCGATCGCTCGGCCTCCGGCGAGCGGTGCGTTGGTCAAGGCAGAAAGCATTGAGCGATCAGCGTCGCGCCGATGAATGTGCCGGCATTGGCCGCCAGCGAGGTGACCACGATGCGCCAGCCGAGCCGGCGGAAGGCCGGCACGTCCTTGGCCAACGCGAGCCCGGCGAAAGCGAGAATCGGCGTGGCCAAGGCGAGGAAATTGATCTTGCCGGTCAGCTCGGTGATTGTCGCCGCCATGGGAAATCCGGGAAATGTGATGGTCATGGCGAGGATCGAGACCCAAACGAGCGCCGCGATCTTCGATCTGGTCAGGACATAGAGCGCATAGCCTGCGAGGACCACGCCGACTATGATCGCCATTCCGACGATGACCTCCGCGGTGGGCGCGGTCTTGAAGGTGATCCAATTACCGGCGAGGGCAATCGCCGCGACGACGACCCACACCAGCACGTGCGCGGCGTCGATGGTGTGCGGCTCCGCGTCGTCCGGACGATGCGCCGCGTCGTCCGGCTCCACCATCTGCGCGCTGGCACTGGTGATGCGGCCGATCACCGGCTCCAGCTTCTCGTAGGCCCAGGCGGTGAACGGCAGCGAGATGTACAGCGTGAAATAGAGGCCGACGATCGACGTCATCAGGTTGGCGGCGGCCGCGAAGGCGAGTACATCCTTTGCCACCTCGGGCGTTTGCAGGGCGGCGATCGCGCCCGATGCAGCAGCCATCATGCTGCCGGAGCCGACTCCGGCGCCCATCGCTAGCGCCAGCGGATTGAAGATGTGAAGGCTCGTGATCAGGCTTGCCAGCAGCGCGATGAAGACAGCGCCGAAGATGGTGCCGGTGACGTACTCGGCGAGCACGCCGCGGCCTTCCGGCGATTGCATCCCGTATTTCTCGGCGATCATGGCCAGGCTCGGCTCGCGGCCGACGGAGAAGGTCGCACCGACGGCCTCGCGCTTGATGCCGAGCAGCAGCGCAATCGGCAGGCCCAGCGCCATCGTCCCGAAGAAATGACCCAATTCCTGGAACACCAGCGCCCAGCCCGCCGTGGCCAGCTTGGGCAGCGATCCGCCGACCAGCAGGCCGAGCTTGGCGATGAACATCAACAGCGCCAGCTGCACGATGGTCGAGGCGCGGCGCTGCAGCTCCGCACCGACCTGGAGCGGCGCTGGCAGCCGGTCTGCCGCGAGGCTCCACACGGCGCCGATTACCAGCGCCCACAGCATCGGCAGGAGCACGATCTTTCCCGGCCCGACAGAAAAGTTGACGATCCCGATGAATTCGGCTGCCAGGACGATGAGGAACGCCATGATGTAAAGTCGCGCGCTGTTGGAACGGGATATACCCAGCTTTGCGGTGTGCGTGACTTCGACCATGGCGACGCCTTCCGCGGCCTCGACCGCGCCTGTCGATCTCAGCTCTCTGATAAGAATAAGCCGACTGCGCATCGTGGCGGAAGCCTTCCTCGGGTGATCACCGGGTCGCGGCGGTGGCCGAGGCGCGGGGTGTCCGCGTCTGCAGAAGCGCACCGGCGACGATCAGCGGTCGGAGGCGATCTGTTGGCGAAACGCCGACGACCTCTGAATTAATGAACGGTGAATTCGAATGGCCGCTTGGGATCGCATTCGCTGGTCGGGCAATGGGCGATGCGAAATTGGCTAAGTCATTGATCGACTTGGTCGGAGCGCCGAGATTTGAACTCGGGACCCCCAGTCCCCCAGACTGGTGCGCTAACCGGGCTGCGCTACGCTCCGCCGTGGCAATGAGGCCGATGCTCTACGCCGCCGCCGCCTGTGGT
>Ga0126377_10003953_pt1 | contig 10654 bp, 9 predicted proteins | sample PanSoiMetPlot_22_FD_92647 | JGI IMG/M metagenome (GOLD analysis project Ga0126377, IMG submission 92647) | Tropical forest soil microbial communities from Panama - MetaG Plot_22 | ecosystem: Environmental > Terrestrial > Soil > Tropical forest > Bulk soil | place: Panama | collected 2016-02-17 | reverse complement strand
CGCGGCACGCGGCTGTAGTTTTGCAGTGTGTACGAACAAGCTCGAGGCATTGTCCGTTCGATTGCTCGGAAAACTCGAGCTCTCTGACCGCTTTGTTGCGATCTGCGGCCAGGACACTTTCGGTATGCAAAAACCTGATCCGGAGATATTGCGACGTACGATCGGTGCGGCCGGCGGGAGACTGGAGAGCACCATCATGATTGGTGATTCAGTCACCGACATTCGTACGGCACGCGCGGCAGGCGTCCCTGTTATCGCCGTCGACTTTGGTTACAGCGATCGGCCCATTGCGGAATTCGGTCCGGACCGGATTATCAGTCATTTCTCCCAGTTGCCGGCGGCGATTGCCACGATTTCTTGTGGGTTCTAGCGCTGGTACCGAAAAATGATTTATGTGGTAAGGTTACCGGGGCGCAATCTGTTGCACCTGCATGGGTGCGCCCCTATCCTTGCCGGGGGCGAGCGGCCTCAAGTCGCTCGAGTGGGACGGTTAATATGATGTACCGAGTTCTTTTAGTTGCCGGCAGTGCCATTGCACTCGCGGCATGCTCTTCGTCACCTGATTGGATGAGTTTCGGCGGCATGAAGTCCGGTCCCATGCTGGACACCGTTAGCTTCGAATCGGAGCCGCCGGGCGCCGAAGCCAAGACATCCAATGGCCAAACGTGCCGCACGCCCTGCTCACTTGCATTACCGGTTGAATCGCCTCTCACCGTGACATTCACACTGAACGGTTACGCGCCTGAATCTGAAAAGCTGGAAATGATTCAGGAGACTGGCGAGCCTCCCCGTTTTGGCCCCAATCCCGTTGTCGTGGAACTCTCGCCCGCTGCACAGCAGCCTCGGTCGACCAAAAAGCCCCCGCCGGCAAAGAAGCCCGCGGCGAGGAGGCCGGCCGCAGCGGCCGTTTCTACGCCGATGACGGCAGCACCGGCCCAGCCCGCATCGCCTTGGCCCACAAGCGCGCCACCTGTCCGGCAATAGACCGAATTTCCTGAATTGACGCATCGTCCGGGACCCAGCCAAAGCTGGCGCGGATCCTGGACGATATGGTCAATATCGTTCAGACTTCTTATATGTGGTGAACCGGTTATACGTGATGAACCGGGCCGCGAAACGTATGCGTAGAGACCATGACGTTGGTGAGCGATACCCCTGCTATCGATCTTTTTGACGACGGCGGATCGACCCCGCAGCCGTTGATCGACCCATTTCGGCGCGCAATTACGTATCTGCGAGTTTCGGTGACCGATCGCTGCGACTTTCGCTGCGTTTATTGCATGTCGGAACACATGACCTTCCTGCCGAAGGCGGACCTTCTCACTCTCGAAGAGCTCGACCGTCTCTGCAGCGCCTTTGTGGCGAAGGGCGTCAACAAGTTGCGTCTGACTGGCGGCGAACCCCTCGTCCGCCGTGGCATCATGACACTGGTGTCTTCTCTCTCGCGCCACCTCGCCAGCGGTACACTCAAGGAACTGACGCTGACCACCAACGGTTCACAGCTGCAAAAATATGCGGCCGAACTCAAGGCGCATGGCGTCAGACGGATCAATGTCTCACTCGACACGCTCAACGCGACCAAATTTCGTTCCATCACTCGCTGGGGCGATCTTGAGAATGTCATGGCCGGCATCGATGCAGCACAAGCGCACGGTCTTGAGATCAAGATTAATACGGTCGCCCTGAAGGGCGTAAACGAAGATGAGATTGCCAGTCTGATCGAGTGGGCTCACGGACGAGGCATGGATCTCACCGTAATTGAGGTCATGCCACTCGGCGACGTCGATGAATCGCGTCTCGATCAGTATCTGCCGCTCTCGATTGTGCGCGCAAGACTGGCCGAGCGGTTTACGTTCGAAGACATCGACTATCGCACGGGAGGTCCGGCGCGCTACGTGCGTGTAAAGGAAACTGGCGGACGTCTCGGTTTTATCACGCCGTTGACGCACAATTTCTGCGAATCCTGCAATCGCGTTCGGGTTACCTGCACTGGCACGCTCTATATGTGCCTCGGCCAGAGCGACGCCGCCGATTTGCGTAAGCCATTGCGGGTGTCCGAGAGCAATGAGTTGCTTTATTCTTCGATCGACGAGGCCATCGCCCGCAAACCGAAAGGGCATGACTTTGTGATCGACCGCCGACATTTGAAGCCGGCATTATCTCGCCACATGAGCACGACCGGCGGCTAGATTGGCTGAACTAAGGGTTCGGGACAGGGGATTTCTCTCGCGTTTTCTGTACTTCCGGCAGCAGGGCCCCACGAGCCACCGCTGTACGACGAATTTCGCCATTGACGAAAAGTTGGGGGCATTGGATTAAAGTATCGGGCAAGGCTGTGAGGGTAGCCTTGGGGAATAAGAACAAACAAGAAATGCCAGCCGACAACAGGCTGGTTCAGAGGGGAGTGGTCAAGTGGGCGCTATAGACGCTTTGCTAAAGGCATTGCTGCCGATGACGCGCGTCATCGACGCTGTCAATACATGGCTTGGCAAACGACTGGCGTGGCTGATTTTGGCAGCCGTCATTGTTTCCGCGGTCAATGCCACCGTCCGCAAAGTTTTCGATACATCCTCGAATTCCTGGCTCGAGCTGCAATGGGTGCTGTTCAGCATCGTCTTCCTACTTTGCTCGCCGTGGACGCTGCTCGCGAACGAGCACATACGAATTGATATCGTGAACAATCTTCTGCCCAAATGGTTGCGCGACACCATTGATGTTGTGGGGCACGCTTTCTTTCTTCTACCGCTCGCGTTCATTATGATCGTTACGGGAATTCCTTTCTTCATCCGATCCTACCAAATCAACGAGCAATCCGGAAACGCTGGCGGACTGCCACAGTGGCCATCCAAGGCCCTCATCATGATCGCGTTTACGTTTTTGCTTCTGCAAGGTGTGTCTGAGCTAATCAAACGCATCGCTATCATGCGTCAGCTCATCCCCGACCCGCACGCGATGCAAATGCATGCTCTCGAAGCAGAGGTGGAGCATATCGTCGAGGCGCTCGAAAAGCGCTGAACTGCGATTAGCGGATCGGAAACGTCAAAATGGAAGCCTTCATCATAGCAAACATGGCGCCAATTATGTTCGTGGCGCTGGTGATCTTTCTGCTGCTTGGCTATCCGGCCGCTTTTTCTCTCGGCGCCGTTGGCTTGCTCTTCGGTCTGATCGGAATTGAGCTTGGCCAATTTGCGCCCGATTTCCTGCAAGCTCTCCCAGAGCGCATCTACGGCGTGATGAGCAACGATACTCTGCTCGCAATTCCATTTTTTACATTCATGGGTCTGGTGCTGGAGAGATCCGGCATGGCCGAGGACCTGCTCGACACAATTGGGCAGTTGTTCGGCACTGTGCGTGGCGGTCTCGCCTATGCCGTGATTTTTGTTGGCGCCTTGCTCGCTGCCACGACAGGTGTCGTTGCCGCCTCCGTTATTTCGATGGGCCTGATCTCACTGCCTATCATGCTGCGCTACGGTTACGATCGACGTGTCGCCAGTGGAGTGATCGCAGCCTCGGGCACTCTGGCTCAGATCATTCCGCCCTCGCTGGTGCTGATTGTCATGGCCGATCAACTGGGTCGGTCTGTCGGCGATATGTATGAGGGTGCTTTTATTCCAGGTATCGTACTTGCCGGCCTTTATGCCACCTACATCTTCATTGTCACTTTGGTTTATCCCAAGGCAGTGCCAGGTCTACCGGCAGAAGCCGTGGGTTTCCGCGAACCGACGGGCAGTCGCGGACTTACCTCGCTAGCAGTGTTGACAATTGTAAGTGGCGTATTCGGCTGGCTCATGATGCGGAATTCGGCCGCGCACGGCGCCGATTTTGTCGTCCTGGCGATGTTTTTCGGAATCATGTTCGCTTTCGCGATCGCAATAATCAATTGGCTCACCAACAGATTGGTCGGCTTCCGCTTTCTTTCGCACATCGCGCAGCAGACGACTTTCGTAATGGTGCCACCACTGTTCCTCATCTTTCTTGTGCTTGGAACAATCTTCATTGGTGTGGCTACACCGACCGAAGGCGGAGCCATGGGCGCAAGCGGTGCATTGATTCTTGGCGCACTCAAGCGGCGTCTGAATTGGGATCTAATTCGCCAGGCAACGGAATCTACTGCCAAATTGTCCGCCTTTGTTGTATTCATCCTGATCGGCGCGCGTGTTTTCTCGCTCACTTTTTATGGCGTAAGCGGCCATCTCTGGGTAGAGCATCTGCTCGTGTCGCTCCCGGGCGGCCAAACTGGATTCCTGATTTTTGTCAACGCATTCGTATTTGTGCTTGCATTCTTCCTCGACTTTTTTGAGTTGGCCTTCATCGTCATTCCCCTGCTCGGTCCTGCAGCCGAGCATCTCGGCATCGACCTAATCTGGTTTGGCGTCATCCTTGGAGTAAACATGCAGACCTCGTTCATGCATCCCCCATTCGGGTTTGCCCTTTTCTATCTGCGATCGGTCGCTCCCAAAGAAACCTTCATCGACCGCGTGACGGGAAAGCGCACCGAGGGAGTTACGACAGGCCAGATTTATTGGGGCGCGGTGCCATTTGTCGTGATCCAGGTGATCATGGTGCTTCTCGTGATTCTGTTTCCGGCAATGGTCATGCACTACAAAGGCACGGGTACCCACATCGACCCTGACAAGGTGAAAATCGAGCTGCCGCAAATAGATTTGCCGCCCCTCGATCTGAATTTCAAATAGCTTGCGAACGCTGCTCGGGACACAAAAAATGTCCGGAGCTTTTGCTCCGGACATTTTTACTTCTCGACTGGATCAATCAGCCACGCGTATGACGAACCATGAATGAGTCATACGCCAATTCGGCCACCTGGAACCATTGGTAACCGTTCTTGGTGTAGTCCATCAGCGATTCGTTCACCTTTTTGAAGCTGGCGTTCTCTTTTGAAATTTCGCCATGTAGCTCCATGGCCGCCTTGAAGCTTGCTTCCATGATCGGTTGAGAAAATACGTGCAGCTTTGTGCCGCCAGCCAGCAGTCGTTTGAGGGCCGTCGGATTGAGCTGGTCATATTTTGCCATCGTCCAAGTGTTGGCGTAGTGGCCTGCCTGCTCAAGAATCTGTTGGTACGCCTTCGGTAGTGAGTTCCACTTGTCGAGGTTCACGAAGGCGAACAACATTGAGCCGCCTTCCCACCAGCCCGGTGCATAGTAATGCGGGGCCACCTTATAGAAGCCCAGCTTCTCGTCATCGTATGGACCGACCCATTCGCACGCATCCAGCGTGCCTTTTTCCAGCGCGGGATAGATATCGCCGCCGGCGATCTGCTGCGGAACGCCTCCAAGTTTCTGCAAAACACGCCCGGGGAAGCCCCCGATACGCATTTTCAGTCCCTTCAGATCGTCAACCGAGTTGATTTCCTTGCGATACCAGCCGCCCATCTGGCAGCCCGTATTACCTGCTAGGAGCGCAGTACAGTTGTACTTTTTGTAGAACTCGTTGAGCACATCCTTGCCGCCGCCGAGCGTCCACCACCCTTGATTCAATCGCTGGTTCGGGCCGAATGCGACCGAGGTGCCGAAGGCGAAGGTCGGGTCCTTGCCGAAATAGTAGTACGAAGCAGTATGGCCGCATTCGACGGTGCCATTTTGCACGGCATCAACGATGGCGAGACCGGGCACAATTTCTCCGGCCGCAAAGATCTGGATCTGAAACTTGTTGTCTGTTGCTTCGGCGACAGCTTTGCACATCATTTCCGCGCCGCCATAGAGCGTGTCTAGCGATTTTGGCCAGCTCACCGGCATACGCCACTTGATCTCCGGCATAGACTGCGCAATCGCCGGCGCCGCGACTGCGCTAGCGAAGGCGCCAAGCCCAGCGGCCTTGATAAATTGACGACGTTTCATCCCTTAACCTCCCTTTGTTTTATTGGCGGACGCGTCCGCCTACCCTTAAGACTATTGTAGTCTTGCGGACAACAATGCCGGACCAGAGCAGTCAAATCTAGTGTCTACGGTTTCAACGAAAGTTGTAAAAGGGGCTTAATACGTTAAAAAATCTGGGGCCGCCTTTTAAGGCCGGCCCCAAATCGGTGAAAAGTCTTGAGTGTTCAGCTTTTCGCACCGCTTCGGATCATGAAGCTGTCATAGCCGTATTCGGCAACTTGCCACCACAAATACTCGTCGCGTCGGAAAGCCGCGATTGAATCCCAGACCTTCTTGTAGCTTGGGTTGGCGGCTGAGGTTTCGGTATTCACTTCGTTCGAAGCTTTTAAGCAAGCTTCCATGATCGCCGTCGAAAACGGGCGCAACTGAACCCCGTTTGCCACCAGCCGTTTTAGGGCCTGCGGGTTACGAGCGTCGTAACGAGCCGTTTCTTCCACATTAGCGAGGCCGGCCGCCGCGCCTACGATCGCCTGATACGACTTCGGTAGCTCGTTCCACTTTGTCAGATTGATAAGGAGATGGTTTGTTGTGCCACCCTCCCACCAGCCGGGATAATAGTAAAACTTTGCAACCTTGTAGAACCCAAGCTTCTCGTCGTCGTAAGGCCCGACCCACTCACTTGCATCGATCGTCCCTTTTTCCAGCGCCGGATAGATGTCACCGCCGGCAATTTGCTGCGCTACGACGCCGAGTTTGCCGAGCGTCTTTCCAGCCCAGCCACCGATACGCATCTTGAGCCCCTTCAGGTCATCAACGGTGTTGATTTCCTTCTTGAACCAGCCGCCCATCTGCGCGCCGGTATTGCCCATCAGCAGGCACTTGGTATTGAACTTGGCACCGAACTCGTCGATCAGTTTCTGCCCATCACCCTCATAGAACCAAGCATTTTGCTGGCGGGTGTTGAGCCCGAACGGAGTGGCACAGAACAACGCCCAGGTCGGATCTTTGCCAATATAATAATATTGCGCGCTATGACCCATCTCGACCGTGCCATTCTGCACCGCGTCGAGCGCTTGCAGCGCCGGAACGATTTCGCCACCGGCGAAAAGCTGAACCTGAAACTTACCGTCGGTTGCCTCGGACACGTATTTCGAAAACGTCTCGCAGGATCCGTAAAGCGTGTCGAGCGCCTTCGGCCAGCTCATGGTGAGGCGCCATTTGAGTTCCGGCATCGACTGCGCAATCGCTGGCTTGGCAATTGTAGTGGCGGCAGCCGCGGCCGCTCCCGTACCTAGGGCAGTGAGAAATTTACGGCGTTGCATTTGTATCCTCCCGTTAAAAGCGCTGGATTTCCCAAATTTGCTGGGTCTAGACCCCGGCTTTCGCTCCCCCTAAGGATGGCGCTTTGGGCCGCTGAAATCCAGCGGCTTTCTCAATTGAAAAACCTTCAAAAGGCATTCGGAAACAGAGGTGCGGCTTCAAGCCTCAACGACGATCTTTGGCGCGGCGCGGCCACCAGGCGCACCGGCCTTGATCTGCTCAAGGACTTTGGAAGCGATGGCCCGATAAATCTGCGTGTGGGGGCTATCGGGTTCTGTTGCAACCACTGGCAGTCCGGAATCGGACTTCTCTCGAATGGCCATATGCAGCGGCACCTCCCCCAGGAAGGGCACGCCAAGCCGCTCAGCTTCCTTCTGAGCCCCACCGTGGCCGAAAATATCGGACCGCGTTCCGCAGCTTGGGCACAGGAAGAAACTCATGTTCTCAACCACGCCGAGCACGGGCACATTTACGCGCTTGAACATCGCAACGCCACGCCGCGCGTCGATCAAGGCCAGGTCCTGCGGTGTGGAAACAATCACCGCTCCTTTCAACGGTACCTGTTGCGCCATTGTAAGCTGTGCATCACCCGTACCCGGCGGCATGTCGACGACCATGACATCAAGCTTGCCCCACTCGACCTCACGCAGCATTTGCGTGATTGCCGACATCACCATCGGTCCGCGCCAAATCATCGGTGTTTCTTCATCAATCAAAAATCCGATCGACATGACGGTCAGCCCATAACGCTCGATCGGCTTAAGGCGCGTACCTCCGATCGTCTGGGGCTTTTCCCTGATGGCGAGCAGCTTCGGCAGCGACGGCCCGTAAATATCCGCATCGAGCATTCCAACCTTCAAGCCAAGGTCGCGCAGGCCAAGCGCCAGATTGACCGCGGTCGTGGATTTCCCGACACCACCCTTCCCGGATGCAACCGCAATGATCGCATCAACACCGGGTATTCCCGGCTGAACTTTGTCCGCGGGATGTGCCGCACGCGGCGCGCTTTGTCCGACCGTCGGCTGGGGTCGACTGCCCGAGGCGCCGCTGCGCTCCGCGGTCAACGCAACAAGCGCCGACTGCACACCTGGAATTGCGCGCACCGCATCTTCGGCAGCCTTGCGTACAGGCTCCCAGGATTTCACGGCGGCCGCATCGACCGTGAGCGAAAAGAAAACCTTTCCATCGGACACAACGACGTCAGAGAGAACGCGCGCGTCCGGCAGAGCGCCACCGTTGGGCGATGGCACCTTCGCCAATGCGGTAAGGACTTGCTCTTTGCTCACTGCCATAAGCGACTATTCCTGCCTGGAGCGCCACCATATGCATGACGACGGTCCGGTCAATCGGCTTGGCCTGGACGGTTGACGGACCCGCCCCTGCAATGACCTATTGGCAGATAGGGATCGGCTGTCGGCCGGCCAAGAGAGGCGAAGGAGATCGCGATGGCGAAGGTGGCGTTTCTGGGTCTGGGTGTTATGGGTTACCCAATGGCGGGGCACCTGAAGAACAAAGGTGGGCACGAGGTGACCGTCTACAACCGCACCGCCGCCAAGGCCGAGCAATGGGTCAAACAACATGGCGGCAAGTCGGCGCCAACCCCCAAAGCCGCCGCCGAGGGCCAGGACTTTGTGATGGCCTGCGTGGGCAATGACAGTGACTTGCGTGAGGTAACGCTCGGATCCAATGGTGCCTTTGCCGGTATGGGCAAGGGTAAGATATTCGTCGATCACACGACCGCTTCTGCCGAAATTGCCCGAGAGCTTCACGCAGCGGCAAAAAAAGGAGACTTTGAATTCGTCGACGCCCCGGTGTCGGGCGGACAGGCCGGCGCTGAGAATGGCGTACTTACGGTCATGTGTGGCGGCGACGCTGAGCCATTTGGACGCGCGGAGAAAGTCATCGCCTCCTATGCGCGTGCCTGCAATTTGCTCGGCCCTCCGGGCTCGGGTCAGCTCTCAAAGATGGTCAACCAGATCTGTATCGCCGGCCTGGTGCAAGGCCTCGCCGAGGGGCTGCATTTTGCGAAAAAGTCCGGTCTCGATATCGAAAAACTGATCGCGACGATTTCCAAAGGCGCAGCACAATCCTGGCAGATGGAAAATCGGTACAAAACTATGGCCGCCGACAAATTCGATTTCGGGTTTGCGGTCGACTGGATGCGGAAGGACCTGGGAATTTGCCTGGGCGAGGCCCGCAAGAATGGCGCACGTCTTCCGGTGACCGCGCTGGTCGATCAGTTCTACTCTGAAATCCAGGCAATGGGCGGCAGGCGTTGGGATACGTCGAGCTTGATTGCACGGCTCGATCGCTGATCGGCCACGCGTTCAATATCACGCTTTCGCGCTCGGTCGCGCCGACACTGCGGTGTGCCAGCGTGTGATGTTGCTTGCGCCCTCGGGCACCACGAGCCGGCTTGGTTTCATGAAATCGACCGCGACCTGCATCGTGATATCGGCGACCGTGTAGCGATCGCCGGCAACGAATTCACGCGAGGCAAGCTCACGATCCATCCATTCAAGAAACCAGGTCACGCGTGGCCTGTTGGCGTCGGCCCAGGCGGGCACTTGCGGCACCTCGAGCTCCTTCATTGCAGGGTGTGTATGCCGAAACACAGCGGCGACATTGCCGAAAAAATTGATCTCGGCGCGCCTATTCCACATCTCGACAATGGCAACGTCCTTCGGACCGACCCCGAAGAGCGGCGGGTCGGGATGTAGCACTTCAAAATAGCGGCAGATCGCAATCGACTCTGTGAGGATGGTGCCGTCGTCAAGAACCAGCGCCGGCATTCGCTGCAGAGGATTGATTGCCGTATATTCCGGCGTCCTGTGCTGCATCGCCATCATGTCGACCTGTTCGGTCGGAATTGTAATGCCCTTCTCGGCGAGAAAGATTCGGGTACGGCGCGGATTCGGCGCGAGCCGACTGTCATAGAGCTTCATTCGGCCCCCATTGCCATGCAGATCCCCTCTTTCCTCAGCCGAACACGCTCAAAATAGCCTGTCAAAGCCTCGGTAAGGATTTTTTAACCAGGGTTTTTAGGCCGCTCTTAAGCCTAGTCTTAAGGATTTTGCGCAACGCTGCCGTTGGTATTTGTGAGTGCGGCGCACGTCATGCCGATTCCCGGCGAAAAACCAGATCTCAACGCTCTGCCACCGGATAGCTCGCCGGTGAACCGGCGTCTTGCGGCTCAACATGTGCGCGAAGCGCGTGACCGCCTGACCTCCTCCGGTGCGACGAAGCCGGCTTTCGAATACGAGCTACTTCGTCAGTACGCACAAAACCGGATTTCGGCATCACTGGTCATCCTGCTTCTCGTCGCAACTGTCGGGACCATGTCGAGCCTCTGGAGCGGCGCACTGGCGGCCGGATCGTGGACTTTAGCGGTACTCGCAATTCACGCGATCATCATCACGAAATGTCGGCAATTCCTTGAGAAGCCGACCATCGAGATTTCGATACGTGCATGGCGGCTGCGTTTCATTACGCTCGATCT
>Ga0126377_10003952_pt1 | contig 10656 bp, 22 predicted proteins | sample PanSoiMetPlot_22_FD_92647 | JGI IMG/M metagenome (GOLD analysis project Ga0126377, IMG submission 92647) | Tropical forest soil microbial communities from Panama - MetaG Plot_22 | ecosystem: Environmental > Terrestrial > Soil > Tropical forest > Bulk soil | place: Panama | collected 2016-02-17 | reverse complement strand
GGACAAATTCTCGACCGTGGGGTTACAGAGCGCAATCCGCTGCGCATCCGTAACCCCTTGTGGTCGGATGATTCCGTGTACCTGTGCCTGTTCGTGGAACGCCAGCACGTAGAACCGCTGACGCTGCTTGTCGAGGAAGTGAATCATCAGTTGGTCGAACTCGTTGACCAGGAACGCGTGATCCCAGTACTCATCGATCCACTTCTTAACGTGCTCCTTGACATCAATCAGATCCCGGACCATACCCTGATCGGTTAGTTCTGGACTGGAGATACTGATCACTGCCCGGAAGTTGTGACCATGCACGAACTGACAGTTGCCTTCATAGTTCAGGAGACGATGACCTGCACAGAAGTCAATGTACTTCGTGATGGTGTATTTCATGCCGCACCTCATTACCGGAAGTCTGTGATACCGTTGCCCCGTCGAGCCCGGCCGCACCGCTCACAATGAATCCACGTGACATAGCAACTCCCACCGGTATCCTTGCCCCACCGATGCCACCCAATAAAGCACAAAGCAAGTTCCAGTTTGGTCAAGTAGTGTTCACCGTATTGATCAGTACCCATAGTATACTCCAAAAGTTGGCCGTGAGCCCCGCCTCTCACTAGGCCCTGATCGGCTCCAAACATCTTGCGCGTCCTCGGGGGGTGGAATTCCGAGTGCCGATCTCCCGAACCGAACATCTACTTCGACTTCTTGGCCTTGGCTGCCTGCTCTTCCTGGCGCGCCAGGATCTTGCCGACGATCTCCTTCTTGTCGGTGCCCTTGACCTTCAGATCGAGTGCTTCAGCCAGCACCTTCAGATCCGGAACGCCCATCGCCAACAGCTTCGGCTTCTTGTACGGCATTCCCAGGATCAACTTCTCGATCCGGTCGTCCTCTTCGCCTTCCCCCTCGTCCTCGTCGCCCTCTTCGTCGGACTCACCGTCTTCGTCGTCGTCGTCCTCGCCTTCGTCGTCTTCTTCGCCGTTCTCGTCGTCTTCCTCACCCTCGTCGTCTTCGCCCTCATCTTCCTCGTCGGTCTCTTCCCCTTCGTCGTCTTCCTCGTCGGTCTCTGCCTCGCCGCTCAGGTGCTTCGCGATCTGAGCGAATATCTCGGCCAACGACTCTTGAATCAGCTCCCGAATCTCTGCCTTGGTCTCTTCCTTCAACGCCATATACCATCCATCCTTCCTACTGTTCTAGAGTGTTACCCGACACAGAATGTGCGAATCCACCCCCTTTCACTATATGTCAGCCGTGCTGGATGTTACAACGGTTTCTTCTGCGCGGCCAACTCCCGAATAATCATTTCTGCGGGGAAGACGAATGCGCGTTGTCCCGGTGAGTTGATCCACCGGCAGATAACAGGTCGCTTGCGGGCTTTTGGTCGAATATCTATGATCCGATACTCTCGACCGCGCAAAATAAAAGTTCGCCCGTACCAGTCTGGGTTCAGATTGAAGTACGGAGCGAACCGTTTCCATTTCCGCTCGTTTGGACTTTCCTCCTTGGTCTTATCGATCGCCCGAGCCGACAAGGTCACGACGATGACATCCTCGCGCACGGTAGAGTTGACCTGGATATCCGTCAGGTCGTAGGAAGCGGCCAAGGATCGCCAGACAGTGTCGGTCCTCCTGATGAGATTCAGTCGTTCGAGTTCTGTCATAAGATCTTTGACCACCCCATCGACGAGACGGAGCAGCCGCGCCTGCTCCTTCTCCTCTAGCATTATGCTTACCTGTCGTCTTCTTGGTAAACCCGATACGGATCACGATGACACAACAGCATGAACCTCAACAGCTGATGAATCATCTGCACATCGCGAGCAGCCAGCGGTTCACTGCCCGCGTGCTCGTTGATGTTAATGTGAGGCTCATCATGCCTTTGGTCTTTCTCTCCGATGTCTATCTCCACGGTAAAGTGGAACTTCATGCTTTAGCCTCCTTGTTGTGTTCGTACTTGGCCCAGCGCCCATGGCTGTGCTTCTTCAAGAACCCGGACTTGACCAGCATGCGGCCTGCCTTGTTAATCGTGCTGTACGAGCCCGAGTTGACGCCCATGAGCTTTATCAGCGTCTTCAGCTGAAAGGGTTTATTTTGCTTCTTGGCGTACACTTTCAGCCGCCCGACTGCCTCCTGCAGCTTCAACGGTCGGTATCCCTTACGCTTGGCTGCGCTCTTCAGTGGTTCCTTCTTCTTGTACGGACCCCGCTGCTTGCGGTGTTCGTGCAGCTTCTTCGTTCGCTTGTCGTGCGCTTCGCATAGGTCAAGCGATTTTCCGATGACGACGGCGGGTTTGTGCTTTTTGCACAAGTCGCAAATGAGGACGGTTGCTTCGGCCATGTGGTTGCTCTACTTTCTTAATATTGGAGTTCAGGATTTCCACTCTGGCCTGAGCCGGATCATGGTCATCGAGGAACTTCCGATATGCTTCGGAGTGCTTGTACTGCGGAGACTTGAGGATCACACCCCTCGCGTTCCAGATCGGAAACTTCTCCGACTTGCAGTTCATGCACACCTTGTGGACTTTAAACGTGCCGTTGTCGAGCTTGATGATCAGCACGGTTTTGAATGCGTGTCTGATCCCTGCTCGACACTCCATCAACGATTGGTACTTCATCCATCCACCCCTTTCTTGAATCGCAGACGTCTAGCATGTCTCATGTCATATAATGTTCTCCTTTCATGTTCTTATTATCCGGGTGATCACCGCCACCAGAGACGCATAAGTTCAGCCCATCTGGTCGGCCAGTTCGGGTCACCATCGTAGGTCTTGGCCCACAACGATGCAGCCTGCATTACCAGGCGCCACTGCTTCGGGCTCGCCGGACTTGGTTTGTGTTCCGCGATGGTCTTGTAAAAGGGTACCAGGCGGTTATGCCACGTGTGATCCGGGATCTCCGTTGCGAGCTCTTCGAAAGAATTCCAGCCACGCTTCTCTGGTGGAACCTCTTCGGTCAGCGGAGACATCGCTGTCATCAACCGCGTCGTGAGCCCTTGATGGATTTGCCCACGCATGATGTCTTCGTTCCAGCAGTACAGCTTACCGACTCGATGTTTGGCCAACTGCCGGAGCGGGAGCACCACATTGTAGAAGGTACCTTCAGAGTCGTCTGACCAGATATCGAAGAACCCGCAGTCGTAGAAGTCGTCTTTGCGAGTCTGTGCGCGTAAGAACTCAAACAGATCTTCTTCGATGAACCAGGTCCGCTTTCGATCTCCGACATACGGACCGACCAGATCGATGACCGTCTTACTCTTCTCGACCACATCGACCTGCTTCACACCCCGCTTCTTCATCAACATCTGGACGACTACGCCGAGTCCTAATCCCCCGACTAAGACTTTACCTTTGAATCCCTTGATAGCGTTCCACTGTTGGAATTGTTCGATAGGGAGATCTGAAGTCCACCGACCGCCGTTTTCGAGCAGCTCGTGCCAGATCGTATCGTGGTCCCAGACTACCTCTTTGGTATCATGCCCACCATACATCGCGGTACGGAAGCTGGCAACCCGCATCGGCTTACCAGCTGGGTTAACCATATGCCGAATCTCCCACTTATGACCCTCGGCATCAATCGCTTCGGACTGCGGAATGTTGAGTAAGCCTTCATACTCCATACTAGGCCCTTCCTAATTTGACCCACCGGGCTAGATCTTGTAACGGACTGTAGATGAACTCGTTGCCGATAGTATCCCACCCGACTACTAATCTCACCCCCTTTCCTTTCCCGCGGACTTGTAACGGCTTCAACTTCGCCGTCAGGCTGCGTTTCACCATATCCCGAGTCCCACGTGATTGCGTCAGGTCGTGGTGGAAAGCAATTACGTGGGTGGGCTTGTGTTTGTCTATCATCTGTTGGTTTCGTAGAGGACCGGCTGCCTTCCCGTACCTAGTCCAGTTCGCAGCTTGACTGATGGTTTCGATCTCTAACGCTTCGGCTGCTTGACCTGCTAGTCGGTCGGCACCATATGCACGTCCGTGGATTACCAACCTGGGCTTGAGCAAGGTCAGCCAATGCTCAATCAATCGGTAATCACTCCACCGCCGGTCTCCCGTGACCAATAACTTCATGCCGCCTCCTCCTCACTATTATACAAGGTTTCTCGTACTAGAAAACAATTGTCTCGAACATGGTTTCCTGCCCGGGGTATATAGAAGAACGCCTGAGGCGTAAGTCTGAGGTGCATTCAAGACTAGCCTCAGGCGTAGACGTGGGTCACGTAACCCGAAGAGGGTTAAGCTGATCTGAACTAAGCTGAGCTTATCAAGATGATAGATAACCTGAGCAGAGTACAGCCAAGAACAGAAGAGCGGTAGGTAACCAGAACTCAGCTGATCGTAGCGAGTAAAAGCTCACCAGAACACAGCAGAGACAAAGGGAGCGTGGATAACCCAATCGCAGAGTTAGGTCATCTTATCTTACCACAGGTGAATGGAACCTAGCAGAGCATACCCGAGGTAAGAGCAGAAACATCGCAACAGGTCGTAGCCAACCAGAATTCAATCCAGGCCAGGCTCTATCGTACCCAAGTACAACACAGACTGATCGTGTACCACCCGAGCACAGGGAAGATTAGCGTATCATAGCGTGTCCCGGTCGAGCTTACCCGAGGCTAGCAGAACCGACACACAGCCGATCACGCCCTAACTGATCTGAGCAGCAGAAGACCTCGACATAGCATACCGCAGGAGAGCTAAGAGCAGCTTGATACAACCCCAGCATAGCGAAGTGAGGAACCAGTCCAGCTCGCCCGAGTGCAGCGAAGGAGAGCCAAGTCTAGGATCGTGTCTCACAGGGGCTTATCCCAATGCATGATACAGCCGGGTTAGCCAACCCCAGTTGAGCCAAGTCTATCGTGATGCATCAAGCCACAACCGAACAAAGTGCGGCTTACCCGAGATGAGTAAAACTCAGCGAGTATTAGGTCACACCGACTAGTCTTAGCTTATCAAAGCTTACTTGAGCTTAGTCGTGTTTGTGACCAGGCCCGCTGTGGAGCGCGCAGGTCTTCTCCCTGAACATATCCTGCTGTGCCTTGCTCATCTCAAAGAACGCCACCTCCTTCTCGTGCCGTAAGCACCAGACCTGCAGATGCAAGTCCTCGGTAATACCAATCTCGAGATGCTGGTAATCGTTCGGAGCTGTCCCTCTCGGTAACTCTTCGATGCACTGCGTGCAGTGCAAATACAACATGATCACATTCGGCATCGGCTGTTTCTTCTTCGCCATCACCCCTCCTTACTCTGGAGAATCTCCCGCAGGATTCTCTTGCCGTCTTCCTCGGAGTCTACCGGGATCAGTAACCCCTTCCCGAGGACGTACCAGCCGTCTTTCAGCTGTTTGATTTCGTAGTCACCTCCGGTCTCGATTTCCACCCCGTCACTGAAGACTAGTTTCATATCTGCCCCTTTTTTGATTCCGACCACGCCCTCGATCTTACAAATCCGTAGGACGCAAATCCCTTCCACGTTGACCCACAGGACCCCGTGCTGCTCTCGGATCTCGACCTCCACGATACCCACAGGTCCGGTGATGTCGAGCAGCTGATCCTGATACGAACACTTCATGTGAACATCTCCTCCGGAATCATCAAGTCCTTGATGCGCTTGTTGGGTCGATCCTGATCCCGGCGTCGGAGCTCGGCCATTCGTTCCTTCGGAAAGGACTTTTGAATAGCTGTCTCGAACATACACGCCACCGGTCCATGTTTGCAAATGGCTAGATACAAGTAGGTCGAGCATTCGCAGCGGTACCTCTGTTTGGGTTTGGCCTTCCGATTGTCCTCGGATCGGTCGCCGGGGATCGACTCGACGTAACACAGATACGACTGTTCGACTGGCGGTAAGGTGCCTGGTTTCCAGTTCTTCAGCCAGTCCGCAGATGGTATCCGGTACAGCTGGGCAGCGATTCGTTGTAGTGGTCCCCAAGTCCCGACGAGACTCCCTTGGGAATTCGGCTTGACAATGATCGCTATGCCGCCGTGCTTCTCAGCCATCGATATCCCGCTCCTTACCCTTCTCCGCCTTGATAAGCTCCTGTGTGACCCACTTCTCGATCGCCTTGATGTTCTTCTCCGTATTGTAGCGGGGTGAAATCAACACGATGCCCATCACATCGTAGTTACATCGTGGTCGGAAACAGTGCACTTGCGGTCGGCTGCTTCGATCCTTGCCCCAGCCGTCCATCATTTCGACGATGCGTTGTCCGAACTTCTGGAACTCGTCCGTCCCTCCCGGTTCATCAGTATCGAACTGATACGAGTACAGAAACGGTACAGCGGGCATCTTCATCAGGAGACCTCCAACGGTTCAATAGTGATGGTGAAAGCGGTGAGAGGTTTGTTCGGTCGACCGTCTGCCCGAACCGGTCGACGCTTGGGGATCGTGTTCCACAACTGCCAGGGAGTCAGCTTATCATCAAACTGCAGTGCCTTCTTCGGATCGACTGTCCAGTCTGCCCAGCCCCGACCGTCGTACGCTTCCGGATCGTACGCCTTGAGATACTCTCCTCCCTTCAGTGCCGGGCTTGGTGTGATCGAGTGCCCCGACATCGCCACGAACCGAATCACGTATCTCATGATGACTCCTCGCCGGACGAAGAAGTGTTCCACAACCACCCCCTGTCGTTCATGGTTCCTCTTTCACCTCCGCGACCCCAACCTGTCCCACGAAGCCGCACCGACAGAGATGGAAGGTCGGCAGATCGGGCTCGTCGGTCCAGAGCAGTCGGGTGTTTGCTGAACAGTACGGACAGAACGAATGCGAGGCCGGAACCAAGATGTACTTCGGCGCCTTCGGTGCCATACCACCCCCTAAACAGACGTCGAGGGAGCACAGGTTTCCCTGGCTCCCTCGTATCGCCTAACCGCGATCAAAGCTCTTCTTCGGCCTCTTCTTCCTTGGCCGCCTTCTTGGTCTTCTTGGTCTTGACCTTGCCCTTGGCCTTCTTCTTGGGCTTCTCCTCTTCCTCGTCGTCGTCCTCGTCCTCGAGATCCTCGTCGTCCTCCTCGGTCTCCTCGAGGTCCTCATCGGGCTCGTCGCCCTCCGCGGCCTTGGCCTTCCGCTTGATCTTGTAACCCTGCGGAGTGCCCATCTCGACGCTGATCTTGCCCTTCTCGTCTGCCTTGATGGTGCAGGCGATGCCTCGGTCGGTGGCGTCCCGACCCATTCGGCGAATCTGAATCGCCAGGCTGTTACCGACCGCCTCGCGATTCTTGTCGTCGAACTTCTCCATCAGCTTGTCGAGAATCTGGTCCTTGTTGTACTTGCCGGCCTGGAACAACTTGAACATCGCGTCCTGCATCGTGCCGACGCGGATGCCGATTTCGTTCCGTTCGGCCTTTTCCTTCTTCTCGGACTTCTCCTTCTTCTCCGCCTTGCCCTTGGTCTTGAGCTTGGCGGTCTTGTCGTGGCTGTTGCCGTTCGCAGCCTTCTTGACGTCGAGTGTCTTCTTCTTTTTCTTCTTGGGCTTCTCCATCTCTTCTCCTTCGTCGATGTCTGCCTCGGAATTCGCCATCCGCTTAATCCTCCTTCACTATCATTATCCGGGCAAGCACGATTTTGCCCAACCTGATAAAGTCGGTGGGTTAAACCATTGTGATCAGTAGACTTTTAACCACTTCTGGATCACGGCCAGCAAATGGTCGTAGTCTCCCCCCATAGCATCGGCGCGAAACCGTTCTATCTCGTCCAGGGAGTAGCCGGCACTCTTTAGTACTCGGGCACACTCCCCCAGGATCAGGAACGAGTTGCCGTCCTTGCCGATCAGCTTGACCTTCGGTTTCGGTTTCTTCTTTATCCCCAGTGCCATGCCATCCCCTTAAAGATCGGGAGCAGGAACCGCAGTTCCCGTTGACAGTGAGGACAAATATTGGGAGTCTCGTACAAGCTGGTTTTTGGGTCCCAGCTCTCGGCCGTGATTCCATGGGCCTCAAATCGTGAGACCTTCTTCCCGCATCCGGGACACGGCTGTTGTAGCGAGTACTCCCGCCGCAGATACTCCGCTTGGGACTCGACGGTCGACTCCTTGCGGTACTGCGGTTGAGCCCTTTCGGGCTCCTTTTTCTTTTCACTCATAACGCCACCTCCCCGCAACGGGCCTGCGTCATATCCACCCCCGATCTAGTTTTAGGACAACTTGCCGTCGCTCAAGACGTAGATCCAGCTACCCTCGAGCCGCTTGAAGTATGCTCCGTCCGGTGCACAGCCCCAGTTGGACGGATGGTCCAAACCGTACTCGTACGGGTCGTAGCGATACTTGGGCGGCAACTCCGCGATGCCGACCCGGTACTGACCGTACACCTGCCCCAACGGATGCAGCGTGTGGCTATGGATCCGGATCTTGGGAACGATGATCTTCGGCCGCCACTTCTTGATGGCGTGCTTATCCAACACCTTGATTCCCCGAAGCACCTGGTCTACCACTTCCTGCGGCAAGTTCGTCGACATCGTGTCTCTCCTTTACGCGTCTGGAATACCAGCCAGTCGGCTGAGCTTCTCGGTCACCCGCTCGTCTGCCTGAACGAGGTTCCGAAGCTTCTTCCGCTCTGACTCGATCGTCAAGAGGTTCTTCACCAGCACGTCCCAGATCAGCCACGGGTGCGCAAAGAGAAAGCGCCACAGGCTGCTTTCGAACTCTGGCTGCCGTTCGGCATCCCGAGCCTGCTCCCACAACGTCTGGAGCGCCTTATCAACGTGTTGTTCCATCTGCGTCAACGATCTTCCAGCCATTTCGATAACCTCCGTAGCCTGGGGAAGCCGGGTTTTTAGTACGTGGGTGTTGTCTAGGTATTGCCCCCGCATAAAAACCCGGCTAGCCCTGGCTATGGCCGCCTTATAACGACCTCTGTTACGCTGCCTTACTCGGAGCTTGCAGTTTCGCGTTCAACCGATACTGCACGCCTTCGTTTTCGATCCAGACGGCAGTCAGGTCAAATCCTCCGTCCTTGAACGCCCGCAGCGTGATGTCGCTGATCGGGCCGGCGTCGATGAACTTGTCTGCCTCCTTGCCAGTGCCCTTCTCCCACTTCACGAACAAGCCGCTCAGGTGTTGGCTTGGGAAGTGGGCGAGGCCGATGTCGTACAGGTAGGTCTTCTTCCCGACCCGCTGTTCCCACTTGGCTGACCACGTCGACAGGCTCTCGTTATCGAGTCGCTGCATGGTCGGTTCAATCATATCCCAGTAGACGGTCTTAGCGTCGCTTCTCATCTCTTTCTCCTCGGTTTACTTCGTCTGAACTTGTGCACTTCCGGACCGGGCAATTGTAGGTTGACACCTCCTGGCTGCCAGTCTACTGTCGAGATCGCCTGCAGGATCTCGTCGACATCGACACCTGGCGGGTTGACCATCGTGACGTGATCGGGGTCACGATGCTCTGAAAAGATGACCATGATGGGATCCCAGCCGTTCAGCAGGTGGGATAAAATGACCCACGAGATCCCTTTGAAGGTCTCCATCTGCTCCTTCGGGATGTCCAAGACCCGGGTCATCAAATCGGGCCAATCGATCTCTGCTCTCCAGCTCATGCCTCACTCCTCGTCCCAGTCCACAGCTCCATGGAAATCATCCAGTAGCTGGTTTAACACGAACAAGACTGACGATACCTCTTCATAGTCAGCCGGAACCGTTCGCATCTGTGTACCCAACCGGTCTCGGAGTTCCGCGATCCCGGCTAGGAGCAGATCTACGATTTGGGTGTTCTTCAGCGGATTGAAGTCGATGATTATCGGCTCTGGTTGCGCTGCCATCACAGTTGCTTGAACACGTCGTTGACAGCCGTGAAGTCCAAGCCCGGACCGAAGGTGGCGATCGGCGGTCGCATGAAGGAACCTTTCGGGCCGCTGACATTACAGAGCGCGATGTCTTTCGACTCCTTAGCTCCGGGCTGGTACCGCCAGTAGCCTACCAGCATGTACCGCTTGCCCTTGACCGTAAACATGGTCTTGAAGCACCAGTTGACGTCGGTGCCGGGAAAGCTCCACGAACCGGGGTCGGCGTAGAGATCCAGGCACCGGCCAATGTGGTTTGTCGTCCCAGCCATGGTCGGTTGATGTACCAGGGCGCGCTTGACCGCCTTCCGGTTAAAGCTCTCCTGCTTATCCTTGGCGATTAACATCCCCAACATACTACACTCCTAGTCTGGCATCCGGGCCAGTTGCGTCTGCAGTGTCTTGGTCTGCTTTGCAATACCCCCGAGAAGCTCATCCGGCTTCAATCCGAACTCCTGCAACTCGATGACCTTGCTCTTCAGTTTCTCCATCGCTGCCACTCTGGTCTCGACCGACTTGGACCGTGCCTTACCTGCGCCGGCCAGGTCCAACACCTTCTTGTTATCAGTCGAAGCCTGAGCCAACTCTTTGGTCAGTTCTGCTTGCGCCTGAGCCACGATCGAGGCCTTGTAGGTCTCGTTATCCAAAATGCCCAGTGCGATGAAATGGTTGTCTCCTTCCACCCGCGACAGCACCTGCCGGACTTTGTTGATAGTCTCGGTGTGCCGTCGTGCAATAAAGTACAACCCGCCTGACGACCGCAACGTCACGCCGTTCATGTACTCGATCGTGCTGGTCATCATCTTTCGGAGTTCGCGGGCTGTAAAGGCGCCCCGGTAGCGTCGGAACAGATTCCGTACCGCTTCGTTCGCGACCGGATCGTCGATCTGGAACTCGATC
>Ga0126377_10003951_pt1 | contig 10657 bp, 7 predicted proteins | sample PanSoiMetPlot_22_FD_92647 | JGI IMG/M metagenome (GOLD analysis project Ga0126377, IMG submission 92647) | Tropical forest soil microbial communities from Panama - MetaG Plot_22 | ecosystem: Environmental > Terrestrial > Soil > Tropical forest > Bulk soil | place: Panama | collected 2016-02-17 | reverse complement strand
TGCGGGGGTCTGGGACGACCGGATGTGCGGGCTGGCCAGCCCATTTGGCGGGATCTGAGGGTTCGAGTCCCTCCGCCCGCACCAGCTCCCGCGCGAGCGGAGGGACTCCACCTGCTCGCGCGGGAGCCGGGCGGCGGCGGGTCAGCCGGTGACCCCCGCCCGCTCCTCCTCGGGGGTGATGAGGTCCACGTCCCGCTTGTGGTGAAGCTGGCTCGGCCACCAGATCCACCGGCCGACGTCCAGGTTCAGCGACGTGACCAGCACCGAGCGGACGACGAAGGTGTCGAGCAGGACGCCGAACGCCACCGCGAAGCCGATCTCGGTGATGAACACCAGCGGCAGCGAGCCGAGGGCGGCGAACGTGCCCGCCAGGACGACGCCCGCGGAGGTGATCACGCCGCCGGTGGCGGCCAGGCCGATGAGGGCGCCCCGCCGCGTGCCGTGCTGCTTGGTCTCCTCGTGCACCCGGGTCATCAGGAAGATGTTGTAGTCGGTCCCCAGGGCGACGAGGAACACGAACGTCCACAGCGGCAAGGACGGGTCGGCCCCGGCGAAGTGGAAGACGTTGTCGAAGACCAGCGCGCTCACGCCGAGGGCCGCCGCGAACGAGAGCACCACCGTCGCGGCGAGCAGGAGCGGCGAGACGACCGCGCGCAGCAGCAGGCTGAGGATCACCAGCACCACGAGCAGCACCAGCGGCACGACCAGGTTCCGGTCGTGGCGGTTGGCGCGCAGCACGTCCAGGTTGACCGCGCTGCTGCCGCCGACCTTGGCGTCCGCGCCGGAGATCGCGTGCACGCTGGAGCGCAACCGGTCGATGGTGTCGTAGGCGGTCTGGCTGTCGGGGGCGCTGGTCAGGGTCCCCTCGACCAGGGCCAGGCCGTCCTTGGTCATCGGCTGGGTGACCTCGGTGATGCCCGGGGTCGAGGACAGCGTCGACCGGACCTGCTGCGCGGCGGAGGCGTTGGCGATGACCTGGACCGGGCTGCCGGTGCCGGCCGGGAAGTGGCGGGCGGCCACCTCCTCCCCCCTCACCGCCTCGGGCTCGGTGCGGAACTGGTCCTTGCCCTGCAGGCCGTTGGCGTTGAGGTCGACCAGGCCGATCGCCAGAGCCCCCAGCACCACGGCCGTGACCACCCAGGTGAGCCGGGGCCGGCGGGCGATGCGGGCGCCGATCCGCGCCCAGATCCCCCGCTCGGTCGGCTCGGCGGAGCCGACCGTGGGCCGCAGCGGCCAGAACATCCAGCGCCCGAAGATGACCAGCAGCGCGGGGAGCAGGGTGATCATGACGCAGAGGCCGACCGCGATGCCGATCGCCATGACCGGGCCGAGGCTCTTGGTGGAAGCCAGCTCGGCGACCAGCAGCGTCAGCAGGCTCAGGATCACGGTGAAGCCGCTGGCGATGATCGCGGGCGCGGCGCGGCGCAGGGCCACGGCCATCGCCTCGTGCCGGTCGGCGTGGCGGCGCAGCTCCTCCCGGTAACGGGCGGTCAGCAGCAGCGCGTAGTCGGTGCCGGCGCCGAAGACCAGCACGGTCAGGATGAAGGCGCTCTGGCCGTTGACGGTGAGGCCCGTGTGCCTGGCCAGCAGGTAGATCACCGCCTGTGCGGCGGTCAGGGCGACGAACACACAGGTCAGCGGGAGCAGCCACAAGGTAGGGCTGCGGTAGGTCAGCAGCAGGATGACGATGACGATGGCCGCGGTGATGTACAGCAGCGTGGAGTCGAAGCCGGAGAACACGCTGGCGAAGTCGGCGAAGTACCCGGCCGGCCCGGTCACGTACACGCCGAGGTTCCCGGCGTCGTCCTTGGCGATGGCGCGCATCTCCTTGATGCGCGGGCTGAGCTCCTCCCAGCCGTTGCCCTCCGACTGGACCTTGATGGGCACGATCACCTGCAGCGCCCGGCCGTCGGTGGACGGGATCGGGCCGAGGATCTTGCCCGTGACGTCCCGCACGCGGCCGAAGCGCTGGATGTCGGCGGTGGCCTTGGCCTTGTCGGCGTCGGTCACCGCGCCGTTCGGGCGCTCGTACACCACCAGCGCCGGGAACACGTCGTTCGGCACGAACTTCTCGGTCAGGTTGGTGACCTGGGTGGATTCGGCGTTCTTGGGCAGCCAGGCGGACGCGTCGTTCTTCTGGGCGCTGTTGAGCTTGCCGGCGAGCGGCCCGGCGACCGCGAACACGGCGATCCAGAAGACGAGGACGATCCATTTGGTCCTGCGTCCGCAGGGAAATCCTGCGATCCTACGGGCCCGGTCCATGACACCCCCGAAGCGTTGCATGCGCACACTGACGGTCGTCGCAGTCCTGCGACGACCGTCAGTGTAGCGAGCGGCTCCGACAGGCCAAGCGATTTGCGCCCTGCTACCCGGCGGCCCCCACCGTGTAGACCGCCTGCATCCCGGCGCTGATGTGGTCGTTGACGTGGCAGTGGAACAGCCACTTGCCGGGGTTGTCGGGCTTCATGTCGGCGACCTGCATGGTGGCGGGGAGCACCGTGGTCGTGTCGGTGCGCATGCCGGCGATGACCACCGTGTCGCCGTGCCAGTGCGGCGTGTGCAGGTCGACCTCGGTGCCCATGCCCATCAGGTACCAGCGCACCCGCTCGCCCTGACGGGCGTCGAGACCGGGCAGGTTGCCGTACACGAAGCCGTTCATGGCGTGCATGAGGTTGGACTCCTCGAAGTCCCCGAAGTCGGGGGCGTCCTCGGCCGGCGCCTCGCCCTTGGCGAACGACTTGACGTTGTCGTCCAGGTACCAGCTCTGGTTCTCGTCGTCGACCTGGAAGGAGACCACCAGCTCGCGGTCGACGTCCTTGGGCGTGCCGTCCGGCCGGGCCATCCCGGCGCGGGTGATGATCATCGGGCCCATGAGGCCCGCGTACACGTCCGCCGCCTCGTCGACGTGGGAGTGGTACATCCACATGGTCGAGCTGGCGTCCATGTGCCCGGGACCGGCGCGCTCGGGGACCGTCCAGGTGTAGGTGTGGGTGCCGCCGGGCGGGACGCCGTCGTCGGCCTTGGCGTCGCCGGTCGTGCCGTCGTCGTACGGGGCCCCCTCGGAGCCCTTGTCGTAGTGCACCCCGTGCGGGTGCACCGACGCGGGGCGGTCGAGGTTGTTGCGGAAGACCACCTTGATCGTGTCGCCGACCTCGGCGTGGATCGCCGGCCCGAGCAGGCCCAGGTGCTTCCACTGCGACGGGACCTCGGTGCGGGTGCGGAAGTCGGCGCCGGTGTACTGGCGGTACTGCGCCTTCCAGTAGACGCGGCCGATCCGGCCCGGGCCCGACTTGACGAAGACGTTCGCGGTGTCGTCGAACGGCTTCCCGGTGATCAGGTTGCGGCCGCTCGGGGCGTAGTCCCAGCGCACCTTGTCGGCTGCGATGTAATAGGTGCGCACCTGGCCGGAGCCGGCACGGGCGTCGTGGCCGTCGTGGTCGTCGTCCACGGAGCAGGCCGCGAGCGCCGCGGCGGCCAGGGCGCAGACCGTGAGCCCGGCGGTGGTGCGGGACGCCCGTCCCGCGAGGGTCCGGAGCAGGATGTTCGCCAGTCGTCGCATATCGGCAGGGTCCTCATGAGCCATGGGTGCCGGAACGAGGGCACCGCGAATTCAATTCGGCCGGACGCGCAGGGGCACGCCCGGCGACGGCGCATGCGTCGTCGCCGGGAATTTCGACGTTCGACCCGGCGGGCAGGCCCGATCCGAGGGACGTCGGGATGCCGACGGACGGCCTGGGAACTGCCCCCGGCGGAAACCTCCGGCTGAAGGCGCTGGACGGAAACGTCTTACCTTTGGGTCTTGCAGGTGCCCTGTTGAAAACCCGGGTTGAAACCCGAGGCTGGGAGTCTGCGCGACGGCTGGGGGATGCCGCTGCGTTAAGCGAACCTAACTGACGGCGATGACAACGTCAATTTCCCTGCCGGCCGGCGGCGCGGGCCGCGTCCCCGCGGCGGCGGCCGGGGGGTGCCGCCGTGCGGCGGCACCCCCCGGCCGGCCTGCTCCTAGGGTTGCGGGACCTGAACGATCCCGGCGCCGTAGGCCGCGCGGTCGGAGATCGACGCGCCACCCAGGTGGCAGTACCCGGTCGGGCACGAGCCACCGGTGAGGTCCCCGCCGGAGGTGTCGGCGGGGTCCAGCGCCGTGGTCGTGTTGTGCGCGCCGCGCGCGCCCTCCTTGAGCGTGCGCAGCAGCCGTCCCGGCCTGCCGCGCAGGTCGGCACGGGCGCTGGCGAGCAGGGCGAGCGCGGCCGACACGTGGGGTGCGGCCATCGAGGTGCCCTGGATGCTCGTGTAGCACTCGTTCTGCGGGAAGTCCGAGCCCGTGGTGAAGACGAAGCAGGGGATCTGGGTCGCCCAGTTGGACGTGATGCTGAAGTCCTCCCACACGTTGGTCAGGTCGTCGCCGGTGTAGGGGAACCCGGGCGTCCCGCCGCGGTCCCACACGGGCAGGTTGAACTTGCGGGCGCCGCCGGGCGCGGCGAGGTCGATCCCCGCCCCGTAGTTGCTGTAGTAGGAGAGCTGGTCCTGCTTGCCGGTCCCGGGAGACTGGTGCGGGTCGCTCGCCGGCTTGCAGGTGGCGTTGGTGTTCTCCGCGTCGCCGGCGGTGCCCGGCGGGCAGCTCTCCGAGGAGGCGTTGACGACGTTGCCGGTGGCCGAGACGTTGACCACCTGCGGCACGCCGCCGGGCAGCTCCCAGAGGCCGTGCAGGTCGTCGAGCGGGTCGCCCGGCAGGGTCAGCTGCCCGTTGGAGACGACCTGGCCGTTCGCGCCCAGCTCGACGTGCTCGTTGCCGGCGGAGGCCGCGATGATCGTGCCCTTGCTCCTGGCGTACTCGACCGCCGCGAGGTACTGCTGGTAGATGGTCTCCTGCTCGGGGTCGGTGCGGTCCAGGTAGCCGCCGAAGGAGATGCTCACCACGTCGACGCCCTCGTCGGCCGCGCGGGTGAACGCCTCGATGAGCGTGCTGTCGTAGGCGCTGCCGCACCAGTCGGAGATCTTGAGCGCGACCAGGCCCACCTTCGGGGCGATGCCGTTGATGCCCTGCCCGTCGAGCTCGGCGGCGATGTTCCCGCCGATCCACGAGCCGTGGCCGTTCCAGTCGCCGTCCTCCGGCCCGCCCAGCTCCGCGGCGAGGTCGGCGTCGGAGACGCCGGTCACGTCGAAGCAGGCGGTGTCATGGAAGTTGATGACCTTGACCACCTTGTTGCGCAGCTCGGAGTGGGTGAAGTCCAGGCCGGTGTCGGCCACGCCGACGCTGACCTCGGGGCTGCCGGCGGTCCGGTCCCAGCCCTTGGGGAGCCCGACGCGCCCGAAGTCCCACTGCAGGCCCTTGTAGTCCAGCCCCGGGTCGGGGTCGATGCCCCGCCTGGTCCGCTGGGCCCGGACGAGCGACTCGCGGGTGACCTTGGCGTCCTGCCTGCTGGACCTGCCCGCGGCCGTGGGCCGCCCGCGCTGCTCCGGCGGGCTGAAGCTCACGACGTGGTCCCTGGCGACCGCGGCCGTGCGGCCGTCGGCCGCGATCGTGTCGCGCGCGGCGGGCGCCGCGGTGACAACCATCGTGTTGACCTTCTGGATGTCGTTGACCACCCGTGCGCCGTGCCTGACGGCCGTGTCGCGCAGGCCGCCGTAGTCTGCGGCGTTCTTGGCGACGACCAGGTACCGGTCCGAGTCGCCGGTCGGGGACTGTGCGGAGGCTGCCCCGGTCATCAGGGCCGCCAGCACCGCAAGACTGCTGAGGGCGGCGAACCATCGCGCCGCTGCCCGGTGTCTCATCCGGTCTCTCCTTGAGATCCCGATGCTGGGGGTGCAGGTGCGTGCTCCGGGCGCGGCGGCCCGCGCGCGGGACTGGGGCGTGGTCGCGGTCCCATCAGCCTCCTCGTGGCCTCGGGCAGGCAGGTGCGGGCCGCCGGCGGCCCGGCCGCCGGCGGCTGACAGGGGGGCTCGGGCGTGCCAACGGCTCGGCCGGAGCGGCAGGGCGGCTGGCGTGGCACCACGACATGTGCGGTCGGCGGCGGCCCCGTTGCACGTGCCGGACGCGGTTCGTGATGCTTTGCCCGTGGTTGTGGGTTTTGCCCGGTACGGGTCGCATCATGATGGCCGTCCAGCCCGGGCGCAATCCCCGACGCGTTGCGGACCGGTCAGCGGGTCGTGCCGGATCCTGGCGACGGCAGATCAAGAACGTGCAGCGTGCCGGTGACGATTCGGTACACGATGTGCCCTCGGTGCAGGCCGGTGATCCCCACGGGCGCCGGAGGCGGCCCGATCGGGCGGGCGCCGGGGCAGGCGGTCAGGGCGTCAGGGGCAGGCCGCCGAGCCACACGCGCAGCGGCGCCAGCCCGAACGCCCACGCGAACGCGCCCTCGTGGTCGGCGTCCCAGAGCACCAGGTCGGCCAGGCGCCCGGGCGCCAGCGCGCCCAGGTCGTCGCGCCGCAGCGCCGCCGCGCCGCCGGCGGTCGCCGCCTGCAGCGCCTCGTCCACGCTCAGCCCGCACGCGGCGACCGCGAGCGCGACCACCAGCGCCATCGACGTCGTGCCGGTCTGGCCGGGGTTGTGGTCGCTGCCGAGCGCGAGGGTCGCACCGGCGTCCAGCAGCGCGCGCACCGGCGGGCGCGCACCCAGCTGGAGCGCGGTGCCCGGGCACACGACCGCCGCCACCCCCGCCGCGGCGAGCGCGCGGGCGTCCCGCGCGGTGATCGCGAGCAGGTGGTCGGCCGAGGCGCAGCCCAGCTCGGCGGCGAGCAGGGCGCCGCCCGTGCGGGCCAGCTCGTCGGCGTGCAGCCGCGGGGTCAGCCCGGCGGCGCGCCCGGCGGTGAGGACCCGCCGGGCCTGGCCGACGCTGAACCAGCCCTGGTCGCAGAACACGTCCACGCCGTCCGCGCCCGCCGCGGCCGCCTCCGGGCACCAGGCGGCGACGGCTCGCGCGTACGCCTGCGCGTCGCCGGCGTACTCGGGCGGGACCGCGTGCGCGCCGAGGAAGGTGACGGCCAGCCGCGGCAGGCCGCGCTCGGCCGCCAGCCCGGCCAGCAGCCGGACCGAGCCCAGCTCCCCGTCGCGGGTGAGGTGGTAGCCGGTCTTGGCCTCCACGGTCGTCGTCCCCGCCCGCAGCCAGCGCTCCAGGCGGCCGCGGACGTCCGCGTGCAGGCGGTCGGGAGCGGCGGCGCGGGTGGCGGCGACGGTCGCGGCGATCCCGCCGCCGTCCGCGGCGATCTCCGCGTAGCCGGCGCCGGCGCTGCGCCGCGCGATCTCCGGCCAGCGGTTGCCCGCGTACACCGGGTGGGTGTGGGCGTCCACCAGCCCCGGGGTGACCAGCCCCCCGCCGCAGTCGTCGGTGACGTCCGCGCCCGGCGCCCGGGCCGACGGGCCGACCCACGCGATCCGCTCGCCCTCGACCAGCACGGCCGCGCCGGCGAGCACGCCGCGGCCGGTCCACAGCCGCCCGATCCCGGTCAGCAGCCGCCGCGTCACGCCCGCACCCCGGCTCAGGCGGACGGGCCGGGGTCGAGCATCGGGATCGCGACCCCGTGCCCGCGGGCGACCTCGGCGGCGCGGTCGTAGCCGGCGTCGGCGTGCCGGATGATCCCGGTGCCCGGGTCGTTGGTGAGCACCCGCTCGAGCTTGGCCGCGGCCAGCGCGCCGCCGTCGGCGACCGCGACCTGGCCCGCGTGGATCGAGCGGCCGATGCCCACGCCGCCGCCGTGGTGGACGCTCACCCAGGCCGCGCCGCTGGCGCAGTTCACCAGCGCGTTCAGGATCGGCCAGTCGGCGATCGCGTCCGAGCCGTCGGCCATCGCCTCGGTCTCGCGGTAGGGCGAGGCGACCGAGCCGCAGTCCAGGTGGTCGCGCCCGAGCACGACCGGCGCGGCCAGCTCCCCGCGCGCCACCATGTCGTTGAAGCGCAGCCCGACGCGCGCCCGCTCGCCGTGGCCCAGCCAGCAGATGCGCGCGGGCAGCCCCTGGAAGGCGACCTTCTCGCGCGCCAGCCGGATCCAGCGGGCCAGGCCCTCGTCGCCGGGCAGCTCCTCCAGCACGGCCCGGTCGGTGGCCGCGATGTCGGCCGGGTCGCCCGACAGCGCGGCCCAGCGGAAGGGCCCCTTGCCCTCGCAGAACAGGGGACGGATGTAGGCGGGCACGAAGCCGGGGAAGTCGAACGCGCGGGCGCACCCGCCGAGCCGCGCCTCGCCGCGCAGCGAGTTGCCGTACTCGAACACCTCCGCCCCGGCGTCCATGAACCCGACCATCGCCTCCACGTGCCGCGCCATCGACGCGCGGGCGCGCCCGGTCAGGCCCTGCGGGTCGCGCTCGAGCTCGGCGGGCCAGTCGGCGAAGGCGACCCCCAGCGGCAGGTAGGCGAGCGGGTCGTGGGCGCTGGTCTGGTCGGTGACGGCGTCGACGGGGGCGCCGGCGGCCAGCACGCGCGGCACCACGTCGGCGGCGTTGCCGAGCACGCCGACCGACAGCGGGCGCCGCCGCGCCCTGGCCTGCTCGGCCAGGCGCAGCGCGTGGTCGAGGTCGTCGGCCTGCACGTCCAGGTAGCGGTGGTCCAGGCGGCGCCGGATGCGGCTGGGGTCGCACTCGACGCACAGGGCCACGCCGCCGTTCATCGTGACCGCCAGCGGCTGCGCGCCGCCCATCCCGCCGAGCCCGGCGGTGAGCGTCACGGTGCCGGCCAGGCTGCCGCCGAAGCGCCTGGCCGCGACCGCCGCGAACGTCTCGTAGGTGCCCTGGAGGATGCCCTGGGTGCCGATGTAGATCCACGAGCCCGCGGTCATCTGCCCGTACATGGTCAGCCCGAGCGCCTCCAGCCGGCGGAACTCGTCCCAGGTCGCCCACTCGGGCACCAGCAGGGCGTTGGCGATCAGCACGCGCGGCGCCCACTCGTGGGTGCGCAGGACCCCGACGGGCTTGCCGGACTGGACCAGCAGCGTCTCGTCGTCCCCGAGCCGGCGCAGGGCGGCGACGATCGCGTCGAACGCCGCCCAGGAGCGGGCGGCCCGGCCGCTGCCGCCGTAGACGACCAGCCGCTCGGGGTGCTCGGCGACCTCGGGGTCGAGGTTGTTCATGAGCATCCGCAGCGCCGCCTCCTGCGGCCAGCTCCTGCAGGACCGCCGCGTGCCGCGGGGCGCGCGGACCGTCCGGGCGCCCCCGTCGGGCACCGAAGTTGCCGCCATCCTCGTCACTCCCCCGCTCCCCGCGCGTCAGCGCCGCCGGCCTGCGCGCACCCGGTCGATCAGCCGCGAGCCCAGTGCCTCCTCGGCGCTGAGCGGCCGGCCGCTGTCCAGCTCGTCGCGGACGACTTCCAGCGGCAGGCCGCTGGCGGAGGCCAGCAGGTCGGCCAGCCGGTCGCGCAGGGACGCCAGGTGCTCGGCCTGCCGCTGGACGCGCAGCGCGCCGCCGGCCAGCTCGGTGCGGGCCTCGACCCGCAGCGAGATCGTCGCGCTGGGCGCCGCCTCGCGGCCGCCGGTGCCGAGCGCCAGCACCGCCGCGGCCGTCCCGGCCGCCTGGCCGACGCACACCGTCGCGACCGGCGCCCGCATCAGGCGGATCGTGTCCAGCAGCGCGAACACCGCCGGCAGCGGGCCGCCACCGCTGTTGATCAGCAGCGTCACCGGGTCGGCGGCGACGCCGTCCAGCAGCATCAGCCCGGCGGTCAGCTCGCTGGCCGCCTCGTCGTCGAGCGTGCCGCGCAGGAACAGGGTCCTGCGGGCGAGCAGGCCGGCCTCGGCGTCGGGCAGGGCAGCCGGCCCGCGCGCCGGCACGCCCACGCCGGGGACCAGGCCGGGAGGCCGGCGCGGCTCCTCCCAGGGCGGGCCCGGCCGGTCGGGCAGCTCAGGTGGGGTCATCGCGTCCCTCCTCGTGGTCGTCCAGGCGCCAGGCGAGGCGCCGGCCGAGGGCGTCGGCGTAGCGCGCCAGGGTCGACACGCGCGCGTCGGCGCCGCCCGCCTCCAGGCGGGCGACCGCCGACTGCGAGGTCCCCATCCTCGCCGCGACCTCGGTCTGCGACAGGCCGAGCCGGCGCCGAGCCGCGACCAGCTGGGCGATCAGGCCGTCCTGCGTGACGCCGAGGTCGCCGAAGCCGGGGAAGACCGACGCGCGCGCCGGCCGCCGAGGCCTCTCCCGCTCTGACATAGCGCGGATGATATCTCATCTTCGAGATATCCGGCCGGGTGCCCTGGACGAGCCGCCGGCCCGACGTTTGCCCGGCGGCGCAGCGGCGCATCCCCTCAGCCAAGGGGGCGACCGCCAGGCCCCACGGGTCCCGGGGGGGTCCATGGCCATGCGCTTCGACGAGCGGTCCCAGCTCGACACCTCGCAGGTCACCGACGCCCGCCGCGCGCGGATCCCCGGCGGCGGGATCGCCGTCGGCGGCGGGGTCGGCATCATCGGACTGATCCTCGCCCTGCTGCTCGGGCTGAACCCGTTCGACACCGGCGGCTTCCCCGGCCTGGACCAGGTCCAGGGCGGCGACAACCGACAGCTCGAGGCCGAGTGCCGCACCGGCGCGGACGCCAACGCCAAGGCGGACTGCCGGGTCGTCGCGACCGTCAACAGCGTGCAGCAGTACTGGACCGCCGAGTTCGAGCGGCGCGGCGGGCGCTACCAGCCCTCGCGGACCACCCTGTTCTCCGGCGCCACCGGGACCGGCTGCGGCACCGCCAG
>Ga0126377_10003950_pt1 | contig 10657 bp, 9 predicted proteins | sample PanSoiMetPlot_22_FD_92647 | JGI IMG/M metagenome (GOLD analysis project Ga0126377, IMG submission 92647) | Tropical forest soil microbial communities from Panama - MetaG Plot_22 | ecosystem: Environmental > Terrestrial > Soil > Tropical forest > Bulk soil | place: Panama | collected 2016-02-17 | reverse complement strand
CGAGCCTGCGCTCCGCCACGGCCGATCACTGACGCGTGACCGTGAGCGCTCCGGTGTTGATGCTTTCGAACGACGTGACCCACAGCCTGTAGGTCGCGGTCACCGGTGGTTCCCAGTCGAACCCGGCAAAGTACTTGATGAAATCGTCGCCGCCCACCACGGGCGTGCCGTCCGGAGCGAGCATCACCGCAATCGTGTCCCACATGTCGGAGCTCGACGTTCTGATCGAGACGGTTTGGCCCGCGACCGCGGGAATCGGGATGTCGCCAGCTCGCCCCGGTACGAGGCCGACCGTGAGCACGCCGCCGGGGACGAGCGAAGCAGCCGGAACGAGTTCGGTCGTCACGAGCTCGAAGTGCCGCTTGAAATGCGCCGCCGCCGACAGCTGATCGCCGAACGCCAGATACACGGTCGCCAGGATCGCGTGGATGCGCGGCGTGTCCAGGCCGCCGGCCAGCGCCGCCGTTGCCTCGGCGAACGCGCGGTTTGGATCGAAAACGCCATACGTGTACGCGTCGGCGACGACGAAGCGGACGTCGGCGCTTTCGGGGGCGAGCGCGAGCGCGTATTCGATGTCGGCCATCCCGGCGGCCACCTGCGATCCGTGCAGCAGACGGCTGGAGCCGCGGAACAGATGGCCGACGAGATCGTTCGGTCGGACGTCGAGGAGCTCGTCGGCCAGGTGGATGGTCGCCGGGTACTTGTAGGACCACCACTGCGCGAAGGTCGCGCCGGTCAGCGCCGGGATGTTCTGCGGATCAGCGTCGAGCCGCGCACTGTAACCGGCGTGGATGATTTCTGCGGCGTCCGGGTGTACCGGCACGACGTAGGCGGTCACGCCTGCGAGGTCGCGCAGGGCGTCGGAATAGCGGCCGAGCAGTAGCTCAGCCTCCGCCCGGCCTCGGTAGCCCTCGACCTCGGTCGGTTGAGCGGCCATCACACACGAGAACTCGCGGATGGCCTGATCGTAGCGGCCCTGATCGATGAAGACCTGGCCCTGTGCGGCCGTGCATCCCTTTTTCGGAGCGTCGGCTGCGGCGAGACTGACTGGCGCGATCGTGCAGAGGAGCGTAGCGGCTGCCGCCGGCGCCGCCGGCAGGCGTAGGGAACGAAGCATGTGAACCTCCGTCACCTTGGGCGGATTTGCGGGGCAAAACCGCTCAGCGGGCTCGGGGTCTGACCCCATACGTCTAGATTTCCTGGGAATTTCGAGCGCCTGGGGTCAGACCCCGGTCTGGCGTGTAGCCCGGGGCGTTCGCGACTCGGGGTCTGACCCCATACGTCTGGATTTCCTGGGAATCTCAAGGGCCTGGGGTCAGACCCCCTGTCTGGCCGGCCGGTCGAGGGGACCTCAGTCGCGGTGCGCTACCGCGGCGGGCCTTGGGGAAAGCGGCAGCGCGGGATCAAGCAGGTGGAAGCCGAGGTCGTCAGCCCCGGCGCCGCCGCTGTTCGTCAGCACGACGACACCGATTCTTCGCGACGGTTCGAACCCCACGAAGGTTCTGTAGCCGCCGGTGCCGCCGTTGTGCCAGACGACCGTGCGGGCACCGGTGTGCCGGATGATCCAGTTGAGCCCGATGCCCACGTTCGGCCCTGCGGGCGCGCGCTCCTGATGCGCGAACGCCAGCGCCTTCCCGATGTCGCCGCGCTCGGGATGCAGGTTCGCGTCGAGGAACGTGAGCATGTCGGCGGCCGTCGAGCGGATCGCGCCCGCGCCGGCGAGCGTGGGCAGATCCCAGTTGGGCACGACCGTCCCCCGTGGATCGTGGCCCAGCGCCAGATGCTGCTTCATCCACGGCGTCAGCGTGATCGCCGTGTGCGCCATCCCGAGCGGCTCCCACACGCGCTCGCGCTCGAGCTGTTCGTAGGACTTGCCCGCTGAAAGCGACAGGGCGTGTCCCAGCAGTCCGACACCCAGGTTGGAGTATTCGAACCGCTCGCCGGGGTCGCGTGTCAACTCACAGGCGGAGAGGAAGTCGTACATCTGCTGGACGGTGTAATCCGCGTACGGGTTCGCAGGGTTCGCCGGGTGAAAATTGCTCGGCATCCGCGGCAATCCCGAGTTTTGCGTCGACAGGTTGCCGAGCGTGATCTGCTTGCCGTTGCGCGCGGGTACGCGCACGCTCGCCGGAAGGAACTTCTGCACAGGATCGTCCAGGGCGACCGTCCTCGCGAGCACCATCTGGGCCAGCACCGTGGACGTGAACACCTTGGAGATGGAGCCGATCTCGAAGACCGAATCGCCGTCGAGCGGCGGCTGGCCCGGGCCGGGATCGCCGAACGCCACGACACGGACGCGACCGTCGGCTTCGACCAGACCTACCACGATGCCTGCGCTGCGCTTGTCCTGGACGCGCTCGGTGATCATCTCCAGGACTGCGGGATCGGACGGAAACGCGCCTGCTGCGGGCGTTCCAGGTTGCGCGACGCGCTGGGCGAGTGCGGTCGGTCGAAGACCGGTCGCCAGTGCGAGGAGCACGACCGCGATCCAAGACATATGACTCGATCGAATCGGCATGATTACGAAGCGATCTTGACTGGCAGCGTGATGGTAAACGTCGTGCCTTCGTTCGGCGCCGCGGTAACGTCGATGGAGGCGCCGATGGCGTCGATACAATCGCGCACGATGGACAGGCCGAGACCAAGCCCATCGACCTGCAGCGAGCTATCGAGACTGGCGTGCGCCCGGAAAAATGGCGTGAAGACCTTTTCCAGCTGCTCCGCAGTCATTCCAAGGCCGTTGTCGCGGACCTGGAAGACGCACGTCGAATCGTCGCTCCGCACCAACAACACTTCGACAATGCGATCGGGCTTTGCCGGATCGGAGTATTTGATGGCGTTCGACAGCAAATTCGTCAGTATCAACTCCAAACGGCCGACGTCGACGGTGACGTCCGGCAGATCGGGTGCGACCACGAGCCTCACCTCGCGGCTGACCGCCATCTCGCGCAGCTGCCTCGACGATTCCTGTGCCAGTGTCGTCAATGAGACTCGCTGAGTGCCAGGCTTGCTGTCGTCGGCGACGCGACCAGCGGTCATCTTGGTGATGGTGTTGACAAGATCCACCAGGCGCGTGACGTTGCGCTCGACCACCGTGACCAGACGCTGACGGCGTTCGCCATCCGCTTCTCCTTCGATCTGCATCAAGAGCGTCGAGGCCATTTGCAACGCGGCCAACGGCTGTCGGAGCTCGTGGCTCAGCATCTGGTTGAAGGCTTTCAGCTGCTTCGTTTGTTCCTCGATCGTGGCGGTGTATCGCTCCACAAACGTGTTGACGGTCGTTTGCGTCAGTAGCGCCACGGCGCGGTCGATCCTCTGAATGACCAGCAGAACCTGTGCGTAGTTCGGATTGAGCTGAAGTCGCTCGGCCTCTTCTTCCACAAACGTCGCCAAGATGCTGCGGAGCAATTCGTACTCATGCAGGAGCTGGTGAACCGAGGCATGTTGCTCGTGACGTAGTTCGCCAAGCTCACGAGCCTCCGCAATGACGAAGCTGTCGGAGGCGATTTCGTTTTCAGGAACAGCCAGGAACTTGGCGATCTGCTCGATCAACCTCGGTATGTGGTCGAGCAGCGCTTCTGTTGGAAACACATCATTCGGCCCGACCGGAATCAAGGCGATCAGCCGATCCAGCCATCGGGTGGCGAGGTGATAGCGTTCGTTCGCGATACGCGCGGCAATGGTCGCCGCGAACGTGTCATCGGTCGGTGGCGACATTACGATGCGGGTTCCTGGTTGAGATGGCGTTCCTGGATGGTGAATGCTCCAGCTGCTGCAGCATTGTAGCCTTCAACCGTCTTGTTTGCGTGGGTTCTGATCGAGGGCTGAATCAGTCGACACCGGTGCCTGCTGCCCGACGGCGGGTGGCGACGAAGTTATGCGCGCGTCTCAGCAGGTGACGTGCAGCACGGCGTTCGTCTCGCGCGTGCCCTTCCGCAGAATCTCGATGGCCTCCGTCGTCGGCAGGATGATCAACTTCACGCCGCGCTCATCGGCTTCACGCTTCACATCGTCCATGACTGGCAAGCGACCGTACGCACCGGTGCCGATGATGAGGCGCGCGCACCTCCACGGGATGTGCTCCTCCAGGGAGAGCGGCGTGTGACCGAACTCATCCCGGAACCGCTTCGACGCTTTTTTCTTCCGTTTGTGCACTTCGCCGTGGTCGATGACGACATCGTGGTCGTACGTGACGCCGTCGATTTCGAGGCCGCCAAAGGTAAAGTGAGAGATTCTCACGTCCACCTCACACCAAGCAGGCTCGCTGTGTGCCCTATTCTCAGCTTACACCTTCATACGGATCGGTAACCGTCGTTGACGGTAAAGTCCAGCTCTCGGTGGCTAGGAGTTCTGACCGCGCTGATCGAGCTGGGGCGTGCTATTTCTGGCGAGCCTGGTCGTCGAGCGGCTTCAACTCAAAGATCTGCGCCATCCCGATCCAGTCTCGGTACTTTCCGGCTGGAATCAGGTCGGAGCGTTTGGCGATCGCGAGCATGAGCGCTGCACGCTCGCGCTCTGGATAATAGGAATCGTGCACGACGATCCGCTGCACGTTGTATTTCCTCAGCCGGGCAACTGAACGGTCGTCCGGGAACGTGCGCATGATCTTCACCGTCTCCTCGTAGTCGCGCGGGATAAAGCCGCTATAGCCGTTGACGAGCGAATGCCAGTGGCGAGTAGACCAGAACATGTACAGGGAATTGAAGCCGGATTCCATTGGGAGTTCAACGATCACCGGCCGGCTGTTGGTCGGGTGAGACGATTTCTTGATAAACGTGTACAGATCCGGCTCGCGCCTTGGCACCTGCGTCAACCGGAGAGGCGCCGCGCCAGACTCGAGTCCGAGCGCGACCAGAACCACAATCAAGGCCAGTCGCGGCGCCGCGAGGCGTCGTTTGAGGTACGCGAAACCAAACCCGCCGAGAATGGCGAGCGCGCACAGGAACAGGACCGCAAATCGGGCCGGAGCCCGGAAACCCTGGAAGATCCAGATATACGCGTACAGCCAGCGGTAGATGAGTCCGTTCAGACCCAGCGAGAGATCGAACGCGAGCGCCGCGAGCGCAAGATACACCCAGACGATATAACGCCGGGCGCCCGTCACCACGGCGACGATGGCGAGAAGGACGGCGGTGATCGTCGGGAACAGATGCAGCTCGTTGCCGTCGTACCAGTCCGACGTCCAGCCCCACAGCCAGTTTTGTAGCGGTGCACTGAAGTAGCTGCCAATCTGGGCGCTGTAGTTCGCGGTCTCTGCGCGATCGCGTGTCCCGACGACTCGCGCATTCTCGAGATACGGCATGCTGTACGCGGCCAGTACGCCTGCGGCGATGAGGAAGGCGGCACACAGGGGTACGAGCGCTGCCCGGCCGCGGCGTGGGTCCCGCACCGCCAGCATGAAGATGAGCGCCCCTGCGATCATGCCCAGGAACAGTCCGTAGTACAGAGAGGAAAGCACCTGCAAGCCGAGCAGCACGCCGACCGCGACGCCGCGCCGCATCGATGGCTCATCGAACACACGGTGGATCGCCCACAACGTCAGCGGCATCCAGACTGTCCACTGCAGCTCCAGATGCATGAAATGTTCGATGCGGTACGGGGCCAATGTGAAAACCGCAGCAGATACCAGCGCCGCGTCCGCATCGTTGGTCAGATACCGCACCAGCAGGAACATGCCGACGCCGGACGAGACGATCCCGGCCAGCAGCAACACGTTGTAGACCGCAACGAGATTCGCGTGCGCCCACAGCCATGGGGCGGCCATCACTCCCTCGAGCAAAGTGGCATCGCCAAATGCGAGCGTCAGGCTGTGTGGATAGAAGATGTTCCCGTCGAAGAGCTGGCGAGGATCGCGTTGCAGTGCGTGCGCCAGCCAACTGATGCGCCACATGCTCAGGTACGGATCATCGTGGTCGGGAACTGCGGTGGCGAGATGCAGCGTCTGCGGCCAGGTGATCATCACCGTCAGTGCGATCAGCAGGAGCGTCGCACCGGCCAGCGAGTTACGGAACACGATCGCGCTCTCCGCCCGCTAAAACATCGGCCGCCACGTATAAAACAACGCGGCATTGAGCGCCTGGAAGGCCGAGAAGGTGAAGATCCACGCCGGCCGATGTTCGTGCGGGACTACATCCGCGAGCCACACGAAGATCGGAAACAACACCGATGAGTGACGCCCCGCGGAGAGCCAGCCGCCGTAGGCAATCGGCGGCAGCGTGACGACGAGAATGAGCGCGGCGTACGGCAGTCCAATTCGACGTCCAACGGGCCAGACTGCCGTGAGCGCGAACAGCACCGCGAACATGTTCAGCACGTCGTAGCCGCCCACGGCAAGGTACTCGCTGAGCCCGGCGTGCCTCACGAATGAGTACTGTTTGGCGACCACCGTCGTCATGGGTTGAAAGGTACGCTCCCAGGCCGACTGCCCGCGCACCCACGCAAGGGGGTCGCCGGTCAGGTGCCAGATGAACGCGGCATACAGCAGCATTCCCACGCCAGGCGCGGCTGCCGTCGCGAGGGCCCGAACGCGCCAACGCGCCATGGACAGCGAAGGCGACACGGCCAGCAATGCGAGCGGAATGGACAGCAATGCGCCGTTTGGCTTGGTCAACCCCGCAAGCATGCCCCACGCCGCTGCCTGCCAGAACTGCCGTTCCCTGAAGTGGTAGAAGGCCGCCACGACGCCAAGGAGGAAGAGCGATTCGCTGTACATCGCTCCGTAGAACAGCGCGAACGGGTACGACGCAATCAGCCACACCGCGTAGCGGGCCTTGTCATCGTCGACGAGCTTGCGTGCCAGGACGTAGAGGTAAACGAGCGCGGCGGAAAACGCCGTCAGCGAGACGGCCATGCCGGCCAGCACGTAGTGCGTTGTGTGCCCGCCGAGCAACCGACCAACCATTCGCACGAGGAGCGGATACGCCGGGAAGAACACGATGTTCTGTTGCACCTGAGAATCACTCGACGCGAACCGGTAGCCTTCGGTGACGATCTGCAGGTACCAGCCGGCATCCCAGCGCACCGGAAGGTTCAAGAACTCGTTGTTGAAGTACTGCAGCGGCGCACGGCCGTTGGCATAGCCGAACAGGCTGACGGCGAAATAGCCGACCAGGAGAATCGGAAGACGTGTGCCGACCACGGTCAGGACGGCCGACTTCACCTCCGCGAGGTGCAACCAGCTCCCAACGCGAGCCGGAACTTCCCGATACAGTGCGCGCTGCGGCGCAGCAACCTGGCGAGCGACGGCGACGGCGAAGGCCCACAGCAGGAGAGGAAACGGCGACGTGACCGAGATGCGTATGCTCGCGATCGACTGTCGGAAACCACCGAACATTGCCACGGCGAGGGCAACCGCCGCGAGGACCAGAGAGAGTGCGTCCATCAGGCGCGCCCAACGCGGCACGGAAGACTGTTCCCGGATATCGAGCAACATGGGAAACGAAGCTATCGAGCAGAAACTATGCCAACGCCTGAGTTCGCGCAAGAACTGCCGAGGTCGGGCAATGATCGAAACGATCGAGCGCTCAACTGAAATCCCTGCGCACTGATCGTCCGGTCGGTGCCCTTAGCCCGATGAGTACAGCGTCCCCAAGTTGCTATACGTAATTGCTGCACTGTCTGTCGACCGCTCGACAGTTCCCGCCACGTGCGCCGTCGCTGCCGCGAGGACCCATGCTAGCATCCGCCGCGCTGCGAGGTGCGGGCGAAGAATGACGGATGAATAGAGACGTCGCCGGAGCCTCGAAGCGCTCAGAAGCGCCGCCCGCCTCCGACTGTCAGGCTGAAGTCGTGTCGCCAGAATCCATCAGTGAAGCTGCGGCCCCGTGAGAATGCGGGCCCAGGATATTTCAGGATCCGATCGGCGGCGTCGATGCGCACGAACGTTCGCCTGGTCAGCTCTATCTCAGTGCCGCCGCCAATTTCCAGGGCCGGCAGCGTGCGCCCGGCCGCGAGCGTGCAGGACAACGGCGGCGGAAAGATCGCGATACACGCGATGGGGCGGGACGATTCACGGAACGCGAGAAATCCGGCGCGCGCCTTCGCGAACGTCCGCACGCGCTCAAACGACGGGCCCGCCGTCACGCCAAACAATCCTTCGACCTGACCGGAGCTGAACGCGCCCTCGCCCGGAAATTCCGCCGGATACGCGCCGAGCGTCGCTTCGATCGCCAACACAGGCACCGGCCGCCACGCCACGAGTCCACCGATACCGACCGACGTAGTCTCGAACTCGCTCGAGCGGGCGAACAGCAGGTGCGCACCCACGGCGATGCGTGGCTCATCCTGCGCCGCCACGGTCGGAGTCTGCGATGCGACGACGGCCGCGGTAAACAGGACGATGCGGGCCGGAGTGAGTCGAGCGTGACGCGAGATTCGCATTTCCGCAATTGTACTCACGGCCGATCACAACCCCATGTGAACGGGACCCGTGGACGCTGCGAGACCGCGGTCAGGGTGCGGATGACGGCTCTGGGCGCTTTAGGGTGACGTTGAGTCCGACGACGAGCAGATTGCCTTGTGGACGCGATCGGGCGCCAATCCCCCACTCGTAGCGAACCCTGACTTGCGATTGGATGGCGTCAAGGAGCACGGCGATCTCGGGGCCAAGCCCGTAGGCGCGATCGCGGGCTCCCTGGAGCAGGCGTGGAAGATCGGCGCCGCGATCGTCGCGAACCTGCCAGAGCGCGTGGAACGCCAGACCCGCTTCGACAACGCCGTTGAAACGCCGCGCCCCTGCCCCTCCCTGCACCTGCAACGTGTCGCCGCGGGTGATGTCCACGCCGCGCTTGCGGAGATTCAGGTCGTAGCTCACAAGGGCGGTGAGAAAGGAGGTCCGGTTTCGATCGGCGAAGATTGAGCCCCCAGCGGAGAACTGGTTCGTGACGTGACCCATGCTGAGGCCGCTGCCGCCCGCTAACGGAGACGTGCCGGTCGGAATGTAGAGGCCGTAAGAGCCAACGAGATCCAGTCGCTCGCTGCGCCAACCCACACGTGCGGGCTGAATGTAGATGTCTGCCAACCCGAACCGATCGAAGCTCGCCTCTGGGCGATCATGAATGTCCAGCCTCAAGCGGGCGAGCGGTGCGGCGGCGGTTGCCGTAAACGATCTCGAGCCTCGCTGGAGTGTGTACGAAAGGCCTGCAGCATTGGCAATTCCCAGTAGCCCCAGATCGCCGACAGGAATCCGATTTCCTGAACGATCGCGCACTTCGTCGGCCGCGTACCACACGACGCGATCGATCGCGTACAGCCCGGGTGGAGGGATTCGCCCGGCATCGAGCCCGATCAGGCCTGGCAGCTTGTGACCGAGGTCCTGCGCGTCCGCACGGCGGGCGCCGGGCATGAGCACGACACCGGCGACGAGTAACGAGAGCAGGACGAAGCCCATCATGCGCATCGACACTGCCGGTCCAACCTCTTCGACGGTCATGGTGCAGCACACACCGATCCAGCGCCGGAGTCAGCGCTAACGATGATGGAGGCGAAGGTGCCGTCCGCGTTACGACGCCGTCAGATCCGGACAGTGCGCTCGTGTGCGATCGGCAGTCATGAACGTAATCGGCGTCATGAATACCGTCAAGTCCCGGTGAAATCCGCTATAGTCTGCCGAGCATCGCGCCAGTTTTCAGGGAGACTCACATGCGTATCCGCTGTCTCGGGTGGGTTCTGGTCTTCACGGTTGCAACGGCAAGCGGTGCCCGCGCCCAAGCACCGCATTACCTCGCGCTCGGCGACTCGCTGTCGATCGGCATTCAGCCGGCGGCCGACGGCAGTTTCGTGCCGACCAACCAGGGATATGTGGACGTTCTCTACGCGCTCGCCCGTACGCGCGTGCCGGCGTTGCAGTTGGCAAAGCTCGGTTGTGTCGCGGAGACGACGAGCTCGATGATCACCGGGGTGCAATCGGCCTGCTACGCGGCGCCGGACAGTCAGCTGCAGCAAGCAGTCGCCTTCCTGGACACCCACGACGTCCTACTCGTCACCCTCGACATCGGTGCAGACAACCTCCTTCAGTGCTTGAGTCTCGTCGCGCCGATCGATCCGGCGTGTGTGACGGCGGCGACCGCGACGGCGGCGAACGATCTCGCGTTCATCCTCGGCACGCTGCGCGCGCACGCACCGCACGCCCTCATTGTCGGGATGAACTATTACGACCCGCTTGCCGCCGCGTGGATTTTCGGCCCGGCCGGACGGGCGCTGGCCGCCGCCTCGGTCCCGGCCACGCTGTTTTTCAATCAGGCGCTGGAGACCGTGTATACCGCCACGGGCACTCCTGTGGCCGACGTCGAGGCAGCGTTTCGCACGACGAGCTTTCCGGCCAATGTCATCCTGGCGTTGGGCTGGACGTGGATGAGCGCACCGCCGCCGCGCGGGCCGGACGTGCATCCGAACGTGCTCGGCTACGCGGCGATTGCCTCGGCGTTCGCGAAAGCGCTCGCGGCAGCAGTCCAGGACTAGCCAGCCATTTGGGCGGGCAGGGGGCCAACGCGCTGACCTAGATGACCGGCGCCGGCGCGGTCAGTGCCGCCAGCACTTCCTTATAGAGATACTTCGCACCCTCGACGCCGTTCAGGGGCCCCGCTTCGTATTCGAGCGCGAACGTGCCCTTGAACCCACCGGCCAGCATGATGCGCACCGACCGCTGCACGTCGTTCTT
>Ga0126377_10003949_pt1 | contig 10658 bp, 7 predicted proteins | sample PanSoiMetPlot_22_FD_92647 | JGI IMG/M metagenome (GOLD analysis project Ga0126377, IMG submission 92647) | Tropical forest soil microbial communities from Panama - MetaG Plot_22 | ecosystem: Environmental > Terrestrial > Soil > Tropical forest > Bulk soil | place: Panama | collected 2016-02-17 | reverse complement strand
TCGCGCACGGCAGCGGCAGCAGCCGGCACAGCCCGCGCAACCGATTCGTCGCGGGCGAACTCGTCGCGGCCGGGCTGGGCACCATCCTGACCGACCTGCTGACTCCGGCCGAGGAGCAGCAGGACGTCCGGACCGCGGAACTGCGGTTCGATATCGACTTGCTGGCCGACCGGCTGATCGGTGTCACCGATTGGCTGGACGCCCAGTGGTCGGCAACCGGCCAGCCGATCGGTCTGTTCGGCGCCAGCACCGGAGCGGCTGCCGCGCTGGTCGCCGCTGCCGCCCGCCCGGACACGGTCGCGGCTGTGGTCTCCCGAGGCGGCCGGCCCGACCTGGCCGGCGGGTCGCTCGACCGGGTCGGCCAGCCCACGTTGCTCATCGTCGGCGAGCAGGACCCGCAGGTGCTCAGCCTCAACCGGGCGGCACGAAAACGGCTGGCCGGCCCGACCGAGCTGGCCGTTGTCCCCAGCGCGACGCACCTGTTCGAGGAACCGGGCGCGCTGGAACAGGTGGCGGGACTGGCCAGGGACTGGTTCGTGCAGCACCTGAGGTAGCCACCTCGGTTCCGGTCCCGCTAGCCGAGCCGGACACCAGAGGCGAGCTTGACCGACACCGGAAGCTCGAGGCTGCCATCCGCGATCTGATACTCCTTGGCCAGCCGGTCGTATTCGGTGCGAATCTTCGCCTGCACCGGCTCCGGCTGGGCGGTCACCAGGGTTCCAATCCGGATGCTGCCGGCCAAGATCGCTTGCCAGTGATCAGCCGCGCTGGCCACCCGATGCCCGAAGTCGACGGTCTGCACGACGACATCGCGGAATCCGGCGCCGGACAGCAGGCCGGCGAACTCCGCTTCGTCCGCGAACCGGAAGAACGACGGCCCGGCCGGTAGTTGCGAGACCGGTGGCGGCGTCACACCCACCGCGGCGACCGCATCGACCACCAAGCCGACGTGCCGGGCCGCCGCGGGTGTGTTCCAGGTGGTCAGCGCGACCCTCCCGCCAGGCACCAGCACCCGGGCGAACTCGGCGGCGGCCTGTTCCGGCCGGCCGAGGTGGGGAACAGCGAAGTTTCCGACCACCGCATCGACCGCTTTGTCGTCGACCGGTAGCTGCTGGGCATCGCCTTGGCGGAACTCCAGGCCCGGATAACTAGCGCTCGCCAGCGCCACCATGCTGGCCGCGATATCCACCCCGAGCGGGATCGCGCCTCGGGCGGCCGCGGCCGCGGCGACATGTCCAGGTCCGCTCGCCACATCGAGCACCCGGGTGCCGGCACCAACCCCGGCCGCGTCCAGCAATGGATCGGCGAGCGGGCGGGTGAACACGGTCAGGTGCCGCACATAGGCGGCAGCGTGATCCTCCCAGCCCGCCGCCTCGAACGCGTTGAAGGCATCGGCGTCGATCGGATTGATATCCAACTCAGCTCCCGAGTCCAGGCTGGCACCCCTCGCACCAGCGCTCGCTCATGGTTACCGATACCTCGGTGCCGTGGCATTGGCCGCGCACCTTATCTTGGGCCGCCGACCGCCCTATCGCGCACTGGTACGCCCGCGGGACCGGCAGGACAATGCACAGGTGCCGCAGCATTCCACGGCGCCGGACCTGTTCGTCGGGCGCAGCGTCGAACTGGCCAGGCTTTGCGCGGCGCTCCAGGACGCGGGCGCCGGCCGCGGCACGATTGTGCTGGTCGCCGGCGACGCCGGCATCGGCAAGACCCGGCTGGTGGCAGAACTGAGCACGCGGGCCGGCGCAACCGGTGCGCGCGTGCTGACCGGCCGATGCCTCAATCTGGTCGGTGGCGGCCTGCCATACCTCCCATTCGCCGAGGCGTTTCGCACATTCGCGAACGCGCCGTTGCCGGCCGGCGCGACCGGGACCCGAGGCGACACCACTGAGCCACCCGGCGCGACCAGCCCGCAACTGCTGCTATTCGACCGGGTCAGAACGTTCCTCGAGGACCTCTCCGTAACAGCGTCGGTAGTCCTGGTCGTCGAGGATCTGCATTGGGCCGACCTGTCCACGCTGGACCTGCTCTCGTATCTCGCGACCGCGGTCGGTGGTCACCGGACCCTGATCGTGGCCACCTACCGCAGCGATGAGCCTGAGCCGGTTGCGCCGGTGCACCGGATAGCCACCGAGCTGGTGCGGGCGAAGCTGGCCAGCGCGATACCTCTCGGCCCGCTCGCGTTCGAAGATGTCCAGGCGCTGGTGGACGCCGGAGCCGATCCGTTGACCCCGGAGCGCCGGGACGTGATCGTCCAGCGCTCAGGCGGCAACCCGTTCTTCGCCGAGGAGCTGCGTGCGGCAGCGCACCGGAGCGAAGATGGCGTCCCCCGGCTGATCCGGGACGCGCTCCGGCAGCGGCTCAGTCAGCTTGATCCGGACACTCGAGCGATTCTCGACCTGGCCTCGGCCGTGGGCCGCCCGGTGCGCTACCGGCTGTTGAAGGCGGTCACCCGGTTTCCAGCCCGCCGCCTCGACCGCGCGCTTAGGCAAGCGACCGAGCGTGGTGTGCTGGTGATCGACCAGCCAACCGGCACGGTCGGCTTCCGGCACGCCCTGCTTGCCGAGACCGTGTACGCAGCGCTGTTACCCGGCGAGCGGGAGGCCGCCCACCTTCGGCTGGCCCGGGCCTTGGTAGACCCGATCGGCGACCCTACGGATGGTGCGATTAGTGCCGAGCTGGCTCGCCATTGGACCGCCGCCGGCCGCCCGACCGAGGCGCTGCAAGCATCGCTGGAGGCCGCGGCGGAAGCGGAACTACTGTCCGGGCGGGCCGAGGCGCTGGGCCATCTCGAGCGGGCGATCGAACTCTGGCCGGCTGTATCGGAGGCGGCTGAGCTGGTGGGCGCCGATCTGGCTGGTCTGCTTGCCCGAGCTGCCGAGCTTGCGTACCTGACCGGTAGCGGACGCCGCGGGGTGGACCTTGTCCGATCGGCGATCGGTCTCGTGGAGGAGGCCGGTGCTCCGGTCCGCACCGCACTTCTGCACGAGCGGCTGGGCAGCTACCTGCTCTCGATCGGTGATCGGGACGGCGGACTGGCAGCATTCCGGCGCGCCGTGGAGCTGGTACCCGCCACGCCGCCGTCGGTCGAACGGGTACGGGTCCTGGCCGCGTTCGGGCACGCGTTGATGCTGTCCTGGCGGCATGCGGACGCGCTGGCAGCCTGCTCCGCTGCGATCACCGCGGCGACCGCGCTCGGCGCTGACCGGGCGGCGTGGCGCGCGCTGGACGTGCAAGCGCTTTGCGACTGCTACCTGGGGAACCCGAATGCCGGGCTCCGGCAGTTGCGCGAAGCGCTCACGCGCTCCCCGACCGACGCGCTGCCGCCCGACCTGACCCGGCCCTACGTATTCCTCTCTGATGCGCTGATCACGGCCGGACAGCTCGACGAGGCGCTGGCGGTGGCCGAGGACGGGCTCGCGCTAGCCCGGCGGCTTGGCATGGAACGCGGTGTAGGCACGCTGCTGGCCTCGAACGCGGCCGAGGCGATGCTCGGCAGCGGTCGGTGGGACGCGGCCGAAGCGGTGCTGTCCGCGGCGCTGCATACCCGGGGTGAGTTCTGGAGTTACCACCCGCACCGGCTGCGCGCACAGCTGGCGACTCGGCGCGGTGAGTTCGACGCGGCACGACACCATCTCGCCGCCGGCGCCGGAGCGACCCGCGAGCCCAACTCGTCCCACTACTACTCCTGCCGGCTGGCCGAGCTGGCGCTCTGGGAGGGCCGGACCGCCGATGCGGCCGAGGCGGTGCGGGACGGGTTGCCTACCGCCGCTACCGCCGAGTCCGCGTTCCTACGGGTGGAACTGTGCGCGCTCGGGCTCTGGGCGCAAGCCGATCGAGCTCAGCTGGCTGCGGCCCGAGCCGACCGGGATGAGCTGGCCGCGGCACGTCGGCGGGCAAACCAGCTTCGGCAAGAGGCGCACCGGGCCGCTCGAACGGCAATCCCGTTCAGCCCGGATACCACGGTCTGGCTCGCGGTCACCGACGCCGAGCACGACCGGGCGCTCGGACAGCCCGACCCAGATCGGTGGCAGCAGGCCGCCGCCGGCTGGCAGCGGCTCGGCCGTCCGTACCAGGTGGCATATTGCTGCTGGCGCACGGCCGAGGCACACCTGGCCGCCGGCTCGCCGGCATCCCACGCGCTCGCCGCGGCCCGGACGGCCTACGCGGTTGCGGTCGAGCTCGGCGCTCAGCCGCTGCGTCGCCAGCTCGAGCTGCTCGGACTGCGCGCTAGGTTCGAGCTGAGCCCGGCCGATCCGGATCGGTCACCGGATCCGCGGCCCAGCCCGCTCGGACTGACCGTGCGCGAGACCGAGGTGCTCGCGTTGGTTGCCCGCGGGTACACCAACCGGGAGATCGCGGACGCGTTCACGATCAGCGTCAAGACCGCGAGCGTCCATGTCTCGCACATACTTCGCAAGCTCGGGGTGTCGAGCCGGGTACAGGCGGCGGAGATCGCGCACCGGATGGCGACCCCGTCCGCCGGGTAGCCGTCTGGCACGCTCGATCCGTGCCGTCCGACGCGATCACGCTCAAGCTGTCCTACCACGAGCCGTATGACGCGGCGGCGGTGTGGCGCTATCTGCGCGCTCGAGCGGTGCCCGGTCTGGAGCAGCTGACCGGATCGATCTACCGGCGGGCGGTCTGGCTACCGCACGGTCCCGGGGTGATCGAGCTCACCCCAGCCGACGGCCATATCCGGGCCGCGTTCCGGCTGGCCGACCGGCGTGACCTGGATGCGGCTGTCGCCCGGTGCCGGCGCCTGCTCGACCTCGACGCGGACCCGGTCGCCGTGGTTGACACGCTCGGCGCAGATCCGCTGCTCGGGCCGCTGGTCCAGGCCCGACCGGGGCTGCGGGTGCCCGGCAGCGTCGACCCGTTCGAAACCGCGATCCGGGCAATCGTCGGCCAGCAGATCTCGGTCAGCGCGGCCCGGACGATCGTGGAGCGGATGGTCACCAGCTACGGCATCCTGCTGCCGGTGCCGGCCGATGGCGTCACCCACACGTTCCCGAGTCCGCAGACGCTCGCCGAGGTCACGCAGCTACCGATGCCGCGGGCCCGGATCCGTACCATCAGCACCGTCGCCGCCGCGGCGGCGAGTGGAGCGGTCGATCTGGAGTTCGGCGCCGACTGGACCGGATCGGTGCCGACGCTGCTGGAGCTGCCTGGGATCGGGCCGTGGACCGCCAGCTACGTGGCGCTGCGCGGGCTTGGCGACCCGGACGCGTTCCCCGGCACCGACCTCGGGATCAGGTACGCACTGGTCGAGCTCGGAGTGCCCGACCATCGCGGCACGATCGCCGAACTGGCCGAGCGGTGGCGACCACTGCGCAGCTACGCCGCCCAGCACCTGTGGACGAGCCTGGGCGACCGGCCAGTCGAGCCCGAGGTCGATCCGCACAGCTGATCGCTAGCGGCCGGGTGAATGCCTAGGCTGCAACCCGTGCACGAGTTCATCGACATCGTCTGGCTGGTCACGGTCGTGGTCGCGGTCAGCGCACTGGCTCGGCGGTGGTCGCTGGTCACCCCGATCTTGCTCGTGGTCGTGGGACTTGGCCTGTCGCTGGTGCCGGGATTCCCGACGATCGGCCTCGACCCCGAGTTCATCCTGATCGGGATCCTGCCGCCGCTGCTGTACGTGGCAGCACTAGAGACCTCGGTGCCGGCGTTCAAGTACAACCTGCGTCCGATCCTGCTGCTCGCGATCGGCCTGGTGATCTTTACCATGCTCGCGGTCGGGGTGGTCGTGCACGCGCTGCTCCCGCGGGTGCCACTCAGCGCCTGCCTGGCGCTTGGTGCGGTGGTCGCGCCGCCGGACGCGATCGCCACCACCGCGATCGCCCGCCGGATCGGCCTGCCCAGGCGGATGGTCACGATCCTGGAGGGCGAGAGCCTGCTCAACGACGCGACCGCGCTCGTTCTGTTCCGGGTCACGGTCGCGGCGGCGGTCGGCACCGCGGTCGGTTTCGGCGAGATCACCATGGAGATCCTGCTCGCCGCCGGTGGCGGCATCCTGGTCGGCGCGGCCGGTGCGGTCATGCTCGGCTTCCTACATCGGCGAACCACGGACCCGCTGCTGGACAACTCGCTGTCGTTGCTGACCCCATTCCTGGTCGCGCTGGCGGCGGATGCGTTGCGCGCCTCTGCGGTGGTGGCGGTGGTGGTGACCGGGCTGTATCTCGGGCATCGGTGGCCCACACTTCTGTCCGCCGGTTCCCGGCTGCAGATGGGCGCGTTCTGGCGAATGGTGAAGTTCGTGCTCGAGGGCCTCGTGTTCCTGGTGGTCGGGCTTCAGCTTCGGGACGTGCTGCAGGCACTGGACACGCCGACCTCGGAGGTGGTCGCGCTCACCGCCGCGGTGCTCGGCACCGTGATCGCGGCACGGTTCGTGTGGGTGTACCCGGCCACCTACCTGCCGCGGTTGGTGCCCAGTATCCGCGATCGCGATCCGGCGCCGCGGCTCGCGGTGCCCACCGTGATCGGCTGGGCCGGCATGCGCGGCGTAGTCACGTTGGCAACCGCGCTGGCGCTACCGCTCACGCTGGCTGGCCGGCCCTACCCTCGCGACCTGTTCGTCTGGCTTGCGTTCGCGGTCATCATCGGCACACTCGTGATCCAGGGCTTGACGCTGGCCAGGTTCGCCCGTTGGGTGCGCGTGCCGCCCGACGACCCCGCCAAGGATTTCCTGGCCGAGGCGGCAATCCAGTACGCCGCGAGCCGGGCCGCTCGGGAACGGCTGGACGAGCTGGCGGCGGAGGCGCCGAGCGCGGTCGTCGACCGGTTGCGCGAACTCACGCAGAGCCGCTCCAACACCGCGTGGGAACGGCTGGGCGGGGGTGGCGAGACGCCGTCGGCGGCGTACGTAAGGTTGCGCCGAGCGATGTTGAACGCGGAGCGAGAGGTGTTTCGTAGCGCTCGAGACGAGGGCCGGATCGCCGAGGAGGTTCTGGTCCGGACGCAGCGCGACATGGATCTGGAGGAGGCCATGTTGGACCGCGAGGAACTGGGATGAACCTCAGCTGCATCCATCTGGACAACGCCGGCGACCCGCAGCCGCAGAGCACACAGGGGTGCCAGGACTGCCTGGCCGACGGGTTCACCGACTGGGTGCACCTGCGGTTGTGCCTGACCTGCGGCCGGGTCGGCTGTTGCGACTCGTCCCCGCGGCGGCATGCCTCTGCCCACTTCGCGGCGACCGAGCATCCGGTGATGCGCTCGTTCGAACCGGGCGAGTCGTGGCGTTGGTGCTACGTCGACGAGGTGCTCGCGCCGTAACCCTGGACCCGGTCCAGCGCCGGCCGGGGCACGATCATCGGCAGCAGTAGCTCGTCGACAATCGAGACCACGAACGCGTCCCGCACCGTGGGTCCGTCCGCAAGCACCCGCTTGAGCAGCATCGACGGCCCAACCTCGGCGATCAGGCCGAGCGGCGCGTCCGGCCGCACCTCGCCGCGCGCCATGCCCCGGCGGAGCACGTCGATCAGCATCCGCTGCTGGGGAACGACCACCCGGTCCGCGACCAGCTCGACGAACGCGCGGTCCCTGGTAGCCAGGGCCGGGATGGCGCAGCCGGCCGGCGAGTTCACCACCCCGGCCAACCGGCGGAGCACGGCAAGCAGATCGTCCCGAACATTGCCGTGATCCGGAAGATCGTCCATCGGAGCCAGGCACCGCTCCAGCACATCGACGACCAGATCGGCCTTGGAGGCCCAGCGGCGGTAGAGCGCGGCCTTACCGGTCCGCGCTCGGGCGGCGACCCCCTCCATCGTGACCGCCTCGTAGCCGATCTCGCCGAGCAGCGCGAGCACTGCTTCCGTGATCGCGCTTTCCAGGGCCCGGCCGCGCCTGCGCCTGGGATATCCGGCGCCGCACGGCCCCGGCATCGCCCGCACAGTCATAGCTGCCACCGTGTTAATGCGTAGTGAACGTTTGCGTCCACTAAGCTCTAGTGGTTAGTGTCGCACGTTAGTGTACGTAAGCGTTCCCTAAGCCTCCACCAAACGGGGAGAAACCGCCATGACGTCACAGGAGACTGCTCCCCAGGGAGCTGGCGGCGCTGCCGTTCAGCACGGTCGCCATCCCGGTCTAGCGCTCACGGTAATCGCCGCGGCGCAGCTGATGATCGTGCTCGACGCCACGATCGTCAACATCGCACTACCCCAGATGCAGCGTGCGCTCGACTTCAGCCCGACCGGGTTGGTCTGGGTGCTCAACGCCTACACCCTGACCTTCGGTGGTTTGCTCCTGCTCGGTGGCCGAGCCGGTGACATCCTCGGCCGCCGGCGTGTCTTCATCACCGGCATCCTGCTGTTCGGGGTCGCGTCGTTGCTCGGCGGCCTGGCCCAGGAGTCCTGGCAGCTGCTCGCGGCCCGCGCCCTGCAGGGCGTTGGCGGCGCCATCGCGTCACCTACGGGACTGGCGCTGCTCACTACGAACTTCGAGGAAGGTCCGGAGCGGAATCGCGCGTTCGGCGTGTTCGCGGCGGTCTCCAGCGCCGGTGCCGCCGTCGGCCTGCTCGCCGGCGGCATGCTCACCCAGTGGCTGTCCTGGCGGTGGACGCTGTTCGTGAACGTCCCGATCGCCATCGTGGTGGCCGTGCTCGCCCCGCTGTACATTCGCGAGTCCGAGCGGCATCCGGGCCGGTTCGACCTGGCCGGCGCTCTGACCTCCACGGTCGGCATGGTGGCGCTGGTCTACGGCTTCATCAGCGCCGTCGACCGGGGCTGGAGTGACCCCGTCACGATCGCCTCGTTCACGACCTCGGCATTCCTGCTCGCCACGTTCCTGCTCATCGAGCGCAACAGCCAGCAGCCGATCACGCCGCTGCACCTGTTCCGCAACCGGAACCGTACCGGCAGCTACGTCGTGATGCTGTTGTTCGCCGCGGCCATGTTCGGGATGTTCTTCTTCCTCACCCAGTTTGTGCAGAACGTGCTCGGCTACAGCCCACTCAAAGCCGGCTTCGCGTTCCTACCGGTTACCGTCGCGATCGCGGCGACCGCCGGGTTCGCGGCCAAGATGCTGCCGAAGTACGGGCCGAAGCTGTTCATGGTCATCGGTGGCTTGCTGGCCGCGATCGGTCTGATCTGGCTGGCCCAGATCAGCGCGGACAGCAGTTACGTCGAAGGGCTGCTCAGTCCAATAGTGATCTTCGGGCTGGGCATGGGCTTCGTGTTCATGCCGGTTACGGTGCTGGCCCTGAGTGGGGTTGAGAACCGCGAGTCCGGTGCCGCCTCTGGTCTGCTCAACGTGTCGCAGATGGTCGGCGGCTCGATCGGTCTGGCGGTGCTGACCACCGTGTTCGGGACCGCATTCCGCAACGAGCTGACCCAGCAGTTGCCGGCGATCCAGGCGAACTCGACACCGGAACAGCTGGCCCAGTTCCAGCAGACGAAGATCCCACCACCACCGTTCTACGACCTGATCCTTTCGCACGGCATCTCCAGGGCCTTCCAGTTCGCGGCCGTGCTTGCGGTGGCGGCACTGCTGGTGACCATATTCGCGATCAAGGCCAAGCCCGCGGACGTCGACATCTCGGTCGCGCAGGGAGCCGGTGTCGCGGAGTAGCCGTATCACGCACCGCGGGCCCGGGCCGAGCAAGCACAACTCGACCCGGGCCCGCGAAATTCTTGGGGAATTTGCTGCAGTCGAGCCGCGCACCTGCCGATAGACCTAGGTACAAGGTAGCTAGGGTGCGCGGACCACCACGTCGCGCACCCTACTTGTCGCCCGATAGCCTCTCGCCATGCCCGACGCCGCATTCCGGCTCGACGTGCTGGTCGTCGGTGCCGGCCCGACGGGCCTGGCCCTTGGCCTGACACTGGCGGCGTGGGGTGTGCGCGCCCGGGTGATCGATCGACAGCTGGATCGAGTGCACGAGTCGCGGGCGCTGGCGATCCAGCCGCGGACTCTCGAAGTGCTCGGCGCACTCGACCTGGCCGCATCGCTGCTGTCTCGTGGCAATGACGCCGTCCGGCTGCAGTTCCATGCCCGCGGCGCAGTGGTCGACGTGCCGATCTTCGACACCGGGCTCGGCGACACCCGCTACCCGTTCGTGCTGTTCCTGTCGCAGGCCGAGACCGAGGCGGTGCTGTCCGAATCGCTGACCGAGCGCGGGCTCGCCATCGAGCGCGGTACCGAGCTGATCGACACTGGGGTAGAACCAGACGGGCTGCGCTGCACGCTGCGCCACCAGGACGGCCGGACCGAAAGGGTCGAGCCGTCCTACCTGGTCGGCTGCGACGGCGCGCACAGCACGGTTCGGCACGAAGCCGGGATCGGGTTCGCGGGCTCGGCCTATCCGCAGACGTTCGTGCTGGCCGACGTGGAGGTCGACGGCGACCTCGACGCGGACGCCGCGCACTTCTTCCCGGGCGACGACGGCGTGCTGCTGTTCTTCCCGCTGCGTCATCCGGCCAGCTGGCGGATCCTCACCATCGCCGATGCCCATCCCGATCCGGGCGAGAAACAGCCGACCATGGACGAGCTGCAGGCAATCGTGGACTCGTTCACCGGCGGTTCGCTGCGGCTACGTGATCCGTTCTGGCTGACCTATTTCAAGCTGCACCAGCGACTGGCCACCGACTATCGGGCGGGGCCGATGTTCCTGGCCGGGGATGCCGCGCACGTGCACAGCCCCGCGGGTGGTCAAG
>Ga0126377_10003947_pt1 | contig 10660 bp, 9 predicted proteins | sample PanSoiMetPlot_22_FD_92647 | JGI IMG/M metagenome (GOLD analysis project Ga0126377, IMG submission 92647) | Tropical forest soil microbial communities from Panama - MetaG Plot_22 | ecosystem: Environmental > Terrestrial > Soil > Tropical forest > Bulk soil | place: Panama | collected 2016-02-17 | reverse complement strand
GTGGAGCTGGCGGGGGGACTCGAACCCCCAACCTGCCGCTTACAAGGCGGCTGCGCTGCCGGTTGCGCCACGCCAGCCGGCTCGCACCAGGGTAGCCGGTCACCTGGTCGCCGGTGGCGGGGGACCGCCGAGTGCCGGCGACGCCTCGGGGGCAGGTCCGGGCGCCGGCCGCGGGACGCCGGTGCCGGCGGGGCGCTCGGCGGCCCGGGCGGGTGGGTGACCACTGCGGCGGCGGCGGACCTCGAACAGGGCCAGCGCGCCCGCGACCGAGGCGTTCAGGCTCGCGATCCTGCCGCGCATCGGGATCGAGACGAGGGCGTCGCAGGCCTCGCGGACCAGGCGGTGCAGCCCCGAGCCCTCACCGCCGACCACCACGCACACCGGCTCGTCGGCCAGCTCCAGGTCGAACAGGCTCGCGCCGGCGTCCTCGGCGAGGCCGACGCACCATACGCCGGAGGTGCGCAGCTTCTGCAGCGCCCGCGCGAGGTTCACGACCTCGGCGACGGGGACGTGCTCCAGCGCGCCCGCTGACGCCTTCACCGCGGCGCCGGTGCGCGGCGCCGCGCCGTGCCTGGGGACGATCACGCCGTGGCAGCCCGCCGCTTCGGCGCTGCGCACCAGGGCGCCCAGGTTGTGCGGGTCGGTGACGGCGTCCACCGCCAGGAACAGCGGCGGGTCGCCGCTGCCGAGCGGGACGGCGAGCAGCTCGTCCAGCTCGATCGAGCGCAGCGGCGCCACCACGGCGGCGACGCCCTGGTGGACACCCTCGCCGGTCTGGGCGTCGATCGCCGAGCGGGGGACCGTCTGGACGCTGACCCGGCGGGTGGCGGCGAGCTTGAGCAGGTCCGCGAGCGCGCCGCGCTCCGCGGCGCCGGCCGCGACCAGCACCTGGTCGATCGGGCGGCCGGCGCGCAGCGCCTCCAGGACCGGCCGGCGCCCGTACAACAGCTCCTGGCCCGGTCCGGGGGTGAGCGCCGACCTGGCGGCGTCCAGACCGCTGCGCCGCCGCTTGCGCTTGGCGGAGTCCCCGGCCTGGTCCCGGCGCCGCTCGGACGGCGCGCGCGGCCGCACCGCCTGCCTGAAGCTCCCGGCCTGCCGGCGCCCGGCGCGCTCCCCGCGCGTACCCGCCCCAGCGGCGCCGCGGGCGCCACCGGCTCGGCTTCCTGCCGCCGGCCCGCGGTCGCCGCCGGCACCGCCGCCGCCACCGGCCCGTGCGCCGCCCGCGTCGGCGCCGCTGGTGCCGGGCGGCTGGTCGTGGCTTCGGCGTGGCCTGCCAGGCTCGCGCGCGGCGCTCCCGGGCGTGGTCGCGCGGCGGGAGCGGCCCTGACCGCCTCCGGACCGGCGGCCCGGTGTGCCCCGGCCTAGCGGGCGAGGTGCCATCTCGGCCCTCCGGCGCGATCCTCGACCCGGACGCCCAGCTCTCCGAGGCGCCGGCGGATCACGTCGGCGGCCGCGAAGTCGCGCTGCGCGCGGGCGCGCTCGCGCAGCTCCAGGATCAGGTCGAGCAGCGGCGGGCCGAGGCTGGCCGGCGGCAGCTCCTCGAGCGGCTGGAACCCGAGCCGGGCAGCGAGCCGGACGAAGGTGCCGAGCCAACCCTGCAGCTCGGCGGCCGCCGCGGCGTCGCCGCGCTCCGCCCTGCCGATCAGCGGGCTCGCCGTGTTGACCAGCTCGAACAGAGCCGCCAGCGCGGCGGGCACGTTCAGGTCGTCGTCGAGCGCGGCGACGAAGCGGTCCGCCAGGTGAGCGGCCGCCGCGCCGTCCGGGTCCTCGGGGTGGGCCGCCCGCGCCTCCGGGCCGGGCGGGTGCGTCCCCGCCGCGTCGTCGTCCTGCCCGCCCGCGGGGGCGAGCGCGCGGCTGGCGTTCACGGCGAACGTCGCCAACCGGTCGTAGGCCGCCGCCGCGTCGGCGAGGACCTCGGGTGACAGCTCCAGCGGGCTGCGGTAGTGGGCGGTCAGCAGCAGGTAGCGCAGCACCACCCCCGGGTGGTGCCGGAGCAGCTCGCGGGGACCGGTGATGTTCCCCAGCGACTTGGACATCTTCTCGCCTCGGGTCGTGAGGTAGGCGTTGTGGATCCAGACGCGGGCGAACGGCCGCCCGGTGGCGCCCTGGTACTGGGCGATCTCGTTCTCGTGGTGGGGGAAGACGAGGTCCTCGCCGCCCCCGTGGATGTCGAAGCCGGCGCCGAGGTACTTGGCGGCCATCGCCGAGCACTCCAGGTGCCAGCCGGGGCGGCCCGGGCCCCAGGGCGAGTCCCATACGGGCTCGCCGGGCTTGGCGGCCTTCCACAGCACGAAGTCCAGCGGGTCGCGCTTGTCGGGGTTGACCTCCACGCGCTCGCCGGCGCGCAGCTCGGCGAGGTCCTTGCGGGCCAGGCGTCCGTACTCGGGGAACTTGCCGACCGCGAAGAACACATCCCCGCCCGCCTGGTAGGCGAGGCCGGCGTCCAGGAGCTGGGCGACCATCTTGAGCATCTCGGGGATGTGGCCGGTCGCGCGCGGGGCGATGTCGGGTGGCAGGACGCCGAGCGCCGCGGTGACGTCCTCGTACACCCGCGTCCAGTGCTCGGCGAGGACGAAGCCGGCGAGCGGGTCGTGCCCGCTGGCGTTGATGATGCGGTCGTCGACGTCGGTGTAGTTGCGCACCAGCAGGACCTCGAACCCCGAGGCGGTCAGGTGCCGGCGCAGCACGTCGAACAGGACGACGTTGCGCAGGTTGCCGATGTGCGGCTCGTCGTAGACCGTCGGCCCGCACAGGTACATCCCGACCTTGCCCGCGTCACGGGGGACGAACGGCTCCTTCCGGCCGGTCAGGGTGTTGGTCAGCTGCAGGCCCAAGACGGCTCCATCCGGTCGGCGCGGGCGGCCGAGCCATCCTACCCGCGGGTCAGCAGGCACACGGCGAGCGCGGCGATCCCCTCGCCCCGGCCCGCGAACCCGAGGCCGTCGGTGGACTTGGGCGCCACGCGCACCTGCCCGGGGGTGATCGACAGGGCGCGCGCGAGGTTGGAGCGCATGCGCTCGACGAACGGGCCGAGCCGCGGCGCCTGGCAGCAGACGGTCGCGTCGACGTTGGCGACCTGCCAGCCGGCCTCGGCGAGCAGCCGCGCCGCGTGCCGCAGGAAGACCTCGCTCGGCGATCCCGCCCAGCGAGGGTCGGAGGAGGGGAAGTGCGTGCCCAGGTCGCCGAGCCCGGCGGCGCCGAGCAGCGCGTCGCAGACCGCGTGGGCGAGCACGTCGGCGTCGGAGTGGCCGGCGAGCCCCCGCTCGGAGGGGATCGCGACGCCGCCGAGCACCAGCGGCCGCCCGGGCCGGAGCGCGTGCACGTCGACGCCCTGCCCGACCCGGTAGGGCGCGGGCTCAGGCTCAGGCATCCGGCCGCTCCCGGCCGGCCAGGATCGCCTCGGCGACTGCCAGGTCGAGCCGCGTGGTCACCTTGAGGTTCTCGGCAGGCCCCGGCGCGACCAGGACCGACCAGCCGGCCCGCTCGACCAGGGCCGCCTCGTCGGTGGCCTCGACGCCTTCGTCGGCGGCGAGCGCGTGGGCGCGCTCGAGCGCCGTGCGCAGGAACACCTGCGGCGTCTGCATCCCGCGGAGCCGGTCACGGTCGACCACGCCCTTGGAACGCCCGGCCGCGTCGACCTCGCGGATGGTGTCGGTCACGGGCGCGCCGGGGACCACGCCCGCGACGCCGTCGGGGTCCTCTCGCAGCAGCGCGAGCAGCCGGTCGAGCAGCGCCGGCCCGGCCAGCGGGCGGGCCGCGTCGTGGACGGCGACGAAGCGCCAGCCCGGCGGCAGCGCGGCCAGCCCGGCGGCGACGCTCTGCTGGCGGGTGGCGCCACCGGCGACGACCGCGTGCACCTTCGCGAACGGCCGTCCGTCCGCGCCCTCGACCAGCGCGCGGACCCTGGCGATCGCCGTCGGGTGCGTGGCCACCACGACCGGGCCCGCGGACGCCGACGCCTCCAGGTCCGCCAGCACCCACGCCAGCAGCGGCCGCCCGGCGAGCGGGATCAGTGCCTTGGGCCCCTGGTCGCCCAGCCGCCGTCCGAGCCCCGCCGCCGGCACGACGACGCCGGCCGGCTCGGCGGGGACGACCGGAGCGGCGCCACGGGTCGCGGGGCGGGCCACCTGGCGCGGGTGTGGAGCAGCGGGCCGGCGCTACCCCTCGAGTGCCTCGTCGACCAGCTTGATGGCCTTGTCCTCGCCGACGTTGCAGGCGAGCACGAGCTCGGACACCAGGATCTGGCGGGAGCGCTGGAGCATCCGCTTCTCGCCCGCGGACAGGCCCTTGTCCCGGTCCCGCACGGTGAGGTCGCGGACGACCTCGGCGACCTGGAAGATGTCGCCGGACTGGAGGCGCTCGATGTTGCCCTTGAAGCGCCGGCTCCAGTTCCCCTGCGTGGAGGACTCGCCGGTGCGCAGGATCTCGAGCACGCCCTCGACGTCGTCGGAGCTGCACACCTCGCGGATGCCGACCTCGGCGCAGTTGTCTCGTGGCACCATCAGGGTGAGGTCGCCATATGTCAGCTTGAGGACGAAATACTCCTTGGTCTCGCCACCGATCTCGCGGTCCTGGAGCCCCTCGATGACAGCCGCTCCGTGCTGCGGATAGATGACGCTGTCCCCGACCTTGAACATACGCGATTACCCTTTCCGTTGATACGGACGCTGGAAGTCTAGCACGTCATTCGTGTCGGTTTCAAGCGAATGCCCAGGTCGGGGGCCATATCGGGGATTCCAAGGCCAGGCCGTGCAAGCCCATTTGCGGCGCACGTCACTGGCGAAATCGACACCAAATCGTGATCTTGCGCCGGGCTCGGTATTCATACGTAGCGCCTCCCCGCACCCACCTCCTCAAGCCAGGATAGTCCGTTACGTAGGATCTTGACTCGATTGGGACCGATCCCCTCGATATCGTCCAGCTCGTCGGGTCCTGCGGCGAGGAGGCGCGCCAGCGAGCCGAACCGCTCGACCACCTGCTCGGCGCCCTCGGTGCCCAGCCGGGGCACCTTCGACAGCAGCCGGAAGCCGCGCGGCGAGACCGAGCTGTCCAGGTCATCGGCCCCCCCGCACGGCCGGTTCAGCAGGCGGGCGAGCGTCATCGGCTCGAACAGGGCCTCGGGCGAGAGCTGCTCGAGCGCGCGCAGCACCGCCTCCTCGCGATCCTGCCCGTCGGTGCCGGCGTGGACGGCCCGCCCCGACCGCCCGGGCTGTGGCGCCTGGAGCGCGGCCCGGTCGCCGCCGATGTAGTCACGGACCAGCAGCAGCCGCTCGGCCCCGACCCCCGCCATCAGCTCCTCGGCCTGCAGCCGCCCGACGCGGCCCTCCACGCCCAGCTCCATCAGGTAGCGGTCCAGCTCGGCCGCCAGCCGGTGGAGCATCTCGCCGCGGGCCAGCACGTGCACCGCGTCCCCGAGGGTGACCTCGTCGGCGACCTCCATCGCGTTCAGCCCGCGCACCGCCTCGTCGAAGCGGTCGCGGTAGCGCTCCAGCGCCTGCAGGGTCTGGCCGGCCCGGGCGTGCAGCTCGGTGATCGCCGGCATCACGTAGCGCTCGGTCCCCACGTAGAGCGTGACCACGTGCATGGACTTCGAGACGCTGATCACCGGGAGCCCGGTCTGCCTGGCGACGCGCTCGGCGGTGCGGTGCCTGGTGCCCGCCTCGGCGGTCTGGATGGAGCGGTCGGGCATGAGGTGGACGTTGCCCCACAGGATCGTCTGGGCGTCCGCGTCGATCACGATCGCCCCGTCCATCTTGGCCAGCTCGCTGAGGCGCTGCGCCGTCACCAGCACGCCGATCCGGAACCCCCCGGACAGCAGCGGCCGCAGCTCGGGGGTGTCGCCGACGACCACCAGCCCGCCGGTCTGGGCGCGCAGCATCCGCTCCAGCCCGTGCCGCAGGATCGTGCCCGGCGCCACCCTGGCGATCAGCGCCTCCAGGCGGGCGCCCTGCGGGCCGCTCACGAGCGCCCCGCAGGCGGCGCCGCCGGCGCGACCGCGCCCTCGCCGCCGGGGGAGGGGTCGGCCGGCCGCTGCTCCAGCGTGGCCACGGCGGCTCCGATCGAGGTGACCGGCAGTGCTGCCAGCCCGGCGGGCACCTCGGTCCCCGGCGGCACCAGCGCCCGGCGGAAGCCCAGCCGGGCAGCCTCCGCCAGCCGCCGCGAGGGCTGCGGCACCGGCCGCACCTCGCCGCCCAGCCCGATCTCGCCGATGGCGACGACGTCCGCGGGGACCACCCGCTCGCGGGCCGCGGAGGCGAGCGCGAGGCAGACCGCGAGGTCCGCGGCGGGCTCCCGGACACGCACGCCGCCGGCCGTGGCGGCGAAGACGTCCTTGCCGCCGAGCCCGACGCGGGCGCGCCGCTCCAGCACCGCGGCGAGGATCACCAGCCGGCCGCCGTCCAGCCCCTGGGCGGCGCGGCGCGGCATCGCCAGCGAGGTCGGGACCACCAGCGCCTGGACCTCGGTGACCAACGGGCGGCGTCCCTCCAGCGAGATCGTGCAGGCGACGCCCGGGACCCCCGCCTCGCGGGCGGACAGGAACAGCGCGGACGGGTCGGCCAGCGGGGTCAGCCCCGCCTCGGTCATCTCGAAGCAGCCGACCTCGTGCGCCGGGCCGTAGCGGTTCTTCGCGCAGCGCACCAGCCGCAGCGCGTGATGCTCGTCGCCCTCGAAGTTGAGGACCACGTCGACCAGGTGCTCCAGCAGCTTGGGGCCGGCGACCAGCCCCTCCTTGGTGACCTGGCCGACCAGGAAGGTCGCCAGCCCGCGGTCCTTGGCGAGCCGGACGAGCTGGCCGGCGACCTCGCGGACCTGCGTCGGGCTGCCCGGGCCGCCGGGCAGCTCCGGGTCGGCGACGGTCTGCACCGAGTCGACGACCAGCACCGTCGGGGCGACCTGCTCGACCTGCTGCAGCACCTCGGCGAGGTCGGTCGAGGCGCTCAGGAACAGCTCCGCGTGGAGCGCGTCCAGCCGCTCCGCGCGCAGCCGCACCTGCTCGCGGGACTCCTCGGCGGAGACGTACAGGACCCGCCCGGCGTCCGCGAGCCGGGCGAGCACCTGCAGCAGCAGGGTGGACTTGCCGATCCCCGGCTCGCCGGCGAGCAGCACGACGCTGCCGGCGACCAGGCCGCCGCCGAGCACGCGGTCCAGCTCGCCGACGCCGGTCGGCCGGTGCGCCTCGGCCTGCCCGGCCAGCTCGGTGATGGGCACCGCCGGGCTCGCCGGGAGGGCGCCGGGTGCGGCGCGGCCCCGGCCGGCCGGCATCTCGGCGAGGGTGTTCCAGTTGCCGCAGGCGGGACAGCGCCCGACCCAGCGGGGGCTCGCGGCGTGGCACTCCACGCACACGTAGGTGACGCGGCTGGAAGCACGGTTGGCCTTGGCCACGGTGCAGCACGCTCCAGGGCTTCAGGACGCGGCCTGGCGCCGGGAAGGCGACGAGGAAGGACCCTCCGGAGGCTAGCACGCGGCCGCGACGGTCGAGGGCCGCCCGGCCGCCTGCCGGTGTCTACGATACGACCATGAGCGACCCGACCCCCGCGATGATCTGCGGGCTCCTGGCGACGGCCGAGCGGCTGCGGGTCGCGGCGGCGCTCGTTCTCGGCGCGAGGACGCTCACCGAGGTGGCCACCGCCGCCGGGCTCGCGCCCAAGGAGGCCGCGCAGGCGCTGGCGAGGCTCACCGGCGGCGGCCTGGTGGAGGCGACCGCGGACGGCGGGTACCGGCTGCGGGCCGAGGCCTTCGCGGACGCGGCCCGCTCGCAGGCCGAGCAGCCCATGGACCCGGGCGAGGAGTACGGGACCGGCGACCTGCAGGCTGCGGCAGTGCTGCGGCGGTTCGTGATCGACGGCCGGCTGGTCGCCATCCCCGCCGCGGCAGGCAAGCGGCGCGTCGTCCTCGACCACCTCGCCAGGGCGTTCGAGCCCGGTCGGCGGTACGCCGAGCGCGAGGTGGACGCGATCCTGCGCGCGTTCTGCGAACCATCCCCGCGGGCCCGCGTGGACCCCTCGGGCACGCCGCCCGATCACCTCTCGCTGCGCCGCTACCTGGTCGACGGGGGGTTCATGGCGCGCGAGCACGGGATCTACTGGCGCACCGGCGGGACCGTCGACCTGGGCTGAACGGGGTGGCCGGGGTCGACCTCGGGCCAGGCTGGCCAGGGCCGCGCGCGCTGCCCGCCCAGGGTCCAGGACGGGCCGTCCCCAGGGGTGCGGGGCAGGTCGAACGAGAAGTTGCCAAACGTGATTAATTGTGCCGCGCGGCCGGAGCCAGGCATTCCGGCTGCTCTGGTAGCGGCCTTGCGCGCGCCGCGCGGACCGGCCGGGGGCGGCGCGAGACGAGGGACGGACCGATGGCGGACGAGCTGCGGCTGGCGCGGATCGACGCGGGCGGCGAGGTGCGCGCGCTCGGGGCTGCCCTGCGGCCCCGACAGTGGCTCAAGAACACGCTCGTGTTCGCGGCCCCCGGCGCGGCCGGCGTGCTGACCAGGGCATCCGTCGCGCTGCGCAGCGTGACGGCCTTCGTGGCGTTCTGCCTGGTCGCAAGCGCGATCTACCTGGTCAACGACCTCGCCGACGCGGCCGCCGACCGCCTCCACCCCACCAAGCGGCTGCGCCCGCTGGCCAGCGGGCTCCTGCGGCCCTCCACCGCGCTGGTGGCCGCGGGCCTGCTGGGGCTCGCGGGCCTCGGCGTGAGCGCGGCGCTGGGCCCGCGCTTCCTCACCGTCGTGGCCCTGTACGTCGCGGTCATGCTCGCCTACACCCTGCGGCTCAAGCACGTCGCGGTGCTCGACATCGCGGTCGTCGCGTCGGGGTTCGTCAGCCGGGCGGTCGCGGGCGGCGTGGCGGCGGGCGTCGTCGTCTCCTCCTGGTTCCTGATCACGGCCTCGTTCGCGTCGCTGTTCGTGGTGGCCGGCAAGCGGTACGCGGACCGCCTGCAGCTCGGCGAGCAGGGTCCCCAGGTGCACGCCGTCCACGCCGTGTACACCAGCGCCTACCTGCGCTACGTCTGGATGACGGCGTCGGCGGTCGCGATCAGCGCCTACTGCGTGTGGGCGTCGGAGAGCCTGCCGGCGCGCGCCGGGCTCCCCTGGAGCGCGTTGTCGGTGGTCCCGTTCGGGCTCGCGGTGCTGCGCTACGCGCTGCTGCTGGAGACCGGCGGCGGCAGTGCCCCCGAGGAGACCGTGCTGGCCGACCGCGGGCTGCAGGCGCTCGTGCTCGTCTGGGCCGTGGTCTTCGCCTGCGGGGTCTACCTTGGCCGGTGACCGCCTCCGGCGCGGGGCCGGCGACGCTCGGGCCCGCCCGCGCGCGCGAGGGGCGGAGCCGGGCGGGGGCGAGCTGCTCGCGGGCTGGGGCCGCGCGGTCGCCTCGCGCGCGACCGTGGTCGCGCCGGGCTCGGCCGAGGAGGTCGCCAAGCTGCTCGCCCAGGCACCGCCGCGCGGGACGATCCCCCGGGGCCTGGGCCGAAGCTACGGCGACGCGGCCCAGAACGCCGGCGGGCAGGTCCTCGCCACCCGGCGGCTCAGCGGCGTGGTCGGCCTGGACGCCGCGGCGGGCACGGTCACCGCGCGCGCCGGGACCAGCCTCGACACGCTGCTGCGGATCGTCGCGCCGCTCGGATGGGTGCCGTTCGCCATTCCCGGGACCCGTTTCGTCACCGTCGGCGGCGCGGTCGCCAGCGACGTGCACGGCAAGAACCACCACGCCGACGGCGGCTTCGCCGACCACCTCGTCGCCTTCGAGCTGGTCACTCCCGCCGGGAATCCGCGGACGGTGACCCCGGGCGGCGACCCCGACGTGTTCTGGGCGACCGCGGGGGGCATGGGCCTGACCGGGGTGGTCACCGCCGCCACGCTGCGGCTGCTGCCGGTGGAGACCACCCGGGTCCGTGCCGACACCGACCGCGTGGCCGACCTGGACGACTGCCTGGCGCGGATGGCCGAGGGGGACCGCCGCCACCGCTTCTCGGCCGCCTGGGTGGACCTGCTCGCCGGCGGGCGGGCGCTCGGCCGCGCGGTGCTCACCCGCGGGGAGTTCGCCCTGCGCGACGAGCTGCCCCGCGACGACCGGCCGCAGGCGCTCGCGCTGGCGGCCCCGGGCCGGCTCGCGGCACCGCCCTGGGTGCCGTCCGGCCTGCTCAACACGGTCACCGCGCGCGCGTTCAACGAGGCCTGGTTCCGCCGGGCACCACGCCGCGAGCACGGACGGCTGGTCGGGCTGCACAGCTTCTTCACGCCGCTGGACGGCGTGGCCGGCTGGAACCGGCTGTACGGGCCGCGCGGGTTCGTGCAGTACCAGTTCCTGGTGCCGTTCGGGCGCGACGACGCGCTGCGAGGGGTCGTCGAGCGGCTGCGGCGGGCGCGCTGCCCTTCGTTCCTGGCCGTGCTGAAGCGGCTGCGCCCGCAGGCCGGGCTGCTGTCGTTCCCCAGGCCGGGCGGCTGGACGCTCGCGCTCGACATCCCCGCGCGCGTGCCCGGGCTGGCGCGCCTGCTCGACGAGCTGGACGAGCTGGTCGCCGCGGCCGGCGGGCGTGTGTACCTGAGCAAGGACGCGCGGCTGCGGCCCGACCTGCTCGCCGCGATGTATCCCGAGCTGACCCGCTGGCGCGCGGTCCGCGATCGGCTCGACCCCGACGGGGTGATGACGTCGGACCTGGCCCGGCGCCT
>Ga0126377_10003946_pt1 | contig 10661 bp, 12 predicted proteins | sample PanSoiMetPlot_22_FD_92647 | JGI IMG/M metagenome (GOLD analysis project Ga0126377, IMG submission 92647) | Tropical forest soil microbial communities from Panama - MetaG Plot_22 | ecosystem: Environmental > Terrestrial > Soil > Tropical forest > Bulk soil | place: Panama | collected 2016-02-17 | reverse complement strand
GTTGATGCGGCGCGGCGTTGACACTTCGTTGTTCTCCCCGGTCAAACGGCTGCGGGAAGACGGCGCGTTCCTGATCGGATACGTCGGGCGGTTGACGCCGGAGAAGAACGTGCGCTTGCTGGTCGAATTGGAGCGGGGCCTGATCGAGGCGGGCGCGGGCGATTTCCGCTTCCTGATCGTCGGCCGCGGCAGCGAACAAGAGTGGATGGAGCGGCGAATGCGGCGCGCCGAATTCACAGGCGTCTTGAGCGGCGAGGCGCTCGCCCGCGCTTACGCGAGCCTCGACCTATTCGTCTTTCCATCGCAGACCGACACATTCGGCAACGTCGTGCTGGAGGCTCAGGCGTCAGGCGTTCCCTGTCTGGTCAGCTCGCGCGGCGGCCCGAAGTCCATCATTCGAACCGGCTCCGTTAACGGCGCCAGCGGCCTGGTGGCCGACACGCCGCGCGAGTTCCTGGGGGCGGCGCTCAGTTTGATGTCGCGGCCCGAACAGTTGAATCGGATGCGGGAGGCGGCCCTAGCAAGGGCGCGCGAGTTTTCGTGGGAGGGCGTCTTCGAGCAGGTCTATCAGACTTACGAAGATTGCCTGCGGCGGGCGCCCGATGTTTCAACCGATTCGATCCCGTCGCCGCAGCGCGTGGCGGCGCCGAGCGTCAATGCGGCAGTCAGATAACATTACATTACCGACAGTGAGCGTGGCGGCGGCGCTCGCCGATCTGTTCTTCAATCCGCGGCGGCAGCTACTGCTGCGGTGGAACTGGAAGACCGCCTCGCTCAGCGCCTGCGTGCGCGGGACGATCTTTTTCATCGCCAACCTCGGCGCGGGGCTGGGCGCGGCGATCGGCGCGATGGGAGTCGAGGCGGCCTTGTTCGCTACGCTCGCCGGTTTTTACGGGGCGCTGGTTCAGACCTTTCGCCGCGCGCAGCCGGCATGGGCGGCGACGATGACGGTTATGATTTTGATACCGGCGGTCAATCACACGCTCGAATATTTCATGCATTACGCGAGCGGCGCGAAAAGAATCGCGGCGGGCGTCGCCGTCTCGATCTCGCTTTCGGTCTTTTCCGCCGTGTTTAACCTGTTCGCGATGCGCCGCGGCGTCTTGATCGTCGGGGATGAAAGGGCGTCTTTGATTGACGATCTGCGCCGGATGCCGCGCCTCGTTTTCGATTTCGTCATGGCCATCCCTCGCGCGCTGTGGCGAATGAGGCTTTGCCACAGAGACACAGAGGCACAGAGAAGATGAAAAGACCGCAGGGACCGCAAAACCGTAAATAAGGAGATGCGGCAGAAAAAAGCGTCTCTGCGGTCCCTGCGGTCTCTTTGTCGGTGGGACTCTGTGTCTCTGTGTCTCTGTGTCTCTGTGGCTAAAATCGTAATGCCGATCAAAACATTGCACATCACAAACGCCTATCACAGCGCGTCCGGCGGGATCAAGGTTTTCTATCGCGCGCTGCTCGAAGCGGCGAATCGGCGGGGGCGGTTGATGCGGCTCGTCGTGCCCGGCGAGCGCAGCGGTGTCGAAGATTTCGGGAGTTGTGGTCGCATCTACCACGTCGCGGCGCGGCAAGCTTTTCTGTTCGACAAACGCTATCGCCTGTTGACGCCGCCCACTTATCTGCCGCCCTTTCGCGGAGAATTGTGGCGGATACTGCGCGACGAAAGGCCCGGCCTGATCGAGGTCTGCGACAAATATTCGGTCCATTGGCTGGCGGGGCTGCTCAGGCGCGGGTGGATTCCCGGCTTGCGGCGTCCGCCGCTAGTCGGGATGAGTTGCGAGAGGATGGACGACAACGTCGAAGCCTTTCTCGGGCGGAGTCGCGCGGGAAGGCTCTGGGCGCGGTTCTACATGGGCTGCCTGTACATTCCTTTCTTCGATTATCACATCGCCAATTCGGGCTACACCGCCGCCGAATTGCGCGGCGCGATGCTGGCTCGTCACGAGCGCCCCGTCTACGTCCGCCCGATGGGCGTGGATGTTGACGATTTCGCCACGGCGCGCCGTGAAGAACAGGGCAGGCGAAATCTGATCGCCGAAACCGGGGGCGACGAGCGAACGAAGCTGCTGCTCTACGTCGGTCGGCTGTCTCCGGAGAAGAACGTCCCGCTGTTGATCGATATGATCGGGCGATTGGGGGCCGGTTTCGGTCTGGTTGTCGCAGGCGACGGCCCTCTCGCCGGCTGGTTTGAGAACGAGGCGACGGTCCGCGCGCCCGGACGCGTCCGTCTACTCGGCCACATCGGCGACCGCGCGAAACTGATCGAGCTATACGCCGACTGCGACGCCTTCATTCATCCGAACCCGCGCGAGCCGTTCGGCATCGCGCCGCTGGAAGCGATGGCCGCCGGATTGCCGCTCGTGGCGCCGAACGCCGGCGGCGTGCTCTCCTACGCCGACGAGACGAACGCCTGGCTGGCGGAGCCGAACGGCGAATCGTTCGCGGCGGCGGCGCGCGCGGTCTTCAACGACCCGGCCACGCGCAAAGACAAACTGGCGCGGGCGCGATGGACAGCCCGGCAATACCAGTGGCGGGTCGTGACGGATAGTTTTTTCCAGCTCTACGATGAATTGATTGATCAATTTCCTTCTTCGCGTTTCGCGCGCCGGGGTAATCGTCCGGCCGCTTTCCCCGTACCGGAGGAGTATGAACAACCTGGTTGCCTCGAATCTCACTCATCACCCCGGGCGCACGCTGGCGAGCGTCGCCGGCGTGGCTACCGGCGTGATCCTGGTCACGCTGACAGTTGGACTGGTTCGCGGGACGCTTCGTGACCGCGGACAGCGCGACGCCAATCTCGCTGTCGAAATTATGTTGAGTCGAAACAGTCAGGGCGGAATCTCGTTTGCGACCCCATCGGTTTCGCTGCCCGTGTCGCTACGCGAAGTGGCGCGCGCTACGCCCGGCGTGAAAGCCGTCACGCCAGTCGCGCAACACGTGGAATTCGGCGGCGGAAACGCGCTGGGCCTGCGCCAGGTCGACGGCGTCGATTTCGGAGATTTCCAGCGCGTGACCGGCGTCCGCATCGTCGAAGGCCAGGCACTGCCCCCCTGCGGCGACGTGATGATCGTGGACGTCAAATACGCCGCCGCGCGCAAAACCAAGCTCGGCGACAAGATCCGCTGGATGGACCGCGAGTTCACCGTCGTCGGCGTCTACGAACCGGAGACCGGGGCGCGGATGATGATCCCGCTTCAAACGATGCAGGAGGCGCTGGGCGCGGCCGGGATGTGCTCGATGTTCCTGGTCAAATGCGAGAGGCCGGAGGAGCAAGAGGATGTCGCGCGCCGCCTCGTCGGGCGCCTGCCCGATTCCCGCATCATCTTTACGCGCGACCTGCCGGTCCTGTTCGCGAACGGTTTCGCGGCGTTCAACGTCTTCCTCGACGCGACGCTGGCGCTGGCGCTGGCGATCAGCCTCCTGATCATCCTCTTGACGACCTATACGACGGTGACCGAGCGTACGCGGCAGATCGGCATTCTGAAAGCGCTCGGCGCTTCAAAGCGATTCATCGCGATGGTGTTCATCAAAGAGTCAATGCTGGTCAGCGCGATGGGCGTGGCCGGCGGCCTCCTCGTCGCGCTGATTGCGCGGCCGGCGCTCGCCGCCTGGACGGGACTGAGTATCGAGATCGAGATCGGCTATACGCTCTGCGCCGCGCTCGGCGGTCTGGCGAGCGGTTTGATTGGCGCTATATATCCGGCGCTGCGGGCGGCGGGACTGGACGCGGTCGATGCGTTGAGCTATGAATGATTTCGCGCTTAAGTGGTCAGACAGAGCTTTTGAGGCTTTTTCATTTTCCATTTTCCATATTACGTTTGTCATTTGTCATTGCCATCTGCCGCCATGTTCAGGCAATGACAAATGACAAACGTAATATGGAAAATGGAAAATGAAAGAGTGAGCCGGAGCGCGCGAACACTGTCGTGATGCGCCGCGCTCCGGCTCCTCAGTTATGTGAATTAAGTCCCAAATCCGTCATCAGCGTTTACCGCCGCCATGCGCCTGCCCGCTGCCTTGCCCGCCGCCTTGCCCGCCGCCTTGCCCGCCGCCTGCCCTCCCGGCCTTGGAGGCGTACTGCTGCGGCTGTTGATCGAACTTCCGCTTGCACTCGCCCGAGCAGAAGTAGTAGTTCGTACCTTGAAATTGGGACTTTGCGGTGGCCTTCTGGTCGTCCACCTGCATTCCACAAACAGGATCAGTTTGCATTGCCATGTTGTTTCTCCTTAAGTTGAAAAGCCTGACGAGGTTTCAATCGCGCCAGGCTAAGTTGTGTGATTGTTCGTCCCGGCAGTCGTGTCCGTGGCGTCACGGCCCGACTGTCATGGGACGTTGACAAGTAGTCTCCAGCGGTTTGTGGTCATTGTTTGCAAGCGCCATCACTGTTTATTTTCCGCTTCTCGCTTCGCGACTCCACAGGATCTCTCTCCAAACAAGCCTCTCGGCCGCATCGGCCGGCTCCTCCAATTCCTTCAGAAGCGCGTCTCGTATGTTCAGGCGCCGCTGTATCTCCGGACCGACGTTCGCGTATCCGTATTGCCTGCCGTAAGAGAGGAATAATTCATTGGTCTCTTGAACCACCTCTTTGACCATTCGCGCCCGCGCCGGGTCGCTCAAAATGTGAACCGCATGCGCCATTTCATGTCCTAGCACTTCGGCGTAACGCTCTTCCTTGCTGAGGCCTTGAAAGGGGATGAACCCTTCAACGCCTGCGGACGGCCCGACATAAGCTCGGTCAATGGTCTCCGGATAGAGCCTGATGATCGCCACGTGCCTCACCCCTTCTGGATCGAGTCGCTCAATGTGAAAGAGGCCGGCGGTGTTTGAGATTGCGCGGCCCATTCCGCGCATTTCGATGTAGATGAGGTGGCCGCTCCGCTCGAGTTTTTCCCAGAGACCTCGCAGCGTCGGGTGCAATGGCTGGCCTTCGATGTCTTCCGCAAAGACGATGCGTTTGATCGCCTCCCAACGCCGCAAATCTTTGCCCGTGAGGCGATCCGTAATGATGTTCGTAGCGGCCGCGTTGTTCTGGCGCGCCGAATCTTGCGCCCTGACAGCGCCCCCCGCCAGACCGAACAGCATCATCAATGCAATTACCCCGGCGACGCGTTCAATCCAAAACGGCAAGCCCTACTCTCCGAACGGGGAGTACAGATCAGTACGTGACTCACTCTCGTTGTTCGGGATCGCCGAAATGGGCAGCAAGGTTTATGCCCGTTATAAGCGCGCCGTCATAATCTCATCCCACCTTCTTTTAAAGAGCGCATCGGTTACACGCCTATCTGAGCGCGATAACACCGTCGTTGATCAGTTCTCTTTCACCCCAAGATCATATGTCTGGGCGTTTCAATCGGTCAGTACGTTAGGGCGCCCAATTAACGAAATCTTCATCAGAAGCAGAGCATTTATCCAAGTCGAATGAGCGAGTGGATTTAGGCCGAAAGCGCGCGGGGATTAGCGCCTCAATTCATTGTCACGGCTCGCAGCTTGCCTAATGTTTGTGTCGAAATTTTGACGCGGATATTTCGGGAGACTGTGGTGATTAGGAAGCTAAAGTCAGGCAAATATCGGCTCTACTCGCGCAAGAAAGACCCGAAGACCGGCAAGCGCCGCAACCTGGGCACATTCGATACGCGCGAGGAGGCCGAGAAACATGAGCGCGCTGTGCAATTTTTTAAGCGCCACGGTTAGCCGCTAGTTAAAGTTGGGCGGGCTTAAGCGCAGTTCGTAGTCCCGCCTTTAGGCGGAAGCGTTTGGCGTCACGGAATTGATCTGCATCCGACGCTTCCGCCTAAAGGCGGGACTACGAACTGATTTTCGAAGGAGAAGTTAAACAATGATTTATTCAATCAACAAAAGAAACGCCGGACTGAAAAAGATCGGGGCGATATTGCTCGCGGTCATGTTTCTGATAACCACGATGGCGCCGGCCGCCGACGCGCAATGGAGTTACCATCGCCATAATCGTCCGAGCAAAACCAAAAACATCGCCGTCGGAACGGCCATTGGCGCGATCGGTGGCGCGTTGATTGGCGGGAGGAAAGGCGGGCTCATCGGCGCAGGCGCCGGCTTCGGCGCCGGCTACGGCGTTTACCGATACAAGAAGCATAATTACAAAAAGCGATAGTACGATTACCGGTAATCGGCGATAGTCGCGTACGACCTGCGGAAAGTGAAATGCCAGAAAAGTTGTTCTCAGTTCTGATTTTCCTGTCGCTGCTGTGCCCCGGCTGCGGATCGCCGCGGCCGGGGCGGGGCGAAGGCGAGATAGGCGCCGCGCGGGGGGAAAATGGGCAGCCCGTGCAATTCCGAGTCGAAACGGTCGCAGCCAATCTGGAGGTTCCATGGGCCATCACCTTCGCCCCGGACGGGCGCGTCTTCTTCACCGAACGCCCGGGGCGCGTGCGTGTGATCGAACAGGGCAGACTGCGTCCCGAGCCGGTGGCGACGATTCGTGAAGTCGAAGCGGCCGAGGAAAGCGGATTGATGGATTTGACGCTGCACCCGCAATTCGCGAGCAATCATTACCTCTATCTGGCTTACGCCTACCGCGGCTCAGATCAGCGCGTACGCGTCGTCCGATTCCGCGAGACTGCGGGCGCGCTCGCCGAGCCGCTGGTCATCATCGAGAACATCCCGGCGGCGCGTTACCACGCGGGGACTCGAACGCGATTCGGCCCCGACGGCAAGCTCTACATCACGACGGGCGACGCGACCCAACGGGAGTTGGCGCAGCGGCTGGATTCGCTCGCCGGCAAGACGCTGCGGCTCGACGACGGCGGCGGCGTCCCCCCGGACAACCCCTTCGTCGGGCGGCCGAACACGCGCCCCGAGATTTGGTCATACGGCCACCGCAACGCGCAGGGCATCGCCTGGCAGCCGGGTACGGACGCGCAGTTCCAGACCGAGCATGGGCCGTCGGGCTTCGACGGCCCGCGCGGCGGCGACGAAGTCAACATCGTCGAGCGAGGCCAGAACTACGGTTGGCCGGTGATTCATCACACGGAAACGAAAGAGGGCATGGTCGCGCCGTTGCTCGAATACACTCCCGCGGTCGCCCCCGCGAGCGCGCTCTTCTATCGCGGCGCGGCGTTTCCGCAATTTCGCGGCGACTTCTTCTTCGGCAATCTGAGGGGCGAGCGAATAATCCGAGTAAAGCTCGACGGCCGGCGCGTCGCGCATCAGGAGTCATTATTGCAAAGCCGGTATGGGCGCATCCGCGAAGTGGCTGAAGGGCCTGACGGCGCTATCTATTTCTCGACCTCTAACCGCGATGGTCGTGGGACTCCTTCGGCGGATGACGATCGCATCCTGCGGCTTGTCCCGATAAAAGGGGGGAACCAATGAACGGAGACCCTGAAACCACTCCCCCGGAGCCGGATTACCCGGTCCCGGAACCCGAGCCGCCTATCCCACGCCCGCCCGATTACCCTGTGCCGAAGCCGGGCGATCTGCCGGATTATCCCGTGCCGGAGCCTGAAAAGCCTCCGCCAGGACCCGATGAACCGTGGCTCCAAACGACACCCAATACCAAGTTTTAAATGTATGAAGACAGTTAGCCACAGAGGTCACAGAGAACACAGAGAAACCATTGATATTCTCTGTGGCCTCTGTGGGCTCTGTGGCTATTCATACACATGAAAACAGCGCTATTAGTCACAAAAAGGCGGCTCCGGACTTCCGGAACCGCCAATTCAGTCAAGGAGTGAAAGTGAAATTGGAGGCTAGAATTATGATTGCAATTCCTTGCCAGGTTTGAATCGAATGGTTTTGCCTTCAGGAATGGCCACCTGCGTGCCGGTCCGAGGATTACGACCTATGCCACGCTTGCGCGGCTTAACCACGAAAACGCCGAACCCGCGAAGCTCGATACGCTCGCCGCGTTTCATAGCCTCTTTCATGGCTTCGAAAAGAGCTTCGACGGCGACCTCGGCCTTCATTTTCGGAACGCCGGTTTTTTCCGCGACGTTGTTAATGATATCAAGTTTTATCACAAATCCCCCTGAGCAGAAAGCGTCTATTCGATTATGCGTGTTTTTGTATTTTGATGATGTTTGCAAAAAAGCAGGGCGAATTATAGGAACGGCCTTCATGGGTGTCAAGCTCGCGCCAGCCGCCCAGAAACGGCCGATTCATAAATCGCGACCACGACCTCCAACGACTTTCTTCCCTCTCTCCCGTCGATCATCGGCGCGCGGTCTTCGATCACCGCCCGCATCATGTCTTCGATCTGGCGGCGGTGGCCTTCGTTTGAAATCGCGGCCGGGTTGGCCGAGCCATCTGTGATCTGCTCGCCGCCGCCGGCCTCTCCGTCCTCGCCGTCAATTTCCCAACAACTGATCACGTCGCCGTCCAAAATCACTGTGCCGCGCGCGCCCGAGATTTCCAATCGGCGTTTGAAGCCCGGCTTCGCCGAGGTCGCGGCCTCGATCACGCCGAGCGCGCCGTTCCGAAACCGCAGGCTCGCGACCAGCGTGTCTTCAGCTTCGATCTCCGGGTAGCGCAGCGCCGCTTTCATCGCGAACGCGGCGTCTACAGGCCCCATCACCCATCGCAGCAAGTCGACGGTGTGGATCGCCTGGTTGATCAACGCCCCGCCGCCGTCCATCGCCGTCGTGCCATGCCAGGAGCCGGCGTAATATTCCGGCGAGCGGTACCACTTCACGTAAGCGTCGCCGATCATCAATCGTCCCAACCTCCCTTCCTCAACCGCGCGCTTGATCCTTTGCGCGGCGGGCAGAAAGCGCGATTGAAAGATCACGCCGAGTTTGACGCCGCCGCGGTCGCAGGCCTCGATCAACGAGTCGGCCTTCTCGAGGGTGGTTTCAATCGGCTTTTCGACCAGGACATGTTTGCCCGCGCGCGCGGCCGCCACACCCTGCTCCGCGTGCAATCCGCTCGGAGTGCAGACGTTGACGATCCGTAACCCCGGGTGATCGAGGAAGCGGTCGTAATCAGTGTAGCCGGCCGCGCCGAACTTCGCCGCGAATTCGGCCACGCGCCTTTCGTCGCGGGCGCACACGGCGAGCAGACGCGCGCCCGGAATCGAGGCGATGGCCTCGGCCTGAACCTTGCCGATCATCCCGCAACCGGCGATGCCGAATCCGATTTCTGTAGTCACTTCTTCCTCCTCGGAAAAGATGTTCCATAGGTTGTCCAAGGCGGCGGATGCTTGATTATTGAGGCCTTTAGTCGCAATCAAGCGGCTTGGTTGTGAAGTCATCCGCAGGTTGGATAACCTACGGTACATCGCCCACCGCCTTTTCATTGTTTCAGAGCTTCGCAACGCGGCGTGAAGGCTCCTAAGAAAATGTAGCGCAAGCGGGCCGAGGTTGCGTGGCTTTCTCAACTCGTCCCATGCCGAAGCCGCGCAACCTCGGCCCGCTTGCGCTACCCTCACCGATTTCCATCGTTTCAGGGCGCCGCTCATTGCGACATGAGCGACTTTACATGAAGATTCTGGTTTGAGATTTGAGAATTGAGATTGCGGCTGGTAGGGTACCGGGAGCGGTAGCGACCGGGCGCCCGGTCGCTACCGCTCCCGGTACCCTACCAGGAGTCACAATCACGACGCGCAATCACACAAACGGAGAACAATATGCCGATCACCATCACCGGTTTTCATCACGCCGGATTTCTCGTCACGGACGTCGAGCGCGCGGCCAGCTTCTACGAAGAAACGCTCGGATTGAAAGCGTTGCCGCGTCCCGATCTGGGCTTCCCCGGACGCTGGTATGACCTTGGCGGCGGACAGCAGCTTCACCTGATGAGCGTCGCCGACATGCCCGGCCACGCCGACCCGCCGCGCCACGACCGCCACATCGCGCTCAGCGTTCCCGACGTTCAGGCGGCCGAACGACAACTGAGCGCGATGGGCGTCGCGATCAGCTATGGCAGCGGCCGCGCTGGCAATCCGCAGCTCTTCGTCCGCGACCCTGACGGCAACACGATCGAACTGCGTCCCGCTTAGGGCGTGGTTTGGGTTAATGGAACGCCGATAACGCGGATGCGACGGATTCTCGCTGACAAGAACTGAAAAAGCTCGGCGTGAATCGGCCCTATCCGCGCCATCGGCGTTCCATTGAAGGCGCGTTCAAACGAACGCTGATTTCAGCTCCCCATATACGCAAATGAAAGCCGATCTGGCCCTGAGATCGTATTCGCGCGCTCCGGGCGCGGTCAATACCTTTACTCCGGCCTTTTCCTTTTGTGTTTGGAAAAAGCCGTAGGCTATACTCCGCGCGCCGCGCTTGGCGGCGCCAGATTCATCACTGACGCAATCATCCAAACAGATAAAGATCGATTATCGCGCGACGGGAGGTCGCGCGATGAGACTGTATATGTCCAATTACAAGCGCATCGCTTCACTTAAAACCGCCGACGGTTTCGCGAACTACGTCGAGACGGTAGGCGTCAATATCCAATTCGACCGTGAGCTTCAACACGGGCCGGATTCGCCTTTGGGCCGGCCTTATCAACTCGACGGCTTCAAGATCGGCAACCGCTTCTGCATTCTGCCGATGGAAGGCTGGGACGGCACGGAAGACGGCAAGCCGTCCGAGTTGACCGTCCGCCGCTGGAAAAATTTCGGCGAGAGCGGGGCGAAATTGATCTGGGGCGGCGAAGCGGTGGCCGTCCGCCACGACGGACGCGCGAACCCC
>Ga0126377_10003945_pt1 | contig 10662 bp, 12 predicted proteins | sample PanSoiMetPlot_22_FD_92647 | JGI IMG/M metagenome (GOLD analysis project Ga0126377, IMG submission 92647) | Tropical forest soil microbial communities from Panama - MetaG Plot_22 | ecosystem: Environmental > Terrestrial > Soil > Tropical forest > Bulk soil | place: Panama | collected 2016-02-17 | reverse complement strand
TCGCTTAGAGCGCCTTTTCGCTCGCTTAGAGCGCCTTTTCGCTCGCTTAGAGCGCCTTTTCGCTCGCTTAGAGCGCCCCTCGCTCCCATGGCCCCCAGATCGCAAGCGTCACTCCGGGCGTTTGAATGTTGACGAAGAGTGTCTGGCCATCGGGACTGAAGGTAGCGCCCGCGAATTCCCTGCCCTCGAAGCCCGGCAGGATGTTTTTCGCTAGATCGAAGATTTGCCCCTGCCGCGTCAGACCTCGCACATACTGTTCTTTGTTACCGTCCTCGCAGATGATCAGACCGCCGTGCGGGCTGACGCAGAGGTTGTCCGGCATGTCGAGCACGGCCTCTTCGGGAGATTCGAAGAGCAATTTGAGATTGCCCTTGTCTTTGCCTTGTGGCGTGTATTGCCAGACCTGGCCGAGTCGCTTATCGCCGCCGCTGGTTGAGGTGAAGTAGACGCTGTCGCCTCCGTACCAGCAACCTTCCAGACGAGCGAAGGTAGCCGCGCCCAGGGCGAGTCCCTGGCGGTAGACGGCGTCAATCGAATTTTGGGCATCCGGCGGGTCGGGTTCGTTGATGTCCACCCAACTCGCGTCGAGCGACTGGCCGGCTTTCTGTCCTGTGCGCAAATCGAATTGGCGCCGACCCGTGATCGCTAGCATCTGCAATTTGCCGCCCTCGGAAAGCTTCCCCTGTCGGTTAGGAATGAAGCGGTAGAAGCCCGCCGCGCCGCGATCCTCGGTCAGATAGACGACGCCCGTTCGCGGGTCAACCGCAATAGCTTCGTGAACGAAACGTCCCATCGCTTTGAGCGGCGTAGCCTTCGCGGCTCCGTCAGCGGCAGCCACAACCTCAAAGCAATAGCCGTGCAAGCGCGAAAAGCCGCCACGTTCACGTCCCCTCTCGTCTTTTACCAGGGTCTGGCCTAGAGTCGTCTCTTCGCAACTGATCCAGGACCCCCACGGCGTAGGCCCTCCCGCGCAGTTGTGGAGCGTGCCGTTGAGGCTGACGAAATCCCTGACGATCTCGCGCGTCTTCGGATCGATGATCAACGTGGTCGTTCCGCCGCCAGCTTTTGTGTCGTAAGCAAGCGACGCGTCGCCGAAGGCCGCGCCGTCGCGCCCGATCCCGGCATTGATCTCGTGATTGCGCACAATCCGCATCTCGCCTTTGACGTTGAAAGCCGCCATCCCGTCGTGCGCCGGCGGCGTTGGATTTCCATCCGACATCTTCGCGCCGGTTTTCCCTATGACGTTGTACTCGAAGCCTTCCGGCAGCGTCAGTATCTCTTCGCCGGTGTTTCGCGACTTCGCCGCGCGCAGACCTCCATAACCGACTTTGGCGCCCGAAGCATTCGATCGGACAGGGCCACGATTCGAATTGATTGCGGCGAAAGCCCGGAACGCGGCGCCGACCGCGAACGGCGTGACGCCGAGAAAGCATCTGCGGTTCAAGGTAGTCATTTTTCTAGCTCCAAATGAAACAATCCGGGTTTGCTAATTGGAATCGCAGTGAGTGTAATAGCGCAAGCTCAAATGAGAATCAAATTAATGTTCGTTTCCAGATAAATTTACACATGGCGCCCCAGCCGTTCATCGCAGGCGTGGGCCATTGAGCACCTGTAACATCGCGCCTCCTGATTGTGGTTGCGCTGCGCCCCGCCGCGCGCCATCAACCTTCGCATCTGGGCGATCACTTCCATCAGCCGCGACCGTAGTTCGTCAGTATTGGCTACACGCAATGTTCGATTGCGGTAGCGAATCAGGCCATAAGGGACGGGGCGCTGGAGGACGTCTTCGAGCAGGAAGAAGTAGGCGGCCAGTTGCATCAGATGCGATTCGTAAGGCCGTCCCGCGCGGGGGGCGTCTCCCGATTTCACCTCGATCGGAATCAGATTGCCGCTCTTATCCTTGACCAGGTAGTCGGGCTTTCCTGACATCAGCAGTCTTTTTGAAACGAACTGCTCCTGCGCCTGACCGGAAGCGTCTTCATAAAAGACTTCGCCTCCCGGCATTCCGGTCTCCATTCCGAAGCGCCGTGAAATGACGAGCAGAACTACGCCGATCGCTACGAGCAGGAACAGCGCGACGAATAAAATTGTGAAGATCTCTGACGGTTCCATCTTGAGACTAATTGGCAAACCTGATCATCGCCAGCGCGATGATCAGGAACAATCCGATGAGGGAAAGCACGGCCCCGATCCTGCGCAATCGAGCCGCTTGCGAGACCGTTGTTCCATGCTTTTTGTGAAAAGTCGCCCCCTGGTCGAGACGCGGGCTCTGCGGAATTGCGCCGCAGCGCTTGAGATACCAGGCCTTCGCGCAATAGACGTACTCGCCGACTTCTGAAGCGTTGATGATCAGTCGCCGATTGATCTGTGACATGTTTTTTCCCCTCGAGGGAGCCGTTCAAGAACTGGGGGATTGGCTTGCGGGCGAATATTACTCTTTTGTGACTGGATGGCAAGAGGCGAAGAGAGAAGGGGGACGGTGGGACAGAGGGACTGAGGGACAGAGAGACGGAGAGACGGAGAGACGGAGAGACAGGGAGAGAGGGAGAAGGGGAGATAAAATCTCCTTGTCTCCTCTTCCCTGCGGTCCCTGCGGTCCCTGCGGTCTCTCCGTCTGATTATTCGGACAAACCGGACAGGCTGTGATATCGCCGCCTGATCTTCCGCACGTAATTTATCGTCTCCGGGTAAGGAGGAACGTTGTAGCCGTACCTCTTGACCGCTCCTTCGCCGGCGTTGTAACCGGCGAGGGCCAGGTTTACATCGCCATCGAACATATCGAGCAGCAGGCGCAGGTATCGCGCGCCGGCGTATATGTTCTGCTTGGGATCGAAGATGTTCGTCACGCCGAATCTGGCGGCGGTTGCAGGCATCAATTGCATCAACCCGCTCGCGCCTTTGTTCGAGATCGCCCCCCTTTCGAAGGCCGATTCCTGGCTCATTACCGAGTAGAGTAGCAGCGGCTCGACTCCATGGTAGGAAGCCGCCTCGATGATCAACCCGTCAAGCCTAAGGTCCCCAGTGGTTTGCCCTTTAAGACTTCTGAACGAGTCGGTCCTGACGCCGCGCCCTGAAATCAGGGTTTCCGCCCCCGATACCAGCGTTTCTGGGATCCTGACGCCGCCGTCATTAGCGATTACTTGCGGCGCCGGCTGCGCCGGCGCAACCACGACTTTCGCCGGGAGCGCCGGGCCAGGAGCCGGAGTCGGCGAGTCCTCGATCATGACCACAGGCGATAAGATGGCGACGACGGCTCTGCCAAAACCTTGCAACGCCGTTACGGCGGCGCCGCTCAGACTTTGAGTCGCCGTGGCGGGCCGATTGAGCTGATTGATCGGTTGAGCGTGTGATGTCGCGTTAAGTAGAACTACAAATAAGAACAAGCTAGAGTATTTTTTCATTCCTGTAACCTGTTTCATCCCTTTACTTGTAAGATAGATTTATGCGATTGACCCGAGGCGCGCGACGAACATAAAGAACCTCCAAGTGGGCATGACGCCCATTCTTTTCAGCTCTATTTTTCTCTTTCTTTTTTACGCGGCCGGGCGGCTCAGCGAGCGGCCCTTTTATTGATGAAGGGTCAATGCTCGCCCCGGCCTTTAGCCGGCGGCGGGATTGACGCTGAACGGACCCTTTCTTCAAACACGGTTCTTCTCATTGTGATTTTGGTAATGAGTGAGCCGTAAAGAAACGTACCGCTCACGTGCGGCCATTCAGATGCCTGTTTTGCTCTATAGACTGTCTAGGTGAGAGGCTTTTGTGATTATAGAAATGCAAGTAGAAGCGCAAGTGGAAGGCGTTTTCCATTTTCCATATCACATTTTTCATTTGCCATTGAGCCGATTTCAATGGCAAATGAAAAATGTGATATGGAAAATGGAAAACGCCATTCTTTCAATCAACTCAGAATCTATATCCCAGCAACAGGGTCAACAGGTTGTCGACCATCGTCGGATTGATAGGCAAGTCGCCGTGCTCTTCGCATCCGAAGATTGTGTAGGCGGGCGAATGCTTCATCAATCGTGTGATTCCGGTTTCCGGCGAATCAACGTCGAAGCTGAGTCCGAAGAGGCTCTGGCGCGTAACGCGGCCGTCGCCGGGGATGAACATTTTCTTGAAGGCTTCCTTGCGCGACTCACGGGGAATGCGTCCCGGGGAAAAGAGCGTTCGCGGCTCGCCTTTGACATCGACTATCAACGCCCCGGCCAGCGTCGCCGCGCAATCGCCGCCGAAAAGATGTAGCCTGAGCGTTTCAGGCGGATCGGAGCCTGAGTCCAGAGCCTTGTGAAAATCGGAGGCGCGCTTCAACACCGCCCGCAGGTAGCTTGCGCGCTGGGCCACTTTCTTTTCCGCTTCGCCTGCGCCCTCGGCGCCGCCTAACTTCTTGATCGCGACCCCCATCTCCCGCTTCGTTATCTCGGGATCGAAGGCCGCCGACCATCGATAGCGTTTCCATGTCTCGATGTCGAAAAGGTCGAGTTTGATCGTGTCGAGTTTGGCGTCGTAAAACCGGGCGGTCTGGTTGCGCGGCAGAAGCTGGTAGGCGGACGGCGCCGTGAAAATCGTCGTGCGTCCGAGGCTTTTGAATAAATTGATCCGGGGCTTATCGGCTTCGGTGATCGAGTATCCGTAAATCAACGAACGCAGCGCGTCCATCGAACCCGCGTTCGGCGTCCCGATGAGCGCCAGGAGGCCGATGCTCCGCGCCCCGCTCCAATCGGGACGCGGGGGCTCTTGGCCGAGGACGTCGCGGCCGCCGTACATCGCGTAGTAGCGCGCGATCAACCCTCCCATCGAATGCGCGATGATATTGAAGCGCAGATCGGGTTTATTCGTCCGCCGTTTTACCTCCTCTATCTTCGCGGCCAGCTTGCCCGCCGATTCGACGTTGTCGCGCCGCCAGTCGTAAGCGAAAAGGTAATAGGTGTCGTGGTCGCCGTCGGGCGGGGGCTCGTTAATGTCGCCGCGGCGATAACCGCCCTGGTCTTCGAGCGCCTTGAACAGCGCCCCGTATACGCCGACTTCGGGAATGAATTTGATGAGCTGGGCCGATTCGATCACTTTCGAAGCGACCACGTCGTCTCGGTTTTCCGAGAGTGTCGCTGACGCGATCGGCAGCGCCAGAGCCTCCTTCTCTTTCGGAAAAAGATCGGGCCACAACTTCTCCCCGGTCTTCCGATCGATCAGCTCGGAGCCGGTGATGCCGGGAATGATGATGATCGGAGGTTTGCCAGTCTGTTTTGCGACGAGCGGCGCCGGAAAGATCTCCGGCAGATTCGGCTTGCCCGATCTGAGCAGACAAGCGTTAGTCGCAATTAGCGCGAGAGGCAAGAGAATACGGAACAAACGGAAATGACGGAACAAACGGAAATTTCTGCGGAGGGTTTTTCCGTCTGTTCCGTCATTTCCGTTTGTTCCGTATTCTCTTTCTCGCCTCATTACCAAAAGCTCAATTTGCGCTCTATATTTCGAGGTTGCCATTCAAAGCTTTCGTAGAACGATTGTTCGCGGAATCCCTTGCAGGTCGTCAAGCAGCCGCGCTTCGCCCCAGACCCCGCGATCGACCATGGCCGAAATTTTTTCCGATTGCGTGTAACCCATTTCACAGATCAGATGGCCGCCCGGCTTCAAACGCGAAGGGGCGTCTTTCAGCAACCGGCGGTAAACGCCCAACCCGTCATTCGAATCGGTCAGCGCCATGAGCGGCTCCCAATCGCGCACTTCGCGCTGAAGCGAAGGCAGCTCCTCATCGGAGACGTAAGGCGGATTGCAGAGAATCAGATCGGCGAAGCCTTCTTCCGCGAACGCGTCGAGCAAGTCCGACGCGACGAAGCCGATCCGACCTTCGAGCGAGTGGCGCGCGGCGTTGCGGCGGGCCACGAGCAGCGCCGCCATCGAGAGGTCGCTCGCTACCAATCTCGCGTCGCCCAACTCTCTTGCCAGCGACACCGCAATGCATCCCGAACCCGCGCCGACGTCAACTATCAAAGGGCGGGCGATCCTGTTTTGTTGAACGATGCGAATGGCCTCTTCGACGATCAGTTCGGTTTCCGGGCGCGGGATCAAAACGTCAGGGGTGACCTCGAAGCCGAGGCCGAAAAATTCCTGGCGGCCGGTGATGTATTGCAAAGGCTCGCCGGTGGCGCGACGTTCGATCATCGCGCGGAATTTCGACAGAAGGCCTTCGGAGAGTTGTTGGTTAATGTTGACGATCAGGTAGGTGCGGTCTTTGCCCAGCGCTTCGGCGAGTAACGTCTGCGCGTCGAGCAGGTCGTTCGGGACGGACGCGGCTCGTAAATGCTCGACGGCTTCCTTGAGCGTTTCTGCAATCGTCGCAGTTGGTCGCATCGGTTAAACGGTCGCTGCCTGTCTCTCGGTCTCTTCTTTCAACTTTTCGGCCTGGAAGTGAGTCACCACGGCGCCGATCAACTCGTCAATTCCGCCTTCCATGATCTGATCGAGTTGATGGATCGTCAGTCCGATGCGGTGATCGGTGACGCGATTCTCCTTGAAGTTGTACGTGCGAATCTTTTCGGAGCGGTCGCCGCTGCCGACCTGCGAGCGGCGCTCGGCCGAAATCGCGTCCTGCTGCTTTTGCCGCTCGACTTCGAGCAGGCGCGAACGGAGGATCCGCATGGCCTTTTCGCGGTTCTTGATCTGCGACTTCTCGTCCTGCATCGAGACCACGGTGTTCGTCGGCAGGTGCGTTATGCGCACAGCGGAGTAGGTCGTGTTGACCGATTGGCCTCCGGGACCTGAGGAGCAGAAGGTGTCGACGCGGATCTCTTTGGGATCGATCTTCACGTCGACTTCCTCGGCTTCGGGCAGGATGGCCACGGTGACCGCGGAGGTGTGAATGCGCCCGCTGGCCTCTGTCTGCGGCACGCGCTGCACGCGGTGCACGCCCGATTCGTGTTTGAGACGCGAATAGACCCTGTCGCCCTCGATGATCGCTTCGGCCTTCTGAATACCGCCCAACCCGGTCTCGGAAGAGTCGGTGACCTGAAACTTCCACCCGCGCCGCTCGGCGTAGCGCGCGTACATTCGCAATATCTCGGCGGCGAACAGGCAGGCCTCTTCGCCGCCCGTTCCGGCGCGGACCTCGAAGATTACGTTCTTCTCGTCGTTCGGGTCTTTGGGCAACAGCAGAAGCTTCAATTCATTCTCGACATTCGCGCTCCGCTCTTCGAGTTCGGGCAATTCGGCGGCGGCCATCTCGCGCATCTCTTCGTCCTCGGCTTCGCGCAACAATTCCTTCGCGCCTGCGATGTCGAGGCTGAGTTTTCGCAACTCGCGGAACTTCTCGACCACGGGCTCAAGCTCGCGGTGTTGCTTGGCCACTTTGGCGTAGCGAGACTGATCACCGATGACGGCGGGGTCGGTCATCTGTTGCGTCAGTTCTTCGTATGTTTTTTCGATGGCTTCGAGTTTTTCAAACATATTCCGGTTCGAGTTTCAACGATTCTTTCAGCGCGTAAATCGCCACTTCCAGTTGATCGTCCGACGGCTCGCGCGTGGTCAGATTTTGCATCCAGATGCCCGGCAGTGTCATCAGCCTGAAGATCGCGCTCGATTCCTTTTTGCCGGCGGCGCGAATGATTTCGTACGAGACGCCGGCGATCAGCGGTATGAGCGCGATTCGCGTCACCATGTTCAGCGCGAGCGAATCGAACTTGATCAGCGAAAAAAGCGCGATCGAAACCAGCATCACGACCATCAGAAAGCTGGTGCCGCAGCGAGGGTGCTGGCGAGGGTGGCGGCGCGCGTTGGACACGGTCAGCTCCTCGCCCGCCTCCCACGCGAAGACCGTCTTGTGCTCGGCGCCGTGATATTCGAAGACGCGCTTGATGTCGTTAAGCCGCGAGAAGCTGAAGATCATGGCGATGAAAAAAATCATCCTGATCACCCCGTCGACCAGGTTGAACGCGACCGACGGGCGCACCGGCTTAAGATAAGCCTGCAACCACATCCACGCCTCCTGATACCAGGGCGCGCCTGACGCCGCAACCTGGTCGAATGAAACATGCGGGGCGTTGCCCCAGCCGAAGTAGATGAAGAGAATGTTGGTCAACAACAACGGCAGCGCGATGAAGAGCGCGACGTTGAAGACGAGCGCGAACGCCATCGAACCGGCAGCCGTCGCCGTCGCCACCGCCCCCGATGAGTCGGTCTTTGACGGTTTATCGGCGCCGTCCGCTCTCACGACCTCCATAGGCGAATCAATGGCGTGCGCGGTCGTCGCCAACGCGCCGGTCGCGGCCGCGGCCTGAAGGGCAAGCTCCTTCTCCGGCTTCGCCTCTTCGCCCTGTTGGTCTTCGATCATGACACTCGCGGAGAAGTTGAGAGCCTTGATGCCGAGTGTCATTGAATGGATCAGAACGGCGCTCCCGCGCAATACGGGCGTCTTCAGGATCGGGTATCTGTCCGTGAGCTTCGGCAGCCGTTCTGATTTTGAAACAATGCTGCCGTCCTGCCGCCGCACTGCGACCGCGTAGGAATTTGGCGCGCGCATCATCACGCCCTCGATCACGGCCTGCCCGCCGACAATGATCTCTTTTTCCATCCTGCTCTCCTTTTCCGCTTTCCGGGGATCGGCCGCGCGAGGGCCCTCGCGCGGCCGATCCAATAGAGAAATCAAAAGCCACAAACACGGCTGCGAAGCGGATGAATCGCTTCGCCGCGTTGTGGCTCGTCTCTTTTTGGCTGACGCAATCAGGCGGAAGCCTTCTCGTTCCTCTTCCCGTATTTCTTCTGAAAGCGCTCGACGCGGCCCGCCGTGTCAACCAGCTTCTGTTTTCCGGTGAAGAACGGATGGCAATTCGAGCAAATTTCGACGTGAATATCTTTCTGGGTCGAACGCGTGGTCCAGGAGGCGCCGCAGGCGCATACGACATGGCATTCGACATATTTTGGATGAATTCCTTCTTTCATTTCCGCTTCTCCTTCATTTACTGAACTTTCTGATTTTTGCTTGCGGTTTACGACCCGATGTCACTACCGGCGCAAATCGCGCCACTTACGGCAAAGCGCAAAAGTATCCGATCAATTCTTATCGTGTCAAGGATGATGACAATTGACACCTTGTGAAATCATGTGCTAATTATCCAAGCTTAACTAACAAGTAGTATTTACCGCCATAGACGACCGTATGGCTTTATTGAACTCTTGATATGAGGAGGCTTGGACTGCGGCCGTGATCGCATCTAGTTTTGGATTGATTCTCGCGGAGGGCGTTCTGAGCATTGATGGATCGTTTTTGTTCATATTCTTTTCGATCCTCTTGCTGATTTTCATACTCAATCGAACGCTCTTCAAACCCATTAATCAAGTTTTGGAAGAACGCGAACGTTTAGGGGCGGGGCGGATTGGCGAGGCGCGGCGGATGTTGGGCGAGTATGAGGATCGGCTAAAGCGCTATGAGTCTCAACTGCGTGAGGCTCGTGGCGAGGCGTATCAGCGACTGGAAGCCGAGCGGCGCGAGGTGACGGTCGCGCGCCAGCGGATGATCGCCGATGTGAAAGCCGTAACGACCACGCAAATTGAGGCCGCCAAACAGGAGATTGCGAAGCAGGCGGCGGGGGCGCAGCAGAATCTCGAAAACGAAGCTCGCGCGATGGCCGGCGCCATCTCTTCTCAAATTCTTCACCGTCAAGTCGGCGCAGGAGGGAAATGACCGGATCAGATCGACATTACTCGCTCGCGTATATCGCCGCCCTTCACCCCTTATTGTTGTCGGGCGGTTTCTGGACTTCGCCGACCGGGTTTCCGAAGCTGGTCAACCTGGCCATATTTCTGGCGGTCTTATACCTGTTGCTGCGAAAGCCGACTCGCGAATTTTTCCGCCAGCGACTGGCGAGCGTGCGCGAAACGCTCGACAGGGCGGCGCGCGAGAAGCAGGAAGCCACTAACAAGATGGCGGAGCTCGACCAAAGACTCAATCGGCTTGACACGGAGTTGGCCAAGATTAAAGAGCAGTCCGAGCATGAAGCGGCGGCCGAGCGCGCGCGAATGGACGTGGAGTCAAAGAGAGACGTCGAAAAAATACGCGAAATGGCCGGGCGTGAGATCGAGGCCGCCAAACAGGTCGCCATGGCCGACCTTCGGGCCTTCGCCGCAACGAAAGCCGTTGACTTGGCAGAGCAGTTGATCCGGCGCGAGATGACGCCCGCCGACGACGCCAGACTGGTCGCGCGCGTCGGCGAAGAGATGGGGAAAGTGAAATGACCGGAACCGCAATCGCAAACCGTTATGCGCGGGCGCTGGCCGATGTACTCGTCGAGCGCCATGAAACCAATGAAGTCGTAAAGGAATTGATCGGCTTCGAACGGATGATGTCCGATCATCAGCAACTGCGAGACGTGTTCGCCAGTCCCGTGATAGCGACCGAACGCAAACGCGCCGTGCTCGACGAGCTGATTGCGCGGACCGCCCCTCGCCAGACGACCGCGAATTTCCTGCGGCTGCTGCTGAACAATTCGCGCCTGCACGATCTGGATCGGATGTTGGAGGCGCTTTCGCGCGAACTCGACGACCGGATGAACATCGTCTCGGCGGAGGTCACGACCGCCCGCGAGATCAGCCAGCAGGAGAAGGACGCGATGCAAAGCCAGTTGAAAGCCGCGACAGGCAAGGAGGTGCGGCTGCAATTTCGAACCGATCCCG
>Ga0126377_10003943_pt1 | contig 10664 bp, 12 predicted proteins | sample PanSoiMetPlot_22_FD_92647 | JGI IMG/M metagenome (GOLD analysis project Ga0126377, IMG submission 92647) | Tropical forest soil microbial communities from Panama - MetaG Plot_22 | ecosystem: Environmental > Terrestrial > Soil > Tropical forest > Bulk soil | place: Panama | collected 2016-02-17 | reverse complement strand
TTCAACGTCGCCGATTCGGCGATCAGCGTCGGCGTTGCCGTCATGATTCTGGATATGCTGACACCCGGGCGTGACCCGCAGTAGCCACGCACGGAGCGCGCTTTCGCGCCGTACCCGAAGGGCGGAGGCGGGAGGCTTTAGCCGAGCGGACTTATGTATCCAATAATCTTCGAGCTGGGGCCCATCACGGTCTACACCTACGGCGTCCTGCTGGCCGCGGCCTATCTGCTCGGGCTGAAGCTGGCCATGAACCGCGCGAAGACGCGCGGCCTCGACGCGAACCGGGTGCTCGATCTCGGCATCTACATCATCATCAGCGCGCTCATCGGCGCCAAGCTGCTGCTGCTGGTCACCGACTTCCAGACGTTTCGCGCCGACCCGCGAGAACTGCTGACGCTCGCACGATCCGGCGGAGTCTTTTACGGCGGCCTCATCCTGGCCGTCTCGGTTGCGCTCTGGTACATCCGCAAGATCGGACTCCCGCTCTGGACGACGTGCGATGTCTTCGCGCCGGGCATCGCGCTGGGCCACGTCGTCGGGCGATTCGGATGTTTCTTCGCCGGATGCTGCTGGGGCAAGCCGACGACGCTCCCCTGGGGGATCACGTTTACGAACACATTTGCAGCCGCGAACGTCGGAACGCCGCTGAACGAGGCGCTGCACCCGACGCAGCTCTACGAAGCAGGCGCCGAGGCCATCATTCTCTTCATCCTGCTCGCAACGGAACGAAAGGGACGGCCGTTCGCCGGCCGCACGTTCTGGCTCTACATGCTGATGTACGCGATCTCGCGGTTCATCATCGAGTTCTACCGCAACGATCCGCGCGGGATGGTCGGAATGCTGTCGACATCCCAGTTCATTTCGGCGCTGCTGGCGCCGCTTGCCGTCGGGATGCTCTTCTACCTGTCGCGAGTCATCGTGCCGGAGCCGAAGCGCGCGCGAAAGGCAGCGTGATCGTCGTCCCCGACGAGAGTGACGGTGTCCGGCTCGATCGCTTCCTCGTTTCGGTTCTTCCGCAGCACTCGCGATCGCAGATCCAGCGCCTGATCAAGGACGGCCGCGTGACGGTTGCGGGCCGCGAGGCCAGGGCCAACCAGCCGGTCAAGCGGGGACAGGCCGTCGCCGTCGACATTCCCGAACCGGTCGATCCCGCGCCGCAGCCCGAAGCCCTCGAGCTGCCGATCGTCTACCAGGATTCTCATCTCGTCGTCGTCGACAAGCCGGCCGGGATGGTCGTGCACCCCGCGGCCGGCCACGCGAGCGGCACGCTCGTCAACGCGCTGCTCCATCACGTCGACGACCTGAGCGGAATCGGAGGCGAGAAGCGGCCCGGCATCGTGCACCGCCTCGATCGCGGCACGTCGGGACTGATGGTCGTCGCCAAGAACGACGCCGCACACGAGGAGCTTTCCCGGCAGTTTCACGATCGGGAAGTCGAGAAGGAATACACCGCGCTCGTGTGGGGCGAAGTCATGGCCGGCCGGCGAATCGACGCACCCATCGGGCGCGATCCGTCCAATCGCAAGAAGATGTCGTCCGCATCGGCCCGCGTGAGGCGCAGCCGTGAAGCGGTCACGCGCATCGTCGGCGCGGAGCATTTCGGTCGCGTGCTCACGCTGGCGCGCATTGCCATCCACACGGGCCGAACGCATCAGATCCGCGTTCACCTGAGCGCCATCGGTCACCCGGTCGTCGGCGACTCGCTTTATGGCGGTGTCCACAGGCGCGTGCCGGGAGACCTGCGAGCCGTCACGCACCTCGATCGGCCGTTTCTTCACGCGTCGAAGCTCGTCTTCACCCATCCCGACGACGGCCGCCGGATGACGTTCACGAGCGACCTGCCGGACGACCTCGCACGCGTGCTCGACGACTTGAGGGAGCAGATTCATGGCGATCGTCTTTGAAGGACGCGTGTTCTCGGTCGAGGTCGGCGAGCGGAAGTTCCCGAACGGGAGGAATCATCGCGTCGAAATCGTCCGCCACGCGCCGTCGGTCGTCCTGATTCCGGTCGAAGACGACGGACGCCTGGTGATGATCCGGCAGTACCGGGCGCCGCTCGATCGCGAGATCTGGGAATTCCCTGCTGGACGCGTGGACGCAGGCGAGAGCGCCGAAGACGCCGCGCGGCGCGAGTGCGAAGAAGAAATCGGCCGCGTGCCGCATCGCCTCGAACGACTGCATGCACTCTATCCCGCTCCGGGCTTCTGCGACGAGCAGCTGATTTTCTTTCGCGTCTCCGATTTGCGCCCGCCGCCATCCGATTCGCCGCACCACCCCGACGACGACGAGTACATCGTCACCAGGCCGGTCAGGGCGGCGGAGGCGCGCGACATGCTTGAAGCGGGAGAGGTTGTCGACTTGAAAACGGCGTATGCCCTGACCCTCATCGGGCGGCGATGACGAGCGACGCTGAAGCAGACTCGGTATCTGCCGGTCTTCTGGCCGAGTTCGGCGAGATTGACATTTACCTGTTCGATCAGCTGCTCCGCGGCCGATTCAACCGCCGCCGGCGCGTGCTCGATGCGGGCTGCGGCGCCGGCCGCAATCTGAGGTTGTTCCTTCGCCACGGCTTTGACGTCAGGGCAGCGGATATCGATGCGGCCGCTGTCGATTCGGTGCGCAGGCTGGCGGCGTCGCTGCACGTCCCGCTTGCGGCAGACCGGCTTCACTGCGGTTCACTCGAATCCCTTCCGTGGGAGGATGCCTCGACCGATGCCGTCATCTGCAGCGCCGTGCTTCATTTCGCCGGGGACGAACGGGCATTCAGAGCCATGTTCGGTGAAATGTGGCGCGTCCTGGCGCCAGGCGGCCTGTTTTTCGCCCGCCTCGCCACAAGCATCGGACTCGAGGGAAAGTTGCCGTCAACGACCGGCTGGTTGCGCCTGCCCGACGGCTCCGAGCGGTTTGTCGTCGACGAGCGAACACTGCTCGAGCTGACGTCGAAAGCCTGTGGGAAACTTGCCGATCCGTTGAAAACGACCAACGTGCAAAACCAGCGCTGCATGACGACCTGGGTCGTGCTGAAGGAATGACGTGATGAGGCGTTTTCAGGCGATCCCTTTCCTGCTTCTCTTCGGCTGCACTCTGCTGGCCCAGGCCCGGCCGTCGCTCGACCTGGCGAACGAAGCCGTCCGGGACGGCATCCGGCTTTCGTATGGGCCAGCCGCATTGCAGTTCGGCGAATTGCGTCTTCCCGCCGGCCCAGGACCGTTCCCGGTGGCGATCGTCGTCCACGGCGGCTGCTGGCTCGCGAAGTTTCCGAACATGGACGCCCGCGCGGTCTCGATGGAGTACATGCGGCCGCTGGCCGTGGCGTTGACCGACGCCGGCATCGCCACCTGGAACGTCGAATACCGCCGGCTGGGCGACGAGGGCGGCGGCTGGCCCGGCACGTTTCAGGATGTCGCGCGCGCCGCCGATCATGTGCGGGTCATGGCACACGATCGACCGCTCGACCTCTCGCGCGTCGTCGCCGTGGGTCATTCGGCCGGCGGGCACTTCGCGATGTGGCTCGGAGGGCGGAAGAACCTTTCGTCGTCGAGCGAGCTGTATACACGCGATCCGCTGAAACTGCGAGGCGTCGTGAACCTCGATGGCCCTACTGACTTGAAGGCAACGATTGCCATTCAGCGTTCGATCTGCGTCTCACCCGTCATTACTGACCTCATCGGCGGCACTCCGGACGAGCGGCCATCGCGGTATCACGACGCATCGCCGATCGAGCTGCTGCCAATCGGTGTGAGCCAGTACGTCTTCGCCGGATCCATGTTCGCGTCTCAGGCCCGGCCGTACGAGGCAGCGGCGCAAGAGCACAGCGAGACAGTCGTCACGACCGTCCTGCCGGACGCCGGCCATTTCGTGTTCGTGGACCCGCGCTCTCCTGATTGGCCTCAGGTGCTCGGGGCCGTTCGCCGGCTGGTGTCCGTCGCGGGACGGCCATAGATCTGCTTCAGGGTTTCTTCGATGGTTGCGCAGTGGATCTCGACGGTGTCTTCAACGTTCCTGGCATAGCCACCAGCGAGAACGACGACGAGTGGGATTTGCGCATCGCGGATCGCCGCGACAACCATCCTGTCGCGCCGCCTCAAGCCGTCCTTCGTCAGCCGCAGCCCGCCGAGCTGATCGTCCTCGAACGGATCCGCACCCGCCAGGTAGAAAACGCAGTCGGGCCGGTGCGCCAGGACGTCAGGCAGCGCGCGCTCGAGTGCCTGCAGGTACGTCGCATCCTGAACGCCATCGCTCAGGCCGATGTCGCACGAGCCCCGGGGCTTCCACATCGGGTAGTTGTATTGCTGATGAATCGACAGCGTGTAGACGCGTGGATCGCTCTCGAAAATGAACGCGGTACCGTTCCCGTGGTGGACGTCGAGGTCGACGATCGCGTGGCGTTCGATCCCCAGGCTCTGAAGGACCCGGACGGCAACGGCGACATCGTTGAACGGACAGAACCCCTCGCCGTGGTTTGGAAAGGCGTGATGAAGCCCCCCACCGACATGAACAGCGACCTGAAACTGTGAACTTTCAACTCTCAAGTCTGAGGACTCGCGCAAATCCTGAGAGTTGAGCCTTGAGATTTGAGAGTTTCCGACATCGCAGGCATTCTTCGCGGCTGCGATGGTTCCACCGACCATCGTCCTGAACGCTTCGACGAGCTCGATCGACCAGGGCAGCTCGAGCTGCGCAAGATCCTCGGTGGACAACTTGCCGTCACGGATCTTCTCGAGGTATTCGGTCGTGTGGACCAACGCCAGGTCGGTCCATGATGCCGGCGCCGGCTCGCGGATGTCGGACTGGCTGACGACTCCGGTTTCCAGCAGCCGTTCGACGATCAGCTGATACTTGTTGGTGGGAAAGACGTGCGACCCGATATCGATGCGATACCGGGCTGAGTAGACGATGCAAGTGTGCACTGTAACTCTCAAGTCTCAAAGCTCAACTCTCAGGAAAACGGAATCCTGAGAGTTGAAACTTGAGAGTTGAGACTTTTCAGGTTACGGCCTGGCAGCCACGCTTCCGCGAGCTGGTGGCTGCTTCTTGGCAGGCCGTATGTCGCTCGCCACCGGCACGAGCGCCAGCGCGAGCACCTCGTCGATCGTCGACACGAGGTGAACGACGAGGTCCTTCCGGAGCTCGGGCGTCAGATCCTCGTTGACGTTCTTGCCGTTCTGCTTCGGCAGGATCACTTCCTTGATGCCGACCCGCCGCGCCGCGAGCACTTTTTCCTTGACGCCGCCGATGGGGAGCACACGCCCGGACAACGTGATCTCGCCGGTCATCGCAATGTCGCCGCGGACCGCGCGGCCTGTCAGTTGCGACGCCATCGCGGTCGCCATCGTCACGCCCGCAGACGGGCCATCCTTGGGAATGGCGCCCGACGGCACGTGCACGTGCATTTCGGCGTTCTTGAAGAAGTCCGGATCGATGTTGTACTCCTTCGCGTGCATGCGCAGCCACGAGAGCGCCGCGCGCGCCGACTCCTTCATGACGTCGCCGAGCTGCCCCGTCAACGTCAGTGATCCTGTGCCGGCCATGCGCGAGACTTCGATGAACAGCACCTCGCCGCCCGTCGGCGTCCACGCCATGCCGATGGCCACGCCGGGATCCTTCGTCCGCTCTTCCATTTCCTCGTCGAGGAAACGCGGCGCGCCGAGCATGTCGACGACGACCTCCGGAGTGATGTCGATGAGCGTTTCGTCGCCTTCGGCGCGGCGGCGCGCAACCTTGCGGCAGAGCGAGCCGATTTCGCGCTCGAGATTCCTCACGCCAGCCTCGCGCGTGTAACCGCGGATGACTTGTCGCAGCGCGTCGTCGGTGAACCGCACGTTGTCGCCTGTGAGACCGTGGTTCTTCACCTGCTTGTCGACCAGGTGGTCGACCGCGATCCGCAGCTTCTCCTCTTCGGTGTAGCCGGCGATCTCGAGCACTTCCATACGATCGCGAAGCGCCGGCGGAATCGGATCCAGCACGTTCGCCGTGGTGATGAAGAGCACTTCGCTCAGGTCGAACGGCACATCGAGGTAGTGATCCCGGAACGTGTTGTTCTGTTCCGGATCCAGCACTTCGAGCAGCGCGGACGACGGATCGCCGCGGAAGTCCGAGCCGAGCTTGTCGATCTCATCGAGGATGAACACCGGGTTCTTCGACTCGGCGCGGCGCAAGCCCTGGATGATCTGCCCGGGCAAGGCGCCGATGTAGGTTCGCCGGTGCCCGCGGATCTCGGCTTCGTCGCGCATGCCGCCGAGCGACACGCGGACGAACTTGCGGCCGATGGAATCTGCAATCGATCGCGCGAGCGACGTCTTGCCGACACCGGGAGGCCCGACGAAGCACAGGATCGGTCCTTTGACGTCCGGGTTCAGCTTCCGCACGGCCAGGTACTCGAGGATGCGATCTTTCGCCTTCTCGAGACCGGAGTGATCGGCATCGAGCGTCTGCTTCGTCTTCGGCAGGTCGATGACCTCGTCGGTCCGCTTGGCCCAGGGCAGCGCGACGAGCCAGTCGAGATACGTCCGCGAGACCGTGTACTCCGCGGCAGCGACCGGCATCTTCGACAGCCGATCGAGCTCGCGGAGCGCTTCCTTCTTCACGGGCTCGGGCATGCCCGCGGCCTCGATCTTTTCCTGCAGCTCCTCGGTTTCCTTGGTCTGGTCGTCGCCTTCGCCGAGTTCCTTCTGGATGGCTTTCATCTGCTCGCGAAGGAAGTACTCGCGCTGGTTCGTGCCGACCTCCGACTGCACCTGCGACTGGATCTTCGAGCCGAGCTCCAGGACTTCGAGCTCCTTGATCAAGATGCGGTTCAGGTTGTCCATCCGCGCCCGGATGTCGAGCGTCTCGAGGACTTCCTGCTTGACGGCGGTGCTGATCGTCGAGAGCGACGAGGCAATGAAATCGGCGAGCCGTCCCGGCTCCACGATGTTCGCCGCGAGCGTCTGGAGATCGTCTGACAGCAGCGGCGACAGTGACACGACCTGCTGGAAGTTCGTCTTGATGTTGCGCGCGAGGGCGTCGATCTCGAGCCGATCGGTCTCGTTGGTGTCCTCGGCGGCCGCGCTGACACGCGCCCGGAGGTACGGATGCATCGCGACGACTTCCTCGAGCCGGAGCCGCGCAAGCCCCTGCACGATGAGCCGGAGGCTGCCGTCCGGCAGCTTGAACATCTTGTGAATGTGCGTGGCGGTGCCGATGTCGTGCAGATCCGCCTGACCGGGTTCGTCGATCGAGGCGTCACGCTGCGTGAACACCGCGATCAGCTTACCGTTCGCGATTGCATCGTCGATGAGCCGGACGGAGCTCTCGCGGGCCACGGCGAGCGGCATGAACGAATTCGGAAAGAGGACGGTATCGCGAAGCGGGAGGATCGGCAGCTCGGATGGAATCGCGAGCGGCCGGTCGCCGATCGAGACGTCCTCGGTCTTGAGGTTCTCGATTTGATCGCTCATGTTGGCGACCTCACTTTGCCTGAAACCGATCGTTCGGCGAAACGCCCGGCCACGCTGGACCAGCCCGCGTACCAGAGCGGTGGATCGGTGTTGAAACGACTTTTCTAAACAGGCTTGCCGGAAGCGGAGGGGTTTGGGCTCCGCCGCCGGCGGAGCCCAAAAACGGGACGCCGGATCTTACATGTCGAGGAAGAGGGAAGACGCACCGCGCCGCGCGTTCGCCTGCCGCTCGCGCTGCTCCGCCGTTTCCTTGCGCTCCTCGCAGCTCTTGCAGCGAACAGCAAACGGAAGGGCGCGCAGCCGCTTCTCGCCGATTTCCTCGCCGCACTCGAAGCAGTAGCCGTAGTCGCCCTGTTCCAGGCGACGCAGGGCGTCGTTGACCTTGTTGAGGGTCTCCGACTTCATCTGGATGAGCGCGAACTCGAGTTCCTCCTGAATATCGGCTTCGGAGCTCTCGACCGCATCGAGGACCTCGTTGAGCTTGCCGCCCCAGGTGCCCTCTTCGCGAACGCCGCGCATCTTGCCCTGGACCTCGGCCTGAATCTCCTTACGCCGCTCGTCGAGCATCAGTTTCAACTCGGCATAGCGGGTCCTCGACATCCGGGATTCCGCCAACTTTTGCACATCCTTGTTCGCCATGACGCCGCTCCTTCTTGTTCCTCTCCGAGGACATCCTCGGTCCGCTACGCGAAAATTGCTGCCGGACTATGCAAATAAATTGCCAGTGCTAGAATGAACTAGAGTCATATTGCCAAGAGATCCCGGCGCGACCACTCAGCTTCGACCCTATAGGACAAATGCCTTGAATCCGGTACATTTCCCAGACATTCCCTGACAAACAGCACAATCAAACGCTTTTCGGTCAACAATTTAAGGCCTCTGCCCGCCGCGAGTCAACCGTTTGTTCAAAAATCTTGATAGCTTAGACGCCACGGAGGCTAGAACGGTTCTCGCGATTGCACCGGCTGCTTGTCCGCAATTGGAGACGGAATGTCGATCCAGGATTCCCAGAGTGTGGTCAGTCCAAAGACGCTGATCACATTTTTGAGATCGGCGACCCCAGGGCTGATACCGGTACTTATTGAATCCGCAGGGTCTTGAGTGACGCGTTTGGAACGACGCCCTGCTCGACCAGGAGTTGCCCGCTCCTCGCGCTTCCGGTCTTGAGCCACTTCTCGTAGAGCCGGAGGAGGTCCCTGTTGGACCCGCACGACGACCGCTCGCTCACTTCATTGATGACGTCGGTGAAGGTGGCAAACCGATCACCCAGCTCAGCAAAAACCGGCGAGAGCAGGTCCCGGTCCGACCGGCTGAGGGCATGGTAGGCGTACCCCCCGATTGCCGCGTAGTAGTCGACGTCGATGAGCTTTCTCCCGAGAGAATCCGAAAAGAACCCGGAGACGAAGAGCGACACGTCGCCGATTTGCCGCAGGCCCGCGCGCTGCTCAGAACCTCCGCGCTCGAGTGCCTGCGCGAGCTGCAAGGCAAGGGGTTCGTCGTCGTTCGCGCGATCGGCAGACTGACGCAGAAAACCAGCGAGCAGCTGCACGAGATAGAAGGCCGTCAACTCCTGCGTCGCCACGTGCTGGTGATCCAACGCAGCGGTCACCAGATCACGGAAGTATTCGACGATGCCATCCGACGCGGCCGCGCTTGGCTCCATGCGGGACAGGTTGTGCAAGCCTCGTTCCGATGAGAACCAGCGAATTTGCGGGCAAAATGTAGAATAGCCGCCTGTGGTCTGCCCTCTCTGTGGCGTCCGGAAAGCCCGGCGCGGCTGTCCCGCGCTTGGCCGCCAGATCTGCGCGATCTGTTGCGGAACGAAGCGGCTGACGGAGATCGCCTGCCCGAGCGACTGCACATGGCTCGCGAGTGCGCGCGAGCATCCGCCTGCGTCGGCGGTGCGGCGGCAGCAGCACGATCTGTCGCTGCTCGTTCAGTTCATGCGCGATCTCAGCGAGCGTCAGTCCAGACTCTTCTTCCTGGTCCAGACGTTTCTCAACGAGTACACGCCTTCCGAGCTGCAGCCGCTCATCGACGACGACATCAGAGAGGCGACAACGGCGTTGGCCGCTACGTATGAAACCGCATCGCGGGGCGTGATCTACGAACACCGTCCGGCATCGCTCGCCGCCGAACGGCTGACGACGGCGCTCAAACCCGTCCTCGCCGAAGCTGGAAAGGGTCTCGGCTCGTCCTTCGAGCGGGACGCGGCGGTCGTCCTTCGTCGCGTCAACGAGGCGGTCACCGCGGCGCAGGCCGAGGATCCTGAGAACCGGCGGGCGTACCTGGCACTGGTCTCGCGCGTCGTTCGCCGGCGGGACGAATCGGCGACTGGCACGCCTGGCGAGTCCGGCAATCAGACGCCGCCCGCGTCGCGGTTGATCGTGCCCTGACAAGGCCGGTATACTTAGGGTTTTGCATATGGCCAAACATTGCGAGATCTGCGGAAAGACTCCGGTCGTCGGGCGCCAGCACAGTCACGCCAATAACATGAGCGCGCGACGCTTCGAGCCGAATCTTCAACTGGTGCGGGCGATCGTCGGCGGCGGCGTCAGGCGCATCCGGGCCTGCACGCGCTGCATCCGGTCCGGCAAGGTCGTCAAAGCAGCCTGATGAAGCAGGCGGTCTCAGCCGACGGCGCGCCAAAAGCCATCGGTCCGTACTCCCAGGCGATTCGCGTCGGACAGCTGCTGTTCCTCTCGGGACAGGTGGCGCTCGATCCGGCCACGGGTCAGATGGTCGAGGGCGATGTCGCGGCGCAGACGCACAGGGCGATGATGAACCTGTCCGCCGTGCTCAAAGCGGCCGGACTGACCTTTGCTGACGTCGCCCGGACCACGATCTACCTCGCCGACATGAACGACTTCGGCAAGGTGAACGAGGTCTACGGCTCGTACTTCTCGGAGCCGTACCCGGCGCGGGCGACCGTGCAGGTTGCGCGGCTGCCGAAGGACGCACGCGTCGAGATCGACGCCATTGCGAGCTTCACCTAGAGCGCGCTGAAACTCTCAACGCCGTCAGTTATCCAGCCCTTCCTGCCCTCTCGACGCCCAGCACGCCGTCCACGTTCTTCAACGACTTGATCACTTTCTCGAGGTGCGTCAGATCGTTGATTTCGACGGTCATGTCGAGGCGCGCACGGCGGCCTTCGTCGGTGTGCGCTTCCATGTTGCGGATGTTCGTATTGAGGTCCGCGATCTTCGCGCTCACCGCGGCGAGCAG
>Ga0126377_10003942_pt1 | contig 10665 bp, 10 predicted proteins | sample PanSoiMetPlot_22_FD_92647 | JGI IMG/M metagenome (GOLD analysis project Ga0126377, IMG submission 92647) | Tropical forest soil microbial communities from Panama - MetaG Plot_22 | ecosystem: Environmental > Terrestrial > Soil > Tropical forest > Bulk soil | place: Panama | collected 2016-02-17 | reverse complement strand
GTTGAGCGGTAAGCCTTTGACTTCGGCTTCGTTGACGTTCGCGCCCATGCGCGCGGACGAAGTATCAATGGCCGCCTCTTCACTGCCTACAATCGTTACGGATTCACTGGACCCGGCCGGCTTCAATTCCGCCGCCAGATCGAACGCCTGGCCGACGACCAATTCAACGCTGGTGTATTCCGCCTTGGCAAAATTGGCCGCAGTCACCTGGATCGTATAGAGCGAGGGTTTTAGATTAGAGATTCCGAAGCTGCCGTCCTCTTTCGAGGTCGTGGTACGGGTCTCCCCGGTGCGTTCGTTTTTGACGGTGATGGTCGCGCCCGGGACGACTGCGCTGCTCTGATCGCGAACCACGCCTGAGATGCGGGCTTGATCAATTTGCGCCAACGCCACGCCCGGCAATCCGAACAACGCCAAGGCGAATAATATATTTAGTAAGCGGCCAATGCGCCCAAAGCCATTGGGCCGCTTGCATTCTGTTTGCGTCATAAAAGCTCCTTATAAGGTGGTTGAACTTGTTTTGTATTGCTCACTGTTAAACTTGCCCATCTCCCTCCTCGAATTCGGCAGACCTCTCCAAACGATAGCCCACGCGCACCATCGCAATGATGTCTAACCCGAATGGGACAAGTTTTCGGCGTAAATTGGCAATATGGACGCGGAAGTTGCTGGAGTTGAAAGCTGTCGTATCCCCCCAGACGAAAGACCAAATCTGCTCTTTCGTAACCGGGCGGCCAGCGCCGCGCGCCAATCGCGAGAGGATCAAAAACTCTCGACGCGAAAGGCGCCAAAGAGGACGTCCTCCACAAGAGACATAAAATCTGTCGTGCTCGACGCGCAAATAACCGTCGTCGTAGACAGTGCTTTCAGCGTCCGAGGCGGTGAGCGACGGGTCTTCCGGTATCCTTTCTTCACCCAGCATCAATGTGACAGCCTTTAAGACTTTTGAGGCATTCTTTTGCGGCATCAATGTTGCTTACTCTATCGGGTGGATTGCGCAGAGGGCGGAATGTAGCAGCCGCGCGTTAAAGACGTGTAAAGCTGAGATCAAGGAAATGTAAACTCTTTAGTCGAAACCAACGACGCAGCGTCGCCAGTATAAACAATCGGCGCGTCAGGTGGCGAATCGTTTAATTAATAATGCGCTCGGCGCTGGCGCCAATGCTCCAGATCTTACTAATTCTTCAGATCGGCTTGAGGCGCATTTAAATCATCGTGGCTATATTGACGCGTCCCGCCGCTCCCGGTCACAGACTCTCCAAAGGCGCGTGTCTATTTTATCGCGCCGGTGTGTCCCCCAAATTCGCTGGCAGGAAAACAAAGTGAAAAGCGTTTATCAGATAGCCGCCGGTTTGGGCGCGCTGGCGACCTGGGCCGCCGCCGTGGAGATTGTAGGATTGGTTGATCTGCTCAAAGGAGATGATTATATCACTGTCTTTGCGCCGAACGACGAGGCGTTTTCAAAAATGTCTCGCAATTGCGTGGAGGAGATGCTTGACGATTTCGATAAGTTCGCCGCAAACATCCGCTACCACATCGCGCCGGGCAGAGTCACATCGGGCGAGCTGGGACAAATAGATTCTCTGCGAACGATGTTGAAAGACGATCTGCTCATCGACGCCAAGCGCGGGCTTCAGGTCAATAACGCGCGCATCTTAGAGCCTGACATCGAATGCAGCAACGGCGTCATTCATATCATCGATTCGGTCTTGATGATCAGGAAGCATAGTAAGGTGAGAGCCGGGCAGTTTGCGTTGGAGCAGGAATATCTTTCCCGTTCCGATTTAACGGCGATTTAGCGTAATTTTGACCGCGAATTATTTTCTACCTGACTCGAACGTTACATCGTTCGATTAACCTTCAGCCTCACACCCAAAACAAACACGTCGAAAAGGAGGAACGCCATGGTATCCGACATGACGCGGCTGCAAGTCTACGAGCGGCGCGATCATTCGCGCTCCTATGCGAAATGCTTTCGCGCGGCCGTCTCGATGCATTGCCACACCAATCATTCCAGAGAATCGCTGACCTTCATTCCGCATTATGCCCGGCGCATTCCCGTCGTCTCGCGTTTCTACAAGAGCGAGATGAAGCGCTATGGAGAAAAGATCGACTTCGGGCGAGCGTGGTGGACGCCGCCGGTGACGGCCCGGCAGGTCTTCGAAATGGAGACGCTGGAGATCGAGAGTCGGCTCGGCTTGCCCGCCATCGTCTCGATCACCGATCACGACGACATCGCGGCCGGGTTGTGGCTGCAGTCGCTGGATTCGCAAGGGCGTATTCCGATCTCGGTAGAATGGACCGTCCCTTTCGGCAGAGGCTATTTCCATCTTGGCGTTCACAACCTGCCGCCCGACCGGGCGTCTGAATTGATGCGGGAAATGTCCGCCTACACCCAAATCGGCGGGCAGTCACGACCGCATACCGGGGCGCGCGACCTGCTCGCCCTGCTCACATGGATCAACGAGTTTCCCGAAACTCTCGTCGTCCTGAACCACCCGCTCTGGGACATGGAATTCATCGGCGGCCAACAACACGCCGTGGCGTTGGGGAGTTTCCTCGGCGAACACAAGGACTGGATCCACGCGCTCGAGATCAACGGGTTCCGCCCCTGGCGCGAGAACAAAGCGGTCATGGCGACGGCCAAAGATTTCGGCCTTTCAGTGGTGACCGGTGGCGACCGTCATGGCTGCCGCTCCAACACTATGCTCAACCTGACGCGGGCCGCGAGCTTCGATGAGTTCGTCGCCGAGTTGCGCGAGGACGGGCGCAGCGACCTTCTGCTGATGCCCGAATATCGCGAATCGCGCGTCCTGCGCACGTTCGAAGTCGTCGCCGACGTGCTGCGCCATTACCCGAACCATCCGCACGGTCAGTTCCTCTGGACCAACCGCGTCTTCATCAACTTCGAAGATAAAGGAGCGCGGCCACTGTCGGATTACTGGAAGCGCGGCGGCCCTGCCTGGGTACGCTTAGCGCTTTGGGGACTGCGGGCGATGGGAAGCCAGAGCGTCAAACCGGCGCTGCGAATGGCGCTTTCGCGCGAGTCGTTCATGTCGCAGTGAGCGACGCTATGAAAAATGAAAATGGACAGGATTTACAGGATTTCTCAGGATTTTGCGCATTGAGTTGAATCCTGAGAAATCCTGTAAATCCTGTCCATTTTCCGCAGGAGGGATGAGCTATGAGAGTTGAGCCGCGCGTCGCGTTCTTTCCCGATTCGTTCGTCGAGGTCAACGGCGTCGCGCATACGAGCCGGCAGATGGTGGCTTTCGCCGAACGGCGCGATCTGCCAATGCTCTGCGTTCACGGCGGCGGGCGCACGGAGCGCGTCGTCGAAGGCCGCTTGACAAAGCTTTCGCTCCGGCGCGGAAACTTCGGTTTCAGGCTGGACGCCGATTTCCGGCACGACCTGTTCTTCTGGCGTCACGCGAAACGGGCGATGGAGGAGGCGCGCGAATTCAAGGCCAACGTGGTTCACATCACCGGGCCTAACGACACGGGGCAGCTCGGCGCATATGTCGCGCATAGGCTGCGGCTGCCGCTGGTCATCTCGTGGCATACGAATCTGCATGAATATGCGGCGCGGCGGTTGGGCAAACTGATGGCGCCGCTGCCGAACGCCTGGCGTGAGCGACTGGCATATCTGGCCGAACGCCAGAGCCTCCGCGCGACGCTCCGATTTTATAGTCTCGGGCGCGCGCTCCTTGCGCCGAACGAAGAACTGCGCGATCTGCTCACGCGCGAGACAGGTAGACCGACACATCTGATGCGGCGCGGCGTTGACACTTCGTTGTTCTCTCCGGCCAAACGCCTGCGCGGCGACAGCGCGTTTCTGATCGGATACGTCGGGCGGTTGACGCCGGAGAAGAACGTGCGGCGACTGGCCGAATTGGAGCGGGGCCTGATCGAGGCGGGCGCGGGCGATTTCCGCTTCCTGATCATCGGCTGCGGCAGCGAAAGAGTGTGGCTGGAGCGACGGATGCGTCGCGCCGAATTCACGGGCGTCTTGCGCGGCGAGGCGCTTGCTCGCGCCTACGCGAGCCTCGACCTATTCGTCTTTCCCTCGCAGACTGACACGTTCGGTAACGTCGTATTGGAGGCGCAGGCGTCAGGCGTTCCCTGTCTGGTCAGCTCGCGAGGCGGTCCGAAGTCCATCATTCAATCCGATCAAACTGGCGCGGATGACGGCGCCAGCGGTCTGGTGGCTGACAGCCCGCGCGGATTCCTGGAGGCCGCGCTCGGTTTGATGTCGCAGCCCGAGCGGCTGAATCGGATGCGGGAGGCGGCTCTCGCAAGGGCGCGCGAGTTTTCGTGGGAAAGCGTCTTCGAGCAGGTCTATCAAACTTATGAAGATTGCCTGCTGCGCATAGACGATGTTTCAACCGATTCGATCCTGTCGCCGCGGCGCGTGGCGGCTCCCGACGTCAATGCAGCGATCAGATAAAGTCACATTGTCGCCGGTGAGCGTGCCGGAGGCTGTCGCCGATCTGCTCCTGAATCCGGGGCGGCTCCTGCGGCGTTGGAACTGGAAGACCGCCCTTCTCAGCGGCTGCGTTCGCGGGACGATCTTTTTCATCTCCAACCTCGGCGCGGGGCTGGGCGCGGCGATTGGCGCGATGGCGGTTGAGGCGGCGTTGTTCGCGACGCTCGCCGGTTTTTACGGGGCGCTGGCTCAGACCTTTCGCCGCGCGCAGCCCGCATGGGCCGCGACGATGACGGTCATGATTCTGATACCGGCGGTCAATCACACACTCGAATACGCCCTGCATTACGCGAACGGCACGAAAAAGATTGCGGCGGGCGTCGCGACTTCGGTATCACTTTCGATGCTTTCATCCGTGTTCAATCTGTTCGCGATGCGCCGGGGCGTCTTGATCGTCGGAGATGAAAGGTCGTCTCTGATCGACGATCTACGCCGGATGCCGCGCGTCGTTTTCGATTTTGTCATGGCCATTCCGCGCACTGTGGCGAATCTGATTTCGCCACAGAGACACAGAGACACAGAGGAAAAAAATATAGGTCAATAGAGGCCTTCCTTTTCTCTTCATCTTCTCTGTGGCTCTGCGCCTCTGTGGCTAATATTGCAATGGCGATCAAGACGCTACACATCACCAACGCTTATCACCAGACTTCCGGCGGGATCAGGGCCTTCTATCGCGCTCTGCTCGAAGCGGCGAATCGGCGCGGGCGGTTGATGAGGCTCGTCGTGCCCGGCGAGCGCAGCGAGGTCGAGGAGGTCGGGAGTTGCGGGCGCATCTATCACGTCGCGGCGCGGCGGGCTATTTTGTTCGACAACCGCTATCGACTGCTGATGCCTCCCACTTATCTGCCGCCCTTTCGCGGAGAATTGTGGCGGATACTGCGCGACGAACGGCCCGACCTGATAGAGGTCTGCGACAAATATTCGGTCCATTGGCTGGCGGGATTGCTCAGGCGCGGATTGATTCCCGGTTTGAGGCGTCCGCCTCTCGTCGGGATGAGCTGTGAGAGAATGGACGACAATGTCGAAGCGTTTCTGGGCCGGAGTCGTACGGGACAGCTATGGTCGCGACTCTATCTGGGTTACAGTTACATTCCTTTCTTCGATTATCACATCGCCAATTCGAGCTACACCGGGGCCGAGTTGCGGGACGCAATGCGGACGCGCCACGAGCGCCCAGTCTACGTCCGTCCGATGGGCGTGGAGATTGACGATTTCGCCCGGGCGCGCCGCTCGGAAAAGAGCAGGCAAAACCTGATCGCAGAAGCCGGAGGCGATGCGAGAACGAAGCTGCTGCTCTATGCCGGGCGGCTGTCGCCGGAGAAGAACGTCCCATTATTGGTCGAAATGATCGAGCGATTGCCGGGCGATTTCTTGCTGATTGTCGCCGGCAACGGCCCGCTCGCCGACTGGTTGGAGAACGAAGCGAGAATCCGCGCGCCCGGGCGCGTCCGGTTGCTCGGTCACATCGGCGACCGCGCTAAGCTGCTTAGTCTTTACGCCGACTGCGACGCGTTCATCCATCCGAACCCGCGCGAGCCATTCGGGATTGCGCCGCTCGAAGCGATGGCCGCCGGATTGCCGCTCGTGGCGCCGAACGCCGGCGGCGTGCTCTCTTACGCCGACGAGACGAACGCCTGGCTGGCCGAGCCGAGCGGCGAATCGTTCGCGGCGGCGGCGCGCGCAATCTTCAACGATCCCGCGACGCGCAAAGACCGGCTGGCGCAGGCGCGCTGGACGGCGCAGCAATATCAGTGGCGTGTCGTAACGGACAGTTTTTTCCAGCTCTACGATGAATTGATCGAACAATTTCCTTCTTCGCGTTTCGCGCGCCGGAATAACCGTCCGGCCGCTTTCCCCGTACCGGAGGAGTATGAACAACCTGATTGCCTCGAATCTCACTCATCACCCCGGCCGCACGCTAGCGAGCGTCGCCGGCGTGGCTACAGGCGTGATCCTGGTCGTGCTGACAGTTGGACTGGTCCGTGGGACGCTTCGTGATCGCGGACAGCGCGACGCCAATCTCGCGGTCGAAATTATGTTGAGCCGAAATAGTCAGGGCGGACTCTCGCTGGCGACGATGTCGGTTTCGCTGCCCGTAGCGCTGCTCGATCAGGCGCGCGCGACGCCTGGCGTCCGGGCCGGCGCCGCAGTCGCGCAGCACGTGGAATTCGGCGGCGGAAACGCGCTGGGCCTGCGTCAGATCGACGGCGTCGATTTCGAAGATTTCCAGCGCGCGACCGGCGTTCGCATCGTCGAAGGCCAGGGGCTGCCGCCCCGCGGCGATGCGATGATTGTGGACGTCAAATACGCGGCCGCGCGAAAGACGAAACTCGGCGATAAGATCCGCTGGTTGGACCGCGATTTCACCATCGTCGGAGTCTACGAACCGGAGACCGGAGCGCGGATGATGATTCCGCTTCAGACGATGCAGGAGGCGCTGGGCGCGCCCGGAATGTGCTCGATGTTCCTGGTCAAATGCGAGAGGCCTGAAGAGCAGGAGGAGGTCGCGCGCCGCCTCGTCGAGCGCCTGCCCGATTCCCGCGTCATCTTCACGCGCGATCTGCCGGTCTTGTTTGCGAACGGCTTTGCCGCATTCAATGTCTTCCTCGACGCGGTAGTGGCGCTGGCGCTGGCGATCAGCCTCCTGATCATCCTCCTGACGACCTATACGACGGTGACCGAGCGCACGCGGCAGATCGGTATTCTGAAATCGCTCGGCGCTTCAAAACGGTTCATCGTGATGGTCTTCATCAAAGAGTCAATGCTCGTCAGCGCAATGGGCGTGGCCGGCGGCCTCCTTATATCGATGCTCTCACGGCCGGCGCTCACCTCCTGGGCGGGGCTGAGTATCGAAATCGAAGTGGGTTATACGCTCTGCGCGGCTCTCGGCGGTATGGCGGGCGGTTTGATGGGCGCGATCTATCCAGCGCTGCGCGCGGCCAGCCAGGACGCGGTCGAGGCGCTGAACTACGAATGATCTCGCGCTTAAGGGTCGGACATAGATACGGAAAACTAGCCGTAGCGCGTGGTCGTGATACACCGCGCGCTACGGCTCTTCAGTAATTTGAATTAAGGCCCCAAGTCGCCATCAGCGTTTACCGCCGCCATGACCCGGCCCGCCGGAGCTCTGCCCGCCGCCTGCCCGCCCGGCCTTGGAGGCGTATTGCTGCGGCTGTTGATCGAACTTCCGCTTGCACTCGTCCGAGCAGAAGTGGTAGTTCGTGCCTTGAAATTGGGACTTTGCGGTAGATTTCTGGTCGTCTACCTGCATTCCACAAACAGGATCGGTGTGCATTGCCATTTGTTTTTCTCCTTGAGTTGAAAAGCCTGACGAGGATTCAAGCCCGCCAGGCGAAGTTGCGTGATTATTAGTCCCGGCAGTCGTGTCCGTGGCGTCACGGCCTGACTGTCATGGGATAGTGTCAAGAATCTCCCAGCGGTTTGTGGTCATCGCCTGCAAGCGCCATCACTGCCTATTTGCCGTTTCTCGCTTCGTGGCTCCACAGGAGCTCTCTCCAAACCCGCATCTCGGCCGCGTCAGCCGGCTCCTCCAATTCCTTAAGGAGCGCGTCTCGTAGGCTCAGGCGCCGTCGCATCTCCGGCCCGACATTCGCGTATCCATATTGCTTGCCGTACGAGAGGAACAATTCATTGGTCTCTTGAACCACCTCTTTAACCATTCGCGCGCGCGCCAGGTCGCTCAAGATGTGAACCGCATGCGCCATTTCATGTCCGAGCACTTCGGCGTAACGTTCCTCCCTGCTAAGTCCTTGAAAGGGAATGAAACCCTCCGGAGCGTCGGCGGTCGGCCCGACATAGGCTCGGTCGATAGTTTCCGGGTAAAGCCTGATGACCGCCTCGTGCCTTAGGCCTTCGGGGTCGAGTCGTTCGATATGAAAAACGCCGGCGGTGTTGGAGATTGCGCGGCCCGTACCGCGCATCTCGATATAGATGACGTGGCTGCTCCGTTCGAGTCGATCCCATAAACCTCGCAACGTCGGATGCAATGGCTGGCCTTCGATGTCCTCTGCGAAGACAATGCGTTTGATCGCCTCCCAACGGCGCAAATCTTTGCCCGTAAGGCGATCTGTAATGATGTTCGTCGCGGCCGCGCTGTTCAGGCGCGCCGAATCTTGCGCTCGGACGCCGCTTATGGCGCCCCCCGCCAGACCGGACAACATCATCAAAGCAATTATTCCGGCGACGCGTTCAATCCTAGCCAGCAAGCCCTACTCTCCGAACCGGGGAGTACAGATCAGTAAATGACTCACTCTACTTGTTCGGGATCGCCGGAATAGGCAGCAAGGCTTATGCCCGTTAAATGCGCGCCGCTCATAAACTCTCTAACCATCCTGCTCTTAATTCGAGCATCGGCTATTACTGCACGAGCGCGATGATGTCGTCATTGACCAGAACTCTTTCACTCCACAATCATACGTCCGAGCGTTTAAATCGGTCGGTACGCTAAGGCGCCCAATCAACTACCGGCCGACATAAATATGTTGAGGGTTGAGTCGAGGTACAGTCAGTAAATCACTAAATGGACGAAGAGATCCATTTTCCGTTTGTTATCTGCGAATTATATTGGTCATTGCAGGAGGCGAGCCTGGTTCAAAGCCCCCCATGCTTAAGGATCATTGGGCGATTTCCGGACAATGACAAATGACATATCTCAACTGACAAATGGAAAATTCTCTTCTTTCCTAATTTCGCGATTTACTGACAGTACGAGGATCGTAAGCGACCTGAGCCTCGGTCAAAACCCTCTTGACCGAGGCTCAGGTCGCTTACGATCCCGTCATGCGCCTCAATTTGTCATCGCGGCTCGCAGCTTGCTTGATGACCATATCTGGCCCCGAAGCTAAGTAAGGGAGGCAGTAGTGATTAGGAAGCTTAAGTCAGGCAAGTATAGGCTCTACTCGCTCAAGAAAGACCCGAAGACCGGCAAGCGCCGCAATCTGGGCACGTTCAACACGCGTGAGGAGGCCGAGAAACATGAGCGCGCCGTGCAATTTTTCAAGCGCCGCGCATAGCCTGTAATCGGCGATGACGTCCCGTCGGATCAGGGGAATGTGAAATGCGAGAAAGGCTGTTCTCAATTCTGATTTGCCTGCCTCTGCTTTGCGCCGGTTGCGGATCGCCTCCGCCGAGGAGTGGCGAAGGCGAGATAGGAGTCGCGCGGGGAGAGAATGGGCAAACCGTGCAATTTCGAGTCGAGACGGTCGCCGCCAATCTGGAGGTTCCCTGGGCTATCGCTTTCGCACCCGACGGACGCGTCTTCATCACCGAACGTCCGGGGCGTGTGCGTGTAATTGTACATGGGAAGCTGCGTCCTGAGCCGGTGGCGACGATTCGTGAAGTCGAGTCGGTCGAGGAGAGCGGCTTGATGGATTTGACGCTGCACCCGCAATTCGCGAGCAATCATTACCTGTATCTGGCTTACGCCTATCGCGGCTCGGATAAGCGTGTGCGCGTCGTTCGATTCCGCGAGACGGTGGGCGCCATCGCCGAACCGCAGGTCATCATTGAGAACATTCCGGCGACGCGTTTCCACGCGGGGACGCGAACGCGGTTCGGCCCCGACGGCAAGCTCTACATCACGACGGGCGACTCGACCCAGCGGGCGTTGGCGCAGCGGCTGGATTCGCTCGCCGGCAAGACGCTCCGGCTGAACGACGACGGCGGCGTCCCGCCGAACAATCCTTTCGTCGGGAGGCCGAACGCGCGCCCCGAAATCTGGTCTTATGGCCATCGCAACGCGCAAGGCATCGCCTGGCAGCCAGGCGCCGACGCGCAGTTCCAGACCGAGCATGGGCCGTCGGGCTTCGATGGCCCACGCGGCGGCGATGAAGTAAACATCGTCGAACGCGGTCAGAACTACGGCTGGCCGGTGATTCATCACACGCAAACGAAAGTGGGCATGGTAGCGCCGTTGCTCGAATACACTCCGGCGGTCGCCCCCGCGAGCGCGCTCTTCTATCGTGGCGCGGCGTTCCCGCAATTTCGCGGCGATTTTTTCTTCGGTAATCTGAGGGGCGAATGCTTGATCCGCGTGAAGCTTGACGGCCGCCGCGTTGTAAATCAGGAGCGATTGTTGCAAGGCCGGTATGGGCGCATCCGCGAAGTGGCCGAGGGGCCTGACGGCGCGATCTACTTCTCGACCTCGAACCGCGACGGGC
>Ga0126377_10003941_pt1 | contig 10666 bp, 10 predicted proteins | sample PanSoiMetPlot_22_FD_92647 | JGI IMG/M metagenome (GOLD analysis project Ga0126377, IMG submission 92647) | Tropical forest soil microbial communities from Panama - MetaG Plot_22 | ecosystem: Environmental > Terrestrial > Soil > Tropical forest > Bulk soil | place: Panama | collected 2016-02-17 | reverse complement strand
GCCGGGTCAAGCCCGGCAATGACGACTGGAATGCTCAGCGCTCGCCCGGCTGGCCGATTTCGTCAGCGAATTTTGGCTGGACCTGATCGCCGTCGCGCAGCGAGGTGCCGGCATTGGCGACGATGGTGTCGCCTTCGCGCACGCCCTCGCGGATCTCGACGTTCTGGTCGGAATGGAAGCCCACGCGCACGCGCCGCGTCTCGATGGTGCGGTCGCGCACCACCTGCACGCTGGTGCCCTCCGTCTTGTAGAGGACGGCGGAATTCGGCACCGAGATGCCGCAGCTGCGGCTGGCGTCGATGGTGGCGCGGGCGAAGCTGCCCAGGCGCAGCGACGGATCGCGCTCGACCGCGATGCGCACACGGCCGAGCTGCGACATCGGGTTGATTTCCGCCGGCACCAGGCGGACCGAGCCGGTCAGCTCGCGCCCGTCTTCGATCTCGATGCGCGCGGTCTGCCCGGCCGCGAGCTTGGGCACGTGGATGCTGGGGACCTCCGCCTCGAGCTCGATCTCGCCGTCGATGGCGATGCGGAACAGCGGATCGGCGCGCGGGTTGGCGGTGGCGCCGAGCACCGCGGTGGCGCGCGTGATAGTGCCGGCGGCCGGCGCCTTCAGCGTCATGCTGCTGGGCGGCGCAGGCTGGGCAGCGCCGGCGGGAGCGCCGGGCGGTGCCGCCGGTGCGCCTTCTTGACGCGTGAGCCGGACCAGGTTCTGGCCCGACGTCACCTGGTCGCCCTCCTTGGCGAGAATCTCGGTGACGCGATAGCCGTCCATGTCGAGCGTCACCAGGGCTTCGCGCCGCGCCACGAGAAAGCCGGTGACCTGGACGGAGGCGGAAAAGCACGCCTTGGTGGCGCGCGCCACTAGCACCACGGCGCCGACGCCGGCCGGCTTCGCCGGTTCGGCGGCCACAGCCACGTCGGCAGCCGCAACCGCGCCGGCGGCCACAGCCAGGACCAGGATGGCGGCACGAGCTTTCATGCGGGCAACCGCGGCGTTCCCGTCAGCGCGCAAGAACCAACTCTTCGGTGGCTCGGTGGCGGCTCGGTAGCATCGGGGCAATCGCGGTGTCCAGCAAGTGCGCCACGCAGCGATCGCGGCGAGGCCGACTATCGCACCGTCGCGCACCCATCATTGCAGGTCGCGCACGACGCGGAACCCGTTGGCGTAGTAGCGCACGTCGGCATCGTAGCGGAAGCGCGATGACGAGCGCACGTAGCGCGCCTGGCTGTCGAACGATCCGCCGCGCAGCACGCGCTGCCCGCATTGGCCGGCGGTCCACGCCGAACTGTCCTTGGGGGCACCGCGATAATTGTCGTTCCAGCAGTCCTCGACCCACTCGGCGGCGTTGCCGGCGGTGTCGAACAGGCCGAACGGATTGGCGGCAAAACTGCCGGTCGCGATCGTCTGCTGCCCGGCATTGCCGCCGCACTCGCGACAATTGGCGAAGCGGTTGCCGACGTCGCGTCCCCACCAATAGGCGGTCTTGGTGCCGCCGCGCGCGGCGTATTCCCATTCGGCCTCGCTGGGCAGCCGATACTTCTCGCCGGTCTTCTGCGACAGCCAGGTCACGTAGGTCCTGGCGTCGCGCCAGCTGACGTCAGTCACTGGCCGGTCGCCGCGGCCCTGGCCGCGATCCTCGGGACGATATTGGCACGCGCCGGAGGCGGCGCACTGGTCCCATTCGTCGAACGTGACCTCCCGCCGGCCGATGGCGAACGGTTTCGCCACCGTGACGTGGCGGACCGGCTTCTCGTATTCGATGTCGCTGGATCCCATGTCGAATGCGCCGGCCGGCACCACCACCATCTCGGGACATTCGCGGCAATCGCGGAAGACGTCACCGGGGCGTTGAGGGGTCGCGCCGCCCTCGGAACGCGGCGGGTTGGCGGCCTCGCGCTGTGGTGCTGGCGGCGGTGGCGGTGCCGCCTGCTGCGGCGACGGTGGCGGTGCCGCCTGCGGCGGCGGCGGAGCGGGCTGCGCCGGCCGGACCGGTGCGGGCGCCGGCGCGGGCTGTGGCCCTGGCGGCGGACGCGTGTCCACCGGCGGCGGCAGTGCGGCGCCGAGGCGCGACGGCGACTGGCCGAAGTAGAACTCGTCGACCAGTGAAGACGACACCCAGGGCACCTGCTCGCCATTGGAGACGCGCGACACGCCGATGCGCGTGCGGCTGAAAATCTCCTCGGCGGTCAGGCCGGGCGTGCGCATTTCCTTCACCAGCTCGCTGACGAAGAGGCTGGTGTCGCCTTCGTTGGCGACCACCCGGCCGGGCGCCACAGCGGAGATGATCAGCGTGCCGGGCGGCGCATCTATGGTGGCCAATCCGGCCGGCGCAGCGCGAAAGCGACGTTCATAGGGATTCGGCCGCGACGCATCGATGATCAGCAGCTTGACGCGCGCGCCGCGGGCGTTGAAGTCGCTCAGGACGGTTTCGATGTTGATGCCGTCGCGGCGGATGTCGTTCTCGGTCCACACCTGCGCGCTGACCGGAACGATGAAGGTCTGGCGGTTCGTCTGCAGCGCATAGCCACTGAAGAACAACAGCACCGACGAGCCTGGCCTGATCTTTTGCTTGAACGCATCGATGGCGCGCTGCATGTCGTCGCGACTGAGATTCTCCTTCACGTCGACGTCGAAGGCGGCGCGCCGCAATTCATCGGCGAGCGCCCGCACATTTTTCGGCGGCGGCGCGAGCGGTGCGGCAGCGTCGGGATAGTTGGCATTGCCGATCAGCAGCGCATAGCGCGGCGCCGATGCCGTCGGATCGTTCTGCTGCTGGGCCAGGGCGGTCAGGATGGCAGACGCAGTAGCGACCATCAGGAGAACGGGAAACAACAGCCTGATCCGCATGGTGTCCTTTACGTCGCGCCCCCAGCCCGTCCGATCTGCCGCCGCGTCGGCGGCGGCAGATCGGGCAAGCTGGACTGATGCCGCCGACTCATTTCTCGAGCCCGCAGCCGTTCCCCCGCGCACATCCTAAACACGTTGATGCAGTCGGACAATGTCAAGCCGACATTAGGGTTTCCGGGCACCGTCAAATCATGGTGCAGTCGATAGCAAAGCGCTATGCGGCCGGCGGCCAACAACTGCCGCGCGAACACAAATCCCCGTCGATGGTGCTATAACACGGCAAGTCCATTGCACACCCCACCAGCCAGGAGCCTGCCAATGTCCATGACCCGCCGTCGTCTCGTCGCCCTCACCGCCGGTCTGGCGGCGACGGCGCTCGTGCCGCGCATGGTTTTCGCCCAAGCTCAGGCGCCGGCCGCAGGGCCGTTCCGGCGCGACCCTCTGCCGTATCCGGTCGATGCGCTCGAGCCGCACATCGACGCCAAGACGATGGAGATACATCCCGGGCGGCACCATGAGGCCTATGTCAGCAACCTCAATACCATTGCCAAGGACAACCCACAGATCGCGCAAAAGCCAGTTCCGGAAGTTCTGGCCAAGCTCAACGAACTCCCCGAGGCGATCCGCACGATGGTGCGCAACAATCTCGGCGGTCACGCCAACCACACCATGTTCTGGCAGATCATGGGGCCGCACGGCGGCAAGCCGTCCGGCGATGTTGCGGCGGCGATCGATCGGGATCTCGGCGGCCTGGAAAAATTCCAGAACGACTTCAACGCCGCAGGCGGGCGCGTGTTCGGGTCGGGCTGGGTGTTCGTCACGGTCGACCGCGGCGGCAAGCTGGCGCTCGAAACCAAGCCCAACCAGGACACGCCGCTGATGGACGGCAAGCGCGTGCTGCTCGGCAACGACGTGTGGGAACACGCCTATTATCTCAACTACCAGAACCGCCGAGCCGATTATCTCAAGGCGTGGTGGAACGTGGTGAACTGGAACAAGGTTGGCGAGCGCTACGCCGCGGCCAAGGCCGGCACGCTCCAGGTTTGACGGCACCGGCTGCCGTCATGCGCGAAGCGCCCGGCGGCCGACCGGCAAACGCCCCAACCCCCTCCGGTCTCGCCCAACGCTCTTGTCCCCTCCCTTGGGGGGGCCTACAGTCGCATTTGTTTGCACGAGATGCGGCTGCCGTGTGGTGCGCGACGGATCATCCGCCGCCGGCCACACGACAACAGTCGGGGGGAAGTCCATGGGCAATCCAACACAACGCTTGCGCCTGCCGGCGGTCGCGCTTGCCGCGCTGCTGCCGGCCGTTCTCCTGGGAAGCGTCCCGGCGGCAGCATGGGATCGCGGCGAGGTCGAGACTTTCGCCGTGCTGCCGGCCGGTGCGACCGGGCCGGAAGGCATCACGGTCGCACCCAACGGCGACGTCTATGTCGCCACCTTCGGCTTCACGACCACCGGACCGGTCGCCGGCCCGGGCAAGGTCTATGTCTTCAACGACGACGGAAAACTGCTGCGGACGCTGAGCGTCGCGGGCACGTCGGCTCAGTTGCTCGGGCTGGCGTTCCATCCGTCGACCAATACGCTTCTGGTGATCGACTTCGGCAACGGGAACGTCAGATCGGTCGATCCGGTGAGCGGTGCGTCCTCGGTCTGCATCACGGTGCCGAGCCCCGCCGCGGCCGGGTTGAACGCGCTGACTTTCGACGCCGCCGGCAACACCTACATCTCGGATTCCTTCCAGGGGATCATCTGGAAGAAGACCGGTTCGGGATGCGGCGTCGCGGCCGCATGGGTCACGGATCCGTTGCTGACGACCGGCGGGACCCCGCCGTTCGGCGCCAACGGCCTGCAGTTCAACAAGAACGAGACGGCGCTGTTCGTCGCCAACACCGGCGACGATCGCATCATTCGGATTCCTGTGTCGGCCGGCACGCCCGGCACGCCCGCGGTGTTTGATAACAGCATCAACGGCGCCGACGGGCTCATCATCGATCGCGACGACAACATCTGGGTGGCGGCCAACCAGGCGGACGAGATCGTCGTCGTCGACCCGACCGGCAAGGCGATCTCCAAGCTCGGGGACTTCGAAGGGGTGAGCAAGGCAGGAGTGCCGCGCGGCCTCTTGTTCCCGGCCAGCTTGGTGTTCAGCAAGAACCGGCAATGGCTCCTTGTCACCAACCTGGCGTTGGATATCCGCCTGTTTGGCCTCGCGCAGTCGGTCGATTCGCAGTGGACCGCGCAGGTCAAGCGCTACACGGTGTCGAAGATCAAGGCGCGCATCCTGGGGTTCGAGAACGACGACCGGGACTAGCCGTGGTCGCGACGTGCCCGACCCGGACGTGATCCGGGCCGGGCATCTGTTCCGCTCTACGCCCGGCCGGTCGGCATCCGCCGCGGCGCGCGGGGAACGGCCTGATCGTTGATCGCCGGGCAGCCGCCGGCCAGCACCGTACGGCTGCTCACATATTGGGAAAACCCGAGGTGCGCCCCGCGCACGACGGCACGCGTGGCCGGGCCCAGCCAGCCAGGGCGCAGGCCCTGCGGCTCGTCTCCGGCTTCAGTGCCCGCGACTGGGGAAAAGCTCGATTCGACCATCGCCGTCTCCCTATCTGGCGCCGGCCACGACGGCGGAAAAACATTGGCTCGCGAGCGCGAGTCCGGCGGTGCCGGCGAGCACAGCACGATAGTCCTGGCAGGCCAGGCTCACCCAGCCGAGGCGGCAGTTCTTGCGCGCGCGGCGCAGCCGGAACACCGCGTCGCCGAGCTGGCGCGCCGCGGTATCGCTGGAATCGGCAACCAGCCGCGCAACCGCATCGCTTGCCACCGAATCCCATGGCTCGCATGCCGTATTGATCGGGGCATCGGCACGGCCGGCGCCGTCAGAGCCGCGCCCGAACAGCGCGACGGCGCCGATGACCACGATGACGATCAGGCCGGCCGACGCATAGGCCGCGCTCGACAGCGAGGAACGCCGTGCGGCCGGCGGCGCGTCAGGGGAGCCGAGTAGCGGACGCCCGGTCAGCTGCATGAATTTTCTCCATGACGTGTCCCGTCCCCGGTGTCCTGTCTGCCCGACTGTGCGTCGGACCGCCCGACCTCAATCGGGCCGCCGGGTGCGCCGCCGCGCGCACCCGGACCGTCCAATCATCTCCCGGCTGGTGCCAAAGCCTCGCCGCAGCACCGGCAATACCGTCGCAATGTCGCAAAACCCCGGCTGGTCAATTCGTGTGTCCGCGGGTTACCGCACGACGACGACAGTCGTTCCGACCTTCACGCGGTCGTACAGGTCGACGACGTCGTCATTGAGCATGCGGATGCAGCCCGACGACACCGCTTGGCCGATCGTGTCCGGCTCGTTCGAGCCATGGATGCGGTAGAGCGAGGCGCCGAGATACATCGCGCGCGCTCCGAGTGGATTCTCCGGCCCGCCGGCCATGTAGCGCGGCAGGTCGGGACGGCGCTGGAGCATCTCGGCGGGCGGGATCCAGTCCGGCCATTCCTGCTTGCGCGAGATCGTCTGGGTGCCGGACCATACGAAGCCGGCCCGACCGACGCCGATCCCGTATTTGACCGCCTTGTGGCCGGGCAGCACGTAGTAGAGGCGCCGCTCCGACGTGTTCACCACAACCGTGCCGGGCGCGTAGTTGCCGTAGAAGGCGACGGTCTCCCGCGGGATGCGGGCGCTCGCCGGACGGCTGGCCTCGGGCGCATATGCATAGGCTGCGGCAGCCGGAGACCCGGCCGCCGACTGGTAGTAGGTCGAGCTGAGGGGTTGCACCGGCTGCGCGTTGAACAGCCCGCCCAACAGTTCTCCGAGCGGGTTGGCGGCGGCGGCCGTGAGGGTGATGCAGGCAAATGCGCTGGCGGCGAGTGCGGTGGTGACGGGGCGACGCATGACGGTACTCCGAATTTCGCGTTTTAGGACCAGTCAGGCCGGCCAGGCCGGCCGGTCGTGGCGTCGGCTCAACGCTGAGCCAGGTCGGTCACCGGCAGGCGGGCCAGTTCGGACGTGTTCTCGCCGATCCAGCGCTCGATGGTGATGACCCGCTGCACCTTGCGAACCGTGCTGCCGTCAACCGACACCAGGCACTGCTGCGACAGGTACGGCCAGTCCTCGCGCGAGCACGAGTCCGACAACGGCATGCGATCGTTCTTGCCGTTGTCGGTGACGGGCTGCTGCTGGTTCATCACCGGGGCGAACATTTCGTGGCTGGCGGGGAAGCGCTGGGCCACCTGCGCGGCGGCCGAGTCCTCGGCGCGCGAACCCGTGATGGCGAAGGCGGCCACGACGCCGGCCGACAGTAACGCGGACAGAGCGACCATGCTCTTGCTGAGTGCGAACATTGACCCTCTCCCTTGGCTCCTCGATGGAGCACTCTTGGTGTAATCGGACGCTATCGCTCCCACCTTTCCGCACTTTTACGAGGGCCGTGCAAAATGGTTTCGCCCGCGGGCACCGTGTTTCGCGGCGGCCGGTGGGACGCAACAAAGAGGCGGGCAATGTTTCGTCGCGGCGCGAGGGACGAAATAAACGCGGCGCGACCCATTCGGCTGTCATCCCGACCGCGCGCCGCAGGCGCGAGAGCCGGGATCCATGTACCCCTGCCGAGCCTATTTCATGCTGCCGGGGTACTTGGGTACCGGATCGGCTCGCTGGCGCCAGCCGTCCGGGATGACCGACGAGAATGTTTTGAGGCCAGCGAGAATTCCGACAGCAGCGGTCAGCGCTCGCGGCCGTCGGGGGAGAACACGTAGCCGGCGCCGCGCACCGTTCGGATGATCGACGGGTGATCGGGATCGGGCTCGATCTTGCGGCGGATGCGGGTGATGCGCACGTCGATGGCGCGGTCGAACGCTTCCGGATCGCGCGCATTGGCGAGGTCGAGCAGCCGCTCGCGCGACAGCACCCGCTTCGGGTTGTCGGCAAACGCCTTCAGCAGCGTGAACTCCGAGGTGGTCAGCGGGTGCTCGTTGCCGTCGTCGTCGCGCAGCACATGGGCGTCGAGGTCGAGCCATTTCGTGCCGAATCGCACGGTGCGGACGGACGGGCCCTCCGAGGCGGCAGCCGCGCCCGGCGCCGCCGTCTGGCTGCGGCGGAGCACCGAGCGGATGCGCGCCACCAGTTCGCGCAGCTCGCACGGCTTGGCGAGGTAGTCGTCGGCGCCGAGCTCGAGGCCGACCACGCGGTCGATGGCGCTCGCCGTCGCCGTCAGCATGATGATCGGCACGCGCGAGTGGGCCTTGAGGTCGCGCACGATCGACAGGCCGTCCTCCTCCGGCATGTTGAGGTCGAGCACGATGAGATCGGCCGCCGTCTTCTTGAGCACCTCGCGCAGGGCGGCGCCGCCGTCGCACTGGCTCACCTGGAAGCCGTGTGTGCTGAGATATTCGCCCACCATCTCGCGGGTCGAAGGCTCGTCGTCGACGACGATGATATGCGGAACCTGGCTCATGCGGCGCGCTCTGGCTGCAGGGGCAATGCCATCGTGAAGGTGGTGCCGCCGGCGGCCCCCTGGCTTTCGGCGGTGATCTTCCCGCCGTGCAGCTCGACGATGCGCTTGACGATGGACAGGCCGAGGCCGGTCGAGCTTTCGCCGGCGGTCGGCTTGGCGGAGAGGCGCTGGAAACGGCCGAACAGCCGCGACATGTCCTCGGGGGAGAGGCCCGGCCCGTTGTCGCTGACGCGCACCAGCGCGTCAGCGTCGGCGCGCGCCACCGAGATGCCGATGCGCCCGCCGATCGGCGAGTACTTGATGGCGTTGCTGACGAGGTTGTCGATGGCCTCGCGCAGGCGGTCGGGGTCGCCGCTCACGGCGAGGTGCTCGGGCGCGTTGACCTCGATGCGCTGCTGCTTCTTCTCGAGCAGCGGCCGGCTCGCCTCGACGATGTCGCCGACCAGCTCGGAAATGTCGATCGGCTCGCGGCGGATGCTGATGTTGAGGGCGTCGGCCATGGCCTCGGCCAGGAGGCTGTCGACCATGCCGATCAGGCGCTGGGCCGACTCGCGGATGTGCTTGATCTGCGAGCTGAGCTTGTCGGCCGGCGGCGGCGTCACGTCGAGGAAATCCGCCATCATTTCGGCGCGGCCGGTGATCACGCCGAGCGGGTTCTTCAGGTCGTGCGCAACCTTCGAGAGGATCTCGCTCTTGAACGCGTTGGCGCCGCGCAGCCGCTCCCATTGCGCCGACAGACGGCGGTTGGCGGCGGTAAGCTCGCGCGTGCGCTCCATGACGCGCTGCTCCAACCGGGCGTTCGCTTCCTGCAGCTGCTCGTACAGGATCACGTTGTCGAACGCGACCGACAGCCGGCTGCAGAACACCTCGACCAGGGTGCGGTCGGTCTCCGACAGATCCTTCGCGGCCTCCAGCAGCGCCACGATCTCGCGCCCGCTGCCGGTCTGCATGTAGAGCACCGAGCGCTCCGGCAGGAACTCGTTCTCGCGCCGGGCGAACGCCTCGCGCACCATCTGGCGCAGCTCCGGCTTGAGCAGCTCGACCTTGCGCAGGCCGGTGAACTGGCTGTAGCAACCCGAGCCCGCCAGCACGGAAAAGTTCTCGCCGTTGTTGCCCTCGTCGCGCAGCACCAGGATGCCGGCACACTCGACGTTGAGCAGCGAGGCGATCTGGGTCAGCACGCCTTCGGCGAGCTGCTGCATCGAGCGCAAGTCGAACAATCTCGATGCCGCATCGATGATGATCTCCAGCCCACGCCGCGTCTCCACCATGCGCTGGATCTGCTGGTAGCTGCGCAGCGCCGCCGTCATGGCGGTGAACAGCCGATCGGCCGTCAGCTCGGTCTTGGCCTTGTAGTCGTTGATGTCGTAGTCGACGATGACGCGCCGCTCCGGCGCCTGGCCGGGCTGGCCGGTGCGCAGGATGATGCGCACGGTCTCGTTCTTGAGCTCTTCGCGGATGAAGCTGACAAGGTCGAGCCCGGCGGAATCGGTTTCCATCACGACATCGAGCAGGACGACCGCGATGTCGGAATGGTTGCGCAGGAGATGGCGGCCCTCGTCGGCCGAATAGGCGGACAGGATGTCGAGCTTCTGGCCGTTGAGCACGTAGTCGTAGAGCGCATAGCGCGTACCGTCGTGGACCGCCGAGTCATCGTCGATGACGGCGACCTTCCACGGCGCGCCATAGTGTACGCCTATGACCGGCTCGTCATCCTCGATCAGGGTCAGAAGGTCGTTGTCGTTGGACATTTTCCAGATCCGATCACCCGACGGCCTGTGCCGCCTCGGGCTCCTGGCGCGGCGCCGACAGGGGTAGCGTTATGCGGAATGTGGTGCCGCGCCACGGCGCTGACGAGACCATGATTCGGCCTCCGAGGCGACGGGTCACCAGATTATAGACGATATGCAGGCCGAGCCCGGTCCCGCCTTCGCTGCGGCGGGTGGTGAAGAACGGGTCGAAGGCGCGCCGCTGCACTTCCTCGGTCATGCCCTTGCCGTCGTCGTAGAAGTTGATCTCCACCTGGTTGCCGATCGGGCGGGCCTCGATGTGGATCGTGCCTTCCGGCACGCCCTCGAACCCGTGCTTCACGGCGTTGAGGAACAGGTTGGTGAGCACCTGGCCGTAATGGCCGGGGTAGCTGTCCATGACGATCCCTTCGGGGATTTCGGTCACCAGATCGATATGCGACTTCTTCAAGCCGGGGCGCAGGCTGGCCAGGATCTGCTCGGTCGATTGCCGCAGGTCGAACTGGCGGCGCTCGGCGTGGCTGCGGTCGACCGCGACCTGCTTGAACGACTGGATCAGCTCGCCGGCGCGCTGCAGGTTGGCGACCAGCTGGTTGGCGGCCTCGCGGTTG
>Ga0126377_10003940_pt1 | contig 10666 bp, 10 predicted proteins | sample PanSoiMetPlot_22_FD_92647 | JGI IMG/M metagenome (GOLD analysis project Ga0126377, IMG submission 92647) | Tropical forest soil microbial communities from Panama - MetaG Plot_22 | ecosystem: Environmental > Terrestrial > Soil > Tropical forest > Bulk soil | place: Panama | collected 2016-02-17 | reverse complement strand
CTGGCGCACTTCGACGCGGCGCTGATCGGCTACACCTTTGCAGTGCTGTTCGCGACATTCGGCATCACCTACCGATACACGATGTGGCTCAGGCGGCCGCCGACGCGGATGTACTGGCGGCGCGGCTGGTCGGTGTTCTTCACGCCCCGGCACGTTGGTTCCAACATCGTCGAAGGCGGCCGTCGTTTTCTCCTGGCGTTTGCCGCGAACCGGTTCATTTTCCGGCGCGGCCGGCTGCGCGGAGCCGCCCACTGGCTGATGATGTGGGGCTGCGTGCTTGCCGCCGCGATCACGTTTCCCCTCGTGTGGGGGTGGATCCATTTCGAAACGGTGCCGGGTCGCCTCGATCTGTATCGGACGTTCGTGTTCGGGTTCCCGATGAATACGTTTCCGATCGAGTCGGTGTTCGGGTTCATCGTGTTTCACGGGCTCGTGTGGTCGGCGCTCCTCGTCATCGCGGGCGTCATGCTCGCGTTCCGGCGACGGATGGTCGATCACGCCGCGGTCACGCTTCAGTTGTTCGCGCAGGACGTCCTGCCGCTCGTCCTTCTCTTCGCCATCAGCGTGACCGGCCTCATGCTGACCGCCAGTTACACGTGGATGAAGGGCTACGGTTACGAGTTTCTCGCAATCCTCCACGCGATCATCGTCATCGTGACCCTGCTCTACCTCCCGTTCGGCAAGTTCTTTCATATCTTTCAGCGGCCGGCGCAGATCGCGGCGAGCTTCTACAAGGACGCGGGCGCGAGGGGCGAACAAGCACGCTGCCGGCGGTGCGGCAGTCCGTACGCGTCCGCCATGATGGTCCGCGACCTGGCGACCGTCGAGCGGGAGCTCGGGTTCTCCTACGAGATGGGCGACGGCGCCGGGCATTATCAGGACGTCTGTCCGCGCTGCCGGCGGGCGCTGTTCGGGCTGGCGCAGGGACGCGCGTGGAGCGAATCCCTGACGGCCCGCCGGATGCCCGAAGCGCGGTGAAGCCGTGGCGATCCTTCCTGCCGATCCGCTGAACATCACCGCCAGGTTCGGACCGCACCGATCGGAGATGTCCGGCGCGCGGCTCTCCACCAGCGCCGAGCCGGAGCGCCTCGTCAAGACGCACTGCTGCTTCTGCGGGCAACAGTGCGGCATCCAGCTGAAGGTGCGCGACAACGAAGTCGTCGGCTTCGAGCCGTGGGAGGAGTTCCCGTTCAACCGCGGCATGCTCTGCCCGAAAGGCGTGAAGCGCTATCTGCAGGGGGCGCACCCGGATCGACTGACGACGGCCCTCCGGCGCGACGAATCCTCGCCAGACGGCTTCAGCGCGATGCCGTACGCCGACGCCGTCGCGAAAGTCGCCGCCGCGATCGCGGACATCCAGCAGCAATACGGCCCGAGCGCAATGGGCGTCCTGAGCGGCGCGAGCCTCACGACGGAAAAGACGTACCTGATGGGGAAATTCGCGCGCGTGTGCCTGCGCACGCCATACATCGACTACAACGGCCGCCTCTGCATGGTCAGCGCGGGCGCGGCGAACAAGAAAGCGTTCGGCATCGATCGGACGACGAACCCGTGGTCCGACATGGTGGGTACTGACGTCATCTGGATTGCCGGCTCGAACGTCGCCGAGTGCTCGCCGATCACCACGAACTACGTCTGGCAGGCCCGGGAGCAGGGCGCGAAGATCATCGTGCAGGATCCACGCATCACGCCCGTTGCGCGCACGTGCGACCTCTATCTGCCGGTGAAGCCAGGACGTGACGCGGCGCTGTTCGCCGGCGTCCTGCAGCTGATGATCGAACACGGCTGGATCGATCAGGACTTCATCGACACGCTGACGGTCGGCTTCGACGAGGTCGCCGCATACTGCCGCCAATGGACGGCCGAGCGCACCGCGCAGGTGACCGGCGTTCCCGAGCGCGCGCTTCGCCAGGCGGCCGAATGGTGGGGCACGGCGAAAACCAGCTTCCTCTTCCACGCGCGCGGCATCGAGCACCACTCGAACGGCGTGCAGAATGCGCTCGGGACGATCAACCTCGTGCTCGCCACCGGCCGCATCGGGAAGTCGAAGTCCGGCTACGGCACGATCACCGGGCAGGCGAACGAACAGGGCGGCCGCGAACACGGCCAGAAATGCGACCAGCTTCCCGGCTGGCGCGACATCGCGAACCCGGATCACCGCCGCCACATCGCGGGCATCTGGGGCATCGACGAGAAAGATCTGCCCGGACCGGGCGTCGACGCGTACGAACTCTTCCGAAAGATCGACGCCGGCGAAATCAGAGGTCTGCTCTCGATCTGTTTCAATCCAAAGGTCTCGCTGCCCGACAACGCGTTCGTGACCCGCGCGCTCGAAAAGCTGGAGTTCTACGCAGCCATCGATTTCTTCCTGAACGATACCGCCCGCCACGCCGACATCGTGCTGCCCGGGAGCCTGCAGGAGGAAGACGAGGGAACCGTCACGCAGGTCGAAGGCCGTGTGATCAAGATCAACAAGGCGGTCGATCCGCCGGGCGATGCGCGGCAGGACTGGCGGATCGTCCAGGACATCGCGGGTGCGCTCGGCCGGCCGCACGGATTCACGTTCACCGAGCCGCGTGAAATCTTCGACGAGCTGCGGCGCGCCAGCAAAGGCGGCGTCGCGGACTACTCCGGCATCACCTACGAAAAAATCGATGCGCAGATGGGCGTGTTCTGGCCGTGCTACAGCGAGGATCCCGAAACGGGACGGCCCGTCGATCATGCCGGCACGCCGCGCCTGTTCGAGCCCGGCAGCTACAATCGCGTCGCCAAAGGCGCGGGGCCGTTCTACTTCCCGGACGGCAAGGCGCGGTTCAACGTCGCCGAATTCCGCACGCCCGTCGACGACGCGAGCGACGACTATCCGCTGTTTCTCACCACGGGACGCGTCGTCAGCCACTTCCTTTCCGGCACGCAGACGCGCCGAATTGGACCGCTCGTCAATCAGTATCCCGAGCCGCGGATCGAACTGCATCCGAAGCTGGCCGCAAAGCTCGGCATCAAAGACGAGGACTGGACGATCGCGGAAACGCGGCGCGGCGCCATCACGCTGCGCGCGATGGTCGTCACGACGATCCGCCCCGACACGATCTTCATCCCCTATCACTGGCCCGGCGAGAAGAGCGCGAACCGGCTGACGGTCGCGGCGCAGGATCCCATCAGCAAGATCCCGCAGTACAAAGTGTGCGGCTGCCGCGTCCGAAAGGCCGATGGCCCGCCGGCGTACGCGTCGGTCCTCGAGCCGCAGCAGTAGCGCCATGCCCAAGCCCGAGTACCTGCACTTCTTCATCGATCCGAACCGGTGCATCGGTTGCCAGGCCTGCGTGCAGGCCTGCTCCGAATGCGATACGCACCGCGGCGAGTCGATGATTCACCTGGAATTCATCAGCCGCGCCGACAGCGTCCAGACCGTTCCAGTCGTCTGCATGCACTGCGAGCAGCCGACGTGCGCCGAGGTCTGTCCGGCCGATGCGATCAAGCGCACGGGCGACGGCGTCGTCCAGTCGGCGCGGAAGCCGCGCTGCATCGCCTGCGGGAATTGCGTGCTGGCGTGTCCGTTCGGCGTGCCCGAGGTCTACGAAGACCGGCAACTCATGATGAAGTGCGACATGTGCTACGACCGGACCAGCGTCGGCAAGAAGCCGATGTGCGCGACGGTCTGCCCGAGCCAGGCGCTCTTTTTCGGCACGCGCGAGCAGATCGAACAACTGCGGCCGATGTCGACGCCGGTCAACCGCTTCCAGTTCGGACGGCAGACGATCTCGACGAGAGTCTTCATGATGATGCCGGCCGGTCTCGTCACGCCGACGCCGTATGTCGACGTGACGTCGGCGATGGACGACCGACCGCGCCAGCGTGCCATCCAGCTGACGCCTGCCGACAACCAGGATCCGTTCGCGGACGTGGAGGTCTGACGAGATGATGCCGCCCACCGACGACGGACGCGAGCGAATCGACGCCCGAATCGACTCCGCTGGACGCGAAGGGCTGACCGGCACGGCGCCGGCCAACATCTACCGGCCGCTGCAGGACGCCGAGCAGGTAACGATCGCACCGGACGGGCGGCCGATGGAGGAACAACCGGTCTGGCGGACGGACTTTCCGATCGACTGGCCGCAGGACCATTACGTCGAACGCCGTGACTTCATGAAGTTCATGGTGCTGACGAGCCTTGCGTTCACCGTCGGCCAGTTCTGGATTGCCGCCGAGAACTGGTGGCGTAGAACGACCGGCGAACCGGAGTTGGCCCGCGTCGCCGCGGCAGACGATCTGGCCGTCGGCGCCACGCACACGTTCAACTTCCCCACGGCTCAGGATCCGTGCATCCTCGTGCGCGACGGCGAGCGGTCGTTCGTCGCGTACAGCCAGCGATGCACGCACCTCTCGTGTGCCGTCGTCCCGCGCGCGGAGGAAGGCGTCATCCGCTGTCCGTGTCACGAGGGCTACTTCGATCTCGCGTCCGGGCGGCCGATCGCCGGCCCGCCGCGGCGTCCGCTGTCGCGCGTGCGTCTCGAAATCCGCGGCGGCCAGATCTACGCCGCCGGCGTCGAGGAGAGAACGGTGTGAGCGTCAGGCGGCCGTTCACCCGCGCGCAGCGAGCGACGATCGTCAACGGCATGCTGTCGTTCGTCGTCATCCTGGTCGTGCTGCAGCTCTGGCTGCTGACGGCGACGATGAATGCGTACCTCGGCGGGGATCGATCGGTCATCTGGCCCGCGGCCGCGGCGAGCCTGGCCTGCCTGCTGCTGAACGCCGGCCTGCTGCGCTACCTCTATCACATCGAGCGGACGCGGCAGTGACGAGCGCCGTGGCCGCGCTGCCGCCGGCGTACTTCGCGCTGGTCATGGCGACCGGCATCATTTCGATCGCGTGCAATCTTCTCCAGCTTCAGCCTCTCGACGTCGTCCTTCTCTACGCGAACAACGTGTTCTTCGTGGTCCTCTGGGTACTCAACGGCATTCGCGTGGTGCGCTTTCGCGACCGGGTCGTGGCGGATCTCACGAATCATGGCCGCGCGGTCGGCTTCTTCACGGCGGTTGCCGCGACCGGTGTTCTTGGAAGCCAATGGCTGGTGATTGCAGACGCCTGGCGGCTGGCGGCGGCCTTGTGGGTGGCGACGATCGTCCTGTGGGCCGTCATTACTTATACGGTGTTCACTCTCCTGACGATCGCCGAGGAGAAACCCTCGCTGGACCAGGGCATCAACGGCGGCTGGCTCGTGTCGGTGGTGGCGGCGCAGTCCGTCGCGGTCCTCGGATCGCAACTCGCGCCTGGCTTCGGCGATCGCGCTCCGCAGGTCTTGATGTTCTGTCTCGTGATGTGGCTGGGCGGCGGCATGCTCTACATCTGGATCATCTCGCTCATCTTCTACCGCTACACGTTCTTCCGGATGCAGCCGTCGGACCTGACGCCGCCGTACTGGGTCAACATGGGCGCCGTGGCGATTTCGACGCTCGCCGGATCGTTGCTCGTGCTCTCGGCTCCGCATTCTCCGCTCGTCAGCGGGATGCTGCCGTTCGTCAAAGGGCTGACGCTGATGTTCTGGGCAACCGCCACCTGGTGGATCCCGATGCTCGTGATCCTGGGCATGTGGCGTCACGTGTATTGCGGTTTTCCGCTGCGTTACGATCCGCTGTACTGGGGCGCAGTCTTCCCACTTGGCATGTACACGGTCTGCACCTTCCGCCTGGCGCAGGCGATGGACGTGCCCGCCCTGCTCGCAATCCCGCGCATGTTCGTCTTCGTGGCCCTTGCCGCCTGGTCGTTAGCGCTCGTCGGACTCGGACGCCAACTCGCTCAATGGAGATCCCGATGACAGGTCGACTGCCTTTACCGACGACGCTTCTCGCGGTCTTGTGCGTGGTCGCGGGAATCCCGCCAGCAGGACGCGCGCTTGTCGCGCAGCAGCCGACACCACCACCCAACGTCGTGCTGATCCTCGTGGACAACGTGGGCTGGGGCGAGTTCGGCGTCTACGGCGGCGGCGCCCTGCGCGGCGCACCCACTCCGCGCATCGACAAGCTGGCGTCAGAGGGACTGCGATTCCTGAATTTCAACGTCGAAAGCGACTGCGCGCCGTCGCGCTCGGCGCTGATGACGGGCCGTCAGCCGATTCGAACCGGTGCGATGCAGTCCGTGCCTGCGGGTCTGCCGCAGGGACTCATTCCGTGGGAGACCACGATCGCGCAGCTGCTTTCGGCGCGCGGTTATGCGACCGGCATATTCGGCAAGTGGCACCTCGGCGATCGCGAGGGACGCTACCCCAAAGATCGTGGATTCGACGAGTGGTACGGAATCCCGCGCACAACGAATGAAACGATGTTCACAAGTTCCGTCGGCTACGATTCGTCGGTCGTGCCGATCCCGTACGTCATGGAAGGTCGCAAGGGTGAAAAGGCGCGTAACGTCGAGGTTTACGATCTCGAGGCGCGACGACATATCGACGCCGAACTCGTCAAACGTACGAACGACTTCATGCGCCGCCAGGTGAATCTGAAGAAGCCGTTCTTCGCCTACGTACCGCTCACGCAGCTTCATTTCCCGGCGCTGCCGCATCACGATTTCGTGGGCAAGAGTGGTTCGGGCGACTTCGCCGATTCGATGATGGAACTGGATTTTCGGGTCGGCCAGGTTCTGGACGAAATCGGCGCGCTCGGCATCGCGGACAACACCGTCGTGTTCTTCGGGAGCGACAACGGACCGGAATTCCGCCGTCCCTGGCGCGGCACCGCGGGCTACTGGCAGGGCACCTACCACACCGCGATGGAGGGCGGCCTCCGTGCCCCCTTCATGGTCCGCTGGCCGCGCCGGATTGCCGCCGGACGCGTGACGAACGAGATCGTCCACATCACCGATCTCTATCCAACGCTCGCACACATTGCCGGAGCGTCCGTTCCTGCGGATCGCCCGATCGACGGCGTCGATCAGCTCGACTTCCTGCTCGACAAGCAGCCGCATTCGAGCCGCGAGGGCTTTCTCTTCTACCTCAGGACTGAACTGCGCGCCGCGAAGTGGAGGAACTTCAAGATGCACTTCGTCTGGGAGGTGGAGCCAAATGCAGGACCGAAGATCCTGGAAGCGCCGATGCTTTTCGATTTGCTGCAGGATCCAAAGGAAGAAACAGACATTGCAACGTCAGCAAGTTGGGCGGTCGGACCGATTCTGCGAATGGTTCGCTCGTTTCAGGACAGTCTGAGATCGTCTCCACCCATCCCTCCCGGGGCGCCCGACGACTTCGTTCCGAAGTCCGCTGTCAAACCGTGACCCGGACTCAGGCCGCGAACCGCGCCTGACGCCGCAGTCGCGCAAAGCTTCGACCGGCGACGAGGGCGTCGTCGAGCGCGGTCAGCGCAACTGACGCGAAGAGCAGCCATGCGCCTGCGCCGACGAGGCGGCCCGACTCGATGAACATGCCGCCTGCGAGCGCGGGAACGCCGAGCGTCCACCCGGCAAACGCGATTGTCTGGAGCGCGCGATCTCTCATCACATGAGGCGACGGCGGCGCCACTGCGAACCCCTCGCTCTCGTACGTCCAGTACCAGGCGACCAGCGGCAGGAGGCGCGACTCCATCGCAACGACGATCTGCGCCAGGAATCCGACGAGGCCGGCCACACCGTACGCCGCCGCCAGGCGAAGCGTTACCTGCGAGGGCGGCAGGATCAGAAGGGACATGCCGAGCGCGGCCGCGACCACCAGCCACAAACCGGCGCCGGCGGCGTGCAGGATCCCGAAGTCGACAGGCGGGGCGTCAACCGGTTTCGACACCAGATGGCGGCGCATCCACACGACATGGCCGGCAAACAGAATCATCGCCGCCACGATCAGCGCTCCGAAGCCCGCGGCGAGCCGGCTTCGCATCAACAGCGTCACGAACAGCCCCAGGACGCCGGCCTCGAGCGCCGCTGCGCTCGCGAACAACGTGGGGCCCGACGGAAGCTTCGACGGGAGAAACATCGGCAGCATCCGGTACGCGATGCCCATGACCATCATCGCGGCCCAGCCCAGCGCCGCGAGATGCGCGTGCGCGAACACGTTGGAGAGCACGAAGCCGGGCAGGAAGTGCAGGAACTTGTCGAACGCGAGCAGCAATCCCATCGAGGCAGCCAGCCAGAGGTTCACGCAGGCCAGCACGATGTGCGTCTTCACAGCAGGATGAACTCCCGCGCGCAAGGCTCTATCGGCGATGCGGACGGTCATGTACAGGATGCCGCCCGCCACCGTCGCCGCTGACCACGCCATCCCCGAAAACTGCTGGATCCAGAAGTGACCCACCATCCCGACGAGACCGATCAGCGCGAACGCAAACGCGACGTAGTCCACGCGCCGCACGGCCATGTCGGCGCGGAGCGCAAGCGGGGCGACGATGAAGAAGGCGCCCAGGATCGAGAAGCTGATCCAGCCGATGGTCACGAGGTGCACGAGACCAACGAGCCACGCATGGTAGAAGAACCCGGCGACGGCCCACGGCCAGCACGCGGCTAGGAGGAATGCGAGCGCGAGCGAGACGTGGGCCGTACCGAGATACAGGAGCGGCAGCCCCCGCGCCGGAAATCGGCGGGAGGCCACGCTACCGCTCGAGCCACTCGACGAAGCGCGGCGGCGTCTCGTCGGCCACCACGAAGACGCGCAGCACGCGGTCGTCGTGATACATCCGCTTGCTCGCCTGGCGCGCCTCTTCGATCGTCGTGAATCGCTCCCACGCCTCCGGGATGCTCGACGGCGTTCCCTGGCGCATGATCGGCCGCAGTTTCAGGGTTTCGCTCATCACATCACCACGCCGGCACGCCGTGCAGTTCGGAATCGCCGGCGAACTGATACGCGGTCACGCGGTTGATGCCGCGAGCCGCATCGTGCCTGACCGTGAACGTCGTCTTCTCGCAGATCGCGCGCTGAGCTGGCTCGCACATGAACTCCTGGTCGAGCGCCTGTGGTCCGCGCGCGAAGTCGAACGCGTAGATCGACGTGCACGGCTCGTTCCGCGCCATCCGCTCATCGTCGTGGACGATGAGATAGGTCCCCATCAGTACGTGGCCGCGCAGCGCGACCGGATCGGTGAAGTGCACGATCGCCCATTGCCGTGGCGATGCGTGTGAGCCATCGGACGCCACTCCGACGGCGGTGAACAGGGCGACCATCGCCAGCGCGCCGAGAAGCAGTCGGGAACGCATGAGTCCTCCTTTGGAAAGCACGCTCCCACTGTCGCAGGTCGGCCGGCTGGGGCATATGACGGCCGTCATAGGACGTCGATTTCCTCCGTTCTAGAGTCGATTTCAGACTGAACAAGGGAGATCGAAGATGAGACGCCTGCTCCTGCTGATCGCCGCCCTCGCCGCGGCGAGCTGCTCGTCGAAGCCCCACGAGGATTCCGCGTCGTTGACCCCGCCGTTTCTCGAAACACATGTCGCGCCTCATCCGCAGTCGACGGCGGCGACGCTTGCCAAGGGCAAGCAGCTCTACGACGCGAACTGCGTCCAGTGCCACGGCGTCGAAGGCAAGGGCGACGGCTACGGCGCCCCGTTTCTCGTCCCGCCGCCGCGCGACTTCACGGCCGGACAGTTCAAGTTCCGGACGACGTCATCGGGCCTCCTGCCGACCGATGACGACCTGTTCCGGACGATCTCCCGGGGCGCGAACGGGACCGGCATGCCGCCATGGCAGTACCTGCTGAACGACGACGACCGGTGGGCGCTCGTCGACTACGTGAAGACGTTCGACGCCCGCTTCGCGAACGCGCGCGCCCTCGCGCCGATGCCGCTGCCGGAGTCGCCGGGCCGATCGCGCAGCGCCGAGCATGGCCGCGAGGTCTACGCGAAGATGCAGTGCGCGAAATGCCACGGTGAGGACGGCCGCGGCGTCGGCCCTTCGTCGCCGACGATGGTGGACGCGAAGGGACGCCTGGTGAACGCGCGCGACTTCACGCAGCCCGGCTCGTACCGCACGGGCTGGACCGAGCGCGAGATGATCCGCACGCTCGAAACCGGGATGAACGGCGTCCCGATGCCGTCATACACCGGCATCATGTCGAAGCAGGACGAGTACGACCTCGTCGCGTACCTGCTTTCGCTGGCCAAGCATGGGAGCAACCAGAAGCGCTCCGCCGCGAAGAGCATGGAAGGAGTCGGCGCTCCCGACCGCGTGATTCAGTTGCGCGAGCACGCGTGGAAGTACGAGCCCGCCGAGATCCGCATCAAGCGCGGCGAGGTCGTGAAGATCGAGTTCTCAGCGACAGACAACGGCCTGGGCGCCGGGCACGGCTTCGCGATCGACGGGCTCGACCAGACCGTCTTCATGAACGGCGCGATGGTCGGCGCGCCGCTGTCCGTGACGTTCAAAGTCGATACTCCAGGCCGATACAACTATTACTGCTCGACCCAATGCAGTACGACGGAGCTCCATCCCCACATGCACGGCGTGCTGGTCGTGGAGTGAGGTGATCATCATGAAACGTCATCCTTTGATTCTCATCACGCTCTCGGTGGTCGCGACGCTCGGCGCCATGCAATTGCTGGGCTGCGGCGGGGCCACGCGATCGGCACGATCGATCGCGGCCGACAAGATCTACGTCGCGCCGGGAGAACTCGACAAGTACTACGGCTTCCTCTCGGGCGGCCAGAGCGGATCCGTCTTCGTCGTCGGTGTTCCGTCGGGCCGTTTGATCCGCGAAAT